>JAEEGH010005485.1_pt1 | contig 31815 bp, 26 predicted proteins | sample 9134181 | NCBI WGS metagenome assembly JAEEGH01 (sample SAMN16246544, study PRJNA631951) | gut metagenome | biome: gut microbiome; feature: rumen; material: DP-attached | host: Bos | place: Iran: Karaj | collected 2018-10
TGCTCTTTCCATCTTCCAGCTTGGGCAGCCGCATAAGGCCAAATCCCAGCTTGAATACATTTTTCCCGAAACAATCGCTCATAAGCACCTCACTATCCGGCTGAATTATATCACAAGTTCTTTTTTATTTGGATACTTTTTTCAGCCATGCATCAACAGAGGCTTCAGTTCCCTTTCTATCCTTCTGTATAGTGGTTCCTCTGATTGCCAACGGTTCCTTGACATCTGCATTCCTGTAAAGCCGCTTCAGAGTCTTATCTGTGCCAGAGACACCGCTTCCCTCGTGGGTGACAAAAGGAATAAGAGTCTTGCCGTCCAGGTCATGAGCCTCGAAGAAGGTATACATAGTCATAGGGAAATCCCCCCACCAGATCGGATAGCAGATATAGATGGTGTCGTACTTTGAGACATCAACATCGCCCACATAGGCAGGCCTTGCCTTCTGATTCTTCTCGGTCAGGGCTATATCGGTGCATTTCTTGTATTCAGCAGGATAAGGCTTCTCCGGAACAATCTGGAACAGGTCGGAACCTGTCTTGGAGGCAATCATCTCGGCAACAATTGCGGCATTTCCCTTCTCAATATACCCTACCCCATAGTTCTCATCTGCCCTGGAGAAGTAGAGCACCAGGGAATCGGCAAACAGGGATCCTGCACACAGCAGCAAAAGACAAAGCATAAATATTTTTTTCATATTATCACTCCTGCCTTAAATATTGCCGGAAGCCCAGGTCTTGATCTGGCTCTCCATCTGGTTAACCCGGTTTCCTGTGATGGAGAGTCCCGGCTTTACATCGGAACCCTTGCAAATCTTCTTAAGATCCTTCTCGCTGTTTCCCATGCCGCTTCCTTCGTTGGTGCAGAATGGAATGACAGTCTTGCCTGCAAAGTCATAATGTTCAAGGAATGTGAACATGCACATCGGCATGGTTCCCCACCAGTTTGGGTACCCAATAAAAATGGTATCATATTTCTCTATGGAATCCAGGTATTTTTTGATCTCTGGCCGCGCCTTCGAGCGGAGCTCAGCCTTGGCCTGGTTGATGCAGTCTGTATAATCCTCCGGATATGGATTTACAGTATCAATCTCGAAGATATCGCCACCTGTGGCCTGCTGGATGAATTCTGCAGCCACAGCAGTGTTTCCCTTAGGAAGATTCTTGATGCTCCCTGCCCAGTAGTTCTGTCCCTTCCGGGAATAGTAAACAATAAGAATTTTTTTCATGCCTTAAATATATTAAAGCACAAGTGATATATCAAATACTTTGTCTCTATTTCATGATATGCTTTTCAGGCATATCACTACAATGGCATTCAGCCCCGTTTAAACCGGCTTAGGCCGACCAGCAGACAGCCCTGGATATATGGCAGCTTCTGATCATCCAGATACTGAAGGAGCTCTGGACTTTCGGCACCTGGCTGGATGACTATGCACTTGAAGCTCTTCCTGCATTCCTTCATCAGGGCAAGCCCTTTGACCGGATGGATGCACAGGTCGATTATATCAATCTCCTCAGGTACATCATTGATTGAAGCCAGCTCCTTTCCTACTGCATAGACTGTATAGCCATGCTCCAGCATCGCCTTCTTTATCCTGCAGGCATATTTTTCCTCATCCAGAGTGTTCCCTACTACGGCAAACACCTTCTGCTCCATGATCTCTTTAAGTTCCATAATCACTCCTCTGTAAGCAGGAACGGTTCTTGCTGAGGCTCTGGCAACTTGTCCAGTTTCTTAAGATTCCGCTCTATCACACGGGTTCTGGTTTCAACTTTCTCTATCTCATTGATACCGCTCTCAAGTTTTTTCTTTACACCAGCGATTAATTCATTGTACTTGCCGAACTCGCTCTTCACAGTATCCAGCAGCTCCCAGATCTTTGAAGTCTGTTTCTGGATAGCCAAGGTACGGAATCCCATCTGCAGACTGTTGAGGAAAGCCGTCAGGCTGGTTGGACCGGCTATATTGACCTTGAACTCGCTCTGAATCTCCTGGAAGAGACCAGGAATACGCAAGATTTCAGCAAACAGTCCCTCAAATGGGACAAACATGAGGGCAAAATCGGTAGTATATGGTGCCTCTATATACTTTTCCTTTATATCCTTAGCCATGTTCCGGATATCGGTGCGGAGGGCCTTGCGCTGTGTCTCAATCTCTTCCTTGTCTGCATCCTCGTAGGCTTTGGTCAGCTTATCCCAAACTGCAGCAGGGTACTTTGAGTCCACCGGCAGGTAAATATATTCAGAGGCATTGCCCTTGTCCGGAATCTTGACTGCAAACTCAACAACAAGTCGTGTATTGGCAGGGTTAGGATGGGCATTCTTCTCAAACTGCTCGGGAGAAAGGAACTGGGCAAGAAGAGCCTCCAGCTGTACCTCTCCCATTCCGCCGGCTGTCTTTACATTGGTGAGGGCTCTTTTGAGACCACCCACATCGCTGGCCAGGGTCTGCATCTCACCAAGCCCCTTCTGCACAGCCTCAAGCTGCTTTGTAACAAGCTCGAAGGAGCTGGTGAGCCGCTTCTCCAGGGTGGACTGAAGCTTCTCATCCACAGTGACACGCATCTCCTCAAGCTTCTTCTCGTTGCTCTCCTGGATATTCTTAAGGCTTGTCTGAACTGCCTGCTGCTGGAGCGCAAGGGTCTCCTGGACTGTGCCCATAACCTTGGCAAGGCCGGCTGTAACTGATTCCTGCTGCTTTAAGAAAGAATCATGGGAAGTCTTGGTCAAAGTATCCAGCTTGTTGTTCACTGCAGTCTGGAAAGCCATAAGAGCAGCGGTTGTATCTGTCCTGGTGGCACGGTTTGCCTCGGACATCTCTTTACGGTTCTGGGCAAACTCATCCTTGAGATTGCGCTCGTAGGTGACCAGCTTGTCGGACAACAGGCGGTCATCTCCCCCATTATCACGCTTCAGAAGGGCCAGGATAAGAACCAGGGAAATCAAGGCTATAATCAATGTCAGGACAGTCAAAGCAATAATCATATTCACTCCTTAGGACTTATTATACATAGGAAGTGTATCAAATAATGACACACTAAAATAATTTCTCCAAAAATTCTCCGATATCGGTGTCCACACATATGGACCGGGCCTCTATCTGCTTAGGGCAGTAGGCTTCCTTATAGTTTATGCAGGCATACACAGCCTTCGGGTTGGCTGCGGTAACCTTCCAGAAGGGATACTTGATGATACCAGGAGTATTGCCTCCCACCCCCAGTTCCAGAAGCAGCACATGGTTCTTGAGGCAGGGCTGTATGAAAGCTGAATACCGCTCTGAAGCCCGGTTCCAACCCTCATCCTCCACAAAAGTGCCGTCAGACCGCAAGTGAGGCACCATAGGCCCTCCGTCGTCAGGACATACCGGCACCAGCCGGGCTGGAATACGCATGGTTATACGCCTGTTCTCCGGCACCTGGAACACCCCATTCCCGTCCTTCACAAAGCCCTGGGCCTTCATCATCTGCATGATAATCTCCTCGTTCTCGTAGACCTTCTTAACCTTGGGGCTGGGACTCTGGAACTGCCCGTAATCACCCTGGGTGTAGAAAAGGCGCTGTTTATCAAAGCCGGCACGCTGGAACTGATGATCCACATTGGTGGTTATGACAAAATAGTTCTTATTCTTCACCAGCTCAAGCAGCCTTCTGTATACAGGCTTGGGGGCATCGATATAGCGGTTGTAATAGATGTGGCGGCTCCACCAGGCCCAGTAGATCTCCGGTGTGGGAAAATCGTAGAAACCTCCGGAATACATATCTGGAATGCCGTAGGCTTTGATGAAATCGAAAAAGTACTGCTCAAACCTTGGGCCAGAATATATAAATCCTGCTGATGTGGAAAGCCCTGCACCGGCCCCAATCACTATGGCGTCGGCAGACGCAAGTTCTTCCTTTATTCGCCGAGGTGCCTCCCCGGGGTCGACTGAACCTGCAGATAGATTTATGTCAAATGAACTGCTCATAATATTCCTTATCCTTGTCCTTGAAAACATTGAAAATCACCCGGTCCATAGCCCCTGGATGCTCTTTAAGCCAGCTTCTGACCGTACTTGTGGCTATCTCTGCCGCCCTCCGGTTGGGGAAATGGAAGACTCCGGTGGAGATGCAGCAGAAGGCCACACTCCTAAGTCTGTTTGCAAGGCACATATCAAGGACATTGGTGTAGCAGTCGGCCAGTGCCTTCTCGTGCCCGGCATCAAGAGAACCCGAGACTATGGGGCCCACCACATGGATCACCTTCTTGGCCGGCAGGTTGTAGCCATCGGTGAGCATAGGGACAGATGTGGGCTGTTCATAGGACTGTCCGTGGATTGAACGGAGCTCTTCCATCTTATTATGGCACTCAAGGCGGAGCTGAACCCCGGCGAAGGTGTGGATGCAGTTGTCTATGCAGGTGTGCATGGGGACAAAGCAGCCCAGCATCTGGGAATTGGCGGCATTCACTATGGCATCCACAGCCAGGAGAGTGATATCCCCCTGCCAGATTGAGATCTTGTCAGCAGTCTCCGGGATAGAATCGAGGGCAACAATCCCCTTCTCCCTGATACGGGCAGACAGGTATTCATCCTGAATTCTGAGGATCTCATCATCCATAGCGCCAGGCATACGGATGTTCATAAGAGAACGGAGGGCCACCCTCTTGTCATCAATGCTCTCTCCTACCTGGAGATTTCTGTATCTGCCGGAATCTTCCTTGAACTTTTCAAGAAGATAGTCTAACCGCTGGTTCTGTGTCATGTCCCCTCCGAATATGAAGTATATCATAAATATCAGAAATATATAACAATATTTTTATGTGGAAACTCATTGACAAAAAAGCGATATAAAAAAGATAGTAAAAATATGTTCCAAGAGCATATCTTCAGTATCCTGATTGTATCTTCCTCTGCAAAGTTCAATATGCTCACTCCTACTTTATTTCCTATAGCTGAGTACTGGCCTGTGGATACTGTCCCTGATGCGGCATCCGCCAGGAAAAAGATGATGGACCGGGTCTATGATATTGTGGTGATCAACTCCCCTCTTCCAGACGAGTCAGGCACCAGGCTGGCAACCGACATCTGCACCGGATCAAGCTCCTGCGTCATGCTCCTGGTCGGCAAAGATTCGTATGAAGAAGTAAATGAAAAAGTTGCAGACTATGGAGTTGTGATAGTGACCAGGCCTGTGACTGTTTCTGTCATCTCTCAGAACCTTAAAATCATGGGGGCCGCACGTCAGAGGATAAAACAGATCGAGAGCAGGCAGAAATCGGTGGAACAGAAGATTGACGAGCTCAAGGTGCTGAACAAGGCGAAGTGGCTCCTCATCGGCTATATGAAGATGACAGAGGGCGAGGCGCAGCATTATATAGAGAAGACTGCCATGGACACAAGGCTCTCAAAAACCGATGTTGCAAATAATATTATCCGGACATATCAAGATTATCATTGACAGATATTTTTGATGGTGATAGAATTTAATTTTGGAAGGACAAAGGCGTTCATCCAGGAAGGGATTCCTGTCGATGAGCGCCTTTTTTTTATGTCCTGATCTGTTCGGGAGGAAAAGATGACAAATTATATCTTTGTGACTGGCGGTGTTGTATCGGGACTGGGAAAGGGAATAACGGCAGCATCCTTAGGAAGGCTTCTGAAGGCAAGAGGACTCAAGGTGGCAGCCCAAAAGCTTGATCCATACATAAACGTGGACCCGGGAACCATGAGCCCATACCAGCATGGCGAGGTGTATGTCACCGAGGACGGAGCCGAGACTGACCTGGATCTTGGCCACTATGAGCGGTTCATAGACGAGGACTTGAACAAATACTCAAACCTGACCACCGGAAAGGTGTTTGCCAACGTGCTTGCCAAGGAACGCCACGGAGAGTATCTGGGACGGACTGTGCAGATAATCCCCCATGTGACAGATGAGATAAAGAGCTTCATATACAACGTAGGAAAGAAAAGCGATGCCGACATAGTTATCACCGAGATAGGAGGAACCATAGGAGACATCGAGAGCCAGCCTTTCCTTGAGGCTATAAGGCAGGTGGGACTAGAGCAAGGCAGAGGCAACACCCTGTACATCCATGTGACACTGGTCCCCTACCTGAAGGCTTCCGGAGAGCATAAATCAAAACCCACACAGCATTCAGTCAAAGAGCTGCAGGCCGCAGGAATCTCCCCTGACATCATAGTTCTGCGGTGCGACGAGCCTATCACCGACGAGAGCATTTTCACCAAGATTGCCAACTTCTGCAACGTCAAGCCCGACTGTGTGATCGAGAACCTGACAATGCCTATCCTCTACGAGGCTCCTCTCTATCTTGAGAGCAAGCATCTGTCGGAGGTTGTATGCCGTGAGCTTAACATAAAGACTCCGCGGCCAGACCTTGCCAAGTGGCGTGAGATGGTCGACCGGGTTCGGAATGCAGATAAAACCGTGAAGATTGCCCTGGTGGGAAAATATGTGCAGCTCCACGATGCATACCTTTCTGTGGCAGAGGCGCTTCGCCATGCAGGCTTCTATCTTAATTCCAAGGTGGATATCCACTGGATTGACTCGGAGACTATAACAGAAGCAAATGTAGCCGGGATTCTCGGTGGAATGGATGGAATCATAGTGCCTGGTGGCTTCGGAGACCGGGGAATTCCAGGAATGATAGAGGCGGCAAGATATGCAAGGGAGAACAATGTGCCCTATTTCGGCATATGCCTGGGAATGCAGATTGCAGTTATCGAGTATGCCCGGAATGTGGCAGGCCTTGAGGATGCCGACTCCGGTGAGTTTGCTCCTGAGTGCGCTCACAAGGTGATAGATTTCATGCCTGGGCAGAGCGAGGAGATAAACAAGGGAGGCACCCTGCGGCTTGGAAGCTATCCATGCTGCATTGTGAAAGGGACTGCCATGGAAAGATGCTACGGCACTGACCTTATACATGAGCGGCACAGACATAGATACGAGTTCAACAACGATTACAGGGAGAAGCTTACAGAAGCAGGACTCACCCTGAGCGGTCTATCTCCTGACGGCAGGCTGGTGGAGACAGTGGAGCTCACCGACAGGAACTTCTTCATAGGAGTTCAGTATCACCCGGAGTTCAAGAGCAGGCCGAACCATCCACACCCGCTGTTCAAGGGCTTTATTCAGGCAGCATTGGAGAAATGATGAAAACAGCATACTTAGTTCTTGGAAACGGAAAGGTTTTCAAGGGAAAACAGATAGGAGCCCCTGGAAAGTGTCTGGGAGAGCTGGTATTCACCACCAATATGGAAGGATATCTTGAAACCCTCACAGATCCCAGCTATGCGGGACAGATAGTGATCCAGACCTTTCCTCTGATAGGAAACTACGGAGTGATTGAGGAAGACTTCGAGGGAAAGAGCGCCCTGAAAGGATATGTGGTCAGGGAACTCTGCGACACCCCTTCCAACTTCCGGAGTCAGTACAAGCTTGATGAATATCTCAAGAAGCAGGGAATACCTGGAATCTGCGGTGTAGATACCCGTGAGCTTACCCGCCTGATAAGGGAAAAAGGAGTGATGAATGCCATAATCTGCAACAGGATTCCAAAAGATCTTGCTGCAATCAATGAGTTTGCCGTGACCAATGTGGTGGATGCCGTGACCTGCGAAAAAGAGGCTGTCTACCCTGCCCTTGGAAAGAAAAAGCATAATGTGGTGCTCATAGACTATGGTGCAAAGAGAAATATAATAAAGTCGCTGTGCAGCCGGGGATGCCAGGTGACAGTTGTTCCATGCAAAACCTCTGCCAAAGCTGTGCTCAGTTATAACCCGGACGGCATCATGCTTTCCAACGGCCCCGGTGACCCGGCTGAGAACACATTTGCCATAGCCCAGATAAAGAAGCTGGTAGGCAAAGTGCCCATCTTCGGCATCTGTCTGGGGCATCAGCTGACAGCCCTGGCCATGGGAGGCAGGACCGAGAAGCTTAAATACGGCCACCGGGGTGGCAACCAGCCTGTGAAGGAAGCAGGTGGCCGGACCTATATAACCAGCCAGAACCACGGCTATGCAGTTATTGCCGACAGCCTCAAGGGAACCGGAGTGGAGACATTCGTCAATGCAAACGATGGAAGCTGCGAGGGTATGACCTACCCTGGCAGGCGGTGCTTCACTGTCCAGTTCCACCCCGAGGCCTGTGCAGGCCCCAAGGACACCGGCTTCCTCTTCGACAAGTTCATAGCCATGATGGAGGGCAACAACAATGCCTAAAGACAAAAGTATACGCAAAGTGATGGTCATAGGCTCAGGTCCTATAGTGATAGGCCAGGCGGCAGAGTTCGACTACGCCGGTGCCCAGGCCTGCCGGATCCTCAAAGCCGAAGGGATAAACGTGGTGCTGGTGAACTCAAATCCGGCCACCATAATGACAGACAAAGCCATGGCCGACGAGATCTACCTTGAGCCGCTGAATGCCGAGACTGTAGAACGGATCATCAAGAAAGAGAAGCCGGACAGCCTTCTGGCAGGCCTTGGGGGTCAGACCGGGCTCACCCTGGCCATGCAGCTCTCGAACCGGGGCGTATTGGAGCGCTACGGTGTGCGTCTTCTGGGCTCCGACATGAATGCCATAGAGAAGGCTGAGGACAGAGAACTGTTCCGGGATACCATGAAGGCTATAGGCCAGCCTGTGGTGCCATCCGAAATCGCCAACACCATGGAGGAGGCCCAGAAGGCTGCCCGGCTTATCGGATACCCGGTCATCATACGCCCCGCCTTCACCCTGGGAGGCTCCGGCGGCGGCATTGCCAACAATGATGAAGAACTAAAGACAATCGCAGGCACAGGTCTTCTCATCTCCCCCATCCATCAGATTCTGGTGGAGCGGTGCATCTCAGGCTGGAAAGAGATTGAGTTCGAGACCATGCGTGACAGCATAGGCAATGTCATTGCAGTCTGCTCCATGGAGAACCTGGACCCGGTGGGCATACACACTGGGGACAGCATAGTGGCAGCCCCTGCCCTTACCCTGTCTGACAAGGAGTACCAGATGCTCCGCTCCGCCTCCCTGGACATGATCACAGCCCTTGGCATTGTGGGAGGCTGCAACTGTCAGTTCGCCCTTAACCCCGACAGTTTCGAGTATGCAGTAATAGAGGTGAACCCCCGTGTATCCCGCTCCTCGGCTCTGGCATCAAAGGCCACAGGCTACCCTATTGCCAAGATCACGACCAAGATTGCCCTGGGCTACACCCTGGACGAAATTAAGAATGACATAACCGGAAAGACCTGTGCCTGCTTCGAGCCGGCTCTGGACTATGTTGTGGTAAAATTCCCCAAGTGGCCTTTCGATAAATTCGCAGGCTCAAGCCGCAGACTAGGAACCCAGATGAAGGCCACCGGCGAGGTGATGGCCATCGGAAGCAGCTTCGAGGCCGCCCTTATGAAGGCGGTGCGGGGCACCGAGAACGGCTTTGACACCCTGAATGCTCCACCCCTCTCCGACAGACCGCTGGAAGAGCGCCTTGCCCAGCAGGATGACAGGCGTATCTTCACTGTGTTCGAGGCTCTTAAGGCTGGCATTTCCGTAGATAAAATCCATGAGATAACAAAGATAGACTGCTGGTTCCTGGACAAAATCAGGAACCTGGCCGATTTCGAGCTCTCCATCGCCGGAAAGAGAAAGCTCTCAAAGGATGAGTACGCACTGGCCAAAGGCCTGGGCTACACCGACAAGGCACTTCGGCATATATGCAGGGCAAAGAAGCTGCCAGGCTGGCAGTTCAGTTACAAGATGGTGGATACCTGCGCCGCCGAATTCAACGCCGAGACCCCATACTTCTACTCCACCTGCGACGAAGTCTGCGAATCCAGGTCTTTCAAGCGCTCCGGCAAACCGGTGATTTTGGTGCTTGGCAGCGGTCCTATCCGCATAGGCCAGGGAATAGAGTTCGACTACTCGTCGGTGCACTGCGTCTGGACACTGCGCCAGATGGGCTATGATGTGGTGATTGTAAACAACAACCCGGAGACTGTATCCACCGACTATGACACTGCGGACCGGCTCTATTTCGAGCCCCTTACTCCAGAGGATGTTATGAGCATCATTGATGTGGAGAAGCCGATAGGGGTTGTGGTGGCTTTCGGAGGCCAGACCGCCATAAAGCTTACCCAGTTCCTGGACCGGCAGGGAATCTCTATTTTAGGCACATCTGCCAAGGGAATAGACCTGGCGGAGGACCGGGCCCTCTTTGACAAGCTTTTGGAGAAGTTCGCCATCTCCCGCCCCAAGGGAATGGGAGTGAAGACTCTGGAAGAGGCAGTGAACGCAGCAGAGACACTGGGCTATCCGGTGCTTCTCCGGCCAAGTTATGTGATAGGCGGTCAGAACATGACCATCTCCTGGTCTGATGAGCAGACAAGGAAATATATGCAGGCAATCCTGGCCACAGGTATCGAGAACCCGGTGCTGGTGGACAAGTATATGCCTGGCACCGAGCTGGAGGTGGATGTTATCTCCGACGGCGCCGATGTCCTGATACCAGGCATCATGGAGCACATAGAGCGGGCCGGTGTCCATTCAGGCGACTCAATAGCAGTCTACCCTCCCTACAACCTGTCTGGAAGTATGCTGCACAAGCTGTGCGACCGCTCAACCAAGCTGGCACTGGCCCTGGGGACCAAGGGTCTGGTGAACATCCAGTACCTGATATTTGAGAACGAACTATATGTGATAGAGGTGAATCCAAGGGCATCCCGCACTGTCCCCTACATAAGCAAGGTGACAGGTGTACCGATGGTTGATATCGCAAGCAGGGTCATGCTGGGGGGTAAGCTCAAGGATATGGGCTACGGCACAGGATTGTACCCTACTCCCCCATGCCATGCGGTGAAGGTACCGGTCTTCTCCTTCGAGAAGCTGAACGATGCCAACGCAATCCTGGGACCTGAGATGAAGTCCACCGGCGAAGTGCTGGGCATAGGAAAGACAACAGCAGAGGCTCTGTTCAAGGGACTTACAGCCGCAGGACTCACCATCCCATCCAAGTTTGATGTGGAGACAGGAGTTCTACTATCTGTGGCAGAGATAGATTATCAGGAGATACTCTCCATTGCAGAGCAGTTCTATGACCTTGGGATCAAGATATATGCAACCCGGGGGACAGCCGATGCCATCAAGAGGCAGGGAATACCTGTCCACAGCGTATCAAATGCCACAGAATCGGCAGAAATCTACACTCTGATGGAGAAGAGAAAGATACACTATCTGATTTACACTGGAGCAGTGAAAGATGCCACCATGGGTGACTTTATCGCAATCCACCGGCGTGCAATGCAGCTGGGCATACCATGCCTCACAAGTCTGGACACAGCCGGCGCTCTGATCAAGATAATAGCCAGCCGCTATACATTGGCCAATACTGAGTTAGTGGACATCAATAAGTTGTCACACTGACCTTGTTTCAGTGTGACTCCTGGGAAAAAGGCTTAAGATTCTTAACTGCATCCTTTGGAAGGATATGAGCATCATCATTGTCCAGGTCTATAAGAATGTACTGGTCGTTGCCCATACCCAGCTCTTTCATATATGAGAGCTGGCGGAGGCCGTGGCGGGTCTCAATCCGCTCCACCAGGTCGTGGTGCTCATCCTCCCGCATAGCATAGACAATATCGATGCAGGCCTTGTCAACAGCCAGGATATCAAGGGAGCCCAGGATTCCCACATTCGGTGTGACAACCGGCATGGCAGAGGTCCCCTCGCAGTCGCAGGAGACAGACATGTTGCGCATCACATTTATGTATGCTGTGTGCTTTCCAAAATAGTCGATGGTGGCCTTGGTGGACTCGGAGATACGCTCCATAAGCTCCTCCTCGGCAATAGACCACATATCGTCAGAGCCTTCCTTGGTGTGGATCCACTTCTTGCCTATGCGGCCGTCGGCGCACCCTATCCCTATATTCTTGTTGGAGCCTCCGAAACCGCCCATGGTGTGCCCCTTGAAATGGGTCAGAGCCAGCAGTGAATCGTAGTTGAGCATATGGGAGCCATGGGACATCTTTTTCATCCACTTGCCCCCTTTTATAGGGAGAGTGACAACTCCATCCTCGTCCATTATATCCACTGGGCAGAAATCCCAGCCGTTCACTTTAAGAGTCTCACGGTGCTGCTCTGTTGTATAGCGGTCCCCCTCATAGTATGTGTTGGTCTCTACGATGGTTCCGCCGGATTTGAGCTCCTTCTCCCCTGCCATGAACTTCTTTACCCAGCTGCTTGGAATGATGTTTGGACCGTTCTTCTCACCTGTATGGAGCTTGATGGCAATCCTGCCAGTCATGTTCTCCTTGATCCTGCTGTATACCTTGTGGAGTCCCTCCGGTGAAAGATCTTTTGTGAAATAGACGATTGACGGTTTGTTCATGGTGCTCTCCTCTGCTTAATAATACTGAATTTTCAGAATGGACACAAGAAAAAAGTTGGAACTATCTCAACAGCCTTCTATCTCCAATATTTTCAAGTATTTTCATCTGCTCAATAGTGACCACTTTTCACGGTTATTCCTTTAGCATCCGTGGTTTTTATCCATTTTGATGGAGATAATGTAAATGCATTTAGTCCGGCCTGTTTTCTAAACCCCTCGAATTCGAGAGGTTTGAAATCAGGATTGTATAACATTTCCCAAAGTCCAAGATACTCAAGCGTGTTTCTGTTCCTCATCCAGTTTCCTATTACCACATTAGGCTCGTCCGATTTGTGCTTTGCTATATCTGTTAGACAGATATAATCGTGCTCTCTAAAGCTGATTACAGCTATTTCTGTGTTTTGTACAGTAATTTTTGACATAAACTCACTCCTTACAAAAGATTTACTTGTATAAACACAAAAAAAGTTGTTTTTGCTTTGACTTTTGAGAAAAAACTTTAAAAAAAATGCAATTTTGTCTAAAATAGCATTATGAAGTTATTTATCGCATCGGACATACATGGCTCTGCATACTACTGCAGGAAGATAATAGAGGCATTTAAAGCAGAAAAGGCTGACAGAATGCTGCTTTTGGGAGATATACTCTACCACGGGCCTAGGAATGACCTGCCCCAGGAGTACGCGCCCAAGGAAGTGATTGCACTTCTTAACTCACTAAAGGATAAGATTTTATGTGTCCGGGGCAACTGTGACACCGAGGTGGATCAGATGGTGCTGGAGTTCCCCATCATGGCAGACTACTGCATTCTTCCCTTGGACAAAAGGCTTATATATGTGACCCATGGGCATAAGTTCAACACCAAGACTCCGCCACCGCTGCAGAAAGGAGATATCCTTCTCCACGGCCATACCCACATTCCTGCATGGGAGCAGTTTGGGGACGCCAACCTGTATCTTAATCCAGGCTCAACCTCAATACCAAAGAATGGAAGCCCTCATAGCTATATGACTCTTGAAGATGGCCTCTTCCAGTGGAAGGACTTGGATGGGAAGGAATATCATAGAGTGTAGATTAAGCTATGCCAGTACAGCATTGGCATTAATATGCTCAATTACCTTACGGATTCCGTTCCAGACAGATAAATCGGTAAATAGCTCAACTACACTGCCCTTGTCTGTAAATGGAGATTCCTGCAGTACCGAAAAATCCTTCAGAAGTCCATTGTGAACGATATATTCAATAATCTGATTAACAAAATAAATCTGCCGGTCATCTAGGTTTGTGCTCTCCAGATACTGAGAAAAGGCCTCTTTTGCAGCATTCATATCAAGGCCTACAATTTCACGAACAAACTCACCTAATGGTTTATCTCCATATTCTGCCTCGTAATCCTCTTTTGTACCAATGTCACTCCAAAGAATCTGCTCAAGGGCTTTCATATCAATTGGATTAAGTGGCTTATTAGTCCGTAACTTAGCAATGACCATATCATTCTGGTGCTGTCTTATATAGTATTCAGCTTTTGCTTTATAGTTCTTCAAATCATCATTTACAAGTTCTGGCTCATGCCATTCTGTAGATAGAATTTCATCCCTGAAATTAGTATCATAGGTGAATCTTTCCACCATAGGCAGATACTTCATCAAATCACGCAATTCCGTTCGGATATGCTCAAAATCGTTTATATCAGCTCTATCGACATAATCTGTATTCAGAATCTGGTTGATCAGATCGGAATGTGCCATTATTGCTGGTATATTGGCTACAGTAGATATACCTTTTACTTTAGCAAAAAGGTCTTTCTTTGCCCGTGAATACTTCTTGCCTGACAGATAAGCCAGCTCAAGGCCATACATAAGGGCATCAAAGCGAACAGCGCTGGTCTCGTCCTCATCTGGCAGAAGGTATGGAACAACCTCTTCTTTAACTTGGAGAGTATCCTCGTAGGTCAGCCCATTATAATTTTCTTCATTTGCATATAAGTCCACATATTTGATGTGCTGGCGGACTGCAAAATTATCCCGGTTAAGCTCCTTTACTTTTGAAGCCATATCCTCAACCAGCTCTTTTCTGAACTTAATCAGAGGATCTGTCTGGTATGCTATATCCTGCAGTTTGTAAGCCATATCAAGCTCAAGCCCGAAAATTGCCCCCTGCAAGGCTGTCTGGTTGGCAGTTGCCTTCCCTTTGTTCATGCGGAAGAACTCAAAGTTGCCACAGAAATCGAAAATATAGAACTTTGTTTTATCCTTTCCATCAATAAGGCCAGGACATAGACGTGTACCACGCCCTATCATCTGCCAGAACTTGGCCTTGGACATAACTTTCTTAAAGAAGACAAGGTTAAGAACCTCTGGGATATCGATACCAGTATCCAACATATCAACCGAGATAGCAACCTGAGGCATTTTCTTAGGGTCAGAGAACTCATCAATAGCACTCTGGGAATAGTTCATATAATTGTCTATCACTTTTGCAAAATTATGCAGCTTAGGATATTCCTTACCGAACACCTCAAGAATTTTCTCTGCATGTTTGTGGTTTTTAGCAAAAATGATAGTTTTTCCAATCTTTTCACCATAGTCTATCTTAAGACCATCTGTCATCAGGATATGTAGAACCTGTTTGATAGTATCTTCATTGAAAACCCAAGTGTTCAAGGCAGAAGAGGCTATTTCATCAGGGACTTTGCCATCTTCCATCTCAAAGGTCTTCTCATATTCCTCTTTTTCCTCATCGCTGAGGTCATCATACTGGATTCCCTCTTCTATGAACTTAAGATTAGTTTCTACAGAGAGGAAATCCACCAAGAAACCGTCTGTAACAGCCTGAGCCAGTTCATATCCATAAGTTGGAACGCCATTTTCCAGATGGAAAATCTCATATGTATTCTTGTCTATCTCATCTTTAGGGGTTGCTGTCAAACCTACCAGAGGAGCGTCAAAGTAATTGAAGATATCTTTGTATTTATTATAAATGGAACGGTGAGCCTCGTCGCAGATAACAAGATCAAAATGTCCGGCTGTAAATATTTTTCCATCCTTATCAGAGGCGGTGTCAATAACATTAATCATTGTCTGATAGGTCGAGAAAACGCAGTTGGCAGTATAATTGTCCTTTTCTTCACAGAGATTTGTCACTGATAAATCACGCAGCAGATTAACAAAACTGCGCTTAGCCTGGGTGACTAGGGAATTACGGTCGGCAAGGAACAACACATTCTTTATCCATCTCTGTTGCAGGAGCACATCAACCAAAGCAATAACAGTACGGGTCTTTCCAGAACCAGTAGCCATAACCAGAAGAGCCTTGCGCCTGTTGTTCTCCCAATCGCGGCAAACTGCCTTGACGGCAGCCTCCTGATAATAACGTCCGGCTATATCTTTGTTGACGACAATATGCTTTAAACTGGCTTTATAACGACGCAGATTGAAAAGCTTCTCCAAATCCTGCTTGGAATAGAATGCTGCAACTGGCCTTTCAGGATACTGGTTGTCCACAATCCTGATCTCAAAACCGTTAGTAAGGAACTGAATCGGACGCCTGCCATACTGCTTTTCAAGTAAATCTGCATATAATTTAGCCTGCTGACGCCCTTTAGACACATCTGTGCAGGTACGTTTTGCCTCAATTACAGCCAAAGCCCTGCCATCATTACCATAGAGGACATAATCAGCAAATCCTACTTCTGATTTGTTAGGCATTCCTGGCAGCTCAACCTCATTAAGCCAATCATGCCCCTCTCGCCATCCAGCGTCCTGAAGCAAGGTATCGATATAAATCTTGCGGGTCTTAAACTCAGACAGGTCGAGCGGTTTAGGAACATAAGTCTGCTGCTGTTTCTCACGGAGTGCAGTTAGCTCTGCCTGAAGAGAAGCATTCTCTTCCTTAAGCTTGGCAAAATCCAGTTCCGTCTGAGGTATTTCAGGCTTCTTTTTCTTTATTACAACTACTTTTGCAGTCAACAGAGATGGATTATAGGAACCAGATTTATAATCAGGAATATAACAATATGCCAGAAAATCAATAAAAGCATATAGGTTCTCAAGGCAGAGTGCAGCCTGGTCTGGAGTAACCTTCTTGGACGAATGGGCAGCCACATTACCCATTTTGCGGATAAAATCGACACGTTTCCAAACATCAGAAGGTACAATATCGCGGAACTCTGCAGTATTTATAAGGCTTACCAGAGAATCCTGATATGGCATTTCCAATGCACTATCTGCAGAATACATCCATTTAACAGCAAACTCCAAAGCCCTTCGGCAGGCTACAACGGATTGACCGGCATCAATGCGATAGATTCTCTCTGCGGTTACAGCAACATCAGCAAAGGATGAGAACTGCGGAATAGACTGCAAAAAGTCAAAGTTTGTCATTAAAAAGTCCCACTAAATTTATATTATATAATATTATCATATATAACAAGGTTTATTTTTACAAATTTTGATTTGTCAACTTGTCTAGTAAAACTTTCAAAGCCCTCCTGGACTTCTATTGGTGGTAAACATATTTCTAACTTCCTTATATCGCCAAGAGATATAAACTTTTGTGTTCCACCACGAATCTTATTAATTACAGCATTATCAAAATAATCCGACTCCAACAACGCCTTAACAAATGTATTTAGCACTTTTGAATTATCCTTAAACTTGATTAAAGCAACATTCTTAATGGCAAATCTAGGCTCCACATTCACAATTATAGGACTTCCAACCGTTCCTATCATTGGCATAAGGATATCGCCATAATCAACTTTTGAGCGCTGATTTATTTTTCTATAGTCTTCTTCACATATCAAGCTGCAATCTGTTATATCTATTATCCCTCCAGTAACATTTTTGGAGGTAACCAAGGGATACCCTTCTCTGTAATACTGCGGTGAATCATGGGTTCCATCGCGCACATCACATACATCACCGAATTTGTATTTATCCCATCCATTAGGATTCAAAACTATATCTCCAAACATCTCGACAAATCGGGCTTTAATGAGGTTGTCTAATTTTTCTAATATTTTTTTTCTTGTACCAATAATTTTCGATATTTTATCAAGAATTTTAACAACTTTTTCTTGTACATTGCTATCTGGATATTCTATATTTACTTCCTTAAGCCACTTAAAATGCCTATTGTATCCCGTATCTGGAATCCTTGCATTTTTCAAAGCATAATATAGGTACTTATAATTTGCATTAGAATCTTTACTTTTTAGGAGTTTAACCCCATCTGCTCCCAGGAAGAAAGGAATATCAACATATTTAATAATCCTAGTATGATCACCAAAGATGATAGCAGGAACATCCGTATACAAACCGTCTTCAAGATTAGTATAGCCAGCAATTATATTTTGACCTTGATCCACAATAATATTTTTCCCGTTTTCAAGATACTTTTCTTTAGGTACTTTTGTTCCATCACATGTACAATCAACAAAAATATCGTTAAATGCCCTCATTTTTCTACCCTACAAATCCGAATTTATTTCATTATTAGATAAAATATCCATCAAATAATTAATAAAAGCACAACAAGATACAAGCATAAATTTTGCTTCTCCAAATGTTGAAGCTGGACCTCCAATATCTCCTGCATGTCTTATACCATTTGCATCAGATGTATAACTATATAATGTAATAAATGCAGACTTCAAACTTCTATGAATAAAAACTCCTTTATCATCTAAATGTTTTATCATAGTAGTTAAATTAGCATCATTTCCCGTCATTCCTGTAATCATTTTACAAATTGCTTCAACCGCACTTATACTTTCCTTAATTGAGTTTTCATAATCAGGATCATTTCTATCCGCAAGATACTTATTTGCTTTAGAAATATGTTCATAAATAACTTTATGTTTATTATTCAATGTTTTTTGAATAGTTTTTAATTCACAAGGGTCACTTATAGGAACAATTATTTCATCAACAAAGCGATATCCTATATATTCTCTTTCAAAAACCATATTAGCTATGTCGTAAAACGATTGTCCATTATATTTTCTACTATATTTATCAAAATATGAATTATTATGTTTTTTATAATATGAATCAAAATATTGAACCAAAGATTCAATCAAAGTAAGCACATCATCATACTCATCGTTAAGAATGGTATTATTAATCATATCAATTACTGGATCATCCAAATAAGTGGATCTAGTATCAATTGGTTCAGAATAAACAGTTCCTAAAATATACTTTAAAAAATCCTGTATATAAGATCTGGTATAATATAAATCTTCGCCAAATACTATGCTATAGAATTGGCTTGCCATATTTTGTAGTTGTACTCTTGTTCTTCTATCAAAATCCTTTAACTGAATCTCTACATTCTCAGGCTTAATAGAATTTCGATCAGAAAAACCACCTCGTTTGCTAACTTTTGGCATTTTTATCCTCACTTAAAACAATTATTTTCACATTTCAGCATCTGCTCCAGCTCATCCATATCCTTGGCTATCTCTGCTTCCAAAGAACGCAATTCAGCCAAAATTTCACTTGTTGGCGGATATTCTACCGGCTTATACTCTGTTTTCTTATACTTATTAATAGACAAATCATACTCATTGCCAACAATTTCTTCCTTTGGAACAAAGAAAGATTTATCAGTCCGTACTCTAGCCTTCTCCTCTTCCTGGTTCTTAAATCTTGCAATAATATCTGGAATATCATTTTCTTTAACCTCTGTACGCTTATCATCCAGGCTGAAACCATCTGCGGTCATATCATAGAACCAGACATTATCAGTTCCGCCATGTCCAGTCTTGGTGAACAAAAGAATTCCAGTGGATACACCGGCATAAGGCTTGAATACGCCAGATGGCATTGAGATTACAGCCTCCAGCCTGTTTTCTTCAACCAAAGCCTTACGGATTGCCTTATGAGCTGTAGAAGAGCCGAACAGTACACCATCTGGAACAATGCAGGCACAACGACCGCCTACTCTAAGCATACGCAGAAACAGTGCTATAAACAGCAGTTCCGTCTTTTTAGTCTTGCAGACTTTTAGAAGGTCTGTAGATACGGTATCAGCATCTAGACTCCCCTTGAATGGAGGATTGGCAAGTATCAGAGAATATCTTTCTCTGTCTGGATTCTGGTCAGAAAGACTGTCCCGGTATTCAATATAAGGATTATCTATGCCGTGGGTCATCATATTCATGGCACCAATGCGGAGCATAGTTCTGTCCATATCATATCCATGGAACATACTGTTCATATAATGATCTTTTTTCTCTTTGTTATAGAAAATTTCTTCCTTTCGGTTTCTCTTAAGGTATTCTCCAGATGCCACCAGGAAGCCAGAAGTACCACAGGCTGGGTCGCAGATCACTTCATCGGCCTTCGGATCCATCAGTTCCACCATCATTCTTATGATATGCCGCGGGGTACGGAACTGGCCGTTCAGACCTGACTGAGAAATCTTTGAAAGAAGGTATTCATATGTATCTCCCCTGACATCAACAGCCTGAGACTCATTCATAAGCTCGTAAATAACATCAAGGGAAGCCACAACTTTAGAAAGTAAAAGCGGTGTAGGAAGCTTGAAGATGGCATCATCCATATATTTGGAATAGGCACTGTTCTTATCGCCATGCAGGTTCTTGATAAATGGGAAAACCCACTCCTGCATTACAGAATACATTCTACCAGCTGGAAAATCGTGGAAAACAGACCACTTAAGCTGATTTCCTTCTACCTTTCTGTCGCCCACCTGGACTTCACCTGCAAAAATACTCTTGTAAGGAAGTCCCAGCATTGCGGATTCTTTAGCACGGAGGTTATCAGAATCATCAAGGTCATGTATGAACATGAGATATGTTATCTGCTCTATAACATCAAGCGGATTTACCAGTCCACCAGCTGCAAAAATATCCCACAAACTATCTATTTTATTTTTTAATTCACCTGTAACCATCTTTTACTCCTGATCATGATTCCAAATATATTTTGTGTAGCGGCCACCGCCCAGCTTCTTAACTTTATCGTTCTTAACAAGGTCGTTGAGCGCCCTCTGTACTGTAATCTGACTTATGTCCTGACACTGCAGCATAATCTTAGCCTTTGTAATCGGACCAATAGTATTCTTGATTATATCCTCTATTCTGTCCGGTTTTGAAACAGTTTTATCAATTAGAATAGTAGCACGCCTTTCAAATTCCCGGTAAGCTGCAACTATTATTCCAAGCATGTATTGAACAAATGAGAAATAATCATTCGTTTCATCATGCCAGCCGGTAGAACTGTCCTGCAGAGCTTCATAGTAGGTCTCTTTGCTATCTGCAATCAGCTTCTCAATACTGATATACTTGCCAACCATATAACCTGCTTTATAAAGCAGCAGCAGAGTAAGAAGCCGGCTCATACGGCCATTTCCATCGCTGAACGGATGAACACAGAGGAAATCAAGGATAAACATAGGGATTAAGAGCAGATCATCTATTTCTCCGCTGTTTTTTGCCTCTTCATAACTTCTGCAGAGGTCTTGTACCATTTCCGGGGTTTCCCAAGAAGATGCAGGCCTAAATCGGATAAACTTATTACCCTGCGCATCCACTTCCTCTATAGTGTTATCAGCTGTCTTAAAAATACCACCAATCGCTTTTCCGCTGAATTTATATAAATCCCGATGAAGCTGCAGAATAAATGATGGTTTTATTGGAATATAATCATAATTCTCATGGATTGTCGCTAAAACATCCCTGTAGCCTGCAATCTCTCGCTCATCCCGTGTCTTGGGCATGGTTTTTTCCTGCACAATCAGTTTAAGGCGATCATCTTTGGTATATATTCCCTCAATTCTGTTCGATGCATCCACGCTTTGTATTTTTGCTATTTCCAGAAGGCTGTCCAAGGTGTCCTGAGACACATTCAGGAAAGCCCCCTGCCCACCCTTGAATTCATGTATCTGTGTCAGGAGCGAGACAATTTCTGGCTTTAAAAGAGACTGCAATTGTTTATTGTAATTAAAACTTCTCATCTTCATCCTCCTGTTTTAATTTAATCATTTTATCGTTTTATGATGTAATTGAATTATACAATGATAAAGATGAGAAGTCAAGAGCAATTTAATCATTTTTGTATAAAATGATTAAATTAAAAGGAACTCAACTCAGCGGCAGATTCTGTTCTGGCATTCCTTGTAGAGTGCTGCGGTCTTGTCCACCACGTCATCCGGCAGAGTCTTGATATTTGGGTCTCCCGCCAGATTGTTGGCCTTGAGCCAGTCCCGGACAAACTGCTTGTCGAAGCTTGCAGGGTTTGTCCCCACCTTGTAGGTGTCCCTGTTCCAGAAGCGGCTTGAGTCCGGGGTAAGGACCTCGTCGCCCAGCACCAGATCGCCCTTCTCGTCCAGACCGAACTCGAACTTGGTGTCTGCAATGATAATGCCGTTCTTGTAGGCATGGTCGTAGCACCGCTTGTAGACAGCGATGGCAGCCTTCTCAATGGCGCTTCCCAGCTTGTCCCCCAGGTCATCCTTCATATACTGGAGTGTAACGTTTACATCGTGGGTGCCGAACTCAGCCTTGGTGGATGGTGTCACTATCGGCTCAGCCAGCTTCTCGGCCTGCTGATAAGTCTTGTCGAACTTGTGGCCCAGGAAAGGCTCTCCCTTCTTGTAGGCTTCCCACATGCTGCCGAACATATAGCCCCGGACAATCACCTCGTAAGGAATCATCTTGAGCTTCTTCACCAGGATTGTGCGGCCCTCGTACTCTGGTTTCTGGAATTCGGCAGGCATATCCTTGAGGTCAGATGAGATCATGTGGTTCTTCACGATATCTCCGGTCATATCAAACCAGAAGTTGGACAGTGCATTGAGAACCCTTCCCTTGTCCGGGATAAGCCGTGGCAGGATAACATCAAAGGCAGAAAGGCGGTCTGTTGTGACAATGACCATTCTTCCGTCTTCCAGATCATATACTTCGCGGACCTTGCCGCTGATAATTTTCTTCATTTTTCTCTCCTGCATAAATTTTAACATTTTAACCCCTCTTCCGCAAGTCTATACCCTTTCCCAATTGTCAAGCTTTCCCTATTTATGTTAAAATAAGTTATGAGAGTTGCAATATTCTTTGGATCAAAATCTGATACCGAAACCATGAAGAAAGCAGCCGACGTTCTAAGCGAGTTCGGCGTTGAATATAGTGCCTACGCAATCTCTGCCCACAGAGCCGGGGATCTTCTTATCAAGACCCTGGAGCAGGCCGAGAAGGATGGATGCGAGGTTATAATTGCAGGAGCTGGTCTTTCCGCAGCCCTTCCAGGGGTGATCGCAGGCCATACAGTGCTTCCTGTAGTGGGTGTTCCCCTTGAGTGCGTGACCCCGGGCAAGAGCAATGGGCTGGGAGGTATGGATGCCCTTCTTTCCACAGTTCAGATGCCACCGCAGATTCCAGTGGCCAGCGTGGGAATCAACAATGCCAAGAATGCCGCATACTTAGCCCTGGAGATTCTGGGGATCAAATATCCTGAAATAAAAGAAAAACTTCTGCAGTTCCGCAGCAAGCTGAAATCTGATGCCGCAGTTAATGGCGGAAAGGTGGAATTCTGACTATGTGCTATACCGATTTTGAAGAAGACAAGCTGCATGATGAGTGCGGCGTAGTAGGTATTTTCCTTAACAAGAGTGAAACTTCTTCCAAGAAAGAGTACAAAGCTTACTCTGCAAAAGGCTTCAATGCCGCAACATTGGCCTACTATGCCCTCTATGCCCTCCAGCACCGGGGACAGGAGAGCGCCGGTATCGCAATAAGCGATGGGAAAGAGATGAAGCTGCATAAAGGAAAAGGAACTACTGCCGAGGTTTTCAACCAGGAGAATCTTGAGTCACTGACCGGTCATATAGCCTGTGCCCATGTGCGCTATGCCACAGCTGGTAACAAATCCCCAGAGAACGCCCAGCCTATGATGCAGGGAACCAAGCTGGGAGACATTGCAGTTGCCCACAACGGACAGCTGGTGAACTACGAGCAGCTCAGGGAGATGCTTGAGGAGTCCGGCTGTACTTTCCAGTGCAACAGCGACACCGAAGTCATCCTCAAGCTTATTGCAAGATCATACAAGAAAGGTCTGGAGAAGGCCCTTATCGATACTATCCAGATGATCAAGGGTTCCTTCTCTCTGGTCATCATGACCGATGACTGCGTTATCGGAGCAAGAGATCCTAACGGAATCCGTCCTCTGTGCCTTGGAGAGGTGGATGGCGGCTGGATGCTGGCCAGCGAGAGCTGTGCCTTTGATGCACTTAACGGTACCTTTGTCCGGGATATCAAGCCTGGTGAAATTGTCCTGATCAATAAGGAAGGTGTCACCTCCTATGAGTTCGGAGAGCGGACAGCAAAGCGCACCTGCGTATTTGAGTATGTATACTTCGCACGCCCAGACAGCATTATGGATGGAATTCCTGTAAACGTTGCCCGGGAGCGGATGGGTGCATGCCTTGCCAAGGAGAGCGGTGTTCCTGCAGATGTAGTTATCGGCGTGCCAGACAGCGGCCTCAGCGCAGCCCAGGGTTATGCCAAGGCTACCGGAATTCCTTATGCCAGCGGTCTTATCAAGAACAGATATATCGGAAGAACCTTTATCGCACCGACCCAGCGGGAACGGGAGAACATGGTGTTCCTCAAGCTGAACGCTGTACGCTCTGTTGTGGATGGCAAACGTGTTGTTGTCATCGACGACTCCATAGTGCGGGGTACAACAAGCCGCCGTCTGGTGCAGATCCTGCGCCGTGCCGGAGCAAAGGAAGTGCACTTCCGCATCGCTTCCCCACCGGTGAAGTTCCCCTGCTACTTCGGTATTGACACCCCGAGCCGGAACGAGCTTATCTCCAACAAGCACAATGTGGAGGAGATCTGCAAGGAGATCGGAGCCGACACCCTTGCCTTCATAAGCGCAAAGGGAATGCTTGAGGCATGCAGGGAATGCAATCCTGACACCTATGGCTTCTGCGAGGGGTGCTTCACAGGTGTATACCCCATGAGCGTCCCAGGCGAGATCCACGGCAAAAAATTGTAATTATCGTCCAAAACAACCCCTAAATTGGACGAAATGTCAACGGGTTGGACGATACACAGACGCATCTAAATCTATCTCAAGAGGCTTGAGCACCCGTGGTGTTTTCAGAAGTTCGCCTGTCTCCGGGTTTCTCCCCAGTTTCATGGTGTTGGAGTCTGCAGATTGCCTCCAGATCAGACTATTAAGAATATGTTTCGCGTCCTCAAAGGCCTGGGCCTGCATCCTGCTGCAATAATTGGTTATGTAATCAGCAGCCGCTTTTGCATCCTTCATTTTGGAAGCCTTTTTAAGCACTTTAGGCATACCGGTGGACATATTCTTCTCTGCCCTGTTCCAATACTCTTTCACAGGTATTCCATAGGCTTTGTATGAATCATGGCCTACACACAGGGTTGAAAGCTCCTTGAACGCATAGTAGGGATAATGCTCTGCATCGAAGCGGCCAAACTCGGATGCAGGCTGATCTCTTCCATAAGCCTCATTTACAGAGAGGGATGCATTTGACACAGGGACAAACACGCCATAGATGGCAGGTCCAGTGCTTTCCCAGGTGACACATGCCATTTCTGCAGGCATATCCGGGTAGACCTGGAGCACATGTACGCTCATGGCTGTATCTGTACCGATCACACGCATATCAATCCGCCCTGTGGCATCAGGATTATATTCAGTCCCTTCATACCGGTTCCGGAGAATTGCGCAGACATCCTGAAGGCTCACCTTTTTATCGGGCCTGAAGCACAGGGGATACATGGCATCCAGCTTATAACCATCCTTATAAAGGGATGGAGCCAGCATCTTATGCCCTATCCAGGTACGCATATGGCAGTAATCTTCCGCAACTTCTTTTCCGGAATAGGTCTTGAACAGGTTCAGCTCCTTATTCTTTCCATATACTGCAAAACCATGTTTCTCCGGCAGTTTCTCAAGGTTCTTCGAGGTAAAGCTCTCCTCATATTCCGAAAGATATTCCAGGGTGAACTCGTTGCCGAAGACCGACACTTTATCTGCAGGAAGCTTTACCGCGGCATACTGATACCCGGTGTACATCTCCATATACCACACCTCTTTCTGGTCAGCTATAAGGGCTATGTTGCACTCACTGCTGCCATACTGGTCTATTATTGAGGCCAGAACCTTCGCCGCCTCCCGGGCACTTCGGCTTTGGCATAAAACCAGATCTGCCGCCGTATTCTCGGTAACTCCTGTCTCCTTCAGGGGATCTGCCTTGAGGGCAGCGCTGTTTGCAAAGGCTGTTATGGCCATAGTTATGGCTACACCATATTCATTGGTGCAGGCTGTGGCATCATTCGGTCTCCCCTCTCCTTTCATGACACTGGAGAAGAAAGGAGTTGCCGTATACTTGTAAGTTGTAGCCGGGATATTGGCAAACACCTTGCCGTTCATATCAACCTGCATGGTACGGCCAGGCTTGTTCTCCACACTGGGTGTTATGGTGATATGGTTTCCCCAGACAGCCTGGTTGTCGCTGGATCTGGCGATAAAGACGGTCCCGTCGGCACTGGCGGCAGGTCCCACATAGACACCGGTGCAGGCAGAAGCCGCATCAGCAAGGGCAAAAAGCACTATGCATATTGCAATCAGCATCTTACCGATATTTCTCATAAATCAACCTTATTATTCGTTAAAGAAGTTGAACATCCTATCCCTGAAGTCAGGGGCTGTATCGTAGCAGTCATGGCCATAGTCCTTGTACATATGTATCCGGCACCCCAGGCATCTGGCAATATCATAGGAAACAGCACTGCCAAGCACAGCATCATCCTCTGAACCCACCACCAGGACAGGACATTTGATCTTATCCAGCTCATATGTGGCATCGAAGCCCACAGCTCCTTTTGCTATGATGATAAACCTGGCAAATTCCTCTTCTGTCACGCTCTTTCCTGTGGCAATAAAGATATCTTTGAACTGATCAAAAAGATAAGCTGGATATACTTTTTTAAGGAAATCGAGATATAGGGCTTCTCCATCCCTCTTCTCAGAAAGGGAAACCCAGCCTCCTATGACAGAATTGCCCAGATCAGATATTTTGGCAGCGGTGGAACCAAGCACCAGCTTATGCACCAGTTCAGGGTACCAGGCCGCAATCAGAATCGCCATCATCCCGCCCTGGGAAGCACCGAAGAGGCATACATCCTCAAGCCCCAGCTCCTTCATCTTCTCTGCTGTATCCCTGGCCATATCTGCCACTGTGTAGACAGGTGGAACATCTTCCCGCCTGTCAATAAGATAAATGGTATAGTCCTTGTCAAAGGCCCTGAATGCGTTCTTTACAGCATCCCCCATCAGCAGGACACTCTTGACACTGAGTCCAGGCAACATCACCAGAGTTTTATCTCCGGTACCGAATTTAAGATAGTTCATAGCTTTATTCTAACCTCATATTGACGGCAATACAATATAAAGTTAAAGTTAAATTGTGGGCACACCAGAAACAGTCATCACAATCAGGCATCTCTGCAAGGAATATGAAAATGTCACCCCTCTTTCAGATGTCAATGCTGAGATAAAGAAGGGAGATGTCATAGCCATAATCGGCCCCTCAGGATGCGGGAAATCCACCCTGCTCCGGTGCATCAACCTTCTGGAGAAACCTACAGGTGGAGAAATCCTTATAGACGGTGTGGCAATCACAGATCATAAAAGCGATGTACCTGCCCTGCGCCGGAAGATGGGCATGGTGTTCCAGTCCTTCAACCTGTTCAACCATATGACAGTGATAGAAAACATAATGGCTGCCCCAGTTGACCTGCTTCACAGACCAAAGGAGGAGGCCCGGGCAAGGGGAATGGAGCTTTTGCGCATGGTGGGGCTGGCAGACAAGGCAGATTCCCTTCCGGAAGAGCTTTCCGGTGGGCAAAAGCAGCGGGCGGCAATTGCCCGGACCCTGGCCATGGATCCTGATATAATCCTTTTTGACGAGCCCACAAGCGCCCTGGACCCCACAATGATCGGCGAAGTGTTGAGCGTAATAAGGAATCTGGCCCGCCATGGCATGACCATGCTTATAGTGACCCACGAGATGAAGTTTGCCCGTGATGTCTCCAACCGCGTCTTCTACATGGACCAGGGGATTATTTATGAAGAAGGAAGTCCTGAACAGATTTTTGAACACCCCCAGCGGGAAAGGACCCGGCAGTTCATACACCACCTCAAGGTCATGTATGAGCATATAAAAAGCAGAGACTTTGATTTTATGGCAGTTTACGGCAAGCTTGAGGAGTTCGGCAGGAAGCAGCAGATATCCCAGAAGACTATCATCAATATGCAGCGGGTCTTCGAGGAGCTGGTTATGCAGGCTTTTATTCCCTCATCCGGCACTGAAATCAACCTGACATTCACCGCAGAATATTCTGAAGCCAACGCCGCAGTGGAGCTGCGCTTCCGTTATACTGGAGTGGAATTCAATCTTATTGACAGATGTGACCAGATATCCAGGAAGATTGTGGATAGCGCATTGTCCTCATATTCCCACTCATACTCCGATGGAATGAACACAGTCATATGCGGGATAAGGGGCGGGGTGTGAATATGAGAAAAAGCATTATAGTACTTATAATATTATGCATTCTCACAGGCTGCGGAAAGAAAGAGCAGAAGGAGATAACATCTGTCTGGCAGCTTGATGACAGCCATTATACAATAGGCTACGGCGAAGGGCATTCTGCTTATTATGCAATGAAAGAGTTTCTTCCTAATGCAAAGCTTCATTCCTACCCTGACCATATCACAGGTTTTGAGGCGGTAAAGACTGGAAAGATCGACGGCTATGCATATGAACGGCAGCTCATGGAACTGGCCATGAAAGAGGGACTCTCCGGTGTTCATATACTTAAGGAGAATATCGGAAAGCCAATAGATCTGGCAGTAGGAATCTCTCCTGTGACAAAAATTCCTGACTTTGAGAACAAGATAAACACCTTCATCGCAGAAATACGCAAAAACGGCATATATGATGAAATGGTGAAAAGATGGCTCAATGGTGATATATATGCAGAGATGCCGGAAATCAAGAAAGCAGAGAACCCTGTTTACCATCTTGCTGTGGGAACAACTGGCGAGATTCCTATGTTCACCTTCTACAAGGGGACAGAGCTGGAAGGATTCGACATTGAGCTTGCAAAGCGTTTTGCCCTGTGGCTGAACGCAGACCTGGAATTCAAGGTATACAACTATGGCAGTATTATTGCCGCAGCCACCTCCGGGGACATTGACTGCATAATGGCAAACCTGAATGTGACACCAGAGCGCCTGGAGAGCATAAGGTTCTCCACCCCTATCTTATCTGTAGAAAACACTATTCTTGTGAGGAATACAGACAAAACAGCACTCATGAGTGGCTTCAAATCCAGCTTCCTGAAAACCTTTGTGCGGGAATCAAGATGGAGACTTATTGTAAACGGAATCGGAATCACTATCCTTATCTCCATATTATCCGCATTGTTCGGCACTGTGCTGGGCTTCGGAATATGCGCCCTGCGGATGAGCAGGAACAGGCTTATCAACGCTGTTTCCCTTGCGTATATCAGGATAATGCAGGGAACACCTATGGTAGTCCTGCTGATGATCATGTTCTACATTGTCTTCGCCGGATCAAGCATATCCGGCATCTGGGTTGCAGTAATAGGATTCGGCATGAATTTCGGTGCCTATGTGAGCGAGATGATAAGGACAGGTATCCTGGCAGTTGATAAGGGACAGATGGAGGCAGCTCTGGCCCTGGGCTACACAAAGCCCCACGCCTTCATGAAGATAGTGCTTCCACAGGCTGCACGGCACTTCCTCCCAGTTTATCAGGGAGAGTTCATAAGCATGGTGAAGATGACCTCTGTCGTAGGATATATTGCGATACAAGACCTTACCAAGGCCAGCGACATCATAAGGAGCCGGACCTTCGAGGCATTCTTCCCTCTTATAACCACCGCTGTAATCTACTTCATCATTGCATGGCTCTTGACCCGTGTGCTGACTATGCTGCAGAACAGGCTTGATCCTAGAAGAAAAAAGTAATCAGTTTTATTCCCACTCTATAGTTGCCGGTGGCTTTGATGTGATATCCAGGGCCACCCGGTTCACATGTGCCACCTCGTTGACTATGCGGGTGGATATGCGGTCAAGCACATCAAATGGAATCCGGGCCCAGTCGGCAGTCATGCCGTCGATGGAGGTGACAGCCCTTACCACCACAGTGTAGTCGTAGGTGCGCTGGTCTCCCATCACTCCCACAGAATGGATATCTGGAAGGCAGGTGAAGTACTGCCATATCTCCCTTTGGAGCCCTGCATTGCTGATCTCTTCTCTGAGTATGGCATCGCTTTCCCGCACTATGGTAAGCTTTTCCGGGGTAATCTCCCCCAGCACCCGCACCCCTAGGCCAGGACCCGGGAAGGGCTGTCGCCACACCATCGATTCGGGCAGCCCCAGTGCTGTCCCGAGGGCCCGGACCTCGTCCTTGAACAGACGGTTCAGGGGCTCAAGAAGCTTGAAGTTCATATCCTTTGGCAGGCCGCCTACATTGTGGTGTGATTTTATAGTCTGGGCTGTCTTGGTGCCGCTCTCTATCACATCGGTGTAGAGGGTTCCCTGGGCCAGCCACTTGATATCGGTTCCCTTAAGAAGCTTGGCCACTTCGTCCCGGAAGGTGTAGATGAACTCCCCTCCTATGACCTTGCGCTTCTTCTCCGGGTCTGAGACTCCTTTCAGTTTCTCCATGAAGCGTTCAGATGCATCGATCTTGATAAGGTTCAGGTCCATGTTTTTGGAGAAGGTCTCCATGACAGATTCGGCCTCCCCCTTGCGGAGCAGTCCATGGTCTATGAACATGCAGTAGAGGTTCTTGCCAATAGCTTTGTTCAGTAGAGCTGCCACAACAGAGCTGTCCACACCGCCGGAAAGGCCCAGCAGCACTTTATCAGAGCCTACTTTGGCCCGTATCTCCTCTATCTGCCGCTGTATGAAATCCTTCATGGTCCAGTCAGCCTTGGCCTTGCACACCTTGAACACAAAATTCCGCAGTATCTCCAGACCGTACTGGGAATTCCGCACCTCCGGATGGAACTGGAGTGTATAGATATGGCGGAACTCGTCTGCACTGGCTGCATTAAGGCAGGTTGCGCTAGAGGCTATAGTCTTGAAACCAGGGGCAAGAGAGGCAACCTGGTCGCCGTGACTCATCCACACCACCTGCTGCATAGGGAGCCGGTCAAAGAGCACTGAACTCCGGCACTCTATCTCGGCCCTGCCATATTCCCTCTTTTCTGCCGATTTAACACTGCCCCCCAGCATATGGTGGGTCATCTGCATGCCGTAGCAGATACCTAAGATAGGGATTCCTGATGTGTATATTGCAGGGTCGCACTTGGGTGCATTGGAGTCGTAGACACTGTTTGGGCCGCCGGAGAAGACAATGCCCTTCACATCCCCCATGGCAGTTATGTCAGACAGCTTCATATCGCCGCTGTGAAGCTCGCTGTAGACTCCGAATTCACGGATACGGCGGGCAATCAGCTGGTTATACTGGCTGCCGAAGTCAAGAACAATTATCTTGTCCATACCGGTTTTCTGATCATGGTGTCATCCCTTTCGTAGCCTACGGAGATGATGGTGATAGGAGTCTCTGTGTACTTCTCGATGAACTCCACATACTCCCTGGCCTTCTGGGGCAGATCCTCGAACTTCTTGGTGCCGCCTATCTTCTTCTTCCATCCCTTGAAGGTCTGGTAGAGAGGTTTTGCCTTCTCAAGCAAATCCACACGGGCAGGGAAATCGGTGACTCTTTTGCCCTCAATCTCATATGCGGTGCAGACCTTGATCTCTTCCATATCATCATAGATATCCAGATGGGTCAGAACCAGGTCGCTGATTGAGTTGACCCTGCAGGAATACTTAAGTGCCACCAGATCCAGATAGCCGCATCTCCGTGGCCGTCCGGTTGTGACGCCGAACTCACGGCCTGTGACACGCACCTTGTTCTCAAGCTCCCCTTCGGAGTCGTGGTCGAACTCGGTGGGGAAAGGTCCGTTGCCCACACGGGTGGAATATGCCTTGAACACTGCGTAGACTGCATCTATATCCAGGGCTCCGATTCCGCCGCCGGCACAGGCTCCTGAAGCAATTGAATAACCGGATGATACATAAGGATATGTACCGGTATCAATATCCAGAAGTGCACCCTGGGCACCCTCGAAAAGCTTTTTATCTGTTTTATGTTCTGCCATGTAGGAGACAAGATCCACAAGCATGGACTTAAGATCTTCCATGTATGGTGTGATGAAGGCTTTCTCCTCTTCTCTCAGCCGGCTCCAGACATCGGGATTGAATACATCACCGGTCCTTACACCGTCCCGGTCTGCCTTCTGGGCATAGGCTACACCTATTCCCCTGCCTGTGGTGCCTATGGG
>JAEEGH010005488.1_pt1 | contig 31808 bp, 28 predicted proteins | sample 9134181 | NCBI WGS metagenome assembly JAEEGH01 (sample SAMN16246544, study PRJNA631951) | gut metagenome | biome: gut microbiome; feature: rumen; material: DP-attached | host: Bos | place: Iran: Karaj | collected 2018-10
ATGATCTCTTCTTTCGGAAGCGGAATCACATTTCCCAAAATTACCGCCACTATAACTGAGATAAAGTATGTAAAAAGGTACCCCCAGATAATAAGCAATATGGATCCAATAAACCAGTGTTCATTAAGAATTTTGTGATTAATGATCTTCTTTTGTTTAGTTTCCATGCTTGAGACTCTCCTTACACATTGTTGTAAATAATACGCACACATTAATTATCTGATAAAAGAGTAATATTTTGACGTTTAATAGAAAAATTTTATATTTTTTTAATACGTATACCTATTGACTTCTCTATATATGCCGTCAGTTCTTTTGTTTGCTTATCAGTTGTTGCATGATTAGCAATATTCCTGTTATTGCTACTAAAACTCCAATGATAACTCTTCTTAACGAATTAAACTTTTTCATGCTTTCTGCCCTTCAGTTTCTATTTTTTCTAACGTATCATCAAGAATTGCTTTTCTAAGATCTGTGAGCCACTCTGAAAAAGAAACCGTGTCAAATGCATATGTCTTATTAAGCTCATACTCATTTTCAGACCAGGTATCGATTGGAGACTCATTATGCTGGATTAAAGCCTCAAGCTTATCCAACGACTTGTACAGCTTAGCTTCTTTCGTCTCCTGCGCATCCATTTCTTTATACAGAGCCGCTATATCATCCGATAATTCCTTGGGAAGAGACTTGACCCACTGATCCAGAAGAGAATCTTCAACTTCCCTGTCAGCGTCAGTCTTAATGAATGTAGGAATATCTCCCGTGAAGCATTCGCCAAGGTCGTGAATAAGACACATATCAACCACCTTATCGATATCAAGATCTTTAAACTCATGTCTTAAGAGAAATGCCATGAGTGATATACGCCAGCTGTGCTCTGCAACGCTCTCTGTCCTGCGCTTCGTTGTTGTGCAGTGACGAGGTGTGTCTTTTAACCTCTCAGCCACATGTAAAATCTCCAAATACTCCCTTGCATTCATATCTGCTCCTCCTCTGTTTTGATAAACACTAAAACTGAAATAAAATCCTATATAATCACCTGGAAATACCGTCATCTGTAAACAGCTCATATGCGCTATTATCACAGTCATAGCATTCATAACTAATGTTATTGTAATCAATCTGTTCTGTTCTACCTACAGGTACTGCAAGTGGGAGCGCATGGCCTTTCTTGATAAACACTAATACTTCATTCAGCGCTGCCTCGATATAGTGATGCCCCTTTGATATGATTTCAACATCGTAGTCGTTGTAGCTTCTAAATCTGCACAGCTTCATGTCTTCGGGAAGGTACACATATCTGCCGGTAGCATTCTGTTTATATACAGGTGCAACCATAATGCTCTCGCCCACAAAAAGCTGGTCCTCTACTTCGTAAGCCATTTCATCATCCGGATAATCAAAACATAAAGGTCTGAACAACATCTCGTCATTATTTACTGCCTTCATGAATTCTGAATAAAGGTACGGAATCAGCGCGTATCTGAGCCTAAGAATGTTTTTAAAGCTCTCTTTATCAGTAAATCTGTAGAATTCCTGTCTTCTGGTGCCATCTGCGGAATGATTTCTGAAAAGAGGCGTGAAAATTCCAAACTCAGCCCATCTCATAAGCAGATCTTCTGTGACATCAGCTCCAAAGCCGCCAACATCAGCGCCACTGTAGATAAAACCGCACATGTTGAGCGCTGGCATCTGCTGAATATTAAGCAGTAAGTGACTCCACCAGGATTTATTGTCGCCGCACCAAACGCCGCCGTAGCGATGCATTCCTATATATGATGACCTCGAGAACATGAGAATTCTTTTATCTGGGGAAAGTCTCTCAAATGCCTCTCCCGCAGCTCTGGTCATATTATAGCCAAATAAGTTGTGGACTTTATCGTGGCGATATCTCTTACCTTTATACTCGTGGTAAAATCTCCTGTAATCCTCTTCGTTGTTGGCAAGTCCCCCAACTATATCCTGAAATTTAAAGAAGGATCTTATATCCAGATTTTTCCCCTCTAGCTCTTTTATCTGCTCAAAGACCTCTTTCAAATGGTCCTCGGTATAAAAAATAGCCGGTTCATTCATGTCGTTCCAAAAGCCGTCAATTCCATAGTCCAAAAGAACTTTATATTTTTCGCCAAACCATTTTCTGGCATCCTCGTTAAGGAAGTCGGGGAAATGCACTTTTCCAGGCCAAACCGCAGCAACAAGGTTCTCTCCATTTTCTTTTTTGCAAAAGAAATTATTCTTTACCCCTTCTTCATAGACGTCATATCCGTCTTCAATCTTTACTCCTGCGTCAATGATCGGGACAAGATGTATGTTTCTGTCAGCCATTTCCTTCACAAATGCACTAAAATCAGGAAATCTCTCATCGCTGACCGTGAAATCCTTATATCTTTCCATATAGTCGATGTCCAGGTACACGCTATCGATGGGAATATCCAGCTCATCGTACTTGTCAACGACTTCCCTTACCTGGTCTTCATTCATGTAGCTCCATCTGCTCTGGCCAAATCCAAAAGCCCATCTTGGCGGAATATAGCTCTTTCCTATTATTCCGCGGAACTCTTTTACAATCTTTAGGATGCTCTCGCCTTCAATCAGGTAAACATAGGCATCCAAGTCCTCAAAGGCAATGGAAAAAACGTCCTTATCCGTATATCCTATATCAAAAGAGACCCTGCCAGGCGTATCAACATACATTCCAAAGCCTTTTCCGTTTCCCCAGATAACAAAGAAATTCTGAGCGGCATAAAGAGATCTTTTGTCTTCTGTATGATTGGGATCATCTGAGCAATTGCTGACGTAGATATACCCTCTTTTATTTATTCCGCGAACTGTTTCACCAAGTCCGAAAACACGGTCTTTTGCACCCATATTATATTTCAGTTCATTTTTCCCCTGCACTCTTTCAAAATATGGGATTTCTTTTTCTTCATCGGCAAATGAAACTACCACTGAATCTGTTTCTATGGGATTACCAATTTTGTATTTTTTGACCATTACCCCTTTACTCCTCCTACTGTGATTCCCTGTTTCATCTGGGTTTGAGCGATTATATATACCACTATACAAAATTCATTTTTTTTGCGCAATTCATGATTGAAAACCGGTTGAGAAAAACAACAAATATGATATGATTTATTTAACAGGCAAAGGCGTCGTTACATAAAGGCGTTCTTTGCCTCTTCTAATAATAGCAGGAGGTGCACTATGGAGATCACAGAAAAACTAGACGCATTATTAGAAAAAGCCGGCAAAGACAGTGTTCTCAAAGACAAACTTTTAGCTACAAGAAAGTCTCCCAACCCCATTGCCGACTTTTGCGATATTGCAAATGAATATGGTATTCAGATAAGTGTTATGGATATAGTAAATCAAGGTGAAGAATTCTACGCAGAAATTAAGCGCAGCACCAATGGCGGCGGTGAAAACTCTCCTGATCTTGATTTTCAGAATGATGAGTATTCTATTTTTATGATGAGACTACAGTGAGGATATATGAGAAAAGAGACGGGTCAATACCCGTCTCTTTGATTACTTAAATATGTCTTTTCCCAATGAAATGCATCGAGCCTTTTCGGTCTTGAGCATCTTCCTCTGCGTCCTTAATTCCTGCATTGTTATATTCCATCAGAAACTTACTTTTGCACTGATCACATAGCTTTCCATTAAGTACAGGTTTTTTGCAAATTTTACATGAAGCCAGACCCAGGTTTCCACTAATAGAAATCTTTTCTTCTATGATCCATTTTTTTATTTTTTCAGTTGAAATCCCAGTAGAAAGGCTGATAGCAGTACCGGTAGACCTTGGATTATTTTTCAGAAACTCCGTAACCTTTGAAATCTCTTCGATTTCTTTTTTCTGACAAGATGGGCAAATATAATTATGCATCTCGATCTGCATAAATAACATGCCACACTCTTTGCAAATATTGTACCCCATTTGTAGACTCCTCCCCGAACAGGTGCTTAAAAGCATCCCTTACTTTTAGATATTTCCGATAGGAGCCCCCTCTGTTATCGAAAACTTTTCATACACATTTCTAGATTATATCATCATTTCAGCCTAGTTGGAATAGTGTAAAAGGCTTGATTGATAGAAACTACCGCAACCATTTCAGTGTCATATGCGTTATTTACTAGCTCTTCTCTGAACCATAAACTCACGAACATTTTTAGATTCCTCAAGATTCAGAGAGAATCCTAATTTCTCTGCCACATACACTGAAAGCTCTTCAAAGAAATCGTACATCAAAAAGAGTTTTTCCCACATATCCTCGTAATCTCCTTTTGGGAACATCCCCTCGAATCGGGTCATCTCTTCTTCTGTCAGATATTTTTTTAAATACTTGCAGCACGCACCTGTTGTGACTTGGAAACCATTGTCTATGCCGATTTTCCAATTGATCATCTTGAGAAACATGTCCATCATGTACTCTTCCATCATACGGCGCGCATAGTAGAATTCATGCCTACAGAGCCCTTTTGTCACATAGTTGCTTATCCAACGAAACTCATTAACTGTTCCAAAAAACTCGAATTCAGTGGGCTTCTTAATATAAAAACATTCCTTGGAAGTTATCTCTACAAGCTCCTTATAATCATCCTTATTTACCAGAACAGTCCGAGGCTCTGTAAACTCTACCTGTTTTCCTATCTCACTCACATCTATAAATGTCAGATCGATCCTGTTGCCATCCTTATACTGTGTGAGGTAAGCAAAGCGCGATCTGCCATTGTAATCATAGGGCTCGGCATAGTAATCATCAGGCATTTGCATTATAAGGATATCCCCGAATCGTTTCATGTAATCGTGGTCCCTGGTAAACTCGCGAATGTCAGATACAAAAAAAGTTATATCAAAATCTGAAAATTCATCGTGAACTGCTCCCTTTGTAACATTGGAGCCTTCCATGGTCACTGCACGAATACGATCATCTTCCATTGCAGTTTTCAAGATCAAATCATACATTTCGTCATAAGATTTCATACACAATTCTGCTTCCACTCTTCATCTTCCGGTACATATTGCTTTCTAAGTGATAACAACACTGAAGGCATTGCACACAATATATTCTACCTGTGAAAAAAAGCATATGCAAGAACTGCTAAGCCTTTTCCGATTGGATTTGAAGCTGCATAAGATTTAGGCCGCCATGTCAGAATAACATATTGCTTTTAAAGAATTAATAGAGGCGAAAACTCTCTTAAACTGACCTGTTTCTACCTTGTACTACATTTAACGGACTGCTATACTTTTTATAAATATTCAGAAAAACGTATTGGGGAAGAGTGGACTATGGGAGTTTGGAAGGTATTGTGGAAGCTGACTAAAGAGGCAGCTCGCTACAAGGGGTTATATGTTATTGCGATTTTGGCAACATTTGGGCTAACTGCAGTAAATCTTACTGCGCCCAAGGTTCTCTCAAATATGGTAGGAATTGTGGGACAAGGTGTCGATGAAGCTGCGCTTTCACAGGTAAAAATGTTGACTCTCTCACTTCTTGTTCTATACCTTCTAAGAGTTCTCTTTAGATTCCTTAGTAATTATCTTGCTCACAGAGCTGCCTGGTATCTGGTTGGTGACCTCCGGAGCAGATTGTATGATAAGCTCCAAAGTCTTGATCTTGGCTTCTTTCATGATAAACAGACAGGTGATCTTATGAGCAGGATTGTCAATGACACAAGAGACTTTGAACTGCTCTATGCTCATATGATTCCTGATATGATCACCAATATTGTGACCTTTGTGGGAGTTCTTATCATTCTGCTTACTGTAAATGTAAAACTTGCGCTGATCACCTGTTTTCCCATACCACTTATACTGGTTTCAGGAATTATTTTTGCCAAGGTTGTAAGACCATTTTTCAGGGCTTCTCAGAAGAGCATGGGCGAACTCAATGCTCAGCTTCAAGACTCTTTGTCAGGTCTTCACGAAATACAGGCATTTGGCCAGGAAAAATATGAAAGCAAGCGCATCAAGACCAAGAGTTTTGATCAGGTAAGAGCCATGCTCAGAGCGCTTAGAGCAAGTGGAATCTTTCATCCAAGCGTTGAATTTCTCTCATCTATCGGAACAATTCTTGTAGTTTTTTTTGGCGGATATCTTGCTTATAAGGGGCAGCTTGGTGTGGCGGATATTGTAGCTTTTATGCTCTATCTCTCACTCTTTTACCAACCTGTTTCAGGACTTGCCAGGCTCATCGAAGATCTTCAGCAGTCACTTGCAGGTGCAGAGCGTGTTGCCCTCATTCTTGATACGCCATCGGCTATTTCTGATTCAGAGGACGCAGAAGAACTCACAGATGTAAAGGGTTCCGTTGCCTTTGAAAATGTAAGTTTCCACTATAGCAACGAAGTTCCGGTTCTAAAAGATATTTCTTTTTCCTGCAAACCCGGAATGATGGTTGCTCTCGTAGGTCCTACGGGAGTCGGCAAAACCACTGCAACACAGCTTATTTCCAGGTTCTATGACCCACAACAGGGCCGCGTCTTGATAGATGGCAAAGATATTAAGCACGTAACCCTTGAAAGCCTCAGACATAACATTTCTCCTGTGCTTCAGGATACTTTTCTATTTAATGGCACTATTGCTGAGAACATCGGTTATGCACGGCCTGATGCCACCAGGCAGGAAATAGTAGCAGCTGCCAAGGCTGCAAATATCCACGATGATATTCTAAATATGCCAAAGCTATATGATACTCAGGTTGGAGAAAGAGGCCTTAGGCTCTCCGGAGGACAGAAACAGCGTGTAGCTATCGCCCGCGCAATACTTAGGAATTCTTCAATTATAATTTTGGACGAAGCTACCGCTTCTGTAGATGTTCAAACAGAAAAGCAGATTCAGGCTGCAATCAGTCAGATGGCTGGAAAGCGCACGATTATCGCAATTGCCCACAGGCTTTCCACCATAATAAATGCTGACCTTATCCTGGTAATCCATGAGGGACGTATTGTTGAGCAGGGAACTCATCAGGAGCTCCTTGACAAAAAGGGCTTCTACTACGAAATGCAGAAGGTGCAGTTGTAATTTCGCTGCATTATCATTATCTTCCGATGGTCAGCTTTAGCATATTTGGATAATCGCTGTTTTCCAGCCATTCATAACTGATTTTTTCCGTTAATCCTTTCAAAATGGAGAGTCCGAGATCATCTCCTGTTGAAGTCATATCAAAACGAGGTCCATTATAACTGAATGCAAGTTCAGCAACCTCCGTCTGTTCTGAATATTCACATACCGTATGGATGCTTAAATCATTTATTCCTGATACAAGAATACGCATAACCTCCTCAAACATGAGCGTAATATGTTTGGCCATCTTTGGAGCAATCTGATTTCTACTGCAATAAGCTGAAATCTCGCCTACTACGCTGAGAAAATTATAATCACGACTATTAATATCAAGTTCCAGCACCTTAAGTCTATGTATAAATCGCCGAGTATTCTCCCCTTTAGGATTATCAAATATCTGCTCAGGACTACCATCTTCATATATTTTTCCTTCATCCATGAAAAATACACGGTTACAGATGCTCTTGGCAAAATGCATCTCATGAGTAACGATCAGCATAGTTTTGCCAGTTTGAGCCAGATCTCTGATAGCAGATTGCACCTCTCCCACCATTGTGGGATCAAGAGCACTGGTAGGTTCATCAAGCAAGATCACATCCGGATCCATTGCTAAAGCTCTAGCGATGGCCACACGCTGTTTCTGGCCACCTGAAAGCTGATCAGGATAGTTTAGTGCCTTTTCGCCAAGACCTACTTTTTTGAGCAGTTCCATGCCTGTATCATATGCTTGCTGCCTTGATTTGCCCAGAAGATCCACGGGTGCCAGCATTACATTTTCTATTACTGTTTTATGATCAAACAAATTAAAGCTCTGAAACACCATCCCCATCTTCTGTCGAACCTTGTTAATATCAGTCTTGGGATCAGTGATTTCCATGTCATCCAACCAGATTCTTCCCTCGGTCGGTTTCTCTAATTGATTGATACAACGCAGCAGCGTACTTTTTCCAGTTCCCGATGGCCCAATGACAGATATGACGTCCCCGTCATGAATTTCAACGCTAACATCCTTAAGCGGAGTGACATCTTGATATGACTTTTTCAAGTGCTCTATTCTGATCATCAATGCTTGATTCCCTTCAAAATCTCTGACTCTTTACGGCGTTTAGGATTGATATTCACACTTATTCTCCCAACCACAAAGCCAACTAGCGTTTCCAAAGCAAAATATATAACCGTAATAGCGATTAGTGGAAAAAATGCTTCATAAGTACGCCCTCGTACAATGTCTCCTATTTTTGTAAGATCCTGCACCGCAATGTAGCCCACTATTGCTGTCGACTTAATTAAACTAACAATTTCCCCCTTATATGCAGGCAGAACAAAAGGCATTGCCTGTGGCAGGATAATCTTGTAGAAGGTTTGACGTTCTGAATATCCTAATGCATATGCACCTTCATACTGTCCAATCCCAACTGCACCTACACCTGTCTTTAATAAGCCGAACACAGAAGCTCCAAATGTTAGAGTAAAGCCAATTATAGCCACTAATACACCATTAATGGCCACTGAACCAAATATTACGTAAAAAAGAATCATAAGCAGCACTACCATTGGCATACCCTGTATCAACCACATAAAAAATTGTGTAACAATGTTGGCCACGGGATTACCGTTTCGGCATGACATAAATACCACAAATCCAAGTGCTGTTCCAAACAGTACTGCAAATATCGTAATAAGCAAAGTCGTCAGAATTCCTTTTTGAAATAATTGCCAGCGATTTTCTCGTATAAAGGTCTTATTAAAGCTTTCACTGATACTATCCCAAAAAGAATCGTTATACTCGGCGTTTTCTTTGAGAATCATAGCAACAGTGCCCCCGGAAAAGTTAGGCTTTGAGAAAAGAACGCTTTCGGCACGTTCAGGTGTAATACTGATGCCGGCTAATGCAAAATCACATTTACTTGTCTGAATTGCTGGCAGTATCCCGTCAAAATTCATGTCTATGATGTCAAGACCGTACCCGCTGTATTCACAAAACATAGCGGCAAGCTCCATATCATATCCTACCACCTTACCATCTCTCATATACTCAAATGGTGCATATCCCGATTCTGTCGCCAGTTTAAGAACACCTTTTTTTGCTTCCAGCCTGCTAATATCCGGCATCGTCTTATCTGCCTCATTTTCACTGAACCACTTGACTGAAAGCTCATCAAGAGTTTCTTCCGGAAGGTGCTCCAAAAATGCATTAAATTGATTCCTTAGCTGTTCTCCATCCCGAGTCTTTGGAAATATTGGTGCAAAATCATAACTATCAAGATACTCTGGCAAATACACAACATACTTGCTCTCACGTATCAATATTTGAGCCACAGCCTCATCAACAATAAAAGCATCAATCTTTTTACCTATGAGAGCCGCCAATAGATCGGCTTTACCATTGTAGTATTCCAAATGAGCTTCCGGCATTTTTTCACGTACAGATGCATCGAAACTGGTGCCGGTCTGAATACCTATCCGCTTTCCGTTCAGATCTGATAAAGAATCAATCACATGGTCATTCTGCTCCGATGCCGTACATATAACCGATTCCTTCAATACTATCAGGATACCGACAAGAACAGCTGCCAATAAAAAGAGAATTGTTGACTTTCCAATAGTTTTTTTCTTCATATAAATTAACTTCCCTGGCACTCACAATCATCGCTATAGCGTTTTTCTATGTACTATTAATTATACATCCCATAGCTAAAGATTCAAGGAAACAGTGTTTTAATTGCCAAGCTGCATAAGCCTTGATTTAAGACATCTGTATATTATTTCATTTCCGGCATCATTTGGATGAAGACCGTCAGGACAATATCTTTCTCTTAAAAAATCCTCCTGTGGCTGAATCCCGCTTTCTTTATAGAGGTCCACTACAGGAAGTGAGTAATACTGCGCAACCTCGCGTATTATCTCAACATAGTCAGAAAGTGTTCCCCAATTGCGAATTCCTCTTTCGTTGTAAACTCTGTTCTCATCTGTTCTATGAAGCGGTGTCATTACAATAACCGTTGCCTTAGGGTATTTTTTCAGTATTTTCTGATACAGGTCATGCAGCGCCCCATAAAAAGTGTTCGGTGTGCGGTCGGTCATGCAACCCTTTGCTGCATCTCCATGACCGTAGTCGTTAGTCCCGCCAAATATCACAATCACATCAGCATCGTTGTCCATAGCATCAACTCTTGATGCAAAATACTGATCCATTCTCTCATCATAGGGAACCTGCTGATTGGCTATTCTTGTTCCTCCAATGCCATATCCCCTGCAAATGCATCCATCCTTCTCAAATCTTTTCCAGAAAAAGAACTCCGGAGAAGAAGCTCCATGCCCTTCTGTAATGCTGTCCCCAAGAAAATTGATCTTTAATCCTTCAAGTCTCATTGTCTGTTGTACTCCTCCCAAATATCTTTAATACAGACAATTATAGTATTTTTTCTAAAAATGGACCACTAACCCCGCCCCTCAGACCTTACTGCGAAACATCCCACAATTTGCCTTGTGCAGTAAGTATTATTGTCTTTTACTGCACAGGTACAAATACTACTATTGGCACAGTATTAATATTCTTTTATTGATTTGTCTTGTCAGATTTATTACTGCAAGAATAAGATTTCTAAAATACTACAGTAAATAATAATTTAATTTACTGCAGTATCTTGAAAACAAGATTTTTGCAGTAATCACATTACTGCAAAAATATAGTTTCTTTACATTATACAGTATTTAAATAGAAACCCTACTGCACATTTCAATATTTCTTGTACTATGCAGTAGTATCCTAATTTACCAACACAATCCGAGGCTCTGCATCTTCTCAATCATAATCAAAAAGTTGATCTTTAACCCTTCAAGTCTCAAAATTTCAAATTTATATTTTTTGTTGATGAAAACTCAGATGAGTCCTCAAATGACACGCAGCATCTGAATTTGAAGCTTATTCAGGAAATGACCAGTAAATTTGACTATGAGTATGTAATGGGCATGAATTACACTCATGCAGAAATCAGTCTGCCTACAAGTTAAAAGAAATCAAGTAAAATCATACCTTTTAACTTCGCAGTTTTTAATACCAAAACAGGAAAACTCCTCATTATTCATGTCTCTGAAATAGGACTCAACAATTCTGACTATTCCATTATGTGCCACGAGAATGCACTCTTTATCGCTCTTTTTTACATCATCGATGAGGTTGTAGATTCTCTGGGCCATCTGAAGCATGGATTCCCCTGTTCCAAAACGGCTTGCCATGTCTTTTTTGGCTTCATGGAATTCTTTGCCATCGCGGGGAGTGGATTCCCAGATTCCATAGTTTTGCTCTATGAGGCGCTGCTCAACCTCCATAGGAATTCCCGTTATTTCTGAGATGTGCCTTGCAGTTTCTTTTGCCCTGATAAGAGGCGATGTAAGTATAATATCCGCCTTAATTCCCATTTCCAGTATTTTATGGCCTGTCTCTATTGCCTGCTGATGTCCTCTTTCAGTGAGTTCTATGTCAGTTGCTCCGCAAATTTTGTTTTCTACATTCCACACAGTCTCACCGTGTCTTACAAAGTAAAAATGATCCATTCTTTTTCCCTTTTATGTTCTTATCTCTCGAAGAGCTCTATTAGTGCTCTTTTCCAACTTTTTCCGTAAGGGTGCTCTCGCATCGACAGATTTCCTTTTGTAGCACCTATAAGAACTGTCGTTGGATGCGTAAATTCGTCAAATCCCCATTTGCCATGATATGCTCCCATGCCGGAGTGACCTACACCATTAAACGGAACGCCCTTGACCATCATATGAAGGCATACTTCATTTATGCATCCGCCGCCAAACTGCATTCTTTGCATGACCTTTTTTGCCCAGTCCACATTGCGCGTAAAGATATAGAGTGTAAGTCCATGCTCTCTTTCGGAAATTGTATTTAAAACATCCCTGATCGCACTGTCTTTGAATTTTACTACAGGAAGAATCGGACAGAAAAGCTCTTTTTGAACTAATTCTTCATCAATTTCTACAGGATAAATTATAGTGGGTTCGTATTTAAAAGAGCTGGCATCACCTTTTCCGCCATATACAACTCTTTCACTATAGTCATCTACTATGCCTGCGCACTTGTCATAGGCAGTTTTCCCTATCAGGTGCGGATATTCAGGATTATTGAGCGGATCGTCACCAATTTGCTTGCAAAAAGCTTTTTTCAGCTCACGGACAAATTCGTCACTGACTTCCTCAGCAACGGCAATCTGGTTTATATTCGTGCATATCTGGCCGGAATTTAATAGTTTAAAAAATGCGATTTTTCTTGCAGCATCCTTTAAGTCTGCATCTTTCCTGATAATGCACCAGTTTCCTGTTTCTCCTCCGAGTTCAAGAGCAGTTGACGTCAGATTTTTTGCAGCCTCTGAGAGTACATGAACTCCAACTTTCGGAGATCCTGTGTAAAATATCTTGTCGAACCGCTGTGTCAGGCACATATCCGCAACATCATGGCCGCCATCCAGTACTGTCACATATTTTTCCGGAAAGATTTCAGCTATCATCTTTTTCAAAAGAGCTGTGCTGGAAGTTGACTTGGAGCTTGCCTTTATAACTGCAGTATTTCCACCTGCTATACTTGCGGTCAAAACGCCAATTGACAGCATAAACGGAAAATTAAAGGGGCTGATTATAAGCGATACTCCGTAAGGCATCTTATAAACTTTTGTTATCACGCTTGGGAAACAGTGAATTCCACTGAAATGAGTCTCCGGCTTTGCCCATTTCCTAATGCCTCGTATTGTCTCATTAATTTCGAGAACAAGGCTTCCAACATCACAAAAATAGGCCTCAAGAGGAGTACGTCCAAGGTCATTATAAAGGGCATCTTCTATATCAGTTCTATGTTCCAATACCAATTTTTTCAACCTTTGAAGCTGCCTTATACGAAAATCTATGTCCAAGGTCTTTCCTGATTTAAAGAAATCTCGCTGTTTTTCTACTATTTTCTTAACATCAGCTTCTGTATACATGGCTTTCCTCCAATCAATTGACTGAATCATATTTCACGAAATGCGCTGATTATGCAATAAATACTTTTTTCTAAATTGTATCACGCAGTATATTAAAAAAACTCAGCGAGTGATAATATTATTATATCAATCAATAATAATCGTGAAAACGGAGGGGATTATGGGGAGAAATCATGAGGTTACAACTGTTCATCCACTTCTAGGGCCTGACGGTGAGCTGATAGAACCTGGCTGGTCAAGATCTCTTTTGCAAAAATATGACAGAGCAATGATAAAGGCTCCTAAGTGGCGCATTAAAGAGTGGGATTATTATCTGGTTTTATCTGATTCTTTTGCCGGTGCCTTCACAATTTCTGATGATGGCTACATTGGTCTGCAATCCGTTTCGCTCCTTGAATTTGGAGACACTCCCTGGGAGCACACGGAAACCGTACTCAATGCCTTTCCCATGGGAAAACTCGCTCTCCCTTCATCTTCCGAATCCGGTGTAACCCTTTATGAAGATGAAAGGCTTCAGATGAAATTTGAAGCCAATGATGGTAAAAGACATATCACATGCCATTTTGAGAACTTTTTTGAAGGCAAGGCTTTTAACTGTGACATTACCCTTGCGCAGCCGCCAATGGATTCCATGGTAATTGCCACGCCTTGGGATAAGAAGCACGCATTTTACTATAATCAAAAAATAAATTGTATGCGTGCATCTGGTTTTATGGAGTTCAATGGAAAAAAATATGAATTCAACCCCTCCACAGACTTTGGCACTCTTGATTGGGGTCGAGGCGTTTGGACCTATGACAATACATGGCACTGGGGATCGGGCAATGCTGATATAGATGGTAACTCCTTTGGTTTTAACATAGGTTACGGCTTTGGAAACACCAAAGCCGCAACTGAAAATATCATTTTTTACAATGGAAAAGCCCACAAACTAGACGATATCACGTTCCATATACCTGAAAACAGCTATATGGAGCCTTGGAAATTCACGTCATCAGATGGCCGATTTGAAATGGATTTTGTCCCTGTTCTGGACAGGGCTGCCTGCCTTGATTACAAGATCATAGTTTCAGACCAGCACCAGGTTTTTGGGAGAATGAGTGGCAGTGCCATTCTTGATGATGGCACTAAGATCAATGTAAAAAATATCATGTGTTTTGCTGAAAAAGTGCATAACAAGTACTAAAATGAACCACTAACCCCGTCCCTCCGGGCCATTTTATGCAGCTCCCTCTCCTTCTTCCTGCTCATTTGGCTCTACGAACTGTACTTCTGACCGCTTAATTGTATCAGGATAGATTTTCAAAAAGTCATTTTTCATTGATACAGGTACATAGCCCTGTTCTCTGTATTCGGCAGATTTCTCAGTCCAATCCTGCTTGCCCCACTCGCGTACATCGTCATCAGCTACGACCATGTAAGCCTGAGATGGATACGGGTTTCTCTTATCAAGAACATAATTCATCATACTTGTATCACTGCCACTGTTTCCAAAGGCAAGAACCGGACGAACTCCAATCTCTCTTTCTATGTAGATTACTTTGTTGGAATTAAGATTTTTCTGGATGAATTCTCCTGTATATACCAGGTCATCGCCATCAGCGTACTTGTAATCCATATTTGACGGAACGTCCTCATTTCCTCTTTGCTTGACCTCAAATTCAGTACCTATAACATGCGCCGGTGAAACATACTCACTTATTGGTGAATTGGCAATAATGGCACGTGAAGTTGTTCGCTCTGTTCCGCTGACAACATAAATTGTAAAGTCGTTATCGTAGAGATATTTTACTACTTCAACCATTGGAAGGTAGAAGCCATCAATATAGCGCATATTCTGAAAGCTGTCTGTATTCTTCTGTCCAAACTCAACCGCATAATCGTATAACTCCTGAATAGTCATACCTGCATAAGCCTTCGCGAAATTTCTCGCAAGTTCTTCGCCTGCTGTATATCCGGGTCTGATTTCTGCGGCGGCTGCTTTTAGCTCATCTGATACTTTTTCAGGATGATCTGTCAGACAGTAATTGATAAACATCATGGTGTCATAATATGTATAGAATGTTTCACAAGTCAGAGTTCCATCCATGTCAAAAACAGCAATTCTATCCTCTACAGGAATGAAATGCTCTTTATCTTTTTCATTGGTAACCATCGCCACATAACTTCTAAGGCTCTCTGCTGCTTCCGAATTCTCAGACCAATACTGGTTAAGCGCCTTGCCTTTCTGGCTGCCACATCCGGTTATTCCTGCACAGACAACTATCATTACCATTATCAGCAGCATAGATAATACCTTTAGTTTACTTCTCTTTTTCATAATATTTCTCCTTTTTCCACGAGGTGACAATAACATTATATCAATTATTTAATGACGCGGATATGATAATTACATGCTATGCTATTTTATACGAATGAAAAAGAAAAAAAGAAAGTGTTGCAGCATATTTTGCCTCAACACTTTCTTAATAAATCATCAATTATTATTTTATTACTTGATCACAGGCTCGATTCTCTTTGCTACAACTACAGCAAGTGCCATCTTGATAAGATCAGGAATGATAAATGGGAATACACACCAGCCAAGTACTGTAAGAAGTCCAACTTCGCCGCTGCTCTTAATATACACATGCATGAACCATGCTGTTCCAAATGCGTAGCATACTGCAAGTCCAAGAACAAGTGCTACAATCTTCATAACAATATTTTTCTTAAAGAATTTCTCAAATAATATGTAAATAAGACCTACAAATAAAAATCCAATGATGTATCCGCCTGTGCTTCCAAGAAGGATTCCGATTCCTCCGCTAAAGCCAGCAAATACAGGTACTCCGACAGCTCCAAGCAGCACATATACAAGAGTCGCTATTGTTCCCCTCTCGCCTCCAAGTAAAAGAAGCACAAAAAATACAGCAAATGTCTGAAGGGTAAATGGAACTGCTGTAGGAATACTTATCCAGGAGCATATAGCTATCAGTGCTGCGCTGATTGCTATGTATACCATATCCAATACTTTTGAATTTTCTCGTGTTTTAACTACTTCTGCATTACTCATGATGTCTTAGTCCTCCAACTATAATAAAAATTCGCGAATACACGATCCAAAACGCTTATATGAAGGTACCACATCAAAAATAGATTGTCAACCAATTATATCATTCAGGTTGACAATCCAATATTTTCTCAATTACTTTTGCTATGAGCGCATTTTTGGTAATTGTTGCCTTCCCGGCCTCAAATAAACTTGAAGCTCGCTCTTTTACATCCTCGGGGAATCCGCTTATATCAGAATCAAAGTTGATTCCTATTCCGGCAACAATCCACTGGAGAGTATTACTGTCAAATTCACTGCCAGACTCCAGCAAAATACCGCATATTTTTTTGCCCTCAACATAAAGGTCATTGATTCCTCCGATATAGGCTTCTATGCCCGAAAGCTCCCTAATGGCGTCTATTACAGCCCTACCGGTAAAAGAAGTAACTTCTTTACTGTCTGTACTAAACAAAAGCTCAGGTCTTAAAACAATGCTCATGTACAGTCCACCCTCTGGAGAAAAGAATGAATGGTCCTTTCTGCCCCTTCCGCCGGTCTGTGTCGCAGCTACTATGACTGTTCCATGTGGTGCTCCTGCCATAGCAAGCTCTTTTGCCTTATCACTGGTTGATTTAAGGCTGTCATATACAAATATGTCAGCCTTATTAAAATCATCCGGTAACTCAGCCTTTATCCCTTCGACAGATATAATGTCATTATTATCTGCCAGCCTGTAGCCTTTGTTGCTGACCGCCTCAATATTGTATTCCTTCTCTCGAAGATCCTTTATGGCTTTCCACACTGCATTTCTGGAAACGCTGCACTGCTTTGCCATCTCTTCTCCGGATGTATAGTTATCTTTATTGGATTCAAGTATAAATAAAACTCGCTCAGATGTACTCATATTTGATCTCAATCTTAATCGCTCTTATAGAATTCAAAACACTACAGTGGCCAAATTATCGTGTAATGCTAAATTCATATGCTGTATTGTATGTAGCAACATAGAGCGTGTCATCAACGATCTGGAACTGATCAGCTGCAGAATTGACAGGTATCGAATCGTATTTTTCTCCCGTAAATCTGTCTAAAAGATAAATATAGTCAGGCTCAGCTGTAAAACCGTAACCGCAGATTATTGTATCTCCAACCACTTTAAAGTTCCCTGCATTGGCAACAAGCGGCTCACTTCTGAATAAAAGCTCGTTTGTGTTAACATCAATAGCTACAATATAGCTTGACCATGGCTCTTCAGATGCATATCCCCAGTGTCCAAGCTCAGCATAAAGAATGTTATCAACTACAGTAGCATATCTGATGAACTGATTCTGGGCTGATACTCTCTCTTCCTCATAATCCGGGCCATCACACAGTTCTGAAAGGTCAAAATTGTAATACATCTTTTCCATACTGGTATCATAAATCTGAAGCCCCTGGAATGTATTACCATAAGATACTTCATTTACCCCTGAGTAAAAATAATTCTCATCCTCATGAGTAAGTCCTTCCTGCATAAATCCGTGCTTTTCTGCCCATACTGATGTATCAAGGAATTCTGTTTTTTCCTCTTTTGTCTTAGTAAGAGTGATATGGTCAGTACCCGCAACTACACCTTCAGCCTTGTAGCTCTTCCATGTAGGATTTGCTATTTTAACGCTATCAGGAATTGGTTCACTTTCCTTTGGTTCAACCTTGATAGGTTCTGCCTCAGTCCTTGTCACAATCTTTGTCATATCCTGTGCTTCACTCATCTGGAAAGCAGGCTGTATGAGGTTCGGATAATCTTTTACAGATAGAACAATATCAAGATCACCGGTAGCATAAGAAGCTATCTCATATGGTGAAAAGTGAATCCTAAGCCCCTCCGCATTTATGCTCCAGGTATAGGTATCATCTTTTAGTTTCTGTACAAACTGATCAGGGTCTTCGTCCTCGCCCTGATAATAAAAACTATCCACTTCTTCCATGATTCCCGGATAAGCCTTTTCAAGTTCTGTTCTTATAGCTTCTGAAAGAACAGAACTATCATTAAGCACCTGATCGAGCCTTAGCATCTGCCCTGTTACCGGATCTATATTGATAGAGCCGGTTGCATGATTAGGATGCGCCCCGCCTGAAAAGCTTTCATATTGCTCTTCCATTGAAAAAAGACGATCATCAATCCTTGCTATATTCACTTTATTCTCATCATAGTAAACAGCATCTTCATAAAAAGTATCTTCCAGAACCCAGGAAGCATATTCAGCAATCCTCTCAGGTATTTCATAGCTCATATTGTCATTGTAGCTTGCAACATATTCAGCAAGCTTGGGATACTTTTCTTTATACTCGTCAGATAAAACAATCTCTGTATAGCTTCCGGTACACAATTCTCTTTCTTCATTACTTGATGTAACAGCATGATTAACAAGTGTGATTGGATAGCCGGTATCTACAGTTGTTTCAGATGTTTTTTCCGCTCCTTCACTACTTTCAATTGATTCAGAAGTAACTGCATTCCCGCCATCACCCGAATTATTTCCTACACTTGTACATGCGCTAAGGCATACAGAAGCCAGCATAAAAATAGCAACTGCTTTTTTATTTTTCATAACACATCTCCCTTTTTAACCAGTAATAATGGTTATCTTTTTATTCCTGTAATATCATTTATGATTTCACCGGCGATGATAAGCCCTACTACAGAAGGAACAAATGCCGTTGAACCCGGAACCGCCCTGCGTCTGGAATCTCTTCCTGTTGTTTCCTGAGAAACGGTGTTGTTATCATTTTCACTTTTTGACGTATCTGCCTGTGGCTGTATTGGCTTTTCCTTTGAATAAACAACCTTTAGATCTCTGATTCCTCTTTTTTTACACTCATGTCGCATTACCTTGGCAAGCGGGCATATGGAGGTCTCATATATATCAACAACTTCAAACATCGCAGGATTTATCTTATTTCCTGCTCCCATTGAAGATATAACCGGGATGTTTGCCTCTTTTGCCATTTCTATGATAGTAAGCTTTCCGGTAACAGTATCAATTGCATCCACAACATAATCATAATCGCTAAAATTGAACTGATCCTTTGTTTCAGGTAAAAAGAATGTTTTATAGGTCCTGACTATGCAATCAGGGTTTATATCATGAATTCTTTCTTCTGCCACATCAACCTTATATCTTCCAATGGTCTTTGTTGTTGCAATTATCTGTCTGTTGAGATTCGAAGCGCAAACCTCATCATTATCAATAAGGTCAAGTGCACCAACTCCGCTTCTGGCAAGAGCCTCAACTACATAGCCTCCCACTCCGCCTATTCCGAAAACAGCAACTCGTGAAGAAGCAAGTTTTTCCATGGCTTCCGCGCCATATAATAACTGAGTCCTTGAAAACTGATCTAACATTAAAGTACAACCTTCCTAAAGCTCTGTTTAACTGCAAAATTTATAATACGGTCAAATTCCATCTTACAGTTCAATCTCAAGGGCAATTGGAGTATGATCCTGCCTTGCCCCGGAATCCAACATATCTGACCTTGTGACCTTATCTTTTATCCTGTCGCTGACAAGGAAATAGTCAATTCTCCAGCCTGAATTATTGATCTTACTTGTCTTGATGCGCTGAGCCCACCAGGAGTACACATTTGGAATGTCTCCATGTATGAACCTGAATGTATCAACAAATCCGGCATTTAAAAGATTAGTAAAACCAGCTCTTTCTTCATCCGTAAATCCTGCTGACATGTGATTGCTGTCAGGATTTGCAAGGTCGATTTCCTCGTGGGCCACGTTATAATCTCCACAGGAGATAACCGGCTTAACCTCATCGAGAGATTTCAGGTATTTTGTGTACTGAATATCCCACTCCTGACGCTCTTTGAGTCTTTTTAAGCCGTCTCCTGCATTAGGTGTATATACCAGGTTAAAAAAGAACTTGTCATGCTCCAAGGTGATCATTCTTCCCTCGCTATCCATTGTGTCAGGGGCACCTATTTCAGGAAAGCTTGCTACTACCTTGATATCTTTTTTGTAAAGTGCCATAGTTCCTGCATATCCCTTTCTTGCTGGCTCTCTGGAACTAACATATACATAGTCATAATCAGGAAAATATGCTTTCAAAGCCTCTTCCTGTTTGGAATTCATGCCTGCTTCAGGAAGCTTTGTCTCCTGAATGGCAATAATATCGGCATTTTCCGCTGCTATTGTATCCAAAACCTGTCTACTTAAATCTGAGCGAGGACTTGTGCCGGTAAGAGCAGCATTAATTGAATCTATGTTCCAGGAAATAAATTTCATAAATTGTCTCCTTTTCTTATTAAAATGTCATGTTTAATTATACATGAAATCAGACCCATTGTCTCAGCCAGTCCGGCGGCCATGCCAAACTCACAGTTCTCCGAAAATCCTCTCCGGCATTGATTTTGATCTGTACTGCATCTCACTGACCTTGTACACTGTGACAAAAGCCTGCGGGTCAACCTTGTCAATAAAAGCCATCAGTTTCTGGAATTCGTTTTTATCCACGATAGTAATGATCTCATCATGCTCCTGCATGCGATAAGCACCGATTGCTTTATAGATACTAGCTCCACTGTGAAGTTCGTTCAGGATAAACTCTCGAATATCCTTCTCAAATGGCGAAACAATACATACTCTTCTCTTAAGCTTCTGGTCAAAAATGAAATGATCAAGGATCACTCCGTTGAAATATGTTCCCAAGATACTAAGAAACAGGGTCTTGGAATCATAAACAAGTATTGAAGATGCTGCAACACACAGCCCTGCAACTGACATTGCCTTTCCAAGATCGATCCTTAAGTATTTGTTCAGGATTTTGGCGACAATATCCAACCCTCCTGAGGAAGCGTTTCTATTAAAAAGAATCGCGATTCCGATACTCACAAAAAATATATAGCACAAAACATCAAGAGTTGCGTCTCCTGTAAAAGACTCAAAGTCAGGAAAAGCCCTTTCAAATACACCAATCACCACAGGAAGCAGTATTGATGTATATACTGTTTTATACCCAAACTCTGGGCCACAGGTTATAAAACCTATTATCAAAAGAAATACATTCAATATCATCGTTATCATTGAAACCGGCAGTGGAACAAAGTTAGTTAAAACAATAGATAATCCGGCTATGCTGCTCACTGTTGCATGACTTGGCATAAGGAAAAAGAAAACAGCCGCTCCGATGATTATTGTGGCCATTGTCAAAATAAATATTTCTTTTATAAGTGCAAACCTTTTCATTTAGATATTTCCAACCTTTTTCTACAAAATTTTAAGCATATAGAATTATATACTTAAAAACTTATAATTCAAACAGTAAAAAAGGGAAGCAGTCTCCTGCTCCCCTTGCTTCAGCACATTTATCAGTATAAAGCACTTACATTATTTTTATCAGAAATCCACCTCTGTATCATAATAGCAGCACTTAAGAAGCTTCTCCATTTCCTCCTGGCTAGGCTGGCGAGGATTAGAGCCTGTACAAGCATCAAGTATAGCATTGGCTGCTATGTCATGAAGTCTCTCATTGAATATTTCCTCAGAAACAAAGCCTTCCTCTGCTGGAAGTCCATCAGCCCCATAGTGCTTAATGCAGTGTGGAATGTTGAGGTCATCATTCATCTTGCGAAGGTAATCAATAAGAAGTTTAACCTTCTCATCGTCACTTGATCCGCCAAGCTTCATGTAATCAGCAATCACGCCATATCTCTTTTTAGCTGTAGGATCCTTTGCATTAAAGGCAATTACCTTAGGAAGATACATAGCATTAGCTGCTCCGTGAATGATGTGAGCTCCCTTATCTGCAAATACAGCACCGGTCTTGTGCGCCATAGAATGAACTATACCAAGGAGCGCATTAGAGAATGCCATACCTGCAAGGCACTGAGCATCATGCATTGTATCCCTTGCATCCATATCTCCGTTATATGACTTTACAAGACTGTTCTGGATAAGCTCAATTGCATGAATTGCCAAGGCATCAGTATACTCACAATTTGCAGTAGATACATATGCTTCAATAGCATGTGTTATTGCATCCATTCCGGTATGAGCAACGAGCTTCACTGGCATAGTATGTGTGAGCTCAGGATCAACAATGGCAATATCCGGTGTGATCTCGAAATCAGCTATAGGATATTTGATTCCCTTCTGATAGTCAGTGATAATCGAAAAAGCTGTAACCTCTGTAGCTGTTCCTGAAGTAGAAGGAATAGCACAGAAATGAGCCTTTGTTCTAAGCTTTGGAAGTCCAAATACCTTGCACATATCCTCAAATGTGGTCTCAGGATACTCGTATTTGATCCACATAGCCTTAGCTGCATCAATAGGTGAGCCTCCACCTATAGCAACAATCCAGTCAGGCTGGAACTTCTGCATAGCCTCAGCGCCCTTCATAACTGTCTCTACTGAAGGATCAGGTTCAATTCCTTCAAAAAGTTCCACTTCCATGCCGGCTTCTTTAAGGTAATCCTCTACCTTCTGAAGAAAGCCGCCCTTTTTCATTGAGCTTCCACCAACACAAACAATAGCTCTCTTACCTTCCAGTGTCTTAAGAGCCTCTAAAGCTCCCTTACCATGGTAAACATCTCTGGGCAGTGTAAAACGTGACATCTGAAATACCTCCTTTATAATGTTAAAAAAATAACGTAACCCGTCTTTAATTATACACTTTGCCGTAATTATGCACAAGAAATATTCAATAAGACATAAAAAATCCCCGGCACTATATGAGTGCCGGGGATTCGTACTACTAACTGTTAAATATTATCCCTCAATCGCTATCAGATTTTTTTCTGGTAGAGTCTTTTCCATAGCCTTCTTAGGTACAGTCAGAGTAAGAACGCCATGTCTGTAGGTTGCCTCAACATCTTCTTTCTGTACATTTTCGCCAATGTAGAAGCTTCTGGTCATTGATCCTGCGTATCTTTCCTGACGAATGAGCTTACCCTTTTTGTCATTATCATCGTGATCCATGCCCTTAGACGCACTGATTGTCAGATACCCCTTCTCAAGCTCTACTGTTATTTCTTCTTTTTTGAAGCCCGGAAGATCAATAGAAACTTCATAATTGTCATCTTTTTCCCTGATGTCTGTCTTCATCATCCTTGAAGCTTTTCTGCCGTAGAGCTTACGCTCAAGACCACGCTCCATATTGTCGAATTCCTTCATATATGGGAATCCAAACAGATCATCCATAAAGTTCTCTTCAAAAATACTAGGTGCTAACATAATAATTACCTCCTTTGCACATAAACAATTGATTATTTGTAAATGAGCATTGGGACGGAGGGTTTGGATCATTGGAATCTTAAAGTCCTAACGGTCTTCTCTGTTCCTTTGTTCTATAGATACTATAACACTGCGATTAGCACTCGTCAACAGAGAGTGCTAATTTGGATAAAAAGATATTGCATAAAACATTACAAATTTAATCTATCGGACAAATAACCTGTTTTATCTGCCTTAATTTACTGGTTTAAGATTTACCTTCATCGCAATCTGCCGTGGTGTGTCCATCTCATCAAACTTGATAAGATAGCTCTCTTCATCAATGTTTATATCAAGTATTGTCCCGGCTCCAAGGATTGCATGATGAACTCTTTGCCCTTTTTCAAGAAGATTGAGCTTTGAAGCACCTTTTAAATGCCTGGAGTCATTGTCTATAAACTTGCGAACAGCTGTCATCATGTTCTCATCAGGCTTTTGAGTAAATTCAAGCAAATCTCTGTCTATGTCCATGATAAATCTTGAAGGATAACGAGGAATACCTTCAAATGTATTGCCTCCGGCTTCCGATATAAACAGTCTCTTTTTGGCTCTGGTCATGGCAACGAAAGCAAGGCGTCTCTCCTCTTCCATGCCTTCAAGCGTGTGGACCTTTCTCGATGGAAATATTCCCTCGTTCATGCCACACAAAAAGACATACGGAAATTCAAGGCCTTTAGCTGCATGTACAGTCATAAGCCTTACTTTGTCCTGCTCACCCGCATCAGAATCAGCATTGGTAAAAAGAGCTATATGCTTCAGGTAATCCTCAAGTCCTACCTCTTCACCGCAGGTTATCTCATATTCAAAAACTGACTGTTTAAGCTCAGCGAGATTATCAAGCCTCTCCTGGGCTCCTTCTGTTCTGAGCATTGCCTCATATCCGCTGTCATTTAAGATCTTGGCAAGAACTTCAGACACCGGAAGTCCTTCATAACTCTCAGAAAAGTGCTCTATAAGTTCTATAAACTGTCCTGCTTTTGTCCCCTTAAACAATTCATTTTCAAGATTTTCATTCAGAGCCATGTACAATGAACATCTATTATCAGCTGCGTATTGCTCTAAAAAGCTCATGCGTCTTTTTCCAAGATTCCTTTTGGGGACATTTGCAATACGGCGAAAAGAAATATCGTCTCTGTAAACCAGCATTCTCAGATAACATAATGCATCCTTGATTTCTGCTCTTCCAAAAAACTGAACGCCAGAATATATTGTGTAAGGAATTTTTTCCTTCATGAGCCCCTCTTCCACAGTTCTGGTTACATAGTGAGCTCTGTAAAGAATAGTGATATCGCTATATTTAACCCCATATCCCTTAAGAGCAAGTATTTCGCCGGTTATCCAGTCTGCTTCATCAGAAGTATTAGGTGCCAGGTGGCACAAAACACTTTCTCCATCTGCAATTGTTGGAACGAGGTCTTTTTTTATCCTGAACCTGTTCTTATCGATCAGCGAATTAACAGCAGACAATATCTGAGGTGTTGACCTGTAGTTGTCATTCATCATAATGGTCTTAACATCATGGAAATTCTTGCCAAAATCAAGAAGATACTTAACATTAGCCCCTCGCCAGGTATAGATTGTCTGATCGGGATCTCCTACAATAAAAAGATTTTTATGATATCCGGCTAAAACCTCCATGAGCTCATACTGCAGACTATCTATATCCTGAAACTCATCAATCATGATATATTCAAGTCTTTTTTGCCACTTAAGCTTTATATCCTGATTCTCTTTAAAAATATAAAGAGAAAACTTTATAAGATCGTTATAATCAAGGCCGAAGCACTTTTTCTCCTGATAAAGATACCCGTAAAACAGGATGTCTTTCACCTCTGTTGCCTTGTCATATTTGTCCTTAAGTGTCTCTAGAGGCATCGTGAGCATATCAAGGTAATATTCCGGCTCTTCAAATAGCTTTCTTATCTCAAACATGTCCCTTGCAGAACTAAAGGTCATATCACGAAGTGACAGCCCTCTCTCTTCATATATTATCTTAAGGATGTCATCGATATCTGAATTATCCAAAACAAGGAAATTCTTGGGATACTGAACAGCGTGTGAATCCTCCTGAAGGATTGAAACGCAAAAACCATGGAAAGTATTGATATATCCAGTATCATTGTCCCCTGTAAGGGCATGGATCCTCTGTCGCATTTCATTGGCAGATTTATTCGTAAAAGTCACGCAGAGAATATGCCCCGGCATAATACCAAGACCATTAACAAGGTACGCAAAACGGGTAGAAAGAGCTCTCGTCTTCCCACTTCCCGCACCTGCTATAACACGTACATACCCTTCTGTAGTTGTTACAGCCTCTTTCTGGGCCTCATTGAGATTATCTAAAAGTTCCAACATTACATGCTCCCACATACTTTTACAAACAAATTCGACGTATACTACACTGAGTTCATTATAAGAACAGCTGTTCGATTTTGCAACAGATTTTTTTACCAGCTAAGCACCTTGCAAGACTCCAATTTGTATGTTGTAATAATCAATGATTTCATTACAAAAGGAGATTGAATCTTGAGTAAAAACATTCTCATTATAAATACAGGCGGAACCTTATCTTCAGTCATGAAAGAAAATGGTTTGGCACCCGGACTTACTACTATAGATATGCAGAAAGAGCTACATATGGTCTCAGGGGACACAACCCTTGAGATTGAAGATTTCTGCTCTTTAGACAGTGCAAACATCTTCCCTGAGGATTGGGCAAAACTTGCCAGACGGATAAGTGAAGTTAGAAATGACCATGACGGAATTGTTGTAATTCACGGCACTGATACCATGGCTTACACTTCTTCCATGCTTTCATTTATGCTCAGGAACATAAATATTCCTGTTGTTGTAACCGGATCGCAGCTTTCTATTACCAATCCTGTCGCTGATGCGATGGAAAACTGCAGATGCGCCATCCACATGGCTGCAAGCGGTATTCCCGGTGTTTTTGTTGCCTTTAACAGAAAGGTAATGCTTGGCTGCAGAGCATCGAAAGTCAGATCACTTAGTTTTGATGCCTTTGAAAGTATCAATTACCCTAATGTAGCAACTATCAGTTCACTTGGTATGAGTATCGATGAAAAAGCTGTTCCTGTAAGAAACGGGGTTTTCCATCTATCAGATTCCTACTCTACAAAGGTATGTATGCTGAAAATGTTCCCTGGAATGCACAGAAGCCTTTTGGAATCTCTGGCTGAACAGGGCTATAAAGGCATCTATATCGAAGCCTACGGAATCGGTGGTCTTCCTTTTTTGAACCACGATTTTATCAGTACTATAGAGAAGTTGATCAATAATGGAATAACAGTCGTTATTGGAACTCAATGCCCTTACGAAGGCTCTAAGATGGACGTTTATGAGACAGGTAAAAGATCTCTTGAAATAGGTGCCCTTCAGGCTCACGACATGACAAGTGAAGCCGCTTTGACAAAGCTTATGTGGATTCTTGGAATGACAGAAAATCCTTCAGAAATTAGAGACTATTACTCAATAAATATTGCAGGTGAGATCAATAAATAAAAAAAGACCCAGATAACGGAGTTAGTGATTTATTTCCGTTACCTGGGTTTAATTAATGCAAAAATTTCATTCCTTTATCATGTGATTTCGGAATTATCTTTTCTACTTTTTCTATATCTTCAGCTTCAGATTCTTTAAATTGTTTTACTATGTCTTTTTTACACTCAGGGCAAAGCTTCCCCGTGCATACAGGCTTACCACAAATATCGCAGACAGCGCCAAGATTCACCGCATTCGATGAAACCAGCCGCCCTTCGCGCACCCACTTGATCAAAGTGTTTATTGGAACTCCTGTAGCTAAAAATACTTCTTTTCCTTCCGCACCAGGGTACTGATCTAAGAATTTCTTAACAAGCTGAAACTGTGCCTCGTCTGTTCGACGACATTCCGGGCACAAAATATACCCATAGCCGGGATATTGAAAAACCCTATGACATGTCGAGCAGTTTTTTAACTCCATATTATTTCTTTCTGCATAATAAATATGCATTATTATCGCTTTCACGATAATTATATCATTAGAGTCACGATAGAAAAAGCCTATACATCACTGTTTTGCATTATTATACCATTCTGTGCGCTGGCTCCATTGAAATCGTTCTGTCAGCAATACACATTGTAGATGGTCTATGGGATACTATGAGCACAGCTTTGTTCTCGGCATACTCTTTTAGCGCCTTCAATATAATGGCTTCATTAAGACTATCAAGACTACTTGTAGGTTCATCAAGAAGCATAAATGGCGCATCATGTAAAAATGCTCGCGCAAGCCCGATCCTCTGCCTCTCACCTCCCGAAAGAGTGCTACCCAATTCACCAACTTCTGTATCATATCCTTTCGGCAAAGTCATAATAAAATCATGAATAGATGCCCTCTTGCAAGCCTCCACCACTTCTTCATCAGAAGCATCCAGCTTTCCAATACGGATATTTCCTGCAATAGTATCCTTGAAAATCTGTGTTTCCTGAGTCATATAGCTCTCAATATCTCGGAGGTTGGTAGTGTTTATTTTTTCTACATTCTTACCTGAAATGCTGATCTGTCCCTCTTTTGTCATCCAAAACCTCATAAAGAGCTTAAGTAATGTAGATTTTCCACATCCACTGGGGCCAACTATTCCAACAATTTCATTATTATTTATGTCCATTGAAGTATCATCGAGCACAATTACATCTTCGTATGAGAACGAAACTTTATCAGCTTTAGCCCCGTCAAAAGAAATGTCTTCATACCCAAAGATATCTTCTGTTTCAGGTTTCTCATCAATTATTGCTAAGACTCTGGCACCTGAAGCTATCGTGCTTTGAATAGTTGTTCCCAATGCCGAGAGCGCAGTTACAGGTCCAAAAGATGACATAAGAGCAATCATTGGGATCAAAAATCCATCAAATCCTATCTCTCCTGAGAAGTAAAGGTAATAACAGACACATAACATAAAAATATCAGATAGCCAGATTAGAGTATTGGCAAGCGCTATATTTGTTCCTGTAAGTTTATTTAATACACTCTGCTTTAAAGACAAAGCGTTTGTTTTATCCGATATTTCTTTTAACCTGCTATCCCCATGGTGATACTGCTGTATCTCATCAATTCCCCGAATACTTTCAAGCATGTGCGCAGACAGCTCTCCTGATTCACCTCGCAGCTCATCTCCTAATGTTCCACTTCTTTTTGAGATCAAGAGCGGCAAAACCACTCCGACAATTATAAATGCAACCAAAGCTACTAATCCGAGCATGGGATGGAAACTTCCTATGAAAAAACACATGATCATCTCGGTTATTATCGCAATACATATTGGAGAAATGGTGTGTGCATAAAAAACCTCAAGCAGTTCAACATCAGAAGTGATAAGAGAAATCAAATCCCCCTTGTCTCTGCCCTCGAGCTTTGCCGGACATAGTCTTCTAAGAGCTTTAAAAACTTTGTCCCTTATGATTGCAAGAAGTGTAAAGGCTATATAATGATTAGTCCTTTGCTCTGAAAATCTGAAAACAGCCCGCAACAGGGCGAACAAAACAAGAAGTAACACAATTGTCCCGAATTTCATTCCTGTATCGTACCCAAGCCCCGTTAAAACAGCATATCCACCTAGGATCGGGATAAACTGTGCTGTCAAAAAGCCAAAAGTTCCTAGACAAACAGCCAGCACCATGAACCCTGTAAGAGGCTTTACAAGTACGAGCATTCTTAAAAGCACTTTGATTTTGCTTGTCTTATTCATGTTTAGCCTCCTTTTCAAATTCCTCCAGCTCTTTTTGCGTATTCCAAAGCTGCCTGTATTCCGGGCACGTATCAAGAAGCTGTTCATGCTTCCCTTCGCCCTTTTTCATTCCACTCTCCAAACAGAATATTCTGTCCGCAGATTCAACATTGGCAAGGCGGTGTGTGATCATAATGATAGTTTTTGTCTTTGACAGTTTCTTTATCTCATTTAGTATATCTTCTTCACTTTCAACATCTATATTACTTGTTGCCTCATCAAAGATATACACCCTTGAATCATGCAAAAGAGCCCTCGCAAGAGCAAGCCTTTGCTTTTGCCCTCCGGAAAGATTTCCTGCATTCTCAGTAAGTATAGTATCAAGTCCTTTCTCTCCACTAAAAAAGTCTGCCAGATTACAATCTTCAAGTACGGACCAAAGCTCATTTTCTGTTGCATTCTCCTTCGCAACAAGAAGGTTTTCTTTTACTGTTCCTTTGAAAAAAACACTTCCCAAGCCCACATAGGTAATATTCTTCAATAGTTTCTCTTCGTTTATTTCATTTACGTTTATTCCACCAATATTAACTTCACCATCCAGTACAGTATTTCTCCCCATAATCAGTGAAGCAATTGTAGACTTACCACTTCCGCTTTCGCCAACAATTCCGGTAAATTCCCCAATTTTAATGCGCATTGAAACATCATGTAAAACTTCTCTATCTGAATCATATGAAAAGTTCACCTTATCCAGAGAGATTTCGCTTAACTGCTGTGGAAAATCTTTTATTTTAGTATTAGGATCTTTTTCTGCCAAAAAACGGAATATCTTATCACTTGCCGCCATTCCATTCATTGCCACGTGAAAGTAGCTTCCAAGCCTCCTCATTGGTAGAAAGAAGTCCGCTGATAGAAGAATCATGAAAACTACAGAGGCAAGTCCTATTTTTCCATCCAAAAATGTTTTACCTGCCATGGCTATTCCAAGTGCTGCGCCTCCATAAGCAAAAAAGTCCATGATTATAATTGAATTAAGCTGCATTGTCAGGACTTTCATTGTTACCAGCCTGAAGTTCTCCGATTCTGCATTCATCTGATCATTTTTATATCCATCTGCCTGATAAGTCTTAAGAGTCGTCATTCCCTGCAGATTTTCAAGAAATGTACTTCCCAGCTTTGTATACTGATCCCAATACTTTGAAAGAAGCTTTTTAGCTATTTTCTGGACCATCATAATGGCTCCTGGAATAAGTGGCACACAAATAAGAAGAATAGCTGCCACCTTAAAGCTCCCTGCTATTCCGAACATAAAGAACAATGTGATTGGCGCTAAAAAAGCGTAAAAAAACTGCGGTACATATTGACCAAAATAGCTTTCAAGCTGTTCAACTCCTTCAACAGACTCATGGACCAGTTCAGCTGTGGTAGCATGTTCTCTATACGTACTTCCCAACTTCAGTAGCTTTTTATAAATCTGCTCTCTCATAACCCTTTTTACAGTCTTTGAAGCCAAGTAGCTCATCCTCGTAGCACTATAGCTTGCCAGCCAACGCAGTATAAGAGCTCCAAAAAGTATGATCATACTACTGATCAATATATTAGTCGTTAGCTTTTTCTCATATAATTTTTCTACAAATGCCCCAATAACACCTATCATCACAGCATTAGTAAAAAGTTCAGCCCATTGAAAAATAATATTTCCAATTATATATTTTTTACTTTCCGGGCACATCTTCATCAGTCTTTTATCAAACATTTATATCCCTCTTTTATAAAAAATCCATTCGATGCATTCAGTATATCGCTTTGGCTTTCATTCTTTCAATAAATAGCCACATTTACATATATACTTAATGTAACATAATACGAGGTTAAATCTGCAATAAAAAAAGTCGGCTCATTACCAGCCGACTTCTTAATAAATAACTCATTTTTTGTGTTTTGCTCTTACACCAAAACTGTAATTATAACCACAATTTCTAGCGAACTGCTTTAATGAAAAGACTTCATCAACGCTATCTACAGCAATTGTCAGAACACTTCCTGTAAGTTCTGCTTCATAACCACTGTTATTTAAAACTTCTACAAATTCTTCTTTTCTCATATATATGCTCCTCTTTTCAGTTATTTTTCATTCAATTCTTGTACCCACCAAGTACATTAGCATCAATTAAAGACGAAACCTTGTACACTTTGTGTTTTTTTTACGAATTTATGCAATGAAAAAAGCAGAAATCAATTAAGACTTCTGCTTCTATAGAGCCGATGAGCGGACTCGAACCGTTAACCTGCTGATTACAAATCAGCTGCTCTGCCAATTGAGCCACATCGGCATATTCAAATATTATGAAATAAAAAATGGGACCTACAGGGCTCGAACCTGTGACCCTCTGCTTGTAAGGCAGATGCTCTCCCAGCTGAGCTAAGATCCCGTTCAAAATAAATAAAATATGAAGTTGAGCGACCCGGAGGGGGTTCGAACCCCTGACCTCCGCCGTGACAGGGCGGCGCTCTAACCAGCTGAGCCACCGGGCCATCATTTTATTATTATAGCACAAAACACATGCAATGCATGTGTTTTTTTGTACCTTCTTCACTACCGAAAAATGGACTCGAAATAACCTCGTCTCAATTTTCGGTATGTGTGTCGTTAAATTCAAAACTACTTCATTAAACAACACAACACGAACACTGATTTCTAAATCCAATTCTCTATACTTACCTTTATGGATAA
>JAEEGH010005489.1_pt1 | contig 31800 bp, 28 predicted proteins | sample 9134181 | NCBI WGS metagenome assembly JAEEGH01 (sample SAMN16246544, study PRJNA631951) | gut metagenome | biome: gut microbiome; feature: rumen; material: DP-attached | host: Bos | place: Iran: Karaj | collected 2018-10
GTCCCTGCCTCGGAACTGCCTTCGGTGCCGGTAACCACCGCGTCATCGGGCAGCCCCATGGTATTCCTGAGCTCTTCCCCGCGGAACGGCAGCGGGACGTTAGCGATCAGCAGCGCCAGAATAACCAGAGATATACCGGCGACCAGTCTTAAGTTGCGAAGTTGTTTCTTTCGGTTTTTCATGGCGTTCGATAGGCTACGATCACCAGCCGCCCGTCTTCCTTTGTATAGTCACAGGTAGACAGCGTCAATAGCTGGTCTCCGTATTTCGGCATACGATTTGTTTTATAAAGGGCCGTTTCGCTGACCCCGTTGATATAGGTATCAAAATCCTGTTCATTATTGATCTGAATATAATCATAAAAATCAAAATCCGAGGATCGCATGGCTCCGACAGAAGATAGAAAGACCGCGTATACCGTAAAGGTATATTCATGATAGAGCGTGTCATACCAGATGGTCGGATGCGCGCGAAAAAAATCTTCTTCCTTGTAATTTTTCAGCGACCCGAACATAAAACCGGAGCGCATATTATGCCCGTGGATCAGAAGATTTGTATCATCCGCCTCCCGCGAGCATCTTTTATCCAGCACCAGAAGCCCGTTAACGTCCTCTTCCCGACGAAAATCATGGCTCAGATAAAAGTCATTATCATCATCCAGATGCATCACCGGATAGTCGATCACGGTATCCGGGATCCGAAGCCATCCACAAAGATCATTATTCTCCTGATAGAGAAGCTGATACTGTAAGAGTCGGCCTTCTTCCCTTTTCCTGACCTCCGGCACTGCTGATTCCGAAAACCCTTTTTCCTCTTCCTCGGGATCCTCTTTTATCTCTGTCTTTTGCTCTTTCACGACCGTGGTGACCGCCACTTTTTTCTGCAGTTCGGCTACCCGGCTCCGGCTCCTGAGATCCAGAACCACATTTCTTATCAGGATCACAAAAAGAAACAGCAGCACGATCGAAAGCATCACGAGCGACACATTACGGACCTGACGCAGAGACCGTCTGCCCATGCTCGCGCGCCGCTGCTTTCTGGCATGAGCCTTCAGCCGCTTTTCATACTTTTCTTTCATTTTTCCGGTCCCGTATGCTGTAGACGACCAAAAGCACCAGTCCTGCGGCTGTCAGGATCCCGGCTGCGATACAGATCATCAGTGTGAGCCGGCCCCCCTCGGTTTCTTCCTTCTTCGGTTCTTCTTCCGTCTCCGGGAGCCTGATCACGGTAAATCCAAGGTCCTGATCCACAAGGATCCCGTCTCCCTCCATCAGATTCACGTTTTCCTTGCTTCGCAGGAACCGAAGCACCCAGGACAGGCTTTCTTCGTCCTTTCCGTATAAGAGCAGCGTCGGCGTTTCCTCTTCTCCGCGGAGCAAAAGCCTTAAGCAGCCGTTATCACCGATCTCTTCTTCTCCCATCAGCGCCTTCAGATAGTCATTATTATCTCCGGTGCCGATGATGATCTGATTTCGGGTGCTTTCCGCATCGGCGTCTTCACAGCGGATCACGGAAATATCTGTTTCCGAGGAAATCCCGCCGTCCTTCATGGCCAGGATCCTGCCCAGCAGATTCAGTTCCGTATCGGAGATATCGTCCGGAAAAACAATGGTCAGCGGAAGAAATTCTCCGTCTTTTCGGAACGGATAGGGCCAGAGCGAAAGATCCGGCGAAAGCACCGGTTGATCCTCCGTCGCGGATTCCGTGGTTTCTGCTGTTTCTTCGACGATTTCCGGCCCATTTTCCACCAGAGCCAGATCACCTTCCACATCGGAATAGCCCTCTTTATTCAGAAAAAAGGCCGCTGTCTGGGGCAATAACGAAGCCTCATCCGCCGTTACCACCAACACCGTCCCTTTTTCATCTTCATATTCATAACATAATCCCTGATCCTTCAGATCAGCGCTTTCCGGCGGGAGCTTTTCCCTTGCTTCTTCGGGAAGATCCGAAAGCGCCGCGATCAGGATCCGGTTATCCCGGGCTTCCTGCAGCGTATCCAGGGTTCCCAGCACCAGCATATCCTCTTTCCAGGTTTCTTCTCCCAGCTCTCCGCGAAGGAGCAGGGCCGCCTGCAGCTCCTGATCCGTCGTATTGGATGGAAGATAGATCCCTGTGTTTCTTCCGTACGGATCTTCTGCGCTGACGAAGGGCGCAGGGAAATCCTTTATTTCCCCGGCGCTCACCCTCATCGGAAGAAACCCTGCCAGCACCACCGCGATAAGCAGCAGAAGCTTCGCCTTAGGAGACATAAGAAAACGAGAAAACCGCCACCCCATAAGGAGAAAGGGGATAGGCAAAGGAGAGATCCCTGTTATCACAGTTCACTTCTTCCGCCTTATACGTCTTTTTCTTTTTGATGCCATAGCCGCCGTATTTCTCATCATCGCTGTCCAGCACCAGTTTATAGGAGCCCTTGACCGGCACGCCGACGCGGTATTCCGGTCTTTCCATCGGAGTGAAGTTGAAAACGAAGAGAAGGTTATCCTTTCCGTCCGAATTCTTTCTCACGAAGCTGAAGATGGAACGGTCACAGTCATCCGCGTTGATCCATTCAAAGCCCTTCCAGTCGGTATCCAGCTCGTACATGCAGGGGTGTTTCTGATAGAGATGCAAAAGCGCCTTCACCCATTCCTGCACTGCCCGGTGCCTCGGATCCTCAAGCACATACCAGTCGAGCTCACGTTCCTCGCTCCATTCCCGCGGCTGCGCGAATTCCTGCCCCATAAATAAGAGCTTCTTGCCGGGATGGCCCATCATAAAGGCATAACCGACGCGCAGGTTCCGGTACTTATCATCCTCCAGTCCCGGCATCTTCTTCAGCATGGAGCATTTCAAATGCACCACCTCGTCATGGGACAGCACAAGGATGTATTTTTCCGCCGTATTGTAGCTCATGGCGAAGGTCATCTTGTTGTGATTGTTCTTACGGAAATAGGGATCCAGTTTCATGTAATCCAGGAAATCATGCATCCAGCCCATATTCCACTTAAAGCTGAAGTTCAGCCCGTTTTTCTCCACAGGGCCGGTCACCATCGGCCATGCCGTGGATTCCTCCGCGATCATCATGGCGCCGGGGTTCCTGCCCAGGATCAGCGTATTCACATGCTTGAAGAACTCGATGGCTTCCAGGTTCTCATTTCCACCATAGGTGTTCGCCACCCACTGGCCATCCTTCTTTCCATAATCCAGATAGAGCATGGAGGCCACGGCGTCCACGCGCAGGCCGTCGATATGGTAATGCTCGATCCACAGGAGCGCGCTGCCGATCAGGAAATTCTTAACCTCTTTCTGCTCGTAATTAAAGATCTTGGTCCCCCAATCCGGATGCTCGCCTTTCTTAGGATCCGGATATTCATAACAGGCCTGGCCGTCGAAATCCGCCAGTCCGTGCGCGTCTCTCGGGAAATGAGCCGGCACCCAGTCCAGGATCACGCCGATCCCGTGCGTATGAAGATAATCCACAAGATACGCAAAATCCTCCGGCGTCCCGTAACGGGAGGTCGGCGCATAATAACCGGTCACCTGATAGCCCCAGGAACCGTCAAACGGATACTCGGAGATCCCCATGAGCTCCACATGGGTATACCCCATGGCTTTCACATATTTCGTCAGGGATTTCGCAAATTCCCGATAGGTATAAAAGCCGTCATCATCACGGCCCGGATGCCGCATCCAGGAGCCCGGATGCACTTCATAGATCGCCATCGGGCGCTCCGTGTTCGGCGGTCCCTCCCTGCGGTCCTTCATCCATGCGTCGTCATTCCACTTAAAGCTCTCGATATCCGCGATCCGGGAAGCCGTTCCCGGGCGCATTTCCGCCCAGTTTGCATAAGGATCCGCTTTATAGAGCTTTCTTCCGTCTGCGGTATTGATCAGATATTTATAGAGCTGTCCCACCTTTGCTCCGGGCACGAAAGCTTCGTGGATCCCGATTCCCTTCGGTTCCAGGCGCGTCATCGGCGTCGCTTCTTCGTCCCAGTCATTGAACTCGCCGATCACATACACCGATTTCGCGTGAGGCGCCCAGACATCAAAGAACACCCCGTCCTTTTTTTTGTGCTTTCCCGGATGCGCTCCCATCTTTTTATAAATATCGTAATGTGTTGCATCCCCCAAAAGATACATATCCAGATCTGTGAATCGTCCCATGGCTTCTCCTTTTTCGTTTTATTGAGAATTCTTACGAGAAATCTTTTTCCTGCAGCAAAACATATCCGTTTTCATCCGACCGACGGCCTCCAAAGAGGTTACGCACACTGATCTTTTCCGCCTTATCGATCGCCCTGTCCACGATCTCCTTTACCTCGGCCAGCGTGGTCACTTCATCCAGCTTCCGGATCTTGCTGATCCGGTCATAAAGAGCCAGAACCGCGAGTTCATCGATCTCATATTCTTCTTCATTGGCATAGGCCTTCGCGAATTGAACAAGTTCATCGCTGGTAAAGGCCGGGATCACGATCCGTTCCAGGAAGTGCGAAGCAAGCGCCGGGCACTGTCCCATAATGCCGCTCAGGCCTTCCTTTGTCCCTTCAAGGACCACCAATATGCCGCTCTTATCTTCCTTCATGGCTGCAGCCAGCCGGGAAGCCGTATTTGTGCTCAGGTAACCGGCGTCTCCCACCAGGAGCGCTCCTCCCTGCAGCTTTTCAAAGAGTTTTCCCATATCCTTGCGGTTCAAAGCTGCCGCTTCGATCCCGGCGACATGGCTGAATTTTCGTCCGGTCCTGCCCTTCACGGCTTTGACGATATCCGTCGCAAGGGTTGTCTTTCCGTTCCCCGAAACGCCCTGGATCAGGATGTGCCCGCAGAAACGGCCGCCTTCCTGATACTGATCGGAGATATGCGCCACCGTGTTTTTGATCTGCTTCTCCATTCCCTCAACCTTCAGGAAGTAAGAGAAAAGCTGGCGCTCGGATTCGTCCAGCTCGCGGACCTTTCTTTTGGGTGCCGGCGAGGGCTTGAAATCCGGATCTTTTTTCCGGGCAGGGCTTTCTTCCCGTTTTTCCGGGGCTGCAGGTTTCGGAGCAGCTGCTTTTTGGGGCTCCGGCACTGCTGCCCTTTTAGGCTCCGGCTCTACTGCTTTTTGAGGCACCGGAACTGCTGCGATAACCGGCTCCGCTACCGGCACTTTTTGGGGCTCCGGCGCTGTTTCTTTTACCGGTTCCGTAAAGTGCGGTTTTTGCTCTTCCTTCTCTGCCGCTTTTTTCACGGCTTCAATCGTGGCATTCTTTTCCGACAACTCGTTCAGATGCTTTGTGGGAAGCTCCCTTGTATCAAAGAGGGTCTCCGGCATTACGATCTGCGGAAGGTCCGCCGTCCTGATCCCTGCCGCCTCCTTTTGGACTTTCACCGGCTCAAACGGCTTTACGTCCTTTTTCACGCTCTCGGGAGGCTGCACGCTGGATACGTCTTTCGGGATCCATTTTTCCGGCGACTCCGTGGAGACCAGATCCGAAACCGGTTTCTCTTCCTCCACGATTTTTACGTCTTCTTTTTCGACTTCTGCGTTTGTTTTTTCCTGAACCACATCCTCCGCTTTTTCTACAGATAAGCGGATCTCCGGTTCCTTCGTTTTTTCGATCAGGCCGGAAACGTCATGTTCTTCCGGTTTTTCCATCATATCCGAAATATCCGGTTCTTTCGGTTCCTCTTTTGCTTCGGCAACCTCCGGCTCTTTCGGCTCTTCTTTTGCTTCGGCAGCCTCCGGCTCTTTCGGCTCTTCTTTTGTTTCAGCAGCCTCCGGCTCCTTCAATACCTCTACAGGTTCTGAAATCTCCGGCACCTCCGGCTCCTTCAGTACCTCCACAGGCTCCGAAATCTCCGGCAATTCCGGCTCAAACGGCGGCTCCATCATAATGGGAAGAGGCGGATCCACCATATCTTCTTCGGGGCTTTTCAGTTCACGGATCCCCGGATCGGGTTCCTTTCTCTCCGGCACTTGCTCGGCGGCAACATGAAGATCCCGGTTCAGCCGGTCGATCTCCTTTTGCAGGATGTCGTTCACATCCTCCACCAGCCTGGTCGCCTTCTCTTCCTCCTGCTCGGAAAGAGCCACCTTTGCATCCGTCTTGTATTTATCTTCAAGGATCTCTTTCGGCGTCATTCCGGCCTCGAGCTGGGGGATCACCTGTGAGAGCTTGTCCATGATCTCCCGGGCTTCCTTTAAGGCGCGGCGTTTCTCAGATTCCAGCCGCCGTTCTTCGTTATCCTGTATGGCGGCTTCCGCGGCGCGGCGGGTCTTTTCCCATTCCGCCAGAACCTCGTCGATGGAAAGCTGTCCCGTGATCTGCGGCATCGAAACTCTCTCCTCCGGCATCATCAGGCTCATCTGCCCGTCCTGTTCCTCCGCTAGATATCTTTCAAATTCGGCATGGAGATTGGAATCGATCTCCTCATCGGTTTCGATGTGGGCTTCTTCTTCCTCTTCCTCCGGTTTCTTTTCCTCCTCGATCTGCAGATAGGGGATCTCTTCCACGATATTCTTGATGATATCCATGGAGTCCGATACTTCGTTCGTTTCCTTCGCGTTCGCGATCTGCTCCATGCTCTTGGCGATCTCCGCCTGCAGGTTCACGGTGTTATATTTTTCGGTATTCAGGGAAACATCCGGGATCCGTATCGTTTCCGCGATGATCTCTCCCGAATGAAGCCGTTCGCCGGTGTGTACCTCCACCTGGCCCGTCTTCTTGATCCTGAAATCACGGTATTTCTGCTCCTGGATCTTATTCAGCGGCTGGTAGAGCATCTTTAATTCCAGCGCCTTTTCCACATAGGGACCGTCCCCGAACCATAAGACCAGTTCGTCGCAGGCATCCACGCATTTCGCGCTGTCACCGGCGCGATGATAAAGATAGGCCAGCTCAAATGCCCATTTTTCCGTATATTCTTCTTCCTTAAACTCTTCCAGAAGGGCGATCCTCTCTGCCAGAGGCACCCCTTCCGCTTTCATCATTTCATAGCGCAGAACATAGCGGAGATTATCGTGCGGCGCGATATCAACAAACTCGTCGTAATATTCTCTCGCCTCGTCAAAATTCTTGACCCGGATCGCCAGCTCCGCCAACCGGTAAATGATCATCCGCCCGATCGGAGACCGCTCATACGCTGCCATCAGCGCTTCTCTGGCGTCCTCAAACCGGCCTACCTTTTCGTAAGCCTCTCCCGCCTGGATCAGGGAATTCACGTTCTTCACCTTTTTCCAGTTCAGCTCATCACAAAGCTCCGCGGCCTGCTCGTATTTCTGCTCTCCCACCAGCGTCTTCAGCTCATCCAGCCTCAGCTTGTATTCGTACTTGTCCAAAGCTACTCTCTCCTCCGGAAGAAACGGAAACGTTTCTTTTTCTCCTTCGTTTCCTCTTTTTCTTCCTTGTATATGATCTCTTTCGTTTCCGAATCTATTCGTTCAGCCTTTACATAGTTCTCTGATTTCTCAGGCAATCCTTTTTTCGCCAGTACCCAGTCAACCAGCTTGCGCAGCAGATAGAAGATAACGCCGAACACCGGCACCGCCAGAAGCATGCCCGGCACTCCGAAATACCCGCCGCCGATCAGGATCACGACGATGATCCAGAAGCTGGATAAGCCCGTCGTATTCTCCAGAATGTTCGGCCCGATGATATTTCCATCCACCTGCTGAAGGATGATGATGAAAATAAGAAAGTACAGCGCCTGTATCGGTTCGTTCAAAAAGACCAGGATCATACAGGGTATGGCACCGATAAAAGGCCCGAACACCGGTATGATATTCGTGATCCCGATAATGGAAGCCAACAACACCGGGTACGGCATCTTCATCAGCCAGAGCACAACAAACGCGATCAGGCCGATGATCAGCGAATCAATAAGCTTTCCGACGATAAAACCCGAAAAAATGTCGTTCGTTTTGCGCAGGGTCTTGATCACGCGGTTTCCCGTATCCGGCTTAAAGATCGCATAAATGATCTTCTTGAACTGGCCCTTGAACTTATCCTTGTCCGCCAGAATATATACTGCCACCATAAGGCCGATGAACATGTTGAGGAAGGATCTGAGCACGCTCACCACCCCGCTGGTAAAGACCGAAAGGTATGTCCCGAGCTGCGGCATCACGGTGTTCGAAAGGAACTGATCCACCATGGAGGTTACGGTCTTGACCAAGGTCGCGATCTGCTCGGAAAATGCGGAATTATGCATGAAACTCCGAAATTCCTCTAAATACTGTTCCACCTGTCCCGGAGCCGTCTTTAAGAGCCCCGCGATATTGATGATCAGCTGCGGCACGACCAGCACAACAAGTCCGGCAACGATCAGCAGATACGTGGTCAATCCGGCTGCGATCGCAAGAAGATGGGAGCTTTTTTTGATCTTTTCGATCTTCGCCTCATCCGTTACCTTTTTCAACCGGAATTTGAGGATCTTTTTTTCATATGCCACCATGATCGGATTCACGAGGAACGCCGCCAAAAAGCCGAACAATACGGGCTCCAGCACTGAGAAGAGCTTTTTCCAGCCCTCGGCAAATCCGGTGTATCTGTCGATCAAAAAATAAAAAGCGATACAGACACAGACCACCAGAATGACGATCAGCGCCAGCTTGAGCAGGTTTTTGAAATTGAAAAAGTCTTTATTGTTCATCCCCGGTAATAGTTGATAAGACAGCCCTTCATGATGATCTCGCGTTCATCATCCGTAAGCGGATCCAGCACAAAGGTGATCTCTTTCAACCCCTTTTCCCCGACTGCAAAGCCTCGGATCGTATCTTTATTCTCCTCTATGCTCTTTCTGATCTCCGGCAGGAAGAGATAGTCTCCGTTCGAAAACGGCAGCGTTTCATCCTCATAACGCAGCGGCAGCATTCCCCAGTTGATCAGGTTGCTGCGATACCGTTTCGTAGCATATTCCTTCGCGATATTCGCCCAGCCGCCAAGCACCTTCTGGCACGAAGCCGCCTGCTCCCGCGCCGATCCGTCTCCGGGCTTTACGGCATAGATCGTGCTTCCGATCCCAAGTGATGTCTCCGCCGCAGGGAAATCCGCACGGATCGAGGAAAGGATCTCCTTCAGCTCCGGCAGAGCCTCCGCCGGCTGTCCTCCTTCTTCGATCGCCTTTTGCGCTTTCTGCACGGCCTTTGCGCGGCCCACATATTCCGGATCCTTCCGGGACAGAGTAAATTCCGCCAGGCCGAGAGGATTGGAACGGTAGGAAGAGGTCTCCCCGGACGGGATCAGCTCATCCGTTGTGGTTACCGGATCATGGATCTCGGAAACAACCTTCAGAAGCAGGTTCTCGGGAAGCGCTGTCATCTTCGGCCAATCCTTGATGTTCGGTCCGAGCCGGATCTCGGTATCAGGCTCCGCCTTCCCCTTGCTGTCAAATACTCTGTTTTCGTATATCTTTTTGTCAAAGAAGTATTTCGGGTTCGAATAGGTAATATCCAGTTCATCCGCGCCGGTGAGGAAGCCCTTATTCGCTGCTGTTGCGGCAATGGAACGCGCATCCATCAGCGCCACGGACGCCACCTGTCCGTTCTGAACCTTGCTGCCTTCCCGGTTCGGGAAATTCCGCGTGGAATGGCGGATCGAGAAACCGTTGTTGGCCGGGGTATCTCCGGCTCCGAAGCACGGTCCGCAGAACGCCGTTTTTAATACCGCTCCTGTTTCCATCAGCGCAGCCGCGGCTCCGTTTCTGACCAGCTCCATATACACCGGCATGCTGGCGGGATATACGCTCAATGTAAACTCGTCCGCGCCGATGCTCTTTCCCTTCAAAATGTCGGCGGCTGCCGCGATATTTTCAAATCCGCCGCCGGCGCAGCCGGCGATGATCCCCTGATCGACATATACTTTTCCGTCCCGGATCTTGCTCACCAAATCGAGCTTCACCTGTCCGTCAAAGCTGACTTCCGCCCTCTTTTCGCATTCTCTCAGATGATCTCCGGGATCCGCTTTCAACTCCGCGATCGTCACGGTATTGCTCGGATGGAACGGCAGCGCGATCATGGGCCTGATCTCCGAAAGATCCAGCTCGATGCAGCCCTCATACCAGGCATTCTTTTCCGGCTGCAGAGAGCGATACGCCTCCGGCCGTCCGTGGATCTGATAAAATTCCTCGATCGCACTGTCCGTACTCCAGATAGAGGAAAGACAGGTGGTCTCCGTGGTCATCACATCCACGCCGATCCGCATGTCCGCAGAAAGTGAAGCAACGCCCGGCCCCACGAATTCCATGACTTTATTCTTTACATAGCCTTTTTCAAACACGGCTCCGATGATCGCAAGCGCGATATCCTGCGGTCCGACGCCGGGCGCCGGCTTTCCGGTCAGATACACCGCAACCACCGGCGGTCTCACAACATCCCAGGTCTTGCTGAGGAGCTGTTTTACGAGCTCCGGCCCGCCCTCTCCGACAGCCATGGTGCCCAGAGCCCCATAGCGGGTATGCGAATCGGAACCCAGGATCATCGCACCGCATTCCGCAAGACACTCTCTCGCGTACTGATGGATCACGGCCTGATGCGGCGGAACATAGACGCCGCCGTATTTCTTCGCGCAGGACAGCCCGAAGAGATGGTCGTCCTCATTGATCGTCCCGCCCACGGCGCATAAGCTGTTATGGCAGTTGGTAAGGACATAGGGCATGGGAAATTCTGTCAGTCCCGAAGCCCGCGCAGTCTGAATGATCCCCACAAAGGTAATGTCATGGGAGGTCAGTTTATCAAAACGGATCTGCAGATTCTCTTCATCACCGGACCGGTTATGGGCGGAAAGGATCCCATAGGCTATGGTTCCCTTTCTTCCCTCTTCTTTGGAAAGTCCGTTTTTGATCCCTTCTTCCTCGGAAACAGGGCCTTTATCCGTCAAAAACACTCCGTTGTCATGCAGTTTCATGATTTTCTCTCTTCCTATAGCAAAAATATCGTTTCCTATAATTATAGGTTTTATGCGTGTTAAACACAAGTCATGGTTTATATCTATTGTTTTTTTCTTTTGAAATACGCGGCGTTCTGATTCACGCGGATTTCCGGCGCTTCTCTTCGCGGAGCATCCTCCGGTTTTTCTTCCTTCGGGATCTCCACCATGAATTCATCCTCAGCGGTCGCGTATTGCACCAGAGCTGAATTTCCGGGAACGCCGCCCACTTCAAGGGTATCAAGCGGCACACCGATCCGTTCAAAATACTGCGGATTGATCCGGATCTCCGGTTTGACGTTGCTGTATGGAGACTCTTGTTCCCCGAACTTCTCGGAGTCATTCTTCCGTTCCAGCCATTTATTCGTATCTTCGAGAACATGGAGATATTTCTCCGTATCCTTCAGGTCTATGAGATTCCCCTGCAGCTCCGACTGATTGGAGCGGACCCGGTTTTTCTCCTCCTCGAGCTGGTCTTTGACCCGGCGCGAGGTCGTTTCAAAAGATTCCATGGCCTCCTGCATGATATACTGCACTCGCTGCAGTGCCTCGTTTGCATACAGGATGGAGGCCGCGTAAACATCTTCCGCCTGAAGATCCGCACGGTTCATGATATCATTCCCTTTTCTGCGCATCTCACGCTCGGCCCGTTCCCTGCCCTGTTTTGTCATTTCATATTCGTCCATGATCTCATAGATCACCACGCTGAGACGGTGCATATTCTCCAGCATAACCCGTTTATTGATGATGATGTCATCCTGGGTGCCTTCCACCTTTCTTCCCTCGGCGATCAAAATATGGATCTGGCGGAGCACCTGCTCCAGCTTGTCCTGCGAGCTCATATTGACCTCCTGAAAATACAGATTATCATTATTGTACCATATCCATTTTTTCATTTCTACGATATAATTATCTCTATGGATTTAGTAAAAACCTACGGAAACATCATACAGAAAAACATCGACGCGCATCCCGTCGCGGCAAGGCGGATGATCAATGTCGGCCTGGGCCTGGAAAAATTCCGGACCACAAAGCTTGCGGACAAACGCACGCCCTATGCGAGCAGGGAACTGAACACACTGGCCGTCGAAAAGATCCGCCGGGGCCTCATGCATCCGGAAAAGGCTGCCTGGACCAATCTCTTCACGCCGGTGGAGATCCTCCAGTGCTTTGACCTGAACTGTCTCTCTGTGGAAGCGATCTCGTCCTTTTTATCCGGCTTTACCATCGAGGACGCCTTCATCCACCATGCAGAGGGAAAGGGGCTCGCCGCCTCTTTATGCTCCTATCATAAATGCTTTCTGGGCGCTTACTTCTCGGGGATCCTTCCGGTGCCAAAACTGGCCGTGACGACGAGCATCGCCTGCGACGCGAATTTCAACACCTTCCGGCTGGCCGGAAAAAAGGCGAATATTCCCGTGATCTGTCTGGATGTCCCCTTTGACAGCTCTTTGGAAGGAGAAGAATATCTTATACGGCAGCTCAACGACCTGATCCGCTCTCTTGAAGAGATCACCGGAATAAAATTTGATATTGACCTTCTGCGGGTTATCTTACGCCAGGAAAATGAATCCAAGCGCCATTATATTCAGGCCCTCACCAAAAAAGCAAAGAAACTATGGCCGACCACGCTGACGCTTCAGATGTATGAGCTTTTCGCGACGCATCTTTCCATCGGAACAAAGGAGACCCTCTCCTTTTTCCGTAACTTTGACAAGGAGATCGACACCATGCCCGATTTCAACGGAAAACGGCTGTTCTGGGTGCATTTGATCCCCTTTTACCACCCCGTCATCAAAGATGCGCTGAATTACAGCGACGCCTTCCAGATCCAGGCGATGGAGATGAATCTGGATAATACAAAGCCTTTGGACCCGAAGGATCCGATCCGGTCCCTCGCTAAGAAACTGATCGGAAACCTCTATAACCGGCCCTTTGAAGAAAAGGAAAAACTGGTACTGAAGGCGGCGCGAAAAACCGGCGCCGACGGCATCATCCATTTCTGCCACTGGGGCTGCAAACAGAGCATCGGCGGGGTAATGCGTCTCAAAGAAGCCATGAGAAAAGCCGGGATCCCGTTTCTGATCCTGGACGGAGACGCGATCGACCGGATGAACGACACGCCCGGCCAGATCAAAACACGACTTGAAGCCTTTCTTGAGCTTCTGGATAAGGAATAGAAGACTGCATGCTTTACTATATCTGCAAATACACGCCAATCGAAGCTTTTGAAGCCATGGGCGTTCCGATGGAGCGCCTGGAAAGTGATACCGCCGCGTTTCCGCTGGCGGACTCATTTCTGCACCCGAATCTCTGCTCCTATGTAAAGGGGATCTTTGAACTCTGCGCGGATCTGGCCGAAAATGATAAAGACTTCGAAGGAGTTGTCTTTACCGCGTGTTGCGACAGCGTAAAACGTCTTTATGACGGATTGTCTCAAAAATATCCCGATAAATTCTGGTATCTTCTGGATCTTCCCCGCATGGGAAATGATTTTGCCGGCGAGCTTTACGCCGCTAAGATCAATAATTGCATGGAAGCTTACGGGAATTGGGCGGGTAAGGAGTTTTCGGAAGAAAAACTTAAGTCCGTTTTACTCAAAAATGATCAGAAAAATGCCGATCCTTCCGAGGACAAAGACCTACCGGCTGTCGGAATCCTCGGCGCCCGTATTACGGAACCGCTGCGGGACCTGATCAGATCCTGCGGCGCAAGGATCCTTTTCGACCTGACCTGCACGGGAAAACGGCAGCTTCCCCCACCTGATGATAGCCGGGCGCTTTTACACGACTATGCCTGCCGGCTCCTAAATCAGCTCCCCTGTATGCGGATGGCGGAGGCGGTGAACCGGAATCCGAAATTCCTGCCGGTTCTGAAACAAGCATCCGGCGTGATCTACCACACGATCAAATTCTGTGACAACTATTCCTTTGAATACGCCGAACTGAAGGAAGACTCCCCGGTACCGCTTCTGGCGTTGGAAACCGACGGCACGAATTCCTCCTACGGACAGCTCAAAACGCGTATCGAAGCTTTTCTGGAAGAGCTTACCCGCGAAAAAAACATCACTGTGATCAAAAAAAGAAAAAACGAGGGAAAAATGTTAGTTTTAGGTATCGACAGCGGCTCTACATCCACCAACGCCGTTTTACTGAATGAAAAAAAGGAGATCCTTTCATCCAAAGTGATCCGCACCGGCGCCAAGTCCATTGAAAGCGCAAAGACAGTTCTCCACTCGATCCTGAAAAAGAACGGGATCGCCCGGGAGGATCTGGATCTTATTGTCTCCACGGGCTATGGGCGCGTTTCCATCCCCTTCGCCGACCGAAATATCACCGAGATCACCTGCCACGGAAAAGGAGCTGCTTTCCTGTTTCCGGAGGTTCGGACGATCCTCGATATCGGCGGGCAGGACAGCAAGGCGATCCGGCTGGATGAAAACGGGGACGTTGCGGATTTTGTGATGAATGATAAATGCGCCGCCGGAACCGGGCGCTTTTTGGAAGCCATGGCAAGAACGCTCGAGGTTTCCATCGAGGATCTCGGGCCGCTTTCCCTGCGCTCGAAGGAAACCGTGGAGATCAGCTCCATGTGTACGGTTTTCGCGGAATCGGAAGTGATCTCTCTGATCGCATTAAATAAGGAGCAGGCTGACATTGCCGCCGGCGTACATCGCGCCATTGCGAACAAAGCCATGACTCTGCTCCGTAAAACAGGGCTTGAACCCTCTTTCTGTATGACCGGCGGGGTTGCCAAAAACCCCGGCGTGGTATATGCGTTGGAACAACTGCTGCATGCAAAGCTCCTGCTGCCAAAGGATCCTGAGATCGTCGGCGCTCTCGGAGCCGCCCTGCTGGGTCTGAAAGAGCTCCAATAACTACTTCAGCAGATTGATCCGGGTCAGCGCACGCTTCAGTGACATTTCGGCGCGAAGAACATCCAGGCTGTCTTCTTTGTTTTTCAGCCGTTCTTCCGCCCTCTTCTTTGCTTCTTCGGCGCGTTCAAGATCGATCTCATCCGGCCATTCCGCCTCTTCCGCAAGAAGAGTAACCTTATCGCCCAGGATCTCTGCAAATCCGCCATGAAGGGCGGCCTTTTTTTCGCCGTTTTCCTCATGGATCTTTACAATCCCGGAGCGCAGGATCGTGGTCAGGGGAATATGTCTCGGATAGACGCCGATCTCTCCGGATTCTGTATTGAATTCCAGCATGGTTGCTTCGCCGGTGAAAAAGATCCGTTCCGGCGTTATGATCTGAACCTCAAATACTTCCGCCATTATTTCACCCTTTGTCTGACTTCATCAATCGTACCGGCATTCAGGAAATTCTGTTCCGGCACATCATCCATCTTTCCTTCAAGGATCTCCTTGAACCCGCGGATCGTCTCCGCGATCGGCACGTATTTTCCGTCCAGGCCCGTGAACTGTGTTGCCACAAAGAAGGGCTGGGACAGGAATCTCTGTACCTTACGGGCTCTGGAAACCACAAGCTTGTCCTCTTCGGAAAGTTCTTCCATACCGAGGATCGCGATGATATCCTGCAGTTCTTTATAACGCTGAAGGATCTCCTGCACCCCGCGGGCTGTACGGAAATGTTCGGTTCCGACAATACGGGGATCCAGAATACGGGATGTCGATCCGAGCGGATCCACGGCCGGATAGATCCCGCGCTCCAGAACCGTTGTCGCATCCAGATGGGCGAAGGTTGTCGCCGGTGCGGGGTCCGTCAAGTCATCCGCAGGCACGTAAACCGCCTGAACGGAAGTGATGGAACCATTCTTTGTTGATGTGATCCGCTCCTGCAGAGCGCCCATTTCCGTCTGCAGCGTCGGCTGATAACCCACGGCCGAAGGCATACGGCCAAGAAGAGCCGACACCTCGGAACCTGCCTGCGTAAAACGGAAGATATTGTCAATGAAAAGAAGAACATCCTTGCCGCCCTTGTCACGGAAATATTCCGCCATGGTAAGTCCCGCAAGACCCACCCGCATTCTGGCTCCGGGGGGCTCGTTCATCTGACCGAAGACCATCGTGGTCTTATCGATAACACCGGATTCCTTCATTTCATAGTAAAGGTCGTTCCCTTCACGGGTACGTTCCCCAACGCCTGTGAACACGGAAAACCCGCCGTGCTCTGTGGCAATGTTGTGGATCAATTCCTGGATCAGAACCGTCTTGCCAACACCGGCGCCGCCGAAAAGCCCGATCTTTCCGCCCTTCTGATAAGGACAGAGAAGATCCACGACCTTGATCCCGGTTTCCAGCATTTCCTGGCTCGTGGCCTGTTCCTCAAAACTCGGCGCTTTCCTGTGGATCGGCCAGGTTTCCTCTGTTGTGGGAGCCGGCTGCTCGTCGATGGGTTCTCCAAGAACATTAAAGATCCGGCCCAGGGTTTTCTCCCCAACCGGCACCGAAATGGGACCGCCCGTAGCGATGGCATCCATTCCACGCACAAGACCATCTGTCGGACCCATGGCGATACAGCGAACCGTATCGTCACCAAGATGCTGCGCCACCTCCACGGTCAGATTTTTTCCGTCCTTCAGAGGGATCCGGATCGCTTCGTTGATCTCCGGAAGGTATTCCTCCTGGAATTTGATATCCAGAACGGCACTGATGATCTGAGTGATCTTACCCACTTTGTTCTCTGCCATTTTCTGATTCCTTTCTTCTTTCCTAGCTTATCGCTTCCGCTCCGGCAATGATCTCTGTCAGCTCCTGTGTGATGGAGCCCTGCCGCGCGCGATTGTATTTCAGCGACAGATCATCGATCATTTCCTCGGCGTTGTTGGTGGCATTATCCATTGCCTGCATACGGGCCGCGTTCTCGGCAGCTGCCGCTTCCATCAAAGCTCCGTAAAACAGGCTGGTCACATAGTTCGGAATGATGGCATTTAATGCCTCCTCCGGATTTGGTTCAAAATTCATCAAAAGCTTTGTGTCCGGATTAGACGCGTCCTTTATCTCATCCGAAGAAAACTCTACCGGAAGGAGCTTTAAGAACTGAGGTTCATGAACCACCGTATTTTTGAAATGTGTGTAGGCAAGATAAATCTCTCCGATCTCCCCGTCCACAAAACTCTGTAAAACCTTTTCACACAGTCTTTTGGCGTCACTGAAGTTCGGCGCCTCGACGATTTCGGACGCATCATCCTTGATGGAAAATCCCCTGTGTACCAGCGCATCCCGGCCCTTGGACCCGACCGCATACACATCCACCTGCTCTTTCTCAAAACCCTGAGAAAGCAGAAGCTTTACGATGTTGGAGTTATAGCCGCCGGCCAGGCCGCGGTTTGCGGTCAGAACCACAACCGCCTTTCGGTCGGACGCTCCGGCCGAAAGATAGGGATGGTTGATATTTTCGGATCTTCCCAAAATGGAAAGAATGGTCCGATACATATGTTCAAAATAAGGATGTACCTGTTCCGCCCGGCCCTTGGCCTTCTGGAACTTGACGGTGGAAACCAGCTTCATGGCCTTCGTGATCTGCTGGGTGCTCTGGATCGAGCTTTTCCTCCGCTTTATATCCTTCATGGAAGCCATAGAATTGCCTCCTTCTTCTCACTATTTCTTGTTATTCTTGCATTCCTCGATCGCTTTGATAAGAAGCTTCTCGGTCTCCTCATCCAGCACCTTTGTTTCACGGATCTTCTGCGGGATCTGCGGATATTTCATATCGATGAAATCCAGAAGCTGATCCTGGAAATCAGAGATCTTGTCCACTTCCACATCCAGAAGATACTTATTTGTTGCTGCGTAGATGATGATCACCTGCTTCTCCACCGGCATCGGCTGATACTGGGGCTGCTTCAAGATCTCACGGATCCGTTCGCCCTGCGCCAACTGTTGGCTGGTGGCTGCATCCAATTCCGAACCGAACTGGGAGAATGCTGCCAGTTCACGATACTGCGCCAATTCCACACGGATCGGGGCTGCATACTTCTTGATCGCCTTGATCTGCGCGGCGCCACCAACACGGGAAACGGAAAGACCGGCGTTGATAGCCGGACGGAAACCGGAATTGAACATTTCCGTTTCCAGATAGATCTGTCCGTCCGTGATCGAGATCACGTTCGTGGGAATATACGCCGAAACGTCGCCGGCCTGCGTCTCAATGATCGGAAGGGCAGTCAGGCTGCCGCCGCCGAGATCATCGGAAAGTCTTGCCGCGCGTTCCAAAAGTCTCGAATGCAGATAGAAAACGTCTCCGGGATAAGCTTCACGTCCCGGCGGACGCCGAAGCAGCAGTGACAGGGTACGATATGCCGTCGCGTGCTTACTCAGATCATCATAGATCACAAGCACATCCTGTCCGCTCTCCATCCATTCCTCACCGATAGCGCAGCCCGCATAAGGAGCGATGTACTGCAGCGGAGCGAGCTCCGAAGCCGTACTGGCTACAACGGTGGTATAACTCATGGCACCGAATTCTTCCAGGGTCTTCACAATGGAAGCCACCGTGGAAGCTTTCTGTCCGATGGCCACATAAATACACTTTACGTTTTGGCCTTTCTGGTTGATGATCGTATCGATCGCAATGGCTGTCTTCCCGGTCTGGCGGTCGCCGATGATAAGCTCACGCTGACCGCGGCCGATGGGGATCATGGAATCGATAGCCTTGATCCCGGTCTGAAGCGGCGTATCCACGGATTTACGGAAGATAACGCCGTGCGCCACACGCTCGATCGGTCTGAATTTATCCGTTTCAATGGGGCCTTTTCCGTCGATCGGCTGGCCGAGGGCATTCACAACACGGCCCAGCATCTGATCGCCGACCGGCACGGAAACCGTCCGCCCGGTGGTCTTTACCACGTCCCCTTCATTGATATTCTTCTGGCTTCCCAGAAGCACAGCACCAACATTGTCCTCTTCCAGGTTCAGAACCATGCCGTAGACTTCACCCGGAAATTCCAGAAGTTCACCCTGCATGGCGTTATTCAGACCATGGATACGGGCGATACCGTCCGCCACCTGAATGACGGTACCCACGTCTGAAACGGCAAGCTTCGAGGCGAAATGTTTGATCTGTTCTTTGATAACGGAACTGATTTCCTCTGGTTTCAAATTCATGGAGTTCCTCCCGACTGTTAAAGGTTGTTGACCTGAATCTGAGACAGTTCCCGTCGCAAAGCATAAAGCTTCGACTGAATGGAGCTGTCAATGACCCGGTCATTGATGCGGATCACCATCCCTCCGATCAGGGCAGGATCCGTCTTATAATCCATCTCAAAAGAAAGGTAGTCGGTGGTCTCCAGTAATCTTTTTTCCACCGCTTTCTTCTGTTCCTCTGTCAAAGGAACGGCTGTTTTTACATGCGCGACGCCGATCCGCTTGTATTCCTTGGTCTGCTGTATCACATACAGCATGACATCGTCCAGCTTGTCCATGTGGTTCTTTTCCACAAGGAGCATAAAGAGAGCCGTCATCTCATCAGGGACACGGCCTCTAAAGGCCTTTTCCACCAAACGGACCTTCTCTTCTCTCGCAATCTTCGGATGCGCCAGGATGTGGGCGATCATCGAGTCATCTCCGACATACTCATGAAGGAGCTTATAGACCCTGTTCGCCGCATCATAAAACTCATCTACCCGGCCTTCTTCTACCGCAAGCTGAAACAGAGCATCGCCATAAACTTTTTCGATCAGCTTTGCCATGTTGCTTCACCCATTTCCCGCAGGGTTTCATCAAGCAGCTGCTGCTGCACGGTAGTATCGATGTTCGCAGCCACCACCTTGCCTGCCATAATGGAAGCAATGGCGATGATCTCGTTCTTCATCTCATCCATCGCGCGGGATTTCTCAAGCGCTGCTTCTTCTTCCGCTCTCTTCACGATCCGATGAGCCTCATCACGGGCTTCATCCTCGATCATAGCCGCACCGATCAGAGCATTCTGCCGGGCATCGGAAATGATCTTCTCTACTTCTTTATCAACATTTCTCAGCTTTTCTTCGTATTCAGCCTTCAGCTTGGCTGCAGTCTCTTTATCGTCTGCCGCATCTTTAAGCTCATCCGCGATCTTCTGTTTTCTGCCCTGCAGCATCTTTCTGGCAGGGTTGAACAAAAGATAGGACAGCAAAAGGAACAGAACAAAGACCGCTATTGCCAGCAAAATGGAATCATGAAGCAACTGTGCGTCCAGGTTGAATAACCTGGTATATCCGGTCTCCGCCGCCATAATCATTGTACCCATAGCAGCTTCCCTCCACCTCCTTTCAACTGTTTGTTCATGCGCTTTTTACCCGACCAGGGGCTGCACGAACATCAGAAGGAGTGCGGTAACCAGACCATACAGACCTGTGGTCTCGGCAACAGCCTGACCAAGAAGCATCGTACTGGTAATGTCGGATTTTGCGCCCGGATTACGACCCACTGCCGAAGCGCCATGACCGGCAGCAATACCCTGGCCGATACCAGGGCCAACGCCCGCGATCAGAGCGAGACCTGCGCCAATGGCTGAGCAGCCTCTGATAAAATCCTGTCCATTGATATCCATATCATTTTCCTCCTTACAATAGTTTCTAATTTGGATATTATGTTGCTATTTTGAAAACTTTTAGTACTCTCCGTCCTCGATCGCCTGATTTACATATGTCATCGTCAGCATACAGAAGACGTATGTCTGGATCGCGCCGCTGAAGAGGTCGAAGTATACGTGCAAGAATGCCGGCCAGACCGTGGCAACCCAGGAAAGCAGGGTATAGACCAGAGCTTCGATCACGACGCCGGAAAGAACGTTCGCGAACAAACGAAGGCTCATGGAAACCGGTACTGCTAAATCTCCGATCAGGTTGATCGGCGCCCAGAAGACCCAGGGACTGCACAGACCCTTGACAACGCCCTTCACGTGCTGATGCTTGAACTTCTGGAATGTAATGATACAGAAGGTCATGATCGCAAGGGCAAAGGTCGTAGCGTAATCCGCTGTCGGCGGCCTCAGACCCAGAAGGCCCGAAAAGTTGCTGAGCAGGATGAAAATAAAGATCGTGCCGATATAGTTGGCAAAGTATTTTGCATTCTTGCCCATAACGGCTTCGATCATACCGTCCAGCTTTTCCACGATCAATTCCACGATATTCTGGAAATTTCCGGGAACCTCCGTTGCTTTCTTCATCGCCCGGTTCGCCACGATGGCGAAGACAAGGATGATGAGCATGACCAGGAGAATACAGACATGAGAAGTTGTGATCCAAACCTCCCCAAGACCGGGGAAATTATAACTGAAAAGACCGTGGATCATGAAATCCACATTGGAACCAGAGCTCATCAGCAATGTTCCTCCCAATCTCTTCACCTCCTTTTTTCTACAAATTTATTTAATGTCGGCTGCAGGTAGGCCGAGAATTTCAGATTCATGACTCCGAGTAGGGACGCCAGGACATAGCCGATCTTGAAATACGCCGTCAGAAAGAGAATGACCGCCACAACGGCATAACGCAGGATCGCATGCAGGATAGCGGTTGCCTTTGCCTGCTTTTCCGTCCGAAAGTCCGTAGCGCTGCGGATCGCAAACGCCATATGGATCGACATATAGATTGCCAGCCCAACTCCGATCCAGAGTCCGACCGTGAATTGGATCTTATCCGGCACGAACCAGACGATCGCGAGCTCTTCCACCGCTCCGATCAGGATGATCCCGAGGATCAGTCCGGGCAGGGCGTTATTCAGAGTCTTCAGTCTTTTTACGATCAGGTTCATATATCTTCTTCGCCATCACATAGCAGTTCCGAAAGCCCACCAGGGCCCCGAGGAAAAACAGGGGGATCACGATCCAGGTCACTCCTGTTTTCCGGCCGATCCACACGCCGAGAAGAGTCAGGCCGAGGATGGGAACCAGCATATTAAAGGAGAACTGCATGATCATGGAAAGAGCCTGAAAGACTTTTTTCTGCTTCTTCATACACACACTTATCGCATATTATATACAAAAATTTCAAAAAAGTCCATTTATAAATCAATATCTATTTTTCTTCCTGAATGTTCATACCGGTAATAGGTCACTCCGGCGGCGTCCAGCATGCGTTTGCTGGCGATCACGGAAGGCGTTTTTTCATATTTATCATCATCATAGATGATGGTCTTGATCCCGCTCTGGATGATCGCCTTGGCGCATTCGTTGCAGGGAAACAGCGAAACGTAAAGCTTTGACCCTTCGAGAGACCCGCCGCGGAAATTCAGGATCGCATTCAGTTCACTATGCGTCGTATAGAGATATTTGTTTTCCAGCGGGCCGCCTTCCCTTGCCCAGGGAAATTCATCATCCGAGCAGCCTGTCGGAAAGCCGTTATATCCCATGGATAAAATTTTGTTATCCTGGCTGACAATACAGGCGCCCACCTGTGTATGCGGATCCTTCGACCGCATGCCGGAAAGGATCGCCACTCCCATAAAATATTCGTCCCAGGAAATATAATCCTGCCTCTTGTCGCTCATGTCCTACCCCTTATTTCGTTCCGAAAATCCGGTCACCGGCATCGCCGAGCCCGGGAACAATGTATCCGTATTCGTTCAGCCTCTCATCCTTCGCGCCGATGATGATCTCCACATCCGGATGCGCCTTTTGCACCGCCTCGATCCCTTCGGGAGCGGCAATGATGCACATCAGATGAATATGCCGTACCCCGCGGTCCTTCAGCCGCCAGATCGCCGCCACGCAGGAACCGCCGGTGGCCAGCATCGGGTCCACAACAAACACTTCTCTCTCTTCACAGTCATCCGGCAGCTTGCAGTAATACTCAATGGGCTCCAGCGTATTTTCATCCCGGTAAAGCCCGATATGGCCCACCTTCGCCGCCGGGATCATGCGCAGCATTCCTTCCACCATCCCAAGGCCGGCCCGCAAAATGGGGACGATAGCCAGTTTCTTTCCCTGCAGCTCCTTTACCGTAGCCTTTGCGACAGGAGTTTCAATATCCACATCACCCAGCGGCAGATCCCTGGTCGCCTCGTAGCACTCCAGCATGGCGATCTCACTGATCAGATCCCGAAAATCCTTGGTTCCCGTCTCCTTCCGCCGCAGTAGTCCGATCTTGTGCTGGATCAAAGGGTGATCCATTATGATTACGTTTGACATGACTCTCGCTCCCTTCCTTATATATTTTCTTCATTCAACTGGTCCGCGAGCTTTTTGATCGTACGGCTCAGGGACTCAAACAGTACTCCATAGGCGGGAATGGTGGCTCCGTAGGGATCCATGATCTCGAGCTCTTCCCCCACATATTCATTCAGAGTCTGTACCTGTTCCGGTGAACAATCCTCTCCGAGGAGCTTCCGGACACGGTCTCTCTGCTTCTGTTCCATCGTCAGCACCAGCGTATTGAGATAAACCTCCTCGGGCCGAAATGGCGTGGAAGTGAAATTTTCAAGCGTGATGCCGTTCCCGATCATGACCGCCTCGGCTTTTTGGTTTAAGGGCTCCGGAAATAGCACGACCAGGCCTCTTGAGACAATCTCCAAAGGACGTTTTAACGGACATTCTTTCAAAAGCGCCGCCGCCATTGGTGCGCGGCAGGTATCGTTTTCTTCGACAAAAATGATCTTTTTTATGTTCATGGTATATGGATCTCTTTATGGCCTGCCGCCTTCAAAAGACGGTTGCTGACGGCCAGATAGATTCCTTCCTCCGAAAAACCCTCGGAATAGATGCGGTCCACGCCCTGCCGGTCAAACTCCCGCAGAACGCTATAGAGCCGCCGCGCCACCTCTTCTCCCTCCAGCCGGCTGCCTACCGACAGCACACAGGGAGCATGATAGGCTTCTTTTGTCTCTTCCACGCACAAAACCGCCGGTTTTTTCCCTTCCTTCAGATCACGCTCTGTCAGGGAATTGATCTTTTCGATCACCTTTTCTTCACTGCCGCGGATGATGAAAAGCTCCGCTTTCGGCGCATAATGACGATATTTCATGCCGGGCGCTTTCGGACGCTGTTCTTCATTTTCGGACATAAGCCCCGGATCCAGAACGATATCCGGGATCACATCCTTTAACGCTTCCTTTGTGATCCCGCCGGGCCGTAAGATCATGGGCCGGTCTTCGGAAAGATCCACGATCGTCGATTCCAGACCGACTGCGCACGTGCCATCGTCCAGGATCATATCGATCCTTCCTTCCAGATCCCGCATCACATGAAGAGCCGTCGTCGGGCTCGGAGAACCGGACAGATTGGCACTCGGAGCGGCAATAAAGCCTCCCGCCGCCCGGATAAAGGATAATGCGGCGCGATGTCCCGGTTCGCGGATCGCCACCGTGGGCAATCCTCCTGTCGTTTCAAAAGGAACGATCTTTTTCTTCGGAAGGATCATCGTCAGCGGACCCGGCCAGAAGGCCTCCGCCAGCCGCCAGGCTGTCTCCGGCACTTTTTCGGCGATCTCGGCCAGCTTTTGAGTGTCGGCGATGTGGACGATCAGCGGATTATCGGAGGGCCGCCCCTTTGCTTCGTAGATCTTTCGGGAGCTGTCGGGATTTAGGGCATCTCCGCCGAGCCCGTACACGGTTTCCGTGGGAAACGCCACCAGGCCGCCCTTTTTTATTATCTTTCCTGCTTTTTTAAACGCTTCCTCATCTTTTTTATCATGAAGCAGCTGTATCAATTCGGTAGTCATAGCCTTTCCTATCATACCACGCTTACGCTGCTCTTGCACCATTTTCTTTTCCGTGTTATTATTTTTTCGTTACTATTCACGGCCTCTCAAGGCCGTGAATGTAACAGGTTTTGCCAATTAAACCGCCTACGGCGATGGGCAAAACTCATCTCAATCGAAACGCATTGGGCCGTAACCACGCAGCCAGTGCGTGGTTCGGCTGTGAATAATTACATTTTTCAACTATGCCGCAAACAGCAAGTGTTTGCCGCGATTTTTGAACAGTAAACCATCACCATTATTATCAAGGGGGTACCTGCTAATGGAAGTGATCAAAGAAGTATTTGGAGAATCCGAAAAATCCGGCACAGTTCACCGCTTTATCCTGAAGAACAGCAAGGGCGCATCTGTGGAGATCCTGGAATTCGGCTGCCGCATCCGCAGCATCTGCGTTCCGGACCGTCAGGGCAATTTACGGGATGTGGTGTTCGGGATCGAGAATCTTGCGGAATATGAAAAAGACGATTCCTCTGTCGGCGCTGTCTGCGGAAGATACGCGAACCGGATCGCAAAAGGCCTGTTTTCTCTGAACGGAAAAGAGTATCATCTGGCCATCAATAACGGGCCGAACAGCCTTCACGGCGGGCCGACCGGCTTCGGACAGAGAGTATTCACCGGCAAAGAAACGGAAGACGGCGTGACGCTGACCTACACCTCAGCCGACGGAGAAGAGGGTTTCCCGGGCACATTAAAGCTGACCGTGACCTACCGCTGGTCCGAGGACAATGAGCTGACTATCATATATGAAGCCGAGACCGATCAGGACACGATCTTAAATGTTACAAACCATGCCTACTTCAATCTGAACGGCTGCGACAGCGGATCCGTTCTGGATCATAAGCTCACGATCTTTTCCGATAAGATCGCTCCGAATGACGACACGCAGATCCCGACAGGAGAATATATGGATGTGGAAGGAACGCCCTTCGATTTCAGAGAAGCAAAAGCGATCGGCCGGGATATCAACGAACCGCATCCCCAGCTGACCGCTGTAAAGAACACCTATGATCACTGTTTTGCGCTGAACGGCTCAGGCCTTCGCGAGGCGGCCGTCCTTTATTCCGAGGAAAGCGGCATCCGCATGACCTGTTTCACGGATCAGCCGGCCCTGCAGCTCTATGTCAATGACTTTTTACTGCACAGCCGCGGAAAAGAAGGAAAGGACAATGTTTCTCACGGCGCCTGCTGCCTGGAAACACAGCATTTCCCGGACAGTATCCACCACCCGAATTTCCCGGATGTGGTCTTAAAACCCGGCGATACCTTCCGGTCAGAGACTATCTACAACTTCAGCAATTAAATCCCAGACTTCCGGCACTTCCAGTTTTGCTTTCCAAAACGCACAGCCGGCTATGGCGTTGTCTTTGACAACGCCTAATTTTTTTTCAAGAGAGCTGAGGTCTTCCATCCAGATCTTATAGGTGATGCCGTCCTCAATATAAACTGCGAAATTCTGCCCCAGTTCTTCGATCCAGGTCACAACAGCGTTATGCGCAGCCACCGTCGCGTTCTGCGTCGGCATGCTGATGGCCTCGCTCTTCAGATCATAGTCCACATAATCGTCAGAAGCCTGTTCCAGGTCACTCCCCGCCTCAGCTTTGGGCGTTTCGATCCAGAGTCTCGTATAAAACGGCATTCCGAGCACGATCCGGGACGGCTCCACGCCTTCTGCGATCGTATCTTTCACGCCATTCGAAACGAACGGAAGGGAAGCCACCGATCCCTCATCCGAGCCGACATAGTGCTCATCATATCCCATGATCACGACATAATCCGCGTAATTATCCTGTTCATCGCGGTTATAGTATTTGGAATACGACTGCGGCACATAGGTATCCACGGAAAGGATGAGCCCGTTTTCGGCGCACATCAGAGAAAGCTCCCGGACAAACTGTACATAATCCTCCCCGTATTCCGGCTCGATCTGCTCAAAATCCAGATTGATGCCGTCCGCGCCGACCGCTGTATATTTCTGAATGATATTTTCCTCGAGCTGCCTCCGGAGAGAGGTATGGGACAGAACATAATTATCGTCCACCTCCGAATTTTCAAGATTGCTGACCAGCGGCCAGACACTGAGCCCACGGTCATGACAGGTTTGAATATAGGAGGTAGAACTGAGATCGGCAAGCCCGCCTTCATTATCATTCATATAGAACCAGGTGGGCGACATCACATTCACCCCATGAACAGAATTCAAAAGGGAACCGATCTCGTCATTTTCATCGGTATTCGTCGTCTGATGCCAGAGCATGGAAACCGGCGCGCCGAGAGACAGATGCGTATAAATCTCCTCGGGCTTTTCCGCCGCGATCTGCTCCTCCGTGACCTCCGAAAGGGAACCCTTTTCCACATAACCCACAAAACCGGTATTGTCGGAAACCTTTTCCCAATTCTCTCCTTCTTCCAGCAGGGAAAGCGTGTCGCCTTCCTCCACATCTTTAAGGATCGGGCTTTTGATCCCTCCCTTGATCCGGATCGCTGTATTTTTGAGACTGTGTACCACTTCTTCCGGTTCAAACGTGCTTATGATCACAAGGCGCCCCGGGTCCCGATAAAACATCACATCCTGCATAAGCCAGGGATCAATGAACTCCAGCTCCAGAAAGATCTCGTCTCCTTCATTCAGCAGAATCGGATATTCGGTCTCCACCGGCTGATGATTGATAAAATACTTGTTTTCAGTGTCGTTTATGTCAAAAGAGACAAGACTATTGTCCGTGCAATAGATCAGGAGCCCTTCCTTCCGATCCAGATAGAACCGGTCGTTCAGCTCATGGACCAGGTCATAGGAAACATAGACCCTGTCGTCTTTCAGGAGCACGTCCCCCTCCCGCTGCACATCGTCCTCGATCACAGCGATGTCATTTTCATCGGCCAGGGAAAAGTATTCCGTAAGATCGGCTCTTTCCTTTGTATATACATAATGTTTGTCATAATAGCGCCAGATCAGCATGCCTGCTGCTATGGCGATCACCAGGCAGATCACCGTGATGATCGGTATCATTTTCTTCTTCATGTTTTTCATCTTAACATAAGAGAGGGGACAGCGCTATGGGTTTTCTCACAGACTGTCCCCATTTCGTATTATTTTCTGTTTTTACCCGCAGGTAAGGCACTGGGAGTTCCTTACGCACACTTTTGTTTACGGGTTCCTTTGTAACTCATAGGGTTACGGATTTCTTACTTTGTCGAATCGCAACTCTTTCAGCACGCCGCCGATAAAGACATAGTCTCTCATATAAGAGTAATATCGGTTGGATAGGCTGGCTTTCTGGGCGATAAAACCCGGTGAGCTCCGTCTTCCGTCCATGAGCAGGGTCACGCCCTTGTCGGCCATGACCTTTAGCTCGCAAAAGAGACTTTTTTTGATCAGCGGATCCGAGGATTGATGATTCGAGTAATCTTTCATAAGCTTCCTCCTTCCTTGATCTCCTTTAGATTAAACACTTTAGGTTCTTTCGGTTTTTTCTCCGTCATTTTTCGGAGGTTTGATCGGTTTCGTGGTATACCTTATCCAACCTCACGCTTTTCCCGAAGAAAACTGTCTTTTTATCCGGTCTCCCGCATTATAGAATCTTCGGGAAAAATAGACTTTTTCACCCCCTTTCCTCATGTCTGCGCCGGCTGCGGACATGAAAAATTAACAAAGATCCGCTCAGGGATATGTAAAAATGTAATAAAACTGGAAAGTCCATCGAAATGATGGTGGATCGAAATGCGGTTCGAATGTGCCAGAACATGCACAAACCGCAGAATCGAAATCCTGTGCGAATCCTCGCTTACATCTCTTATATCACTTTTTTTTCTCTCTGGCAACCACAAGTTATCACTTTATTCGTACGAATTATTAGAATAGTAAATTATGGTAGTGATTCACAACGAAAATCTTGACGAAAACTCAATTTTTTCTTATACTTACTATATTTATCAGAGGAATTATATGAAGATAGAAAAAATCAGTGAAACACAGATCCGCTGCACACTTACCAAGGAGGATCTGTTACGAAGACAATTAAAGATCAGTGAACTGGCCTACGGTTCCGAAAAGGCAAGGGTTCTCTTTCGGGAGATGATGCAACAGGCTTCCTATGAATTCGGTTTCGAAGCGGAAGACATTCCGCTGATGGTGGAAGCGATCCCGCTTTCCACGGAATCCGTCATTCTGGTCATCACCAAGGTGGAATATCCGGAAGAGCTGGATACCCGTTTTTCGCGCTTTTCGGACGAGCCCGAGGAGACCGATCCGGATTATGCCGATAACATGCGGCTTCCGGAGCCCGAAGGCGCAGACAGTGTTCTGGATCTGTTCCGCAGGATCACGGAAGAAAAGGAACTGGAAGAGAAAAAGGACGAATACAAGAGCGATACGCCCTTTATCCCTCTGAAGGATACGGTTCCGACCAGAAACGAAAGTCTGAACATCACAAAGCTCTTCCGTTTCAAGGAGCTTTCGGAGGTGATCCGGCTTTCTCATGTATTGAAAAATTTCTATTGCGAAAGCAGTATTCTTTTTAAGGATCCGAAAACCGGGCAGTTTCTTCTGGTGCTTTCGAAGGGAGTTCGCTCTCCCGAAGATTTCAACAGAGTCTGCAACATCATGTCCGAGTATGCCGTTCAGGAAAAATACACGGAAGGACTCAAGGCTCATTTTCTGGAGTATTATGAATGCCTGATCCCGGAAGATGCGCTCAGAAAGCTCAGTAAGATCTGACGGAATTCTCTGACCATCTTGGCAAAGCGGATTTTTAAAGGATTACCCTGATGCAGGGACACTGACATCCCGCTGTACGACACCGGCCGTCAACAGGCGGTGGAAACAAAAGCAGGATAAGTTGTCCCTGTATTTTACGACGGTTTTTTCAAGCCCTTCGAATTCGGAAGGAATCGCTAAACTGATTTTTTTGGATCGCTGATCCGATCCATAATAATAAATAATTATGCGGAGGTTTGGAAATGAAGAAAAAATCTGGTGGAAAACTCAGCATGAAGTTGACCCTTGTCATGCTCACCGGCCCCTTGGTCGCCGCCCTGGTGGTCTCGATCATCTTTTTCAGTTTGCAGCTGAAAAAAATGGAGGATCAGGACGAAAAGCTGTACATGGAAACCCTGTACGAGGTCGATACAACGCTGCTAAACGCAGACCGTGATCTGTATCAGGCCATGCAGGCAGCGATCCTTCACCATGACGAATATGAGACCATGAGTGATGAAAACCGTGCTACAACACTTTCCGATTTCATTGAAAACCGGGATCAGGTAGCCGAAAAGATCGCAACGGCTCTTCAGATCGCGAAGACCGACGCGGATCTGTGGTCCGGCACTCATATCGAAGGCAGCTCCAGCACATTTGAACAGCTGGAAAAAGCCTTTGAAGAAGATTTCAACCTCTGGCTTTCCTATTATAATCCGGAAACGTTGGAAGGCGATTGGGATGCTTTCGTAAATGAGTTCTATGCCGCCAGATCCGCTCTGAGCGAAATGCAGGATGTTACCGAAGTCTGGGCAACGAACGAAGTGAAGAAAAACGAAGCTGCCATTAACAGAACGATCCTGATCTCCGCGATCATCTTCGGCGTCATCGCAGCAGTCCTTCTGATCATCGCTTTGGTCATCGCCACCAAGATCTCGAAGAACATCAATGGCGTGGCAAAATCCGTCGAAAAGATGGCAAACGGTAATTTCGTAACAAAGGTTTCCAGCGACAGCACCATCACCGAACTTGTAGCTATGAGCGACGGAATGGAAGATATGCGCGCGAAACTGCAGGATGCACTGATCAAGGTCATCGGCCATGCCGGAAGTGTAAATCGCGGCGCAGAGGACACGAAGGACCGTATCTCCGACAGCCAGCGCACCACGAACGACATCAACCAGGCAGTTTCCGATCTTGCAAACGGCGCTACCATGATGGCGCAGGACGTACAGAGTACCTCCGATATCACGATCAGCATCGGCGATGCTGTGGAACAGGTTCTGGCCGCAGCAAACAACAACCTCGAAAACGGACGCACCGTATACGACGAATCAGTCAAAGTACAGAAACAGCTGCAGCAGCTTAAGGAAGCTGACGAGGCTACCGACGAGATGGCCGGCCAGGTTGCCGATTCCGTGAACCAGACCGCAGCAGTTGTCGAAGAGATCAGCAAGGCTGCCGAATCCATCATCGCTATCGCCAGCCAGACAAACCTCCTCGCACTGAACGCCTCCATCGAGGCTGCAAGAGCCGGTGAAGCCGGCAAGGGCTTCGCTGTGGTTGCCGATAACATCAAGGGTCTGGCCGAAGACTCCAACAACGCAGCAAACGAGATCACCGGCATGCTTTCCGACATCACACGCATGTCTGATAAGAACAAAGAGCTTACCGGCAGCATCAAGGAAGCGACAACAAGCGAGTCCGCACAGCTCCAGGAAATGACCGCAGCCTTCGAAGAGATGCTGAACCTTCTGCAGGAGACCGAGCGAGGCAACGAACAGATCGTAAACCTCGTCGAAACCCTGAACTCCGACAAGGATGTGATCATGAACTCCGTGGAATCCCTCTCCTCAGTTTCCGAAGAGAACGCAGCTTCCACCGAACAGACCTCCGCTTCTCTTGCACAGCTCGATACGAATATGGAAGACGTCGTGGACAAGGCAGAAAATCTGCAGAAGATCGCCGAAGAACTGCAGGAAAATGTCAGCTTCTTCCATGTGAGTGAAGACGAAGAAAACGTATAATAAAAAAAGATTGCGGTTTTTTGTTAAAAATGCTATTATAGGTGGGCGTGATAAACGCCCACCGGAAATTACTTATGATAAAGCGAATGACGAACCATGCAGCCTCTTCGACCGTCGCTAAAGCGCCAGTTGAAGAGAAAATGAAATAATAAACTACGTGAGCTTCGCAGTGTCCTCTTCGCCCGTCGCTTCGCGCCGGTCTCTGAGGACCTAGCGTTCGCTAAATATCTCGAAAATCCCACATCCGAATGCAAGCAAGCTTGCATCGGCTGCATGATTTTCGAGCTGCTCAGCTCTCTTACTGATCCTCGATAGCTCAATGGTAGAGCATTCGGCTGTTAACCGAAGGGTTGTTGGTTCGAGCCCAACTCGGGGAGTTTTACCGTATCTTTTCTGCGAGAAAGGAGCGGAAATGAAGCAAGCTTCGATGAGGCCCCTTGGTCAAGCGGTTAAGACACCACCCTTTCACGGTGGTAACATGGGTTCGATTCCCGTAGGGGTCATAGAAGGATTTTCCTGGAAGAAGGAAGATCCTTTTTATATTCATATTTTTGAAATC
>JAEEGH010005490.1_pt1 | contig 31797 bp, 23 predicted proteins | sample 9134181 | NCBI WGS metagenome assembly JAEEGH01 (sample SAMN16246544, study PRJNA631951) | gut metagenome | biome: gut microbiome; feature: rumen; material: DP-attached | host: Bos | place: Iran: Karaj | collected 2018-10
GACACAGGGAAATGGGGTGAAGACCTGGCTGTGGCGTATCTGGAGAAGAAGGGATACACCATTGTGGAGCGCGACTGGAAGTCGGGCAGAAGGGACATCGACATCATCGCGCTGGACGATGACGTAGTGGTGTTCGTGGAGGTGAAGACCCGCCGCAACCGCCTCTATGGAGAGCCAGAGGATGCCATTGACTACTACAAACTGCAGAACCTGCAACAAGCCATCAGCCACTACGTGAAGTTCAGGAACATCCGTCAGGACATCCGTTTCGACATCATTTCCGTAGTGGGTACCATCGGCTCGGAGCCCGACATCCAGCACATCCAGAACGTCGCGCTGCTCTGACACCAGCATCCCTAATGACATCATAAAAAAGACTGCTGTCATTCCTTGGCAGCAGTCTTTTTTGTTGTATCTATAGGCTGTCTGTACGACTCGTACAAGCCATTTGTACGAATCGTACAAGGCGGCTGTACAAGTTGTACAAGGCATCTGTATCAAGGATTATAGGCATTGGAACGGGAGAGTAGTGCCTATGCACAGGGAGTTCCAAGGCAGTAAAACACCGTTCGCCTATACCCAAATGACCGTTCGCCTATACCCGAATAGCTATTCTCCTATAGGCAAACGCAAAGCACAGAATTTTCAGGGCGGCACGGTACCGGCACAGTACCGGCATAGTTTTTATCAAACATAGCCGCCATTAAACCATTCTATATCAATTAGATAGCTTAAAAGGCGGCGCGGGCGGCTATGTTTCTATTGTGTTTCCAATATATCATGTGCAGTTTCGAATCAAAGTAACATACTTATGAGCATTCAATTTACACATTCTGCTGATTTTGAAGCCTTATCAACGCCATTATCTAACCTTCATAATGGCAGCATCAACCTTTGATGTTACCATTATGAAGCCTATATACACCCGAATTATTTCCTTTCCTTCCAAACAAATCTCGATTTATTTTATCTTTTATCTCAAAACCTTCCTCAGTTTCAAAAATTCTTTGTACTTTTGCATCAGGATTACTATGGATAAGACATTTAAAACAATAGAGGAACAGATTGCACAGGTTCTGGCTGAGATTAGTCAGAAAGGTTTCTCTTCTGTTCAGCCTTTCAGCATCGGCAAGGTTGAAACCCGTATGATGCAGTTCGCCCAAGTCAATGCCATTACCCTTGCAAGCGACGATCTCTACATGAGTGCCAAGCAGTTGCAGCACTGTATGAGGCCTTCAAAAGCAATGAAAGGACTGGTGGTTGACGATGCCGATTTGATTGGTTTTCCCCAGAACCGTTTCCAGATGGATCTATACTATGACGGTGAGTGCTTCATCTATACCGACGGGACATCAAAGTTCATCGTCCACCCGAACTACAAGATGAAAATCAGTCGAGAACTGGTGGCTCAAGTGAACTTCATCACAGCCACCAGAGTGAAAGACCCTGCTGAGTTCACACTTCCGAAGTATCAGAAAATATAAAAAGCTGGCCACACGTGACCAGCTGTAATCGAGTGAAGGAAACCAAGCGGCAAGGTCGAATTGCTCATCATCTCTGCAGGTTTTCTCCTACAGCCATGCCACCGTTCCGCACATCGTGGCTCTACCTGGTTTCTCCTTTCACGCTGCAAAGATACGAATTATTTCCTTTCCTTCCAAACAAATCTCGATTTATTTTATCTTTTTTCCCAAAATCTGCCTTAGTTTCCAAAATATTGCTTATCTTTGCACATTAGAAACTTAAAGCAATACCAAATGCCATTAGAAACGAATGTAGAGGGGAAGAAGAAACCTCTTGATTGTTCACAAGCAGAGTGCATCCTGCTCCAAATGGATTAATAAAGGCGAAATAGAGAACAGAGAGAACAAGATATCTTACATATTGTATAAATAAACGCAAATGAGATTCAAGTTGACAATGCAAATACAGCCAGAGGTGATGGGGAACGAGATGCCCATCAACTATCAGTATCCGTTGCAGGCTGCTATATATAGGACGCTGGCACAAAGCGACCTAGAGTTCGCTACGTGGCTTCATGAAAACGGCTACCAGCAGGATGGTAAGCGCTTCAAACTGTTCACGTTCTCAAACTTAATCGTACCGCAATTTGGAATTGACAAGGAGCGCGAGCGACTTGTGGTGAAATCAGATTTCGTCACTCTTTTCATCAGTTTCCTGCCAGAAAAAAGCACTCAGAAGTTTATTCAAGGGGTATTCAAAGACCATACCTTCCAAGTAGCAGATTATCTATCAGGTGTACAATTTATGGTGCGAGAGATTAAAGTGATGCATCCGCTCGAGTACCAGCCGGAAATGACATTCCGTACTCTTTCGCCTGTGTGCATCTCTTTGCGTAACGACCACAATCATATGGACTACCTTGTACCTAATGACCCTCGTTACGAACTGGGAATTCTCACAGGTCTTCTGGCTCGTTATAATGCTATTTATGGCGAACCTTATAGCGGTGAACCCTATTGTCATCTTCAACTATTGAGTGAGCCCAAGTCAACACTTATCCGCATTAAGGCTGGGACTCCTAACGAGACACGTGTTCGCGGCTACCGCTATCAGTTCAAGATAGCCTTGCCTGAGGAGTTGATGCAGATAGCCTACGAAAGCGGACTTGGCGAGAAGGGCAGCATGGGATTTGGAATGATTGGATAGAATCTAAAAGTGAATAGTATGTACATCGTCATATATAAAGGAAAGTTCGCTTTCATAAAGCCTTGGACAGCAGTCAGAGACGGCGAGACCTTCAGCCAGCAGTTCTTGACACCTTCAATCATTGAGGGTATCGAAAAGAAATTGTTCCCTGAATTGCTGGAGCGTAATGGCGAAATATGCAAAATCGTACGCCACAAATTGAGTTACGCTGCCATTGACACACAGCAGGAAGTAACCCAAGCGCGAGGATGGAAAATCACTAAGACACAAATGACGCGTGAACGTTCTATCCTTAAGCGTGGCGTAATGATAGACCCTGTGCTGTATTTGGCATTTAAGGAAGAGGCAGATGCAGAAATCGCATCGAGGCAACATATTTGTCTTTGCAGAAATGAGGATCTAATGTTTCCTGAGGCAGAGATACAACACTTGACAGATGAGGAGTTTGACAATATTGATGGCTTTGAGTTAAGATTTGGCGAATCACCACAGTCCTTCTTGGTGGGGTATAACCGTTTTGATGGTGGTAAACCCATGTATGGCTGGATTGAGTACAACGGAAACAATTTTATGTAAGATATGGCAGGCAATTACGACTACATATTGGCAAAGCATGAAGATTACGGCGGAATGCCGTTGACAACGCACTTGAAAAGTGTCGCTGATGTTGCTGTCGTGATTGCACGCTACGCAGGATTGGACGAAGACCTTGCCAGAAAAGGCGCCATTTTGCATGATATAGGGAAAGTAAGTCCGCTATTCCAACGCACTTTGAAACATGGTTATATCCATCAGCCTGGCTTTGTCTTTAGACATGAAATTGCGTCGTTGCTTTTTATCTCACTTTTTCCTAAAGAGGAACGGCCAGTATTGATAGATATGGTTGTGGCTCACCACAAATCCATTTATCATGATGTTAGCGAAAAAGGCATACTTGATTTGGATGGCGACATGAATAGTTTTGCTCGTCATGCAGACAAGTTCGAGGAATGGAGCCCTGTTGCATTGGCAATATTGAATGAATTTGGAATTGAGACACATCCCATAGACCTTGAAGATGCAGAGAGAAATTACGAGTATGTTATTGACCATTGCGAGAACAAACAACTGAACGTTTCCCTGTGGAAAGGTGTGCTGATGGCAGCAGACCATTACGCCTCTGCATTGGAAGAGAAAACAGAAGACTCTCTTGGAAAACTCTTCATCACACCAAATCTGAGCTTTTACAACAGGACACATCACTTATACCCGTTATCGTTCGTGGAAGCCAACGATGCGAGAAAGCATACACTGGTTACAGCTCCTACTGGTGCAGGAAAAACAGATTTCTTGCTTCGTCGCTGCAAAGGACGCGTATTCTATACACTGCCCTTCCAGGCTTCTATCAACGCCATGTACGATAGAATTAAGGATGATTTAAAAGATACTGGTGCGCAGATTCATTTGCTCCATGCGGCTTCTGGACTGAAAGTCAGAGAGCAGGGCGTGGAAGAAAGCATCTTGCAGCACCACCTTGGGGCATCTGTCATAGTTTTAACACCTCATCAGATGGCATCAATTGTCTTTGGCATCAAAGGCTTCGAGGCCATGCTTCTCGATTTGGAAGGCTGCGATGTGATATTGGATGAGATTCATACCTATGCAAGTGAAATCCAAGCCATTGTACTAAAGATTATCGAAATATTGAAATCCATTGACTGTAGAATCCATGTGGGAACCGCCACTATGCCAAGTGTACTATACAGCAAGATACTTGAGTTGCTTGGTGGATCATCTGAGGTTTATGAGGTGTCTTTGCCTAACGAGACTCTGAGCAAATTTAATAGGCACATCATTCACAAAGTGAAGGATTATGATAGTTGTAATGAGGTGCTTAATAATGCAATTAGGGAGAATAAAAAGATTCTGATAGTCTGCAATCAGGTGAAACGAGCGCAGCAGCTATACGATACTATTTGTGAACAATATCCCAATGTCGCCAGAATGTTGATACATAGTCGATTCAGGCGTGGTGATCGTGTCAATCTCGAAACAGCATTAAAAGACGTCTTTAATACGTCAAGCAATGCTTGTATCGTAGTTTCAACACAAGTGGTTGAAGTGAGTCTTGATATCAGCTTTGATGTGATGATAACTGAATGCGCGCCTATTGATGCTATGATTCAGCGTTTTGGACGTATTAATCGCAAGCGTACAGATGAAACGATAGGTAAATACAAGGATATTTATGTTATCCAGCCACCTCAAAACAAAAGCGACGCACTACCATACAACACAGATGTCTTGCAGAAGAGCTTTGATGCTTTGCCAGATGATAATTTACTTGAAGAATCTTCCTTGCAGACGCTAATAGACAAAGTCTATCCTGACACCAAGTTTATGAATCTTGACTATTCAGGAGTTGTCTTCGTAGATGGAAAATGGATGATAAAAGAATTGTGCCACCATGCAAAATCTGCGTTGTTGGATGTTCTGGATATCAATTCTGCCACCTGCATAAGGGAGAGTGACAGGGATGATTATCTGATTAATCCGTTAGACAGAATGATGCTTGAAATACCTGTTAGTTACAACAGCATAGCATACAAAGGTTTGCCTCAGATAGAAACAGGCTCATTGCCTTTTGTTATACCAGATGAGGCCTACGATAATGAGAAAGGGCTCTTAATCGAGTCTGCAAAAAACAGAATCTTTAAAACTCAGAAACTATGATTACAGCGGCAATAGGAAAGATATTTTTGGATGCGTACAACGAGAAATATGACACCAACTATGATGCCAAAACATTTTTCGTTGAGGTGTATCATCCGCTGTTCTTTGATAGTAATAAATACCTGCAATGGGTTTCTAACTCGCCCTTCGTCCAGATGAAAAAAGGACAGAAGGTGGAGACCTTAACACTGGATGAGAGAAGGGAAAAATTGCAAGACTTTATGACTAAGGTCGAAGAGATATCTAAACCTGATGCGAGTATAGCGCCAGGCTTCCCTGCATCAGAGATAAAGGAATTCTCGACAACATCTGGTCAAGTAACAGACCTAAATATGTCAACAGAGAAAGATGATTTCTTCCTCTCTTGGATTGGATCAAGTTTAGGTATCGGACTTCAAGGCGGGTTCTCTATCTTATTTACAGAGCCAGAAATCCTTATGGACTTGTTTGATGGATGGAAACTATACAGAACGGTGCTGAATGAAAATGATAGTCTCAAAGGCAATCAGGTGAATACATGGAATGGGCAATGGTTAGCACATCGTTATGATAAGAGCAATTTCTATCCAGAACAACCAATGGCAGGCTTTAATCCATTTGAAACAACAAAAGAAGGAATGAGTGTCGCAATCCAATCATGGACAATAGTGCTGATAGGTATTGCATTACATTATGATAGACCAAAGATGATAGGATATGTCTATAATTTGGGAAAGACCAATACTACTATAGGCTTTATTCCTTTCAACCTTGATCATATTAGAAAACCTATCCAACTCTATGCCAAATTATTTGGTGCAAAAGAAGGCAAAAATGCAGAAAGATTATGGGGTACGGAAATGGGCTTTAGGGCTTGCTGTCAAAAAGGTGCAATTGGTATAGAAGCCATGCAACCTAAAGGTCTAAGGCAATATATGGATGGAACCAAAATGCCAAAGAAAGCGCAAGACGAGAATCAGAAAATAACGTTCAATACATATTTAATTTGGATATTATCTATGCTAAACAATCAAAGTTTATGGGACAAATCTATGGGATTTGCCAAGATCCTTCTTGATTACTCAAAATCAGGAAAGAGCAGCAAGACGGTGAATAGTCAGAAAGTCAATAACGTTTTGGCTGCTACAAGCAAGAAAACATTCATTTCTGCATTGACGGAAATTGTTGGTGAAAGTGGAGAACGTGAACAAATCGTTGAATTGGCTGAATTTGTTAATTCCATGCCAACAGATAATGTTCCGTATTTCTTGACACTACTTAGATTCTGCTATGCTTCAATTAGTTAAAACATAAACTCATTACGATATGGAACCATACATTTATTTACGTGTTCTTAAACATGCTGAGCACACTGTGTTCTGTGTAGAGGATGGTCAAAAGACTTATAGAGACCCTCTATTTAATGGAAAGACTGTTGCCTATTCAAGTGGTCAACAAGTTAAGCGCTCTATCCTTCAGACCTTAGTCGATTCGCTGGGTGAACAATTGGCACCAGTAACTTTCAACTACAACATCAACAGAAATCAGGCCCTTGAAAACAAAGAACCTTGGTCGCCATGCGATCCCAATTATGTAGATCAATTGCTTGGTGGTTGGATGCGCGCAGGCGATGGTATTACCAAGAAACGCCGTAGCCCATTGTCTATTTCCGCAATGAGGCCACTGCATCCTCTGCTCGTTTCTGTAGGTAAAGAGAACCTTACTTTTGACCGCAGCGACAGGCCAGATAATAATCCTATTATTGTTAGAATGGAAGGACGTGACGAACCTTTGACGGAGGAAGAAATCGAGGCCTATTTGTTAAGTAATGAGCGCACAATACCTCGTCGTTCATGGATTCCTGAAAACTCGCGAACGACAGGTCTCTTTGTTTTCGATGTAGCTATTGACCTGCGGAGGTTGTTCTCTGTATCAACGAACCAGCATGAGCCAGAGATATCAACTGAAATGATAGAGGCCCTAAAAGAAAAGGGGTGGGTTATTAATAAAAATGTATTTGGAGAGTGCCTTGTAATGCCTAAAGAAAGAAGGGATAAGATTATTCCCGCTTTGGCCCATGCATTGCTGAATTGGAGAATTACTTCCAATCAGGCCCGAACATTCAGCTTGATGGAAACGCTTGCCGTTGCAATTAGTGACAATGCCAACACCATTCCTGGTGCTATTCGTGCAAAACTCATAGTCGAAGGAGAACGTCCATCGGCCAAACCAATTATAGATGAAACTGCTGGTGCTGATGTATTTGTCACCCTACCTTGTGCCAGCTACATCGTGACTGAGAATGAAAGTGCGGATGCCTTGAATGCCGCTGAAGAGAAACTTGTTCAGATGATGAATAGTTTTGATTATGAGAATCAATGATAACGACACATATAATAATCACATCATGCAACTCTGCCTACGGGAGAAGTTGGTGGGGTTGTATGATGTAATCGTACTTATGTAGAATTGAAATTGCTATAACCGGTGCGCCCTTTGGGTTGAGATGAATTATAATTGTACTTTCATAGAATTGAAATGTGAACATCTGGAATACAAACAGGTCCCGTGCCAGTTTATAATCGTACTTATGTAGAATTGAAATATGACCAAACAGGAGGCGATTGCGACGAACATCCTGTATTATAATCGTACTTATGTAGAATTGAAATGTCACAATGCACTTCACTATTGAAGAATTGTATGCTTGTTATAATCGTACTAATGAAGAATTGAAATGTCTTGATACGTTCGCCAGTGTTGACCCATTTTTCCTTATAATCGTACTTATGTAGAATTGAGAATACTATCCCCACCCTGCTTGGTGACGCATTTTCACATTGTAATCGTACTAAAGTAGAATTGAAATCAGGCCTTCAAACTCATCAAGCTCGTCGAGCCCGCTCATAATCGTACTAAAAAAGAATTGAAACAAGGTAAACTATAAGGCATGCGAAGACATCGCCGCACCATAATCGTACTGAAAAAGAATTGAAATGTCACAAAATCAGTGTAGGTCTGTTGCATAACGTGAATTTAATCGTACTATATAGGATTGAAATACCAAATACGTTAGCGTTCGACGGCTCGTTCGCTTCGTCATAATCGTACTTATGTAGAATTGAAATTTCGATCAGCTTATTTGGGAGCGAAACCCGAAAACATAATCGTACTGAAGTAGAATTATGCATAAAAATACACTCTGTTCATAACAATTCCCCAATTGCTCATTAATTATGAAACATAGAAACTATCTTTTCAAGTAATATTATTATTTTTCACTTCTTACGGATTATTACCATAGGAAGTGGGACATCCGATTTTGGATCTGCAATAAGTTCTATTTGCCATTTTTTGAAATAGAATAATACTCTTATAGAAAGAATTATTCCTTTATTTCTTGTAAGGAACTTGTCAATAACTTCCTTTTGAAAAATAACCCTTTGCTTATCAGATATATTCTCCATCACAAGGAGAAAGAAGCGTTTTAACTCTGTATAGTAAACGTAACCATTGGGGGTAAGGTTTACTTTTAATGCTAAAGTGTCTGGTGCTTGTGGAATCTTGATACAGTTGGTAAACAATCCCAAAATAGGAGATGGTACTTTCTTGTATGCAAGTATTCCCTCTCCACGGTCTTCGCCTTTTGAATATTTTGGAATGACTTCATGTTGAATATAATAGAGATTATATTGATTATACAATTCCGTTTCTAAGAATGAGCGTAATTCTCCAATTGTAATAATTTTGGTAGGCGAATTAAAATGAATGAATTCTGCCTGTGCTTTTTTTCTCATACCATCATCCTTAGTCACAAGTACATCACAGCGCATCGCATAATATGCGTGAAGTGCATCTGTCATAATGTTAAGGATGTTCCGTTTTTTATCTCGACTATAGCCACAAAATGCAAGAGTAGTATATTCTGCAAGAAAATAGTTGTAGCTGTTTATTCCATTAATTTTTTCGAGAGTAGCAAGAATAGTATCTGTTAAGTTCATGTTTGTTCTCGAAATGCATTGTTCGTTTAGATAGTCAAAGATATCAGAACTATTTATGTTTCGTATTTCCTGTATACTTCTTTCTCCTTCAATTTTGCACATTAACTTGTATATCTCTACTTCAAGCTTTTCGTTTTTTAGTATAGAAGGCAAATTGTCAAGTAAAAATATTATTGTGTCCCATAAATTTCGAATAAGAGATCCGTTATTAGGATTTTCTATGGGATTATCTAATGGAATTGAAAAAAGATAATTGCGAATGCTTTCAAATGTCGTTGCATCCATCATTGACTTAAAAAGTTCCGTGAAACTAATAGACTCAAATCCAGATTTGTAAGCTTGTAAAGTCAATGACTCTTTTTCTATAAATTGACGGGGAGTGCATTCGTATGGATATGGAGCGTCTGTGCTATCATTATACTCTAATAGATGAGTCTCACAGATTTCTGTGAGTGTTTCCAGATCTTGTTCGTACTTTAAAGTGTTAGTGGGAGATTTAGATTGATATAAGTCTTGAAGATGAGCCCTTGAGTATGGAAAAACAAAGAATTCCTTGACTTCCGTAATGTAGTTACGTAAATCAATGTATTCCTCTTCTTTGAGGTAACTGATAATATTCCAATCAAGGTATATTTTTAACATTATGCTTAATAAGTGAGTCCAAATTGCCAGAGAGGGATAAAATACACAGGGTGCTAGGAACGTTGTGCATCACAAATCACAAAATCACAAACGGAATTATCTACTCTTCTTTTTATAAACACCTAATTCCACTTTGTACTTTCCGACGTGATCGGCGGTCTCAATGTTTGACGGGCTGACCTCTTTTACCTTCACAGGAGCATCGACACTCACCCATTTAAAGACGGAAACAGGCTTCTTGCGGTTCGACATGCCGCCATATAGATTGTCTTTCGTGAGCGGGATGCCTGCACCACGTATGTCATTGACGAGATCGTTATAGAACTGATCAGCCTCGTTTTTCGTTTCAAAAAAGAAGTCATACCAATTTCTATTGTCATACCAGTCATAATAACAAATGCCGATGGGAGTACCTCGATAGGTGAAATCAAAGGTTACGCCAGCATGGAGACCAGGGTAATGATTCACGCTTTCGCAGTTACCAAAGATGTCTGTCACTACCTGCCAAGCCTGTTCTCTTGTGGGCATGGGGTCTTCTACACACGAGAAGGGGAAATAGAGCAAATCGCTAATCGTGCGTTCCCTAACCTCGATTTGCGTAGGACTGGATGGCGCTTTAAGATTCCCAGCGCGATTCTGTGCATGAGCATTTGTCGGCATAAAAAATATGAATATGCCGAGTAGCGATGCAAATAGAGTATCAGTTTTCTTTTCCATAATCATCTTGTGTTTGGGATATCACTAACGGAATGGTCAAATTGGCCTGAAATCTTGGAGGAATTTTTCGATGAGGCGAGGCACGGCATACGAGTCGAGGTCTGATTCCGGGATCCAGATGTAGTCGGGGGGAAGGGAAGGCTTCTCCGAAACTTCCAATAGGTAGAAGTCAGCAAGGAGGATGCGATGGGTGAGAACGTGCTTGACATTCTGCTTGATCAATACCGCCCCGACAGGAGTTGTATCGACGAGCCAAGGTTCGTAGAGACCTTGCCAGATGTCGCCGGGGCCACGGCGATGGATGGCGGTCATGCCGTTGCACCTAATATATATATAAATAAGGTGGCGCTCACGGACTTTGAAGGTCTTCTGCTTGACGGGGAGGTCAGAGACTAGGTTAGAGCGGAAAGCGACACAAGTCTCCATCAGGGGGCAGGACTGGCAACGGGGAGAGGATGGGGTACACTGGATGGCACCGAAGTCCATGATGGCCTGGTTGTAGGCCGCAACTTGCGGCAATTGATAATTGAAAATTCTTGCGTCCCGTTGGTAGCAAGCGTCCTTCGGCCGAGCGGACAATTGACAATTATCTGACGGCAGGAGGGACTGGGCGAGGGCGGTGAAGGTCTTTTTGCCCTCGGTGGTGTTGATGGGGGTATCGATGCCGAAGTGACGGGCGAGGACACGGTAGACGTTGCCATCGACAACGGCTGCGGGGAGGCCGAAGGCGAAACTCCCGATAGCGGCAGCGGTATAGTCGCCCACGCCCTTGAGTTTCCGGATGTCATCGAGGGTGTCAGGGAAATGGCCGAGGGCGACGATTTGCTTGGCTGCGTAGTGGAGGTTGCGGGCACGGCTGTAATAACCTAAGCCCTGCCACTCACGCAGCACCTCATCTTCCGTGGCGGCGGCAAGGGCCTCAACCGTCGGCCAGCGGTGCATGAAACGCTCCCAGTAGTCCCAGCCTTGCTTGACCTGCGTTTGCTGGAGGATGATCTCGGATAGCCAGATGGCATAGGGGTCGCGTGTCTGCCGCCACGGCAGCTCGCGGCCGTTCTCACGAAACCACTGAAGGAGTATTTGCGCAAACATAGAATACAACTTTACTTATTATTAACGACAACTAAAACAACTTGGACAACTATTCTCTGCAATCACTAAAGTTCTTGCCTTGAAAACGAGTAGAACTCGAGTGGTCTAAGTTGTCAGAGTTGTCTAAGTTGTCGTTTTATCACAGTTTGCCTTGATCCCCTAAATAACTGTCCTTGAAGCCGAGGAAGTAGAGCACGCCGTCGAGGCCGATGGTATTGATGGACTGCTTGGCGTTGGCGACGACACGGGGCTTGGCATGGAAGGCGATGCCGAGGCCGGCTTCGGAGATCATCGGCAAGTCGTTGGCACCGTCACCCACGGCAATGGTCTGGGCAAGGTTCACCTTCTCCACCTGGGCGATGAGCTTCAGGAGCTCTGCCTTGCGATGGCCATCGACGATCTCGCCCACATAACGACCTGTGAGCTTGCCGTCCTCACCAATCTCGAGTTCGTTGGCATAGACATAATCGATGCCGTAGCGCCGCTGCAGATATTCGCCGAAATAGGTGAACCCTCCGGAGAGAATGGCGATCTTATAACCACAGCGCTTCAATATCGTCATCAGACGATCGACGCCCTCGGTGATAGGCAGATTTTCGGCAATCTCCTGCATGACGCTGACGTCGAGTCCTTTCAGCAATGCCACACGCCGTGTAAAGCTCTCCTTGAAGTCGATCTCGCCACGCATGGCACTCTCGGTGATGGCCCGCACCTGAGCCCCTACCCCATTGCGCTCTGCCAACTCGTCGATGCACTCCGTCTGTATCAGCGTGGAGTCCATATCGAAGCAGATGAGGCGGCGCATACGACGGAACATATCGTCGCGCTGGAAGGAGAAGTCGATCTCCATCTCCGACGACAGTTTCATCAGCTTCGACTGCATCTCCTGACGGTCGGTGGGTTCACCACGCAGGGAGAACTGAATGCAGGCACGGGTATGCTTCGTGGGGTTCTTGATGCTCTTACGGCCCGTGAGGCGCAGGATAGAGTCGATGTTCAGTCCCTGGTCTGCAAGGATGCGCGTGGCACCTTCTATCTGACGGGCCTCCAACTGGCGGCCCATCACCATAAGGATGTAACGGTTCTTACCCTGATGGCCTACCCAGTCTTCGTACTCATCGTCGCTGATGGGTGAGAAACCGATCTGCACACCTAGCTCCGTGGCCTTGAAGAGCAGTTCCTTCATCACCTGTCCGGAGTTGGACTCGTTCATACGGATGAGGATGCCCAGCGACAAGGTGGAATGGATGTCGGCCTGTCCAATGTCGAGGATCTGGGCATCGTAACGGGCGAGGATGCCCATAATAGAAGCGGTGAGGCCCGGACGGTCCTGTCCGGTAATCCTCACCAGTATCTGTTCAAATTTGTTGTCTGATTCCATTATATTAAATTACGTGTAATCCGAGGAATACCATCAGACCGTTCATGAGTATCCAGAAGATAGCGAACGGCATGGTCTTACGCATGATGTCACCGTCCTGACCCTCCATATCGCAGGCGGCCGTAGCGATGGCGATACTCTGCGGCGAGAGCAGCTTACCACCCTCAGAACCTGCACAGTTGGCTGCGGCGAGCCAGTTGGTCTCACTACCCGTGACGCCGAAGAACGTGCCCTGGTTCACGAGGCCGAGGTCGGCAGCAGCCGTAGCCTGCAGCTTACCGAAGAGGATGTTGGCATTGGTGGCAGAGCCCGTGACGAAGGTACCGATCGAACCGATCAGCGGCGCGAAGAACGGGAAGGCAGCGCCCGTGAGCAGCACGAGGCCCTTGGCGATGTCGTTGGTCATACCCGTGTTGTTCATCAGCATGGCCATAGCTACGAGGCAGCAGATGGTAACGACGGTCTTCTGCAGGTTGATGGTGGTCTTGGCCAGCAGCTTCATCAGTTTGCCGAAGCTCATGCCCTGGATAAGTCCGCCGATAACGGCACCGAGGAAGATCATCAGTCCGGCATTGGAGAGCCAGCCAAACTTGAAGGTATTGCCGATGACGGGCAGGTCGAACTTGGTGACGAGTGTGCTACCCAGCAGTTCGTTGATTGGCGGCACAATCTTGCTGGAGATGAGGATGAAGAAGATGATCAGGCCATAGACACTCCAGGCCTTCAAGGTCTTCGCCAGGCCGAACTTCTTCTTCTCAACAATCACCTCATCGGCAGGATTCTCGTCGCGGATAAACAGCTTGTTGTAGAGGAGCATCGCGATGATGGCAGCCACAGAACCAAGGATAGCGGGTGTCTCAGGGCCGATGAAATGGGCGCAGCAGAACTGCACGATGATGGAGAAGCTACCCACGAACAGGGCGATGGTGAGGTTCTTCAAAATCTTCGTTCGATCCGTCATCATCAGGATGAGGAACGGCGTGATGAAGAACATCAGCGAGAGCTGCAGGATGATGAACGTAGCCACCTCACAGAGTTCCTCAGGCGTTGCCACACCACTGGCAGCCACCTGATTGGCGAGTGTCGTAGCTGGGAGACCGACGGCACCGAAGCCCACAGCCACCGTATTCGCCACCAGACAGATCACGGCGGAGAACATCGGCTTGAAGCCCAGTCCGATGAGGATGGCAGCGGGGATAGCCACGGCCGTACCGAAGCCGGCCATACCTTCGAGCACACCGCCGAGACCCCACGTCAGCAGAAGCACGAGCAGGCCCTTGTCGGAGGTCATCTGGATGAACTGCGTCTTGATGGTCTCAATCTCCTTCGTCTCGCAAAGGATGTTGTAGCTGAAGATAGCGCAGATGATGATCAGGATAATGGGGAAGCAGGCCTTGAGGAAGCCCTCGACAACAGACCAGATGGTGATGCCGAAGATGCTGACACCGGCGAACTTCTCCGGCAGGATGCCCATCGCCGGAACGGCAAAGAGCGCCAGGAGGACGGTAACGATAAGAGTGATCACTGCACTCTTGTAGCCAGACACTTTGAAACCCATCATCAGGACGATGAGCAACACGATTGGGATAACAGAAATTAAAGCTGTCATAGGTTTTCAGTGAGTTTGTTATTATTACTATAAGTTTATTGTCACAGAATGAATTTGCGGTCAAATTTACGACTTTTTTGCCACATAGCCACAAGTTTTTAGTGAAAAAATCAAAAACAACGAAAATCTCTCTGCTTTCCGCTACCAACTATCAACTATTTTTCGTAAATTTGCACCAAAGTAGTAACAAAAACCAAGCAACCTATGTTCAATCAGTTCTTATCCGATCTCAGACAATTCATGCCGTCTGAACGTATTTACACCGATGAGCTCCGCACCCTCGGATGGGGAACGGACGCCAGTTTCTACCGTCAGATTCCGAAAGTGGTCCTCCGCAGCGATGGCGAGGAGGAGATCTCGAAGATCGTACGTCTCTGCCAGAAGTATAAGCTACCGTTTACCTTCCGTGCCGCAGGTACCTCGCTGAGTGGTCAGAGCTGTACCGACAGCGTGCTCATCGTTGCTGGCAAGCACTGGGAGAAGTATGAGTTTGGAGACTGGAGTCAGGAGTCAGGAGTCAAGAGTCCGAACACCATCAAACTACAGCCTGGCATTGTGGGTGGTCGCGTGAATCAGATCCTGAAGCCCTACGGCCGTGTGTTCCCACCCGATCCTGCATCGATAGGCTCGGCAATGGTGGGCGGCATCGTCATCAACAACGCCTCGGGTATGAACTGCGGCGTACATGCCAACAGCGACCGTATGATGGTGAGTGCGAGGATTATCCTCACTGACGGCACCGTGCTCGATACAGGCTCAGAAGAGAGCAAAGAAGCCTTCCGTAAGAGTCATCCGGAGTTTCTGGCTAAGATCGAGGCCCTGCGCGACAAGGTACGTGCCGACAAGGATCTGGCTGAGCGCATCGCCAGGAAATACAGCATCAAGAACGTGACGGGTCTGAACCTCCGTCCGCTCATCGCCTACGACGATCCTTTCGACATCATCGCCCATTCGATGGTAGGCTCTGAGGGTACCCTCGCCTTCCTCTCCGAGGTGACGATGAAGACGCTGAAGGACTATCCCTACAAGGCCTCCGCGATGGTCTATTTCCATACGATGAAGGAGAGCTGCGAGGCCGTGGTGGCAATGAAGAAAATGAAGGCTGGCGAGGACGATCTGACCTACAGTGCTGAGAATCTGGTTGTCAAGTCGGCTGAGATGCTCGACTACAAGTCGCTCAGCTCAGTCGATGATCCCGTCTATCTGCAGTATCAGAAGGATGTGGATGCCGGCAAGGTGGCTGGAGCAGATCCAGGCGACTACCACAACCTCACTGCCATCCTCACCGAGACGAAGGGCATCACCCACGAACAGCTGTTGGAGAAGATCGAGAAGATCAAGGAATGTCTGAGTAAGTTCAGGCTCTATATTCCTGCGGAGTTCACGGAGGATCCTGCCGTCTATGGCAAGTACTGGGCCATCCGCTCAGGCATCTTCCCCTCTGTAGGTGGCACGCGTCCTGTGGGCACCTCATGTCTCATCGAGGATGTCGCCTTCCCCATCGAGTCGCTGCCTGAGGCAACTGTGAAGCTGCAGAAGCTCATCGCCGACCACGGCTACGACGATGCCTGTATCTACGGTCACGCCTTCGAGGGCAACTACCACTTCATCCTGAACCAGAGTTTCAAGAGCAAGGACGAAGTAGAGCGCTATGCCGATATGATGCGCGACGTGGCAAAGCTCGTGGTGGAGGGCTACGACGGTTCGCTGAAGGCCGAACACGGCACAGGACGGAACATGGCACCCTTCGTGAAGTACGAGTGGCGCGACAAGGCCTACGAGGCGATGAAGGAACTGAAGCAGATCTTCGACCCCGATGGACTGCTGAACCAGGGCGTGATCTTCAACGACGATCCCGACTGCTTCATCAAGTGCCTGAAGCCGCTGCCCGTGCTCGACTACGACTTCAAGAGTGTGCCCGACGGCGGACACTACCTGATGGATCCCAAGCTCTCGACGGCGAAGGAAACCATCGAACAGGTGAAGCGTGCGAACAAGTGTATCGAGTGCGGCTTCTGCGAGGTGAACTGTATGTCGTGCGGCCTGACGCTCTCATCGAGGATGCGTATCGCCGTACAGCGTGAGATCCGCGAACTGGAAGCCACGGGTGCCAATCCTGAAAGGGCTGCCAAGTTGCGCAAGCAGTATAAGTATTATGGTGACCAGACCTGTGCTACGGACGGTCTCTGCTCGACCTCGTGTCCGATGAAGATCAACACTGGCGAGCTCACACACCTCATCCGCCAGCTCGATATGAACAACAACACGTTGGGCTATCAGGTAGGTGAGTTTGCTGCGAACCACATGGCAGGTATCAAGTCAGGCCTGCGCGTCGTTCTCGACGTGGCCCACATGGCCCATGTCACCCTCGGCCCGACGCTGATGACCACCGTCTGCCGTACGATGAACAAAATGGGCCTGCCCCTCTGGACCACGGCAATGCCACGCAAGAAGCGCCAGCCGAAGAAGTCAGACCTCACACAGTTCATCATCGAGAAGTCCATCCCACAGAAAGAGGAAGAGCACTCCGACCTGAAGGTCGTCTACTTCCCCAGCTGTATCAACCAGACGATGGGCCAGCCGAAGGACGGTCCGATGAAGCACGCCCTCGTCGACGAGGTCATCCAGCTGATGGCGAAGGCTGGCTACGAGGTGATCTTCCCAGAAGGTATGGAGCGGATGTGCTGCGGACAGATCTGGGAGTCGAAGGGTATGCTCGACATCGCAGACCGTAAGAGTGCCGAACTGGAGCAGGCCTTGTGGGAGGCGTCGGAACACGGCAAGTATCCGGTGCTCTGTGCACAGAGTCCGTGTCTGCACCGCATGCGGAAGGTGATGAAGAAGATGAAGCTCTACGAGCCGGCAGAGTTTATTATGACGTATCTCGTGGATCGTCTCGACTTCCATCCTACAGACAAGCGCATCGCCCTGCACCTGACCTGCTCAACGCGGCAGATGGGTGTCGACAAGGATATGATCGCCCTGGCGAAACTGTGTTCTACGAATGTCTTCCTGCCTGAGGGTGTGGGCTGCTGCGGCTTTGCCGGAGACCGCGGCTTCACCTTCCCGGAGCTGAACAAGTACGGCCTGCGCAAACTGCGTCCGCAGATCGAGGCGAACCAGATAGAGGTGGGCTACTCGAATAGCCGTACCTGTGAGATCGGCCTTGAGACGAACACAGGCATCCCGTATATGAACATTGTCTATCTGGTGAACATCTGCACCACGGCGAAGAAGCAATAGAGACGGATCAGACCACCCCTGACCCCTCCTACTCAGGAGGGGAAAGCGGTGGGTTGGAAGATCTTCAGACCATACTCAGCACCAGCGGCATAGATGTACTCCATAATGTCGCTGGTGTCGTGTTCATAGGTGATGGCATCCTGCGCCTTCAGCCAGAAGATGAACTCCAGGCAACAGCCTGTAGCCTGAGGTGTCTCGGCCTGCTTCACCAGACACGGACGGCTGTCGATGGTCTTCGGGTGCTGGGAAAGCCATTGTTCGATGTCGTGGCGGAAGCGCGTGATGTTCGTCGTAGCGATTTTGGAGTTCTCAGAATCCTCAGAGTCTTCAGAGTTCTCAGAGTACTCTGACTTCAGCGAACTATAGTCATAATACACCCTCCTCACCTGCTTGCGGCCTTCGTTCTCCATCATCCCCTGCCAGTTCTGGAAGGAGCCGTCGACGAGCGACTGCGGACTCAGCGTGATGACCGTATTGTCGAAATTGCGCACCTTCACCATCGTCAGCGCGATCTCCTCCACCTTACCGTTGGCACCAGCCGAAGGCACGGTGATCCAGTCGCCGATGTGCAACATATCGTTGGACGTCAGACGGATGCCGGCCACCAGCCCTTTGATGGTATCCTGGAAGGCGAGCATAAGGATGGCCGAGACAGCGCCCAGACCAGCAAAGAGCGTCGCTGGGTTCTTGTTGATGATGATGGCGACGACCACGATGACACTAATGAAGATCATCAGGATTTTCAGTACCCCACAGATACTGTACAGATACTGCTGTTTGGACGAGCGCGGACCACTCTCCAATTGCTTGAACGAATCGATGAACACGATGACCGTGCGCACAGCCATGATGGTGAAATAGATGGCCGTAAGCCGTCCGACGATATCCTCCACCTTCGGATATTCGAAGAACACCAATGGCAACAGCAACCAGATGACGATGGAGGGAACGATATGACAGGCCGACAGCAGTACCCGACGGCTGAAAATGACATCGTCCCACTTCGCATCCGTCTTGCTGGTGATCTTCAACAACACAGGCACGACAAGCGTCCGGCAGAGCCACCCTGCCAGCCACGCCAGTATAAACGCCAGCACCACCAGAATGGCATATCTCACCGCAGGCACATAATCCCCCGGCAGTCCCATCCAGCCGATCAGGCTCTCAATCATTGTTTTTATCTTCTCCATATTCTTTCTTTTTTGTTTATAGTTTATGGTTTACACATCGCCTCGCAGACTTTGTCCTGGAAGTTGCGGCCGTCGGCATGCTTCATCACACCCTGATTGATGATGCAAAATGCCAAGAAGTGTTGGTTAGCTGCACGACAATAGCCTGCCAGCGACGAAATGCCAGACACCGTACCTGTCTTCGCATGCACGTTCTCATAAGCAGGTCCCTTCGTCATACGTTTCTTCAACGTACCGTCGACGCCCGCTATGGGGAGTGCAGGATAGAGCGCAGCCATCACGTCGCGCTTCAGATAGGCATAGCGCAGCAGACGGATCATCAGCTCCGGCGTCACGTAGTTATACAACGACAGTCCGCTGCCATCGGCGATACGATACTGCACACCAGTAACTCCAGCCCTCGTCAACAGTTGTTTGATCAGCTGACGGGCATGCGCAGCCTCTGCCGGACGCTTGCCTGTGGATGCCGCAATCTGGTAGAACATCGATTCGGCATATAGATTGTCGCTCTCCTTCATCATCGGCACCAGCACCTCGCTGAGCGGATGGGAACGGGAACAGACGAGCAGCACATCCTTATCCCTCGGCATGCGACCTGTAGAAATAGGAGCATCAACGAAGACGCCGCACTTCATCAACTCATCCTTGAACTGACTGGCGAACTCATCCTTGCGAGATATGAGCAATGGTGTCAATGGCGGGTTATCGTCATCCCAGCACCAGCCTTCGCCTAAGAGCTGTTCCTCCTTGAAAGAGACGTCCTGTATGATCTGGCCTCGGATGGTGTCCACCCCTACCCGATGGAGCGTCTCGGCAAAGACATGCATATCCGTCTCGTCGAAGAGCGGATCCATGCCTCCTACGAGCCACACATCACCCGAGAGCACACCCTGGACGATCTTACCTTTATAATATAAATAGGTACGATAGGCATAACCACTGCCCAGAAGGTCGAGGGCGGTGACGGATGTCAACAGCTTCATCGTCGAGGCGGGGCGCAACGTCTGCTTGCCACCATAACTATAAAGCACGGAGTCGGCAGAGAGGTCATAGACCATCAGTCCGAGTTGTGTCCGCTCGAACAAGGTGTCATTTACCAAGCTGTCTAATCGTGTCTGTACGTTTACTGGCCAAGGCAGCACCACCTCGGCCGTGTCTTGTCGCAACAGCGACACCTCAGGCAACGTCTGTGCCTGCATAGCAAAGCACTGGCTCCACGCCAGTGCCGTCATCAATAATATCTTTTTCACTTTTTTACCTTTTTACTTTTTTTACCTTTTTACCTTTACTCAGTTTCTCCTGTACCTCGACACCAGCCTCTTGATGGCCTTGTCGAGCGACTCCGACGGTTCGATGATATTATAGTTTCTCCAATACTCAGGATCTAGGAAATACTCCACCTTGTCGTAATACGACTCTCGCGAATCGAATGAACTGCGGCTGGCGATAGGCTGCACATCATCCGACTGACTGTCGGTGACGGCCATCTCGCACGTTGCCGTGAACGATGTCGAGAACAGTTTCCGTTTCCAGTCGCAGTTGAAGCGGAAGATGTTACGCAGATAACTGATACGCGTCACTCCGTCTTCATAGCGGTAGTCCACGACGGTAGACAGTTCACGCGGCTTGAACCTGACACCGAAGGGCTTCTTCACGAGCATCGTCTGCGTAGCCTTGTCCTTGTCGCGCATATCGAGGTCGAGTTCGATGCGGGTGAATGCCAGCCGCTCGGCATCGATATACAACTTGCCGTGGTAGAGCGCGTATTCCGTGACGACAAACGGCTCCATCTGCACCACATACTGCTGGCGGTCGTTAATATATTCGGGCACACCCATCGAGAAGTGGTAATTGTCGAGGTCTTCCTTGTTCAGCAGGAAGTCACGGTTCTTCACCAGATCCATCATCACCGCCTGCACAGGGCCGCCTGCCACCTTGATGCCCAGCGTGTCGCCCGCTTTCTGGCTGAGCAGCCGACGCCCTTTGACGATGGCCACACGGTCGCGCGCCGTACCACGGTTGTAGGGCGTCTTGTACATATCCTCCACACCCTCGGCCACGTAGATATAGTGCTTGCGCTTCATCGCCGTCTCACGATAGAAGCCCTTCAGCAACTCGGGCACCTTGCTGTAATTCTCCGGTATCTTGTCGATGGCGATATCCACCAACTCACGGGGATTATAGTTACGGACAACGATCTCGCGCAACTGTATCGTCGTCGGCTCCAGACGGATGCGCAGACCTTCCGTCTTGCCGTCCTTCAGCGTCAGGCGCTGGGTCTTATATCCCAGATGGGAGATATTCACAGCAGAAGGTGTCTCGTTCAACTTCAGCGTGAAGTCACCGTCTTCGTTCGTCACCACGGATATGCGGCCAACGGATACACTCACCTGCCGCAAGGGGTTGCCAGTCTTCTGGTCAACCACCACTCCACTGACCACCACCTGCTGGGCCATCATCGCCAACGGAGCCAGTATCAATAGTATGAGTCCTAGTCTTTTCATGTCGTCTTATGTCTTGGTTCTGCTGCAAAGTTAATAAAAAATTGAACACAAAGGACACAAAGCACACGAAATTTATCATTTTTTTAGTGTCCTTTGTGTCCTTTGTGAATAAAAATGCCTATCTTTGCAGCAGAATAACAAAAAATGTCAAGTATGGTATACAAATACGACTTCTTAGTGATCGGTGCCGGTGTGGCAGGTATGAGTTACGCCCTGAAGGTGGCGAAGGCCAACAAGGGCAAGGTGTGTATGATCTGCAAGACGTCCCTCGACGAGGCCAACACCTCGTTCGCACAGGGCGGTGTCGCCTCAGTGACGAACATGAAGGTGGACACCTTCGACAAGCACATCGCCGACACCATCATCGCCGGCGACTATATCTCCGATCGCAAGGCCGTGGAGCAGGTGGTACGCATGGCACCCGAGCAGATACAGGAACTTGTGAAGTGGGGCGTGAACTTCGACAAGAAGGACGACGGCACCTTCGACCTGCACCGTGAGGGCGGACACTCCGAGTTCCGCATCCTCCACCATGCCGATGACACGGGCGCCGAGATCCAGCGCGGACTGATGGAAGCCGTGAAAAGCGATCCCAACATCGACATCATGGAAAACCACTTCGCCGTGGAGATCATCACCCAGCACCACCTCGGCGTGCGGGTCACCCGCCGCTCGCCTTACATCCAGTGCTACGGTGCCTACGTGCTCAATCCCAAGACGCAGAAGGTGGACACCTATCTGGCGAAGGTCACCGTCATGTGTACGGGTGGCTGCGGGGCCGTCTATCTGACCACCTCGAACCCCGTCATCGCCACTGGCGACGGCATCGCGATGGTCTATCGCGCCAAGGGAACGGTACAGGACATGGAGTTCGTGCAGTTCCACCCGACAGTGCTCCACAATCCCAACGAGACGCACCCCGCCTACCTCATCACTGAGGCCATGCGCGGCTATGGCGGCATCCTCAAACTGCCCAACGGCGAGGAGTTCATGCAGAAATACGACGAGCGTCTCTCGCTGGCACCCCGTGACATCGTCGCCCGTGCCATCGACAAGGAGATGAAGATCCACGGTATCGACCACGTATGCCTCGACGTCACCCATAAGGATCCCGAGGAGACGCGCCATCACTTCCCCAACATCTATCAGAAGTGCCTCTCGATGGGTATCGACATCACCACCGACTATATCCCCGTGCGCCCTGCCGCCCACTATATGTGTGGAGGCATCAAGGTGGATCTCAACGGCCAGTCCAGCATCGAACGCCTCTATGCTCTCGGCGAGTGCTCCTGCACAGGTCTGCACGGCGGAAACCGTCTGGCATCGAACTCGCTCATCGAGGCCGTGGTCTATGCAGAGACCGCTGCCCGCGACTCGCTCAAGCACATTGACCTCTACGATTTCAACGATCAGGTACCCAAATGGAACGATGAGGGTACGATGACCAACGAGGAGAAGGTGCTTATCACGCAGAGTGTCCGTGAGGTGAACCAGATCATGGCCAACTACGTGGGCATCGTACGCTCAGACCTGCGCCTGCATCGCGCCTGGGACCGTCTCGACATGCTCTACGAGGAGACGGAGAATCTCTTCAAGCGCGTGAAGGCCTCAAAGGACATCTGCGAACTCCGCAACATGATCAACGTGGGTTATCTCATCACCCGCTTCGCCCTCGAGCGCAAGGAGAGCCGCGGCCTCCACTTCACCACCGACTACCCCGTCCACGCCTACGACAAGAAATAAAAAAGAACATAAAAGAAGTTGTTTTATACATGATGTAACCGTAAGCAAAGTATTTTTTATCCTAAAAATTTGGAGATAACAGAAACTTTGCTTACCTTTGCAGCATGATTCATCAAATAAACATTTCACAAATGGTTACCTCAGAGATTGTTGCAACCCTGGGGAAACGATTTAAGGATTATCGCATAGCCTGTAACATGACCCAACAGGATGTGTCGGATAAGTCGGGCGTGAGTGTCGTTACTATACGCAAGTTTGAAAACGGACAGCTTTACAACATGACGTTGGGAACCTTTATCGCACTGCTGAAGGCCATTGACTTCACGCAAGGGCTGGATGAGCTCCTGCCGGAGATTCCGGTCTCACCATACGAGTTGGAGAAAATACAACAGGGTAAACGTAAAAGGGTAAGACATGAGAAATAATATCGTCAGAGTCAAGCTTTGGGATCAGGAGGTGGGAAGCCTCTATTGGGACGAGAGGCGTAAGCGCTCCGTATTCAGTTACCATCCAAGCTTTCTGAATAAAGGTTTGGACATAGCCCCCCTGTCTGCTTCTATCAAGGAACCACGCAACCGTCTGCCCATCTACGGATTGCCCAATGACGATGTGTTTTGTGGCCTGCCTGCGTTTATTGCCGACTCATTGCCAGGGCGCTGGGGTAATGCCGTCTTTGATGCCTGGGCCGCTGAGAATCATGTGCGACCTTCTGAGATTACTTCAGTCGATAAGTTGTCATTCATAGGCAAGAGAGGGATGGGGGCCTTGGAGTTTGAACCGGCTCAGGAATTCGACCATAGCCGTCATTTCCAATTGGCAGAGCTCTATAAGAAGGCCTTGGAGATATTGCAAGGCAGAGAAGAGGTGACTGTCGCCGGTGAAGACTTGACACTCTGTGCGCTATATGAGGTAGGAACATCTGCAGGCGGCAACCATTCCAAGGCGGTCATTGCCATCAACAAGGAAACGGGAGATATACGGTCTGGCCAGGTGATACTGCCAGAAGGATACAGGTACTATCTTTTGAAGTTTGCCGAGACCAGGCATTATCCGCTGACAAGGGTAGAGATGACATACGCAGACATGGCTAAGGCTGCCGGCATCACGATGATGCCTTGTGAGCTGATAGAGATTGGTGGTGAGAGCCATTTCCTGACAGAGCGCTATGACCGGAAGAACGGTGAGAAGATTCATACGGTATCACTGGCAGGCATGATTCCAGATGCCACTTCCTACGAGCAGTTGATGGAGGTGTGTCTTAAGTTAGGCCTGCCTTATCGGGAACGTGAGGAGATATTCAGAAGAGCCGTATTTAATATGCTGACGACCAATGTGGATGCACATATCCGCAACTTCGAGTTTATGCTTGAACGAGGCAGCAGCGAATGGCATATCTCACCAGCATTCGACTTAACGTTCTCGTGTTTCAATCCCCATAACAAGTTGGACGAGTATCACTATCTCAGTATAAACGGCAAGCGCACAAGCATCAACCGTGACGACATGACAGCCTTTGCACGGAGTGGTATGATAGACAACCCGACCGCCATTATCCAACAATGTGTCGATGTGGTATTGGAATTCAGGTCTTTTGCGACAAAGTATGAAGTGAGTAGCTATTGGCAAGACTTGATAGAGCGTCACTTCGCCGAGATGACACCTGATTTGCTATATGGACTGCATGGATACAAGCCGAATGTGTTCAGTTATATCTTACAACCCAGTGGAGTGCATGTGGAAGACGCCCAGTGGCAGGAGATGGGCAATGGTGCCTACCGGCTGACGGCTAAACTTGATGGTATGGAGTATCATACAACTATCAGCCACAAGTCGCAAAAGGGAAGACTGATTGCAGAACTTGGGGGCATAAAAATGGGTGAAGAGCACCAACGCCGTTTCGTAGAGGAATTACTATTACCAAAAAATTCCGACTGACTTACTACCCCGTCCACGCCTACGACAAGAAATAAACAAGGACACGGGGAGCTGTTCGAATCCTCAAACGTTAATAATGCCTTATTTTCAGCGGAAACATAAAGATAAGTATACTTTTCCGCTGGTTATACGGCATTTTTTATTATATTTTCAGCGGATAAGAACAATAATCATTTTAGGAGGACATAGATATGTTAGGAGTTAATTCACCAAGAGAGCCGATTACACCTGAATTTTCAAGAGAGATTCGGGCTGCATTATGGCGTGCTATAACAGGCAACCTTACGCCAGAAGAAAAGGATGCCTTTCTAGCGTGCTTATTATTGGCAGAAGACGAAAAAAGTTCCCAAATATTTGCAGATTCCAAATAATATTACTACCTTTGCAGTCGATAAACCATTTTTAATTCTTAAAAACTTGTATTATGGAAAAGAAAGAGACAAAGAAAGGAAAGGTGATGGTAAAGGGTAAGAACAAGTACATACGGTTTGACTGGGCAGCGAAGTATATGCTCCGCTCAAAGGCGGACTTTGTCATCTTCGAGGGGCTCATCAATGTGCTTATCGGCGAGAAGATTGAGATTGTCGAACTGTTGGAGAGTGAGTCAAACCAAGTGAACAAGGACGACAAGTTCAACCGTGTGGACATCAAGGCGAAGGACTCCCAGGGGCGGATCATCATTGTGGAGATCCAACAGAGCCGTGAACTGGACTATCTGCAGCGGATGCTTTACGGTGTAGCAAAGACCATCACAGAACACATGGGCAGAGGGAAGAGTTATGAGAATGTGAAAAAGGTGTACAGCATTAACATTCTCTATTTCGACCTTGGCGAGGGAGCAGACTATCTCTATCACGGCCAGACCACGCTGATTGGCGTACATACCAAGGATACGCTGCAATTGACACAGCATGAGCAGGATGATCTGCATGTGGTGACTCCAGAGGATGTCTTCCCTGAATACTTCGTCATCCGTGTGAATGAATTCAACCAGTTGGCCGTCACACCTCTTGAGGAGTGGCTGGAGTACCTGAAGGATGAGTATATCCGTCCTGACACGAAGGTTCCCGGCTTGATGGAGGCGCGTGAACGTCTGGAGTATCTCAGAATGTCAGAGGAGGAGCGCCGTGTCTATGACAACTATCTTGACACGCTTGTCCGCGATACCGATGTCATGAAAACGAAATTGCTTGAGGCAGAAATACAAGGGCACAAGAAAGGCTTAGCTGAAGGACGCGCTGAAGGACGCGCTGAAGGACGTGCTGAAGGACGTGCTGAAGGACGTGCTGAAGGACGTGCTGAAGGACGCGCTGAAGGACGTGCTGAAGGACGTGCTGAAGGACGTGCTGAAGGACGTGCTGAGGAGCGTTTAGCCAATGCCAAGGCTCTATTGGACAATGGCATCCCTTTGGAAATGATTATCAAGAGCCTCCATCTAACAGATGATGAGACCGCTATGCTTCGGCCTTAGCAAAAGCCATCATAATAGAGCATTTTGGACTATTTTTTCAGATTTTCGTTCATAATCGCATCTTTTTGCCCGCAAGAGAGCCTTCGACGGTTCTATCTTGTTGGCAGTGGTGATGGCTCACCTTCACCACCATGGAACGCAAACTAAGCAAAAAAAGGCTCGGGGGCCCCGTTTTTTACAAAGCCTTCCAACACTTTTTTGAAAGCCATGTAAAAAGTGTTGGAAGGCTTCGTAGCAAGAAATGCGTCGGCATTGATTCTGTTACACTTCTCTCATTTCTTATTAATTATTCGGCTGCAGGAGCGAAGTAGAACGAGAGTTTGCTGAAGGCACCGCCGATCCTGGCAGCCATGCTGGCCTGCAGGTCTTCATCAAACAGGAATACGTTGATAGCATCCGCGGGCCTGTTAGCCTGGCCGAGTACGGTGAGTTTACCATAGCTCTTGTCATCCTTGTCGGTCAGCGTCATTCGCATGTTGCCGTCTTCGAGGTATTCTGCCGAACCCATCATCTTGGTGGTCAACATGGCACTTACCAAATCCATATATACCTCTTGCGAGGGAACGTTGCAGATGAGGTGAGACCGATCCTCCGGGTCAGGCGTGCTATAAGGCACGATGCCCATCAGGGCCGTCACGAAACTGTCCATGTCATCATTGGAGGAAGCCTGCATATAGATGATGCTATTGACATGGAGAGCTTCCTTCAAGTCTGGTGTCAGCTCTACCCACGCAATGCCAGCAGCAGTGCTCATCAAAGGTTGTACTTTCATGAAGGCAATACTGTCGATGTCGTTCTGCTGCGGGGCAAAAAGTGCATAGCCAGCGCCCTCGACGAACATTGCAGGTAATTTCACTTCAAAAGCCGTTTCGGCCACACCCTCTGGCAGGAGCTTCAGGAACTCGGCCTTAGCCTCTTCATAGTCAGCAACGTCGAGTCGGAGATAGGGCATCTCTTGTCCGCTGATTGCCAAGATTGCCGGGGTGTAACGCCCGTCGGCAAGCACGTTCTGTACGAACATGGCTGCCTGGTCAGGCAATACTGGCGGTTCCGGCTGTACGGGACTGTCTTCATTACTACTGCACGATGTGAACATTGCGCCGCATGTCAGGATGGCGGCAAGCATCCATAATAAATTCTTTTTCATTGTTAATACTTTTAATTAAATTAATAACTAATTATTACTTTTCTTATCAAGTTCTTCCATCAGTTCCAAGTCAGCCTTTGTAAGGGCATGATAGGTCGACGAGATAAATTCCTCATCATCTAATTCCTTTCCCAAAGTGAGCGTATTGCCGACAACTTTCCACCAGTAGAATTCCGACTGCTTATAATCGGTTGGGCTATGAATCTCCAATACCGGTTCATCTTCATATTCGTCATCGTCAGCCTCATTATAAAACTGCGTATATTCGGTGCGAGTCACCTTGTCATTGTAAACAGAATAACGGATGGTTTTCAACCCGCTTTCCTCCGTAAAGTCAAGCATCATATAGGTGTACAGTCCGTTGTGCTCAGTAAAGCCAAACCACTTGCCCACATAGTCGTCGCCCCACAACGAAATATCGTACACGGCCAGAAGGTCCTTTTCAGCCTTGGAAGGGCGATGAAGGGGTATCGACATATTGCGATCCACATTCTCCTCATCATAGAGATTGAGGATCAGCAGCTCTTTGTCAAAGCCGTATTTTGAGGTGGTAGGGGTCTCAGAGATGTTCTCAATCGTGAGGGTACTGGCTTTTTCGTCAACGGTATAGATGCCGTGGCGGTGCATACGTTCCCAATACTTGAGTGGTTCAGTCTTATTACCGATGTAGACGTTTTGGGTTACGACGCCGTTTTCGTCAAAGGAGAGCAATAAGTACTCAATATCGTTTTCGTCGGCATCTTCGTCGTAGTCTTTACGATTGACAACAGCGAACCACTCGCCAGTCAGCGTTTTTTCCTCCTCAGTCTTCACACGAGTCATGCTGAAGTCAGCAGTGTAGGTAGAGCCGTCAGCTTTCTGACGAATGGCAGTCCAGTTCATCCTATCATTCTCGATGGACGCTATCTCCCAACTCTCACGATACTCCGTATCGTCGCCAACATTCTTCCAGCGCGTACATAGCAAGACACCATCTACGAAGTATTCGGCCATCGAGTTCACGTCGTCCACCCACTCACCATTGTCATCCTGACGGTAATAGACGAAGGTGCCGTCGGCCTTGTATTCCCAGCGGTGCAACTGGCCGTCGCTATGCACGTCCTCTTCGCTGGTCTGACGTCCTTCCCAAATGCCGATAATGTCAGCACTGTAGTCGTGGGTCACACGGACTTTACGTTCATTCAGATCTTTTGTGATCCTATGAGATTTGCCATCGACAAAGGTCTCATTATTGGTGATAAGATACATGTCATTGTCAGTAATGGAAATGATGTTTGGCGACTGCGTAAACTTAATATTGGCATCAGCCAGTTCCACTACCTGTGACAAATTATTACCATAGATCATGTAACGGCCTTCACAGTGATTCACCCACACGTTCAGGTCGCTGATGGCATTGATGGACAGGCTGTAATACAATTTCGAGCCCGATTCGTAGGTAATCACCTGCTTCGAGTCCGTAGGCACCGGTTTGCCGTCGGTCTCGGCCATCATCCACTTGCCGAGGATCTTCACGGCGAGGTTGTCAATGACGGGTTCTTCGACAACGGGGTTATCGTTGCTGCTACATGCTGTCAGCATACTTGCGCAACATGTCAGGATGGAGGCCAGCATCCATAATAAATTCTTTTTCATTGTTAATACCTTTAATTAAATTAATAACTAATTATTTCATTTTTAGTTTCAGTATCCGGCGGACGCTCTGGTTGATGCGCTCCTCGCTGATAGTGCCGTTGTTGACAGCATCCATCACGGCATCGAAGGCCTCAACCAAATTCTTCGGCCCCAGCACAATATCGACACCTGCTTGGATGCTGCCCACGGCAGCCTCGGCACTGGTGTACTGCTGGGTGATGGATCCCATCTCCATACCGTCGGTGATGATGATGTTCTGGTAGCCCAGCTCACCACGCAGTTTGTCTTGCAGGATGATGGGCGACATGGTAGATGGCACATCGGAACCCGTCACATTGGGCGCACCGATATGAGCCGTCATGATCAACTGGCAGCCCCATTGAATGCCAGCCTTGAAGGTTACCATTTCACAATCCATCATCTCGGCCCACGTCTTCTGAGTCGATGCATAGCCGAAATGTGTATCGGCTTTCGTGTCACCATGACCGGGGAAGTGTTTGATACATCCCGTCACTCCAGCATCCTTCAGACCTTGCAGATAGTGCGTCACCATAGGGGCTGCCACGGCAGGATCGTCGCTGAAAGCCCGAGGACCGATGATGACGTTCTCCGGGTTGGTGTTCACATCGGCCACAGGCGCAAAGTCGATGTCGAAGCCATAGCGGTGCAGGTAGGTGCCGATGGTATTGCCGCACTCATAGGCGTTATTAGGATCGCCCGTAGCACCGATGGCACTCATCGACTCATACTTCTTGACATTGAAGTTCGGATTATTGGCGATACGAGCCACGCGACCGCCTTCCTCATCGATACAGAGCAGCGGTTGGCCGTTGAGCGATCGTATCTGGGCCATCAGTTTCGAGAGCTGTGCCTCGTTATCGATATTCCATGCATAAAGGATGAGTCCGCCAACGGGATAGTGTTCGTTCACATCGCGCATGGTTTGGTTCACCTCAAGGATGGGATTCTCCTGAAGGTCAGCATAAGTATTCCAGTGAATGGTGGTATCGAGCGTTTCCATGCGGACATAGAACATCTGCCCCACCTTCTCGCGCAGAGTCATCTGTGAAAGTTGCTCTTCCACCGCATCCCTCGGCAAGCTTGGCTCATCGTAGTTTGAGCAGGAGGTCACCATGAGGCCGCAGGTCAGGATGGCGGCCAGCATCCATCGATTGTTTCTTTTCATCTGATCCATCATAGACGTTTTAAGAAAGATTCCTTCGGACATACAAATACTTCGATTAGTTATAATTTGCTCACAAAAATAAACGTTTTTCCGCAAAGCCCAACGCCCCGCCCCAATAAAATAATTCTAGATAAATCAATGTTATTCCGGGAAATAGTCACTGGCATTGAGGGAGTAAACCGAACCGTAGTTGATATCGTTGTAAAGGGTCACGTGACTTCCTGTAGTGGTGCGGGCCAAGTTATAGAAGAGGTCGCGCAGGGTCATGGAGGGATCGTTGTTGATGGAGATGCGGAAGGCGCGCGAGAAGGCGTTGCTAAGGAACACGCCGAGTTCACGATTATGTACGTCGGCCTTCGAAGGCTCCACGGTATTGGCGGCTGTGATAGCCACCACGTCGGGCAGTCCTACGATAGCCTCTCCGATGAGCCCGCTGAAGCAGGTCTCGATGGCAAGCATACAACGGCGATAGCCATCGCGGTCGTTCAGCTCCTTGAGGATGTCACGCATTCGTTCACCGGTGAATATCTGACTGCCAGAACCGTCGCTCCAACACATGCCCCTACCGTCGGCACCATGTCCGCTCCAGAAGATAAAGAGGTTACTCTCTGCGGTGGTACGCAGCACCTGTGGCAGACGGCCTCCATCGGTGTCGCCGAGAATAATCTTGCGTATGTCGTCCATCTGCAAATCAGTGAAGTGGTAGTCGACAACGGCATTCTTGCGCACATTGTCATCATCGCTGAACGAGCCGCCGGACGTGGTCGGATTATCCACATAGACCTTTCCCGGATACTTGTTCTCAGGCGCGTTTGCCAGGTTGTCCTCGCAGATCAGCACGATGTGGTCGTCATCATAGCCGTGCTGACGCAGTGTCTGATACACGGCAAGTACATCAGCCTGATGACGGTAGTTGGCCCAGGTGGTTGAAGGACTGACG
>JAEEGH010005492.1_pt1 | contig 31794 bp, 23 predicted proteins | sample 9134181 | NCBI WGS metagenome assembly JAEEGH01 (sample SAMN16246544, study PRJNA631951) | gut metagenome | biome: gut microbiome; feature: rumen; material: DP-attached | host: Bos | place: Iran: Karaj | collected 2018-10
GAGGCTTTCTGACGAAGTAATCGGGAAACCAGACAAGCACGAAGGAAATTTATTCTGTAACAGGTCCGTAACATCAAAGGTCTTGATGTTTTTAATTCTTACGCTTTTCGACGTTGTCTCATTGTTCAGTTATCAAGGAACTTCAGTGTTTACGGGCTTTAAGCGCCGCAACTCTGATATCATAGCACCCGTTTTATATCCTGTCAACTATTTTTTTTATTTATTTGAAAAAATAACATAACAGGTGGGGTGACTGTTTGATAGTTTATCACCCCAAAATCCCGCTGTCAAGGCATTTTCACCTTATTTTTCAAAAAAAGAGAGACAAAAATAAAATGATCAGATTATGATGATACAGAAAGGAAAGAAAGGCACTTTTTTCGATCATTGGCATCATATTTTCGGCAAATCCGGTGCTCTGATTATGGTAGATCACCGCGAAAAAGATCCAGACCAGGAGAAACGTTTCCAATATGCCCATCAAAAGTCCAAGGATACGATTGATCCCGCTGATCACGGGAAAGCGAACCATCCAGGACGGAAACAGCCCTCTCTTGAACCCGAGAAGGGCAAAAAATACAATCAGTGCTATAACTATGATCAAAAGCGTATTCATTTCAGCCTCACCTTCAGCGTGGAGCCTTCCGTCAGAAACGTGTAAAAGATCCCCAGATATTCGGGCACGATGCCAAGCAGCTTTTCATCAAAGGTATAATGGAAGTGTTCGACGCCATGCTTATTGAAGATAGCGCACTCGAGATCACTCTGCACCACGATCTCCCCATCCGGGAGGAAATACGCCTTGTCGTAATCCATAATAAAGTCCTTTGACATCTGCGGACGCCCTTTCCGGTCATAGACCTCGATCCGCCGGGAGTTTTCCACGTCTCCGTTGTTTAAGATCAGTCCGAAGTTCTTCTCATCATAGAAAACGCTCCGGATCTCTTCCTCCACAACCACTTCGCCCGACGGCTCCGGTTTTTGCGATCCGGAGAGCAGCAGGACCTTCGAATCTCCGAATGCCACCAGCATATCTTCCGTCAAAAATGAGATCTCGGGAATCACAAGATCTTCATATTGATATGTACCCACAATATGGTCTTCCTCGTTCTGCCCCACCGCGCCAAAATTATAGAACGTGATCGTCGAACTGACTTCCCGCCCCGTAGGGATCACGGAAGACACGGCAAGCTTTTTCCCCTCCGGCGAGATCGACAACGAGATGGGATAGCCGCTGTTCCTTATAAAAAGTTCTCCGGCAGCCAGTTCTTTTGCCTTTGCATCATATAATCGAAGAAAGTATTCGTTTTCCCCGGCAAGCAGCACTGCTGCCGTCCCCTGCCTGGCCACGGAAAACGCATAGATCGGGATCGTTGTCTCAAGATGCCCCCGGTTTCCTTCCTTATCTATAAGAAAAAGATCGTTTCCGCCGATATCTCCGATCGCCACATAGCCTTCTCTGATATCCACTTCCGGGTTTTCCATTTCAAAGGTCTGATTCCAGATCAGTTCCCCGTCGGCAGAAGTGAAAAACGCGCCGTCGTTGCTGTATTTGAGCATCCCGCCGGAGAACTGGGCAAAACGGGTCGCCGGCGTGTCCGAGCGGTCCTCCTGGGTTCTGACCACAAAGTCCGTGTATTCCCGATATGTGAAATACCGGTACAAAAAGATCACCGTGCCAACCACAAGCGCGATCAAAATAAAGGTACGCAAAAACACCCATCTTCTGTGTCGATGGATCCTGGTGTGTATCTCATTCTTCAGTTGTTCAGCTTGTCTGTCTGTTGTTGACATGGGCGTAATAATTAAAGCTCCGTGCGCCCTTCCAGCGCCCGAAGCAGCGTTACTTCATCAATATATTCCAGATCACCGCCCACCGGAACACCGCTGGCGATCCTGGTCACCCGGATCCCGGTCGGCTTGATCAGCTTGCTGAGATACATGGCGGTCGTTTCGCCCTCCAGGCTTGAATTCGTGGCGATGATCACCTCTTCCACATCCCCCGCAAGCCTCGTCATCAGTTCCTTGAGCCGGATATCCTCCGGACCGATCCCGAGCATGGGCGAGATCGCGCCATGAAGCACATGATAGACCCCCTGGTATTTCTGCGTTTTCTCATAAGCGGCCAGGTCTTTCGTGTCCTCCACGACCATTATCGTCTTTTTATCCCTCGCGGGATTCGAACAGATCGGACACAGCTCATTATCCGTTAAGGTAAAACATTCGCGGCAATAACGCACCTTTGTCCTTGCATTGACAATGGTATCCGAAAGCTTTTTCACATTTTCTTCCGGAAGGTTCAAAATGTGAAAGGCCAGACGCTGCGCCGATTTGGTGCCGATCCCCGGCAGGGAATTCAGCTGTTCGATCAGTTCACGGATCTGTACGCTGTAGTAATCCATGCTCTTACATGAGCCCTCCCAGGCCTCCGGTAAATTCGGACATTCTGCTCTGCGACAATTCCTCCATCTTGCGAAGGGCTTCGTTGGTAGCCGCCATGATCAGATCCTCCAGCATCTCCACATCCTCCGGATCCACTGCTTCCGGATCGATCTTTACCTTTGTCACTTCCTTTTTCCCGGAAACGGTCACTTCCACCACGCCGCCGCCGGCAGCCGCGGAAACTTCCTTTTCCTCGAGTTCCTTGCTTGCTTCCTCCATCTGACGCTGCATGCGCTGTGCCTGCTTCATCAGATTGTTCATATTCCCGGGCATTCCTCCGGGATAACCGCCTCTTCTTGCCATTTCTCCTATTCCTCCTCTGTGATCTCCATATTAATCTTTTCCTTCATCGCCTCGAGAAGATCGATCTCTTCCTTTCCGGCGCTGAGTTTATTCACAATTTCAATCTGTATCTTTTTGCCGATCCTCTCTTCGCAGGCCGTCTTCATTTCATCCAGAAGCTTCTCGTCACTGAGAGTATCATAACCTATATTGTTTTCGACAATGAAGCAGATCGTGTCCTCTTTTTTCGGTGACTGTATCGGTTCCTTAATGACAGCCCTTACCATTTTTCCTATATCAAGGCTCTCGACCAGCTCCGGCCAAACCCTTTTCAGCTCCTTGATATCTTCCGACACCGCGGGAAGAACGATCTTCTTTTTTTCGGAAGGCTTATTTTCCTGCACGGGAACCACATTCACGACAGTTTCGGCCTGCCTCACGGGGATCCCTTTCTCCAGCTTTGCCTCCATCTTATCCATCCGCTCCAGCAGCGCGGTAAGATCCGTATCGGATTCGCTTTTCATCAGGCGGATCATCGCCACTTCCGTCAGGATCCGCTTCTGCGCGGAAAAACGGAGAGAAGAAGAAAGCTCGGAGCAGATCTCGATATAACGCATCAACGCGTTTGCCGAAGATTGCTTTGCCTGATCTTGCAGGATCTCCATGTCCTGAGAAGAAAGATCCACAAGGCCGGTAAGATCCCCTACATTCTTCGCCAGAAGAAGATTCCGTAAATACCAGCAAAAATCCGAGACAAAGAGGGAAAGATCCCTTCCTGACATCATGGCTTCATTGACCACTTCCAGGGCGTCTTTTATGTTTTCCTCCAGGATCGCCGCGTAAAGCCGGGAAAAGAGCTCCGTATCCACGCCGCCCAGAGCCGAAAGCACGCGGTCATAGGTCAGCTCCTGCCCGAGGTAAAAAGCGATCGCCTGGTCCAGAAGGGACAGGGCGTCTCTCATGGATCCGTCCGCCATCCGGGCGATATAATCCACCGCCTTGTCCTCTGCGCTCACCCCTTCGATCTTCAAAAGCTCCATAAGATGACCCGCGATCACATCCGGTTCTATCCTGCGAAAATCATATCGCTGGCAGCGCGACAGGATGGTGTCCAATATCTTTCTGGCCTCTGTCGTGGCCAGGATAAAGATCACATGGGACGGCGGCTCTTCCAGCGTTTTCAAGAGAGCATTAAACGCCTGGTCCGTAAGCATGTGCGCTTCATCCACGATGTATACCGTGAAACGCCCCTCCGGAGGGGTGTAGCCGACGTCATCCCGGATCTGGCGGATCGCGTCCACGCCGTTGTTGCTGGCAGCGTCCATCTCAACCACATTCATGGAAGAACCATCCGCGATCGCCTTGCAGATCCTGCATTCCCCGCAGGGTTCCCCGTCCTTCGGGTTCTCGCAGTTCACCGCTTTCGCAAAAATCTTTGCAACAGAAGTCTTACCTGTCCCGCGGGTACCGCAGAACAGGTAAGCATGTCCGATCCGATCGGATTTTATCTGATTTTTCAGTGTTGTGATCACTGTTTCCTGCCCTTTGACCTCCGAAAAGAATTTGGGCCGGAACTTACGATATAAAGCAGTATACATTAGTCACCAAAACTGATCCCTACACACTTGGCTTCTTTAATGATCGTGCCCTCGGGATCGACAGCCTTCAGTTTTCCAGCGGATTCCTCAAGCGGGATCCTCTTTGTCCCACGGTTCACCATACCGATCATGATGCCCCATTCATTATCCAGGATCGCCATGGCTGCCGCCGCGCCGAGTCTGGTGCAGAGCACGCGATCGTACGGATCGGGATCGCCGCCGCGCTGCGCATGGCCGGGTACAACAACACGGACTTCCGAACCGGTCTTTTTCTGGATAGCGTCCGCGATCTCATAGGAAACCGACGGATATTTGTAGTTCTTCATCTTCTCCTTGAATTCCTTCTTGGAGAGCTTGGCATCCTTTTTGCTGATCGCGCCTTCGGCAGCGGCGATGATCGTAAAGCCCTTGCCGATCTTGTTCCGCTTTTCGATGCCCTTGATGATCTTATCAATGTCATACGGGATCTCGGGGATCAGGATGATGTCCGCCCCGCTGGCCATGCCGGCGTTCAGTGTAAGCCATCCGACTTTATGCCCCATGACTTCCACAATGAAGACACGATGATGGGAAGCAGCGGTGGTATGGATCCGGTCGATCGCCTCTGTGGCGATGTCGATCGCGCTCTGGAAACCGAAGGTCACGTCCGTGCCCCAGATATCGTTATCGATCGTCTTCGGAAGATGGATCACGTTCAGCCCTTCCTCCCGTAAAAGGTTCGCCGTCTTCTGCGTTCCGTTTCCGCCGAGGATCACAAGGCCGTCCAGGTTCAGTTTGTAGTAGTTGTGTTTCATGGCCTCCACCTTGTCCAGGCCATTCTCATCCGGCTCTTTCATCAGCTTGAACGGCTGGCGGCTCGTGCCCAGGATCGTTCCGCCCATGGTCAGGATCCCGGAAAAGTCCCGACCGGTCAAGAGACGATAATTCCCATAGATCAAACCATGATATCCATTGAAAAACCCATAGATCTCCAGCTCGTCCACATTCTCGCTCAAGCCCTTCACAACACCTCTCATGGCCGCGTTCAGAGCCTGACAGTCCCCGCCGCTGGTAAGCATTCCTATTCTTTTCATACGCTTTCTCCCTTCCTGTCGGTAATTTCCTGCTTTTTTGCAGATACATTTGTATTATAACCTATTATTTCGGGGAAGTCACTTGAAAATAATCTCTTTTTCTATTATACTTGGAAAGCGTGCAGAGGTACTCAAGTGGTCCAAGAGGAGGCACTCGAAATGCTTTAGGCCGGTTCCCGGTGCGTGGGTTCGAATCCCACCCTCTGCGTTACAAAAACCGTCAAAGCGTTCTGCTTTGGCGGTTTTCTTTTATTCTGATATATCCTCCTGCGAGAAGGTTACTATGCTGAATGTACCCGCACCTCTTTTTGATGCGCACTGGTATACATCCTTTTCAAAGTATATCTCCATATACTTTTTCCCAAGACGGTTTATATATGTATTCGTCTTGGAAAACATGGTATCGCTCATAACAAAATCATATCCTATCTGCGAATGATTGCATACAGCGATCTGAAGATTGATGATATTATACTCCTCGTCCGGCGTCTTAATGGAAAATCTGGGTATGATATAGACGGATGCCTTTTCATATTTTTGTCCAAATCCACGGATCTGGGCTTTCCACTTCAACTTCACCGCCTCCGGATAGGCTTTTATAACTTTCCGCTCCCCCGTACACCAGACCGGGGTTTCAGCCCCCGAGTCCATTAACGCCGTAACATCTAATCCGTTTGAGGTATACATAAAAGACGGTCTGTTTTTCCTGTTATACAGTTGTAATACTAAAGTCCGCATAAAACATTCCATTCCAGCCACTATCGGTTGTTCTGCAATATTTCAATCCTTCGCCGATATGATCAACCTCATAGTCGCCGATATCATCGTCACTAACAGTTGCCACCACATCACCCTCCAATATGTCAGGCGAATCTCCATCCATAACCGGATTAGCCACAGCCACCCACATGTCCGGATAGGTCTTAACCATTTCTTCCCATGTCATTCTCTTAGCGGTCATATCACCACCTCCTTTGTGGCATCATCCCCCTCTCTCAATAGGATAATAACACATTTTTCTTTGATTTTCCAGCATTCCTTCGTCCACGGACAGCGTAAATTTGTTATAAGCAGACACTAATTTATGCCTTTACACTTCCAACCGCTGTCTTTTGACCAGCTCCGCAAAGATTCCGTTTTTCTCGATGAGGGCCTCGTAGGTTCCCTCCTCTGCGATGATCCCTTTATCGATCACCAATATCCGATCGCAGTTCTTTACAGTGGACAAACGATGCGCCACCACGATGCGCGTGCACTTTAACTTCGCCAGCGACTCGGAGACCGCCTTCTGCGTGATATTATCGAGGGCAGATGTTGCCTCATCCAGCATCAGCACCTTCCGCTCGCTGCACACGGCGCGGGCGATGATGATCCTCTGCCGCTGACCGCCGGAGATCCCGCCGCTGCCTTCGGAGATCATGGTATGCATGCCCATCGGCATCTCGCGGATATCGTCGGCAATCCCTGCGATCTCCGCCGCTTTCCATGCATCCTCCTCTGTCGCTTCGGGCACTCCGATCGTTATATTATCCAGGATCGTCCCGCTGATCAGCCCGGCACTCTGCAGCACAACGCCAACAGCCGACTTTCGAAAGGCGCGCATATCGATCTGGGAGATGTCATGCTTCCCGAAGCTCACACTGCCGCGTTCCGGGGTTTCAAACCCGAGAAGCAGCCGCATTATGGTGCTTTTTCCGCAGCCGGATTTCCCGACAAATGCCACATACTCGCCCTGCCTTATCCTAAAGGAAAGATCTTCAAAGAGATACGGCGTTTTTTCATTATAACGAAATGCGACATGGTTCATCTCTACCGAGCCGTTTATGTCTGTAACGGCAACGTTCCCCTCATCCGTTTCCGGAGGCGTCTGCAGTATGGGTTCCAGCAGCTCGAACGCCGGCTTGATCCGTACGGCGGTCGGTATCATCGTTGTGAGCTGCATCACCGCTGCCGTCATCATTCCAAACGCCGTGTTAAAGGCCATGAATTCCGCCACCGATACATTCCCGTTTCCGGCCGCGTAATAGATGCCGATCCCGCCAAAGAGGCTGATCGCTGCTATGATCGCGTCTACCGAAAACAAAAACCAGGGGCGCCGATATGTTGCTTCCACATACGGTGCATACTCCCCCGCCCACTTTGCGAACGCGCGGTCCTCCGCGCCGGCCAGCTTGAGCTTCTGGATCCCGCCGAGCATCGAATTCACCGTGCCGGACAATTTCGAGCTCGCCGTAAGCGCCTTCTTCTCATACGTCATGGTCACAAACAGGATCACCACGATAACGATCACCTGGATGACAAGGATAGCCAGCGCCGGCAGCGCCAGAGACGGCGCGATGAACGCGATCTGGATCACATAGATCAGGCTCAGGATCACGGTAAGTCCTCCGCCGAGAAGGAGATTCACCATCTGCTCCACGATCATGCTCAACATGGAGATCCTGCCCGCCAGATCCCCGGCGGAAAACTGTTTGTAAAAATCCATCGGCAACAGCAGGGCCCTTGAATACAAAGCCGACTCCGCGCAGACCGTCAGCTTTTGCGAGATGCGTCCGGCCACGAGATTGCGGTTCATCGTAAACAGCAGCGTTGCGACGGAGACCCCGATCAGGAGCGCCGCGATCGGCAGGATAAGCGCCGTATACCCAGACGGGATCACTTCGTCAAACACAATGCTGTTCGCGACCGTCGGGAGCATCCCCACACAGGTGACAAGCAAAGCCATGATGAACACCAGCGCATAGTCCGCCATATCAAACGAATGGATCAAAAACGAAAAGAAATCCGATAAAGAAAGTTTTCTTGAAGGCAGTGGGCGGTAAAAAACGATCGCCATGTCCTCCAGTTCGGCTGCCACCGTTTTATTGACGCGGACCTTTTTTCCCGTATCATAGTCATAATATGCATAACCCGTCATCCCGTACGGGAGCAGAGCGACGATCTCTCCGGTTTTCAACTTCCCGAGCATCGGGCCAAAGGACCCCTTATACCATTTCCCTTCAAGCCGTATATCTCTGGACATGGTGCCGCTCGGACGGCACATATAGGAAAGTCGTTCCCTGAAGTCCTCCGTATCTTCCGGAACCTCGCCGGGCTGCACCCCGTTATACTTTAACACGGACTGGATGGCGCCCTCCTGCCGTTCCTTCTCATTTTTCTCAAAGGTCAGACGATTGCCGGCCAGGCTTCTGGCCAGTGTTTCGTAGGCGTTCTCCGTACTCTGCCGGTCCAGCCTTGCCCTCGTCTGAAACTGTGATTCAAACAGATTCATTCGAACCCTCTTTCTCCTGCTTTATCCTTTAGTCATTCCTGATCAGATCCGCGTATGCTCCGTTCTTTTGGATCAGTTCCTCATGCGTGCCTCTCTCGACGATACTGCCATGGTCCATCACAATGATCTCGTCGCAGTCGCGGATCGTCGACAACCGATGCGCCACCACGATACAGGTGATCCCGCGGTCGCGTATGGCCTGCATGACCTTCTCTTCCCGTTCCGCGTCCAGCGCGCTGGTTGCCTCGTCAAGAACAAGTATGCTCGGGTCCATCGCCAGCACGCGCGCGATCTCAAGGCGCTGAAGCTGCCCGCCGGAGAAATTGGATCCGCGCGGCAGGATGCGTCCGAGGTACCCTTCGGGGCGAAGGTTGATATCCTCAAGAATATCCGCGTCATTACAGGCCAGGATGATCTCAAAGTCCTCGATCGACTGATCCCATAAGCGGATGTTATTTGAAATGGTGTCATCAAACGTCACGATGTCCTGGTCCACAACGGCCATTGAGCTTTTCAGCTGTTCTCTCGGCACCTCGGAAAGCGGCGTTCCGTCAAAGGTGATCTCTCCTCCCCAGGGTTGATACAGCCCGGAAACGAGCTTTGCCACGGTAGATTTTCCGCTGCCGCTCGTCCCGACCAGCGCCACCCATTTTCCCGGTTCGATCGTGAGATTAAAATCCCTGATCAGCGGGTCCTTTAAGGGGGAGTATCCAAAGGTGATGTTCTTCAGCTCCACCTGCCCGGAAAGCTTCCGCAGCGTAGCCAGCTCCGTATCCGTTGTGATCGTATCCTCGGGAACATCTGCAGGATACTTCATCACATCCTCCACACGATCCATATGAACCTCCATCTCCTGGATCGTCTGCCCGAGAAGGATGAGCTGGTTCACGGGGTTCGTAAACATACCGAGAAAACCGGTAAACGAGAGGAGCGAGCCTGCCGTAAACGATCCGTCGATGATCATCCACACGCCGATGCATAACACGGCGATATTCGCAAGCTGTATCATGAGCTGCGGGATCAGTTCCAGCGATTCGCTGATCTTCAGCAGCTTCACGCGGGATTTATTGACCAGGGCCTGTGTGCCCGCAAAACGGGTGAAAACGCCATCCTCCGCTCCGACGGAACGTATCGTCTCGATCATTTCAAAGCTGCTGACCATAACGGCAAACTGTTTCCCGTTATCCTGTGTCATGGACCGCGTAATGTCCCTTCTTTTATTGGAAATATACCGCGCGACAAATGCGTTGATCAGGATCATCCCCACCCCAACGCATGTGAGCAGGACGCTGTAGGAAAACATCACGACGGCATATAAGATCAACATCACAATGTTGATCAGCGACGGCGCAAGCAGCGACATCAGGGTAAACATGATCGTCTCGTTTTCCCTTTGGCGGATCTGAATGTCACCCACCGACCGCTGCGAATAAAAGCCCACAGGAAGCCGGAGCAGATGCTGCATGAATTTGCTGGAGGAGATCACGGCCGTCCTGCCTTCCAGGCGTTTGAGCTGCACCGCCTTAAGAATGGACATCACACTCACGACAAACGCGCAGATCAACATGACGATCGCAAAACCCGTCAGCCACCCGGGGTCTTCTCCTGACAGGACATAGTCCATAAATCCGCGTCCGACCGAAGTGTAGAGGATCTGTGCCACCGAAGCCACCGCCGCAAGCAGCATGATGATAAAGACCGCGCCCATCATGCCTTTGATCCGTTTTTTCACAAAAGAAAACGGATTCGGCTTTGACCCGCCTTTTTCAAAGGATTCTCCCGGTGAAAGCGCGATCAGCAGCCCGGTATAGCTTTCCTCAAACCTCTCCATCGGAACCTTTACCATTCCTTTGGCAGGGTCATTGATGATCGCGTTATTTCCCCGGAACCCGTCCAGAACAACAAAATGATTAAAATTCCAGAAGATGATGCAGGGAAAATCTTTCCTCTTTCTCAGGCCGCTTACGGAGATCGCAATTCCCTTCGCCTCCAGCCCATAATACCTTGCCGCCTTAACAACATTCGACATGCTGGCGCCGTCACGGCTGACGCCGCACTCGGCGCGGACCTGTTCCAGCGGAACCCATTTCCCGTAATACGCAAGGACCATGGAAAGCGACGCCGCGCCGCATTCCACGGCTTCCATCTGCATGATCTGCGGAACCTTCTTTACTCTGCTCATACAATCACCCTTGCCCGAAGATCAGCGAGATCGGTGGTTGTTCCTGCGCGATGATCGTCGCGGAAAGGATCTCGCCATCCATGATATCCGACATATCATCTCCGGTGATCATCACCGAGTACCCGAAGTTACTGTCTCCCATGATCGCTTCCGTGATCAGCTCGTCTCCCGTGTAATTCTCGGTCACATCATCTCTTTTGATCGAATTGGTGGAAAGCTGCTCCACATGGAAAGGCTTTCCCTTGATCATAACCCGGTCGCCCTCCTTGATCATGGACAGGTCGTGTATATCCACGATGCAGGAGATCGAAGGACTGTCCGGCAGTTTCGCGGCGATAACGCTGATATCCGTATGAACTGAGCCGAAGAACCCCCACGCGAAAAGCCCGCAAAGAAGCGCCACACAGGCGATGATCGTCAGGATCACTCCCGGATTCGATACATGAAGAGCTTCCTCCAGATCATCGGTTTTCTTCATTTTTTCCAAAGCTTTTGGATTAAAATACTTATTTTCCATCTTTATTTCCCTGCCTTGAAATTAAATCTCAAAAAAGAGTAACGGATGGACCGTTACTCTTTTTCGCACGTCTTCTCTACAGCGTCTTTTCCTATTCTTCGATCTTAAAGAAGCTGATCTGTTCATCAAGCTGCGCCGCAAGATCCTTCAGTTCTTCTGCGCTGTGATTGATGACCTCGAAGGTTGCATTCAGCTCTTCCATGGAAGCATTGGTCTCCTGCGTGGAAGCCGCATTCTCCTCGGAAACAGCGGAAAGGTCTTCGATGATGGTCAGGAGGTTCTCCTTGGCTGTCTCCAACGCGCTCACGCGGCTTGCGATCTCCTCGGTGCTCTGTGATACCGAATTGACCCCGACTTCCATCTTTTCCATATCTGCCTTCGTCTGGTCGATCTGTTTCGACTGCGCATCCAGCTCTTCGTTCAGCTGATCGATCGTCTGCACGGATCTCTTGGATTCTTCGGTCAGCTCTCTTACGATATTGCTGATTTCATCTGCTGTCTTCGCGCTCTGTTCAGCAAGCGCGCCGATCTCCTGCGCCACGACCGCAAATCCGCGTCCTGCCTCGCCTGCGCGGGCCGCTTCGATCGAAGCATTCAAAGACAACAGGTTCGTCTGGCTGGCGATGTCTGTAATGAGGTTCGTGGAATTCGCGATATTGTTCGCCGCGTCGTTGGTGCTGCGGATGGCGCTGTCGATCTCGCCCATGGACTTCACAACACCCTTGTTCTGGTTCAGCAGCATATCCAGCGCATCCATCGAATCGCGGCAGGCCGTCTTCATTTCTTCCGTATAATCCGTAAGCGTAGATACGTTGGAGGAAATGGTCTCGATATCGTTTCCGATGTTTCCCACATTCATCGCGGAGTTCTGCACTGATTCCGCCTGGGAAACAGCGCCCTTGGAGATATCGTCCACCGCGGAGGTCACCTGAGAGGAGGCCTGCGTCGCCAGCTGTGAAGAAGTGGAAAGTTCATCCCCGGACTGGGAAACATTTCCGGAAAGCTTTTTGGATGCCCCCATGATCTCACGAAGCCGGGCAATAAAGTTTTCCACACTTTCCGCAATGATACCGATCTCATCCTTGCGGGCAAGCAGTTCATCCGGGATCTTTCTCGAGAGATCACCGGTAGCCAGCACCGAGATCTCCTCCGCAACTTTCTTCATATTCTTGCCGGCGATGTTGGAAGCCATCAGGCCGAGAATGAACAGCGCCGCAACACCGACGACAAGCACAACGATCATAATGATCGTCACCTTTAAGATCGCCTTGTTGATATCACTTGCTTCCCGCCCGGTAAACATCATACCGACAATGGAGCCATCTGTATTTCTCATGGGCACATAATAACCGTAATAATGCATCCCCTCGATATTCAGCTTTGAATTGTATACATTCTGGCCGCTTCCCACTACCTTGGAAACAACCTCCGCGCTCGCCTGCGTGTTCGTAAGATAGGCGCCGCTGGCGTTCTTTAAGGTGGTCACCACGCGCGTGTCATTATAGAAGATCGTATAGTCGAGACCGGTCTCTGCCTTGGTCTCTTCCATCGTGGCGAGATATTCGTCATAAACTTCCTCGCCACCCTTCTTGATCACGCCGTCTTCATAGGTCCAGTCGCCGTCCCACATCTTGGTATATTCGCTGTCCGCCTGTACCACGGATGCATGGAGCAACTCTTTTACCATGTCAAGATACGTGGACCGGATCTCAAAGATACCGATGAGCGCGATCGCCGTCGCTACGATCGCGGCGCAGACCACTGCCAGGGTGACAATTTTTCCTATCAGCTTTCCCTTCCGTTCTTTAACCATCATGTTTCTCCTTTTCAAGTTGATTTTTATGTATAATAACAATCATAATCTATTTCATTATGATCTTCTTCACCTTGCTGAATTTCCCGTAATATGTATGATCGCTCGCGTAGTTGATCGCCCGGACCTTGACGTAAAACCTGCCGCTGTTTCCGAGGGCAAGCGTGATCTCATGGTCCCTTTTGGGACACTGCTGCACGATCCTCTGATCTGCAGGAAATTTCTTGCTTCTGCTGATGTAGATCTCATATGTGGTGCAGTTCTTTTTTACGGGTTTCCATCGGATCGTAGCGTACGGAACGTTTTTTTGCACCTTTTTCAAGGTTACCCGCCCGGGCTTTTTTGAGGTTGTGGGAACCAAAGCGCCCGCTTCCGAAACCTCCGTGAGTTCGCTGCCCGAAACACATTCCGGCCCCGCGATGAACACTGCGCCGTCAGCAAAGCCGAAACACAAAGCAAGCGCTACGGCCAGTACTGCCATGATCTTTCCGTTCTTTTTCATCCTTCACACGCTCTGCATTCGCAGGAAGCTCAGCGCATACTGATCTTCCTCTCTCTTTCCTTGACTTTTTTCTCTTTATAGAGCATCTCATCCGCCGTGTCGATCCACTGCTGGATACCGGTCATATTGATCTCGTATTTCGCATATCCCATACTGATCGACAATTCGTAAGGATATTCCTTCGTGGCGTTCGCTTCATCCTCGAGTTCCCGGATCTTTTTTATGATCCTCTGCACTTCGTCCCAGGCTTCAGTCACGATGATGAATTCGTCTCCGCCGAAACGCGCGATAAAGTTTCGGATCTCACTGTTTCTGGCCGCCTTTTTCAGGATATCCGTCATCTTGACAAGCGCCTTGTCCCCTTCCACATGGCCGTACTTGTCATTGATCGACTTGAACTTGTCGATGTCGAAGATCATAAGATAAAGATGTTCCTTGATCTCGGGGTTACGCATCTCGGAAAGCATATATTTATTCAGCTGATTCCGGTTGTTCAGCTTCGTCAGCGGATCCGTCGAGATCTTATTGTCCTGCGTGATGATATAAGTGATCAGCGCGCAGATCACGAAGCCATAGCACTGCATCGCAAACGAATGGAAGCCTTCCTGTATGGAGCCGCAGATCAGCAGGGACAAAGGAAACACGCCGAATAAGAACAGCGTCTTTTTTTCCATGGTCCGCTCTTCTTTGATCGCGCGAACCCATGAATGAAGGACCGCGATCAATACATAAATGAACATAACGCCAAAGCAGACGCCGTCGCTCGCCGCCCTGGTCACGGCATAGCCGTCACCGTTCGGTTCCACCTTCAAAAACATGCCGGTCAAAGGCGTCGCCGCCACCAATACGGCGATCAGCGCGAAAGGAATATAGACCAGAAGTCTCTTTTTTTTGGTCTGAAACGCCTTTGTTTCGAGAATGGATTCCGTATAAAGAAGCCAGCTGCAGCCCGCTGCCATCAGAGAAATAGAATAAAAAATGTAGGAAAAATAGATGCCCGGGATCCCAAGCACCGTTTTCCGGCTCATTGTGATATTGTAAAAGACATTTCCGCCGCAGGTCATGATCATCGTGATCAGTGCATTGGCAAGAAGGATCCTGTTTTCCTTCTTTTCCGAACTTTTCAGAACGAAAATGACCATCAAAGTGAGGATCACCATGCACATAACATTCACTTCGGCGAAATACACATAGGCAGGGGTCATCCTAATACTTTCCTTCCGCTATCTTTGAAATGATCTCCACCAAAAACTCATGTTCTCTGGCAAGAACGCGTTCTCTTAAACTCTCCGGCGTATCACCGGGTAAAACCGGCACCTTTGTCTGCGCGATGATCTCCCCGCTGTCATACTTCGGGCTGACCCGATGGATGGTCACGCCGGTCTCCTTTTCGCCGGCCGCCAGCACCGCTTCATGCACATGCATATCATACATCCCCTTGCCGCCGTATTTCGGCAAAAGCGCAGGATGTATATTGAAGATCCTGTTCTCATACCGCTCCAGGATCCTTGGGTCCAGAAGCTTCATATATCCCGCAAGAAACACCATTTCCGTGCCGTATTCTTCCAAAACGGCCAGCTGACGCTCCGCAAGTGCGTCCGCAGACCCTTCTGTCTCCGCGCTCAGATGAAACCGGTCTATGCCCGCCTTTTCAGCGCGCTTTAAGGCAAGGGAGCCGCCGTTGTTGCTGATCACAACAACCACTTCCCCATCGATCTTCTTTTCCCTGCAGCCGTCTATAATGGCCTGCAGGTCGCTTCCGCCATGCGATGCAAATACCGCGATCTTCATGCTTTTTGCCTTTCTCCCGGCTCCTAAATCAGCTTAAACATACAACACACCAATTTCTATTATAATGTATTTTTTTCATTTTTCAACCAAAGAGAATGATTTACAACGCTCAGATCGCATGCTAATATGAAAACGATGTCATTTAGAATCGCAGAGGTGAAAAATGCGTGATCGACTGGTTTTCGACGCTCCCTTTGGATCAGGGCTATTCCATGGGTTTTGAAGTGGATACCGGCTCGGGGCAGAGCGCGCAGGCCGGCGCGTCAACAGAAATGGGCTACGCCATGCTCATTCCTAAATATCTCAGCCGGTCCGTATATTCCTGCACCGATTCCCCTTCCAGCCGTGATGTTTCAACTGTCTTTATTTCAAATGCGTTCGGAAGAAGTCCCGCTGCAGAATTCAGATTTCTGCTTAGCAGCCCCATGGTTTCCTCGTCCTGCTTTCCCGAAGTGATCAGGAAATCCCCGTCTCCCATAAAGAAAACTTCTGCGTCCTCCGGTTTTTGAACTCGAAGGATCCCGGCCATCTCCATCCTGCGCTGCATCGGAGCACGGAGGAAAAGAGCAGAGCCATCCAGAAAACCATGATCCTCCAGATATTGATTCATTTCTCCAAGAAAGCCGGCATTATAGAAACCGGTTTCTTCGTCTACGTACCGGTCACGGCGACGAAGCAGGAGAACCGTAAAAAAGAGAGCGACCGCAACGCCTAAAGGCCGGTAATCCTCACCAAGAAGGAACCGCAGAAGATATCCGGCAAGGATCGGAAGCAGGATACCGGAAAGCTTTAGAGCCCGGGGAGGCTTTCTTTTTTTATCATATTTCCGCAGGATCAGATATGCCTTTACAGCATAGACGATCTGCAGGATAAGCGAGCCGGCCAGTCCCGCAAAAAGAAACGCTCCCGCAATAAAGAAACCGGTCTCACTCGTATACAGCCATAATTCAATCACCTGACCGATCACGGTGAGGCTGATCACCAGAGCAACAGGGATCAGCTTCAAGGGGTAAGTCCGCCGGATATGAGCCATACTCTGATAGCAGCTGTAATCGACAAAGATCAGCCAAAGCAGCGTCACAAGAAGGAACAATACCTCCGTCACGTCTTTCACGATCTGAATGGCCATATCCACCTGCATATCCGCCTGCAAATATTTTTCCCACCCGAGGATATCCGGCACCGAGTCCAGAAACGCGGTGAGAACGCCGCCGGCCAGGTTGAGGAGCAGGATCTGAAAGAGCAGATTTTTCTCGTGTGTTTTATCTTTCCAGAACTTCTCTGCGAACAACAGATAAAGAGAAAGCAGCAGGGTACAGATACCCGGGATCAGGTCTTTCAGCACATCCACGTTCATTCCCGCACCTCCTTTCTTTCTCCGTAAATGATCGTTTCACCGGTAACTCCGGGAAAAAGTTTTTTTGTAAGCAACACGATATTTTCTCTATGTCTCCGGATCAGGATCCTTGTTTCCGGCGGGTACAGCTCCAGTGCCGATCGGGCGGCAGTTGAGATCATGTACATCAGGTCCTTCTGGTAGTCCGGACCTATGCAGGCCAACATCACCGGCATCAGGATGCCGGAAGGCAGCTGATGGATCAGAAACAGGCCATTGATCCGCTCATCCGCCTCCGCGCAGCAGGAAAGCTTTTTCTCGTACCAGTCCAGGGGCATTTCGCTGATGTTGTCCACGATCCCTTTGAACCCGTGGAACATGCAGTTTGCAAGCCCCTGATAGACCTCGAGCCACATCGTATTCTCCAGACTGGCAATATGCCGCGGAGGCTTTTTTGTAATGAGTTTTTTGAGCTGTATAAGATTGCTCACGGAAATGATCAGATCCCGGCTTTCCTGTTTTGTCATTTGAAAACCGGCGTCCTTCAGAGCTGCTTCTTCTGCTGCAGAAACCGTCTTAAACTCAAAATCGGAACAGATGCAGTCTTTGTTCCTGATCATCTCGGTATAGTGTTGAAGAAGCTCCTTCCCCGCTTCGCTCGTTTCTGCAGAAAACAGAAGGATCTCAGACCGTATCGGATCCGCAGAGCTTCTGTTTTTCCACGCAAAAATGAGAACCCCCTCCGGTTCCTCCTTCCGGTTCACGGACAGGAGACCCGTGCAGGTGTCATTTTTCAGGTTTTCAAGGATATCCTCCGAAACGAGATCCTCTGCCTGTTCCAGGTTTTCCGATGTAATATCGATGATCACCGGCTGTGCCCTCCCGCTGGCGATGGATCCGGCTGTATCTCACTCCATTGTTCAGCCTGCTCCAGGATCCGACCGTAATGATCGGCTTTCTTCAGTCCCCCGGTCTCCGGATACATCATGGAAACCGCCTCCTCATCGGAAAACAGATCCTCCGGAGCTTCTTTTGCATCCATGATCTGTTTGCAGCGCACTTCGAGAAGCCAGGATTCTCCAGCAGTTTCCGTTTCTTCTGCTTCCTCTGTCTTCTCCGGCTCTTCCGTTTCCTTCGTTTCTTCCGTCTCCTCTGTCAAGGGAAGATACCGCAGATTCAGTACATATCCCCCGGCGGATTCTTCTCCCAAAAAGATCTGTGAGCTGATCATATCCGCATCGTAAATGTCTTCATCGTAAAGAGCTTCCGGAAGATCCAATATCCGGATATACGGTGTCCGATCCTCCGCAAAAAGCAGTTCTCCTTCTGCTCCGATCTCACTTAAAACGGATAAAAGGCCGTTGCATCGCGTGTACGTCTCATAAAAATCCATCGATTCCGGCTGTCTGTCTGTTTCCTTCATTTTCCCTCCTTAATTCTGCGGTCTGTTGGTGACACACACGTAGTTCATGTAAGTTACGAGCGTTTTCATATCCACGAGAAAACTTCCGGTTCGATCTCTTTTGGCAGCCTGGTAGGAGCGGAATCCCGTGAGTTCATTGCGGATCGACTCTACAGCGCCTCTTCCCCAGGGATTGCGAAGTCTTGCACAGACAATCCCATCCTTTTCCTCCAGACCGAGAAAAGTATAGGCATGCTGGGAAGCAAAGCCTCTTTCCATATACTCCTTTCCCCCGGGATGCTGACTTACAGCCCCGATAAAGTTTTTTCGCGAAGAGATCACCGCGATCTGACCACGGTTTTGCACGTCCCGCAACCGGTCCGTCATTTTCTTCACGGCCGAAGGCCGTTCTTTATTCAGTATCGTTTTGTCCTTATTCAGAATCCGCTGATCCTGGTTGGAGGAATCCAGACTGAAAAAGTCGGCATGGCTTCCCAGAAGCAGACGAAAGGCCTCATCTGCGTTTCCGCCACTGATATCGTCGTAAGAACGTTTCCCTTCCTCTGTGTTTTTATCAAATCTTATTTTATCTTTACGACGATCAAAATAGAGCAGTCCTTTTCCGTGAAGTCCGGAAACCACAAAAGCCTTTTCCAGCATCTGTACCCAGAAGGCGCCATGAGCATATTTCGAATCGGCAACTGCATTTTCAGGCACGGATTTCTTCACCTTCACATAGAAGGGCTTTTTATCTTCGTCATAAAATCTAACATAAACGTGTCCGTTCCCATCATCCCGCATCATCTTTTTGATCAGGGAAGGATCTGCTTCCACAACCGCTGCCAATGCGGCAAGAAAATAGCAGTCCCCGACGGTTCCCTGTCCCACATCCTGGATGCAGGGTTCATGGGGAAACAGGGGCGCATTTTCCTCATTCCTCTGCTCTTCCGGCCAGTTCCTTTCTTCTTCGCCCTCTTTTTCGCCCCCTTCCTTAAAGTAAAGCCGGTAGCTGTCCTCACTTTCATGCACCTGCGGCGGAATATGCATAAGGCCGTCCATGTCCGAGAATACCAGGAAATACTCCATAAGCCTTTCAAGCTCCGTCTCCTGTTGTTCCGTCCTTATCTTTAAGCCGTTCAGCGTTTCGATCCTCTTCTTGATCATTGTTCTGGCTATAACAGCCACCTCGCCCTCCAGAAGAGCAAGACCGTCTTTGACCCCCCGGCTTTTAAGTTTCTCGGAGACCTGCTCCCCCAGCCAGGGTGCAAACCTCCTCATAAAGGAAGACGTTCTTTCTTTTTTTGCTTCCGCTTCAATGCCTTTTTCCGTTGTTCCTTCCAGATCAGCGTACCCCTCCATCAGCTCCAGAATGGCTGCAAAGTCTCTCTGGGTGGAGAGAGCTGCATTCCTTCTGTCCTGCACCACCAGATTTTTCACTTCGTTTGCTTTTTGCTTCCGCAGCCGGACGGAGTGCAGCCGGTCATCGATGTATTCGTTGGCTGAGGACAGATCCCATAATCCGTCATCAAAGGCATTGATATTATGCCCGTTCTCATCCGTTTTCTTCGTCAACTCCTCCGTAATGCCGTTGTCCTGCAGCAAAGCTTTATGGACATAGGTGACGTCCCCGCCCCGTTCCTTTGCCTGTCTTTCAAATTCTCCCATCAGGGCTTCGTTTAATTTTTTCATGCCGTCGGCATCCCGATTCGCCTTGAGCCATTTGTATCGTGACCATGTGGAATACGCATCCTTTTTTTGACCGCGAATCAGCTCCTGTACATGAAGGAACCGGTCTTTAAGGGCGTTCAGGCGATCCTCTCCGAGAGCGGAAAAATAAGGATACAGCGCATCGATGTCAAAGTAAAGGATCCGCTCCGCAAGCTCGAAATCAAAGGCAGAAAAAGCAAGTACGGATTTGCCGTCGATCTCAGTATCGATTTTTTTCAGAGTGGAAGTTTCTAACGTCTGATTGATCATGCTGAAGGAGGCGGTTCCGAAGGAAAATTCGTTGTTGGATGCCATCACCCTTTTGATCACAAGATAGTTTTCCCCTTCCCGGCTCTCTTTCCCCAGCGTCACATGAAGAGATCTGTCGCTCCGATTCACCTGGCCGCAGATCACATCCATGAGTCTTATGGAGGTCAGCTGTTTTAAGGCTTCGCCGGAATAGATCAGGTTCATTTTTTCTTTTTCAGCCACTTCCAGGGCTTCCGGGAGTGTCATTCCTTCGGCCAGATCGGCATAGCCCCGGATCTCCTGTCCATGAAACTGCTTTTCGCCGCTGCCGGACAGGTGGACATTATCACTTACGAGCTTTACATCCAGAACTCTTGAAAAGAGATTCCCGACACCGAGAAGCGCTGCCATCTGTGCCGTGGCTTTTGCGTTTTCCTTTGCGCTCTTGCCGATGATGCCGTCATATTCCGCGGGAAGATGCAGCTCGTCCCCATGAACATACTGCTTCCCGGTGATCATACGGCCGTCCTCCGCCTGTTTGGTTACAAAGGCGGGTCTCGTCATATCCACCGTTTCCTCTTCCTCATGGAAAACCCCCATTAAGGAGTCGGAGGCCTCGGTGGTATTGATGATCAATCCGTCCCCGGTCCAGACATTTTCCCAGTTCTGCATATGCATGGCCATAAGCCGGTCAAAATCTGCTGCCGCAAGCTTTTCCTGTTCCCATTGCAGCTGCTTAAGAAGCCGGCAGGCTTTTTCCCGGCGGATCTTGGAGGATTCCAGAAAAGCGGCTTCCTCTGCTATGCTCTTCAGCTTCGTAATGGCAGAATTCGAAGAGATTAAAAGCTTACGTTTCTGCCGGTCAAACTCTTCCCTTCTAAGGGGCAGCGGAGCCCCCTGCTTTGCGATATAGTCATTCAGAACACTGCGAAGCTGATGATCCTCCGGCTGCTCCGATTCATGCTGGAGAAGGGTGAGGTGAGCGCGGCGGTGATGGATCTCCGCAGCGTCTCTCAAAACCATTTTCTGAAAAGCATCGTCCAATACCCGTTTACTTCCGTCCGTGAGCAGAAGGTCACGGAGACTCATTTTTTCCTGTCCTTCCGAAAACAGCCCCTGGAAACGCAAATCGCTGATGCTCTGCATTTGTGCCAGGGCAGCCTTCGCATAAGGGATCAGCGCCGTCACCTTTCCATGGCGGGAGAGGGGATCCTTTTCCTCTTTTCCCCGGGCGGCCTGATATTCTTCGCATACCCGGATCAGTTCGAAATAATATTCTGCCGTTTTCGCCTTCAGAGCCCTTAAATTGGTGTTTTTTGTTACGGTAAACTGCAGCATTCCATCCAGTCTTTCAATGCTTTGCTTGATCAGCTTCATGCGAAAGCTGTCTTCAAAAAGCGTACGGGTATCGTCTTTGACAGCATCCATCCTTTTTTGCAGTTTATGGAACACGTTAACGTTCGAAGGCTTTTTACCCTTCTCTTTCTCCTTCACGGAAACGTCAACGGACGCATGGTCGACGAACCAGTTTCGGATCACGGTGCGCAAAGCCTCCTGTCTGCCGGCCTGATCCCCGAGATCTTTTTTGAGCCCTTCCATTACCCGAGTGGCCTCGTCCAGGTTCCTCATCCGGACCAGAACACCGTTTTCATCTTCCACATAGACTCCGGGGGGAAGCTCATGATAGCCGCTGCCCCGGTATCCTTCCAGGGTTTCAGAATCAACCACCATGCGGCGGTGGACCTTGCCGTCTCCCGCTGCAGTGAGCTGCGAAGCATCCACCCGGTCCAAAGCCATATTATGACGTACGGCCTTTAAGATGATCCGTTCCTGTCCCCTTACCTGCTGGGGCGGGAAGGTGGAAGAGGAGTAGTCACAGAACATGGAGTAGACCGTGGTCGCATTGATCATCCCTTCATCCGGAAATCCGGTATAGGTTCTGCCGTCCTCCGTTACGGAATATTCGTTCTTAAGATCGATGGCATGGTTTAAGCCGCTGTCGGACCCAAATCCTGCCACGGGATCCAGCTGGATCATATTGATCTTTAACAGGTTTTTGCAGTCCTCGTATTGTGTGCCCAGTCCCTTCTTCAGCCATTCATGAACCATAAGGACCGCCTTTCCGGCGGCTACGGCGCCTCTGCTGTGGGACTGAAGATTGATGATGACCGGCCGGTCTTTTCCTGAACCGTTTTTCCATTCGGCAGCGATGGGCGAGAGCTGCGTGATCAGCATGGTATAGGCATACTCCACCTGATTGTCTATGCTGTAGTCTCCGTAATTGATCAACCCCTTCGGCGTCTGAACCCCGCCGATGGAAAAATGCACTTTCTGATCATGCGTGAGATCGCCCTTTGTAAACAGGTATTTTTTATCCTCTTTTCCGTCCATCCTGTAATGGGTTCCATAGGTGGAAAGAAACAGGTTTTTGTCTTCCTCGGTGGCGAATTTATCCACAGAAGTTTTTCCGTGACTTCCGGAGGCTTCCCTTCGAAACTCCTTGAAACCGGAGCCGGCCATGTCCAGATTGATCACCCGGTTTTTCTCCTTAAGTCTGGTTCCAAAGGCATGATGCAGATGGATGGTGCGGTCTTTTTCATCGATCTTCTGCACCATTTCATCGTACTTCGCATAAACCTTACGCCCGATAACTTTCTCGATCACGCTTCTGGTACTGTTCAGTTTGTTTTTCTTCTGATGTTTATCCAGCTCCACCTTCTGGGGGAATGCCTGAAAGGGGAGGACATAGGATTCCTTCGTGCGGATCCGGTTTTTCTCCTGCTCCGACTTTTCCAGATGGTAGGACTTCGCCCGCAGCCGGATCAGCTCCTTCGTGCCCTTGTTTTTGATACTGATCCCACCGACCGCATCAAATTTCGTATTTCCGCCCTTTATGGCGCTGTGCAGCATTTCTCTTCTTTTTTCAACACTTTTTTTCAGTCGCTCCGGCAGGTCCTTTAAGTCAGCTCCCGCCCCCTGAGCGTCAAGGATCAGCTGCATTCCTTCCGCAAGGATCGAAAGCTGATCTGTCTTTATAAGCAGTTCCTGCTTCAGGATATCCGGAAGCTTCTGAAACTCCTCATTGCCGGGATCTGCAAACTGTTTCAGCTTTTTGGCATAGGTAAGAATGACCGGCAGGGCAGGGGCCGTCTGTGTGGAAAAACTGCTGTTAAGCATATCTTCGGAGATCGGCAGCGAAAATGAGTTTTGGATCAGTTCATAAGCTTTAGCCGCCGAGTCAACGGGTTCTTCCTTTGGCTGGGCAATCGAATCCCACCGAATACCTTCGGCTTTTCCTTTGGTGATCTTTTGCTGTTGACCCAGATACAGCATATGAAGCTCGGCTGTCTGCCGGGTCAGCTCCAGCGCATGCCCCCAGGTGGCATCCGGATCTTTCTTTTTCAGGAACGCCATGTTCTTGAACAGTGCGTTCTGCTCAAAGGTGATGCGATCCAGGATCTCCTGCACCATATGGCGTCTTTTCTTTCCCTCCTCCGACCGCATAAAGGAAAACCACTTGTCCGTATGGTCTTTGATATAGATCTGACAGGCATTCTTCAGATCCGCATAGCAGGAAAAAATGGCTTCTTTCTGCGCTGTGTAATCCCCACCCGGATTCGTAAGCGTATTGACCAGCCGGGAAAAACCGTCCTTTACGGCTTTCATCTCCGCACTGTCCTTTTCCTCCTTAAACCGGCTGGCCAGCAGTTTTTTCTCCCTTTCCTTCAGCTCGGAAAGGGCATAATCCCTCTTTCGGATCCCTATCTCCTTCGGATCAAAATCCACGAGTCGTAAAACCTGCTCCTGATCCGTTTCGTTAAGGGTCTTTTGATCCAGCCCCGTTTCTCTGTATTTTTCCAGATATGCCTTTTTATAGTTCGAAAATGCAGTGCTCTTACGAAGCAGCTCTTCTTCAAAGAGAAGCTTTTTCGATACGGACTGGATCCTGTCGTCCACATCCAGTCCTTCTGCTTTCGCGTCAGTCAGGATCGCAAGGCCGGACCGAAGCTCCCGGATGGAGGCGGCGGAGATAAAGAATTTCTCTTTCTCACGGTCTTCTGCGGTCGCCATGCAGAAAAACTGTTGAGACTGGCAATCCAGTTTCAGCAGTGCAAGACGTGTTTCCATGACCTCCAGTTTGTCCTGGACGGTTTTGGCGGTATTAATCTTTTCTTTAAGTGTGTTGGCTTTCTCCCAGAGTTCTTCCCGCTTTCCGGCTGTTTGCTTTAAAAAATCCCGTCGTTCTTCCTCGGTATAAAGACTGCTCTTATCCGCCAGAAGCTTCGAAGCATACAGGTCTTCCTCATTTGCGTTTATGAGCTTTCTGGCGCAAAAGACCGGTTCCTTCTCTTGAAGCAGGGGAAAGACCGTAATCTCATTCATCAGCCGGATGTCCTTGTCCACCATGCTGCTGTGCAGATCCGTACGATGTGGGAAGCGGTATCTTATCTCCGGTTTTTGCTGTAAGGGCGCATCCTGCAGCGGTTTATGATCCTTGTCTTTCGAAATGTTTTCGTAACTGTCCATCATCAATCCTCCATGTCAAGCAGTTCTTCAAGATTTCCGATCTCGTCAGATTCTTCCTCCAGTCGAAGCTCCTCCAGGAGCATCATCTCCTTTTCGTCATGAAAAACCAGATCTTCATAATAGCTTTCTTCTTTTTCGATCCCGTCTTCCAGCAACAGCTCCTTTTCGGCAATGGTCATCCCATCCCAAATTGCCTCCATGAATTCGCCGTCCGTTTGTTCACGGACTGTAAAATTCGGCTGCTTCAGAAACAGGGCATGAACCGGTTCGCTGTTCATCCCTTTTAAGTAAAGGGCTATGAGCAGGCGCCTCCCTCCAACCGCCGCCATTTCTGTCAGCAGATACTGGATCAGGGCAGACGCTATGCCCATGCGCCGGAAATCCGGCAGAACATAAATATACCGGATCAGGTATTCCAGGTCTTCCCCTTCACTGACTGCCATCATTCCCACCAGACCCTGATCCTCTGCGCCGGCACAGAGGAGAAAAACCTTTTCCTCCTTCAGATGATCGAGAATTTCCGCCGGAAGGATCTTTTCCAGCTCTTCATAGATCCAGTCGCCGGCAGCTTCCGTATGTATGATCTTAAGTCCCTCCATTTTGTATCCTTTCCTCTCAATGAATGGTCATTATTCGCTCGAACGGGAGTGTCCCCGGTCTTCATCCTAATGCCTCAGCCCGATATTATTGATATTATTGTCTATATTGTCTATATTGTCTATATTCTCCGGCAATGGATGGGCTTCATTATACTGCTTCATATTGTCCAGGATGTTGTCGAAGCTGGCTCCGTCAATGGCCTTAAAAAACCCCAGCAGCTGTCCATCTTTTTTGGCCTGCTTATAATGCAAGCTCAATAGCTTAAGCAGCTGGTCGATGTTGTTCATCTCCACTGCTGCCCCGTTCAGATCGTTATGGCAGCTGACGCCGGTCAGATAATACATCAGGTTCCGGCCTTCTTCGTGGGCTTTATAGATCGCCTGGAGCTTTTTGCTGTCTTTCCGGCCCAATTCGCTCAGTTTACGAATAACCGCCAGCTGGTTTTCCTTATCCCGGCTCATCCGTTCAAAGATCTGATCCTTATACAGCGCAAGCAGATACAGACTGTGGGTCAGAAGCATATGCTTCTCATACTCTGACCGTTCCTTTTCCGTACCGTATTGTGCTTTCAGATATTTCCCATTGAAAAACTTAACTTCCCCTTTCGGGTAACTGGGCATTCCTCCCATCTGTTCCTTGAACTGTCTGAAATCCTCCATCATCTGCGCGATCTCGGCGGAAGCGGTGTTCCCGAGTTCCTGCTGCATCTCTGCCAGGTAATCCCGGCTTTCATACAGAGCGGTATCTTTTTCCCCGAAAAGCTCACGGGTTTTTGTTTCTACCCCCTGAAGCGTTACGGGAAGCTTTTCCTTCTTAAGCTTTTCGATGGCGGCCCTGACCCGGGTTTTTCGCTGGTTCAGCCAGGAGGAATCCTTCTGCAGATGGGCTTTGTCCACAGGTTCCGTGCCGATACCGTTTTCCTCAATTTCCTCATCATCACTTTCGGGATCAACGATTTTTTCGCCATTCTCCTGCGCTTCCATGTCCCTCCAGATATCTCTTATTTCCTGGTCCGCCCGGTCCGCGATGCCGTAGTCCTTGATCCCGATGCTCCCCGCAACACGAACCACGTCGTTGATGATGGCTTTCGACCACTTTACCGTCCTCTTATAAACACCGGATTTGAAATGATGACCGAAAAGCGCCGGTACGCCCCGGGTCAGGGTTTCTATAACCGCTGCGGGGAGGATACAGGCTCCTTTTAAGTAGCGGCGGAAGATCCTGCGGCCTTCGTCCAGCCCCTTCCAGCCTTTTTTCAGGCTGTACTCCACCTTCCAGCGTTTTTTGCTGCCGAAGATGTGCTTTGAAATGCCGTTAAAGCAGGCAGACAGCAGCTTGATCGGCGCCTTGACCACCTTGCCGGCAAGCTCCAGGGAATTAGCAGCGATCATCGTACCCAGTCCGAGTCCCCTGTCCACAAGGCCTCCCACCGCGTGATACGCCTGTTCAGTTCGATGCATAGCATTCTTAAGTCCTGTTCCGCTCCACTGAAGCATCCGGACAAACACATTGGGAAGGGTGCCTTCCTTTTTTTGTCTGCGCCGTTCTTCCCGGTACGCCTGATTCCGGTCGGAAATGTACGCGTCAATCTCAACCGCCTTGAGCCAGGTGGGCATCAGAAGCATCCGAGCTCCTTCCTTTTTGCTGTATTTATAATCCAGATGAGAAGAATCCGAAAGCGCGCGTTTCGTTGAAGACAGATAGAAGCGGTTGTTATCGATATGGATCCTCTCTTCAATGAGACGAACCTGTCTGAGTCTCGCCGCTCCCCTGCCGAATTTAAAGGGCATGGAATTCTGATCCTTATACTCCCGGATCGCTTTCTGCAGGCGGTCATAGGCCTCTCCCAGCCTCTCCCGTTCATTCTCGGTGAACTCTTCAAACCGCAGGTCATCCTCGGAATGCAGGATATCCACCATTTTCCCACGGTTTCTGTGGGTCGAATCCTCTCCCTCGTCTTCCCTTTTCAGGATCTCACGCATCTCCAGGTCAGCGATACTATGCGTTTCAAAGAGATCTTCTCTGATCTCGAGATACGCACGAAGGGAAAGCTTTACGCGCTTCATGTATTCACTGTCTGCCGCCGTGACCAGGGCCTGATCCAGAGAAAAGCCGACCCCAAAGGCCTCATAGTCTTTACTCCTCTGTTCATACTCACGGATCAGCTCCTTCTGTGTTTTCTCCCTGACTTCTCTGTAGCGTCCGGGAAGAACGGAGATTTTTTCAGCCGGCACCTCCCTGCGGTTGCTGAATAAGGGTCTTTTCTCCGTATGGATCAGATGATCCGGCTGCAGGGGCGCTCCGGTCCGTCTCTCGTCAGAAATGGTTCCTTCTTTTATCTCCATCACTTTGGCTTTATTTTTCTGAATCTCTTTGGTTCCACACATTAACGTTTTCCCCCTTTCGCCTACTCCATCAAACCGTCATCCGGGATCTTTTCATCCGAAAAGCCTGCATCCCGGCGCATCTCATCCCAAAGCTCCGTTGAGATCGCTTCCTCCGGTGAACGAAGAAAGCCGGAGAAAAACACCGGCATATTCAATTCCGGGAGGAGAGCCGTCACAGCTTCTCTTCCTTCCTCGCTTTCAAAGGCTCCGAAGATCATGCCGTTCCCATCCTGTTCCCGCCAGCTTCTGTATGCGCATCTTAAAAGCTCCTTCATTTCCGGTCCGTCGTACCCGCCGGGGCACCGCAAAGCCTCATAGCGATAATTTCCATTTGCAAAGCGGTGTACCAGAAAGAGAGCTGTTATCCTGTCCTTTTTCAGGATGCAGGTACTGACCTGCGGGTCAAAAAAGGAAAAGGGCAGATTCTTTAATTCCCTGTCGTATTCGAGGTCCTGCTCCCTGAAGAATTCCCTGACTTTTTCTTCGCCCTGGTCCCCGAGCTTCCACAGCGGCACGGCTTCCTTAAACAGCCCCTTGATCTCTTTATTCCCGTTCAGATCCTGACCCTCCAAAGTAAAGCGTCTCCCCGATGTGACCGAAAATTCGATCCTCCACGAATCCAGGAAGTTTTCAAGGGTATCCGATTCTTCTCCGTTTTCTTCATCAAGCCGGATCGCAGGGAGTTCCGCAATGAGCGTGACATCCCCCTTCTTCACAAAGGGCTCCAGGATCTCCGCCATCAGCATATTGCCTGCCCCCTGCCGGCGCAGATCCTTATGCACCTCGATCCATTCCAGACGAAGGACGGGTGTATCATCGGCAGGATCCGTCTCCACGGAAAACACTGCTGCCCCGGCAGCAACTGTTTTTTCGCCAAGCCTTCGCAGCGCCCCGATCGCCTGCTTCCTCCGGCATAAGACATCATCAAAATGCTCTTCCGGAATGAACTGCCGGAAGCGATCTGCGTTTCCTGCCGTGATCGCTGTGGAAACCGGCCACCTGTTTTCTTCAAAGTAATCGAGGAGGGACAGTCCGGCAAGGAGTCTGTCTCTGCCAAAGCCTGCGATCGGGTTGACCGCCTTGGAAAGTTCAAACAGCGTATCGATGAGAGACAGATACGCGCTTTCCACTTTCTCCTCGGAAACCATACCGGAGTCCGCTCCTCCCCAAAGGATATTCAAGGCCGCTGTCTTGTCCGTAAGTTCTTCCAGAAGATAGTCATCATCCATCAGGATGTTATCAAGATCATTTTCGTTTATCACGCCGTCTTCATAGGCAAATTTCAGAGTCTCCTGCAAAAAGGATCTGACCTCCTCTGCCGCCTCCCGGGCGGTTTCATCGATCCCGTTTTCTTCTGTTTCCTTTTCCCACTCTGCCAGGATTTTTTCAGTTTCCATAGTCTTCCCCCTTTCATGTACAAAAAAACTGTCTCACTTATCCTGAATAATTCATAGCTTGCAGCCATTATCGCCGAAGAGCCGGCTTTTAATGCATTTACATAACTGATCTCTATATGCTTTTGTATTTCTGCTTTAGATCGAGACCCCTGCACCTTTTCAATCTTGTACAAATCATACCATGAAATCCCGTTCAGATACAAATGGAGAATATTTTCGGAACGATCAGAGGCTGGCTCACATAAAAAGGAGCTGCCGCATCGTTATGCGACAGCCCCGCTTGTGACAGTTTACTTTATTCTTATCCTAAGCTCGACCTTTATGGATTTTGCCTTGTAATCGGCATTGCCGGAATCCGTCACTTCTACTACCATGAAATAATTTTTGTCCTCTTTCAATCCTTTCTTGATCGTAATGTCGCCAGTCGTGCTGTCTATTGAGAATTTCTTGTGCCCGGAGATCTTTTTGAAGGTAAGGGTACCTTTTGCCTTATTGATCGTAAAGGCGCGGTCTCTTTTTACCACAACAGGCTTGTTGTCCTTGCCATATATCCTTCTGGCCTTAACTGTCATGGGGTTTTTCTTCTTCTCGCTTTCAGGCTTGTCTACCCTGATCTCTACCTTGTCCGTCACCCCGTTGTTCTCTGCCGTAATGGTAACTGTACCGGGATTGATCCCCTTAACATCACCCGCCTCAGATACGGTGGCTATTGATTCATCGCTTGATGAAAATGTGGTTTCTCCAACGCCGTTTTCGACTGCTGCAGTCACCTTTGTAGATTCCCCAACATGTATAGCCGTCTTTTCCGCACTGATGCTGACTTTGGTCTCTTCAGGGATTTCTGCACCTTCAAGAATTACGTTAAGATCGATCCCACCGCCTCTTTCTACATCTATATAGTAATTGCCACTCTCATCCAAAAGAAGCTCTGTCTTTTCTTCGCCGTTTATCTGATAAGCCTTTAATACAGGGACATCCGCTTTTACGATTATCCTCTCGCCTTCATGGGCAATCCGGAATACTTCATCCTCATCACCATGTTTATAGGTTTTTGTGTCCAGCGGAGTCGTGCCGTCTGATTTAACCAGGTTCAGGTTGCCGTTTCCGGATGTCGTTGACTTAATGATGTAATTTACCGACTTTGCGAAGGTGCCATCCTCATCATCGTTTTCAAAAGCAACTGCATCGGGGAAAGCAGCGGCGTTTGTTCCCCAGACAAGCTTCCAGATCGTGAACGTATCATTGATATTTTCATCACCTTTTCGCGCATCTATAGCAAATGAGGCCGTTGATAAAGTTCCTGTGATCAACACATCGGAATCATTCCATCTGCTGCGGCTATGAAGGCCACCCAGGACTCCGTTTGCAGTCACATCACCGAACACCTTATATACACCACCGTCGGAAAGATTGATCCCGCTGTTTTCTGAAGTGATATTGCCGTTTACAGTGACGTCGATATCAGAGTCGCTGCCGCCGCTTGTATAGATGCCGTTACTCTTTGCAACAAGATCGCCTGCGGTGATATTGATCTTTCCATTTTCAAATGATGAGATGTAAAGAGCGTCATCGCCGGTAAGCTTTCCTGCATTTACTGTGATCGTGCCGGATCTTCTGCTGGTTAAGGAAAGGGCTGCAGCATCAGAGGTTACATCACCAAGATCTGCCAGAATATTGCCGGCCACACTCGAATAATACACGCAGTTGCTCATAATGTTGGAGTCTTTTGATTCAATGTCCCCTGTAGTAAGATTAATTGTGCCGTTACCGTTGGCGCTAAGGTTAAAGCCCTGTTTTGCCTTAATTTTTCCTGTTGTAATATTAACTATTGTATTGTCATCATTTGCGCCTGATCTAAGTCCGCGTCCCATCTCGGCTGTAATGTCGCGGGTTTTAAGGTCGATTTGGCTGCCGCCGCTGGCTTCCGGGTGTGCAGCAGAGTAATAGCTGCCATATCCCAGATCCTCTTTTGCTGCATCAATGTTTGCATTCAGGGTATAACTTACACTTGAATTCTTGCTCGCCTCAATGATCAGTCCATCCTTATTCTTTATGATATCAGTATCATTGGTTTCGTTCACGGTGTTGCCATCACTTACCTCGATCTTTATCGCTTCATCGGGGTTCTCCTCTGCATAAACAGTTAAGGGTGAAAAAATACCGATCGGCAATGTCAATGCCATTGAAATGGCAACGGCTGCTATTCTTTTTCCGCTTTTTGCTTTGATCATGTTTGTTCCTCCTTTTAATTCATTACTTGGGGATTTCTCGATTTACAGTTCGTTCACTCGAGATTGCATACCCGTTATTTGTTTGATGATTATTGTTTATCATATAGCATTATGGATTTCAGCATTTCCTGCGTATTCGGTCATTTTTGACGATTAACTGGCGTTTGTTCGGTACGATCAAAGGCCGCTGGATAGGAATTTTCTTCGGATTCGAACCAGCGTTCTCCGCTCCGGTCCGCTGCAAGAGACCGTCCACTGGACGGTCGCAGCCCTCTACGTCCCGATCCGTTCGGTACGTTCAGAGACCGCCGGGTTGACATATTCGTAAGATCACAAAAAAGACCATCCTTTTCGGATGGTCTTTTTCGTGATCGGCGTGACTGGATTCGAACCAGCGTTCTCGCGGCGCGAGGGGCGCCGCTCGGTCCGTCGCAAGAAGGCGCCACCGGCGCCTGCGACCCTCTCCGTCCCGCTCCGTTCGGTACGT
>JAEEGH010005502.1_pt1 | contig 31746 bp, 26 predicted proteins | sample 9134181 | NCBI WGS metagenome assembly JAEEGH01 (sample SAMN16246544, study PRJNA631951) | gut metagenome | biome: gut microbiome; feature: rumen; material: DP-attached | host: Bos | place: Iran: Karaj | collected 2018-10
GCCGCTCGCGCGCGACGGACGCATGATATACGTCGAGGTGAAGCCCGGTCCGGAGATCGTCCCGCACATTAAGAAGGTCTTCGCAGGGCAAAAGAGGGCGACGCCGGAAAACACGCTCTTCATCTCCTTCGACAAGGCGTCGTGCAAGGCGCTTAAAGAGCAGATGCCGGAATACAAGGTGCTCTGGATCACCTCCAGCAAGCATTGGGAAACGCCCGGATATCCTCCGGTAACGGCGAAGGACGTGATCGCGGCGATGCGCGAGACCGGTGCGGACGGCGTCGACTGCCACTTCGATCCCTCTGTCGTCACTAAGGAGATGGTCGCCGAGGTCCGCAAGGCGGGCTACGAGTTCCACGTCTGGACTGTTGACAAGCTCGACGAGACCGAAGAGGCGTTTCGGCGCGGCGTGCAGACCGTGACCACGAACTGCGCGGAAGCCCAGCTGAAGGCGGCCGAGGCGAGAAGGGCGGCGCCGCGTTCCTTCACCTTTGCGACTTGGAACATCGCCCACTACTCCTGCGGCAAGACGTATCCGTCGACGATCTCGGCGGCGGACATGCCGAAGTACAAGGCCGCCTACTCGGCGTTTCTCGACAAGGCGGACGCGTCGGTCGTCGGCGTCTGCGAGGACTCGTGGTTCTGCGACGCGGCCGGCACTCTCACGGCGCGCGAGACCATCTTCCCGCGCTATACGGGCTTCGTTGGCGAGAAGACGCGGCCCTACGACTACAATTCCCTCTACTGGAGGGATGCCGAATGCCTGGACTCCGGGCGCCGGATGTTCAGGAAGGCGACTGAGCCCCGCTTCTACCGCTGGGCGCGGCTTCGCATCTGCGGACGCGAGGTTGTAGTGGTCGAAGCGCACCTCGAGTGGAACATCGCGATCCCCGGCCACATGGACGACCGGAAGGACGAGATACGCCAGCTGATCGAAGACTTCGGAAACGAGCCCCGTGTCGTGATCGGCGGGGACTTCAACACGTCGCTTATGCTTTCGGACGGCAAGACGGAGATCAACACTCCGGAAGACTACGAAGAGTTCCGCAAGGCCGGCTATTCCGCGGCGCACTGGGGCTCGATAAGCACGTGGCCTGCCGACAGGCCGACGCTGTCGATCGACAACATCTTCGCCAAGGGTCTCTGGCTCGACGACGTGCGCGTCTTCGGCGATGCCGCGCTTTCGGACCACTGGCTGATGCGCTGCCGCCTTACGTTCGACGAGCCCGGCGAGCCGGTGGCCGCAGCTTCGGCAAGGTACACTTCCGACGTGGCGAAGGCGCCGCGCCGCCGCGGCGTGATGTCGCCCGCGCGCGACATGTCGGAGGACGATTTCAAGACGCTCAAGTCGTGGGGCGCGACGCTCCTCCGGTACCAGATCATCCGCGACTGGCACGGTGTGGACGCCAACCGAGATATTGTCGAATACGACCGATGGATGACGTCGAGGCTAGACCATCTCGACAAGGTCGTGCTTCCGCTGGCGGTGAAATACGGACTGAAGGTCGTCATAGACGTGCACGTTCCGCCGGGCGGACGCGACGCGGCCTCCGAGCACAACATGTTCTACGAAGAGAGGTACGCCAAGTACTTCGTCGACATGTGGCGGCGCATCGCGCGGCGCTTCAGGGGACGCGAGGGGATATACGGCTACGACCTCATAAACGAGCCTTGCCACAAGCGCATGGCCGCGCCGGGCTTCGACTACTGGAACCTTCAGCGCAAGGCGGCAGAGGCTGTTCGAGCGGAGGATCCGAAGACGCCGATTGTCGTGACTTCAAACAAGTGGGGCGGGCCTGACGGATTCGCCGACCTCAAGCCCCTTGCCGTTGAAAACGTCATCTACCAGGTCCACATGTACGAGCCCTTCGAGTTCACCCACCAGCGCGTCCTCGGCACGCGTCCCTGGACTGCCGGCTGGCCGAACGCCGAGAGGGGCTGGGACAGGGCGTTCCTCAAGAAGGCGCTCGCGCCCGTGCGCTCGTTCCAGAAGAAGTACGGCGCGAAGATCTACGTCGGCGAGTTCAGCGCAGTGTGCTGGGCTCCGGACGCGGAGAAGTATCTTAGGGACGCGATCTCCGTGTTCGAGGAGTACGGCTGGGACTGGTCGTACCATGCATTCCGCGAATGGCCAGGTTGGAGTGTGGAGCACGAAGGCGAGGACGATGCGAGCCTGCGCCTTTCGCCGGACAACCCGCGCCGCCGCGTACTCATGGACGCGCTGCGCCGGTGACGCAGACAGGCAGGGTGGTCTGCTGGGGAGTTTTTGTCAACGGGAACTCCCCAAAACCCGCAACTTGCCCTAGAAGCAGCAACAGCTTTTTTACGACCTGGCCGTAACCGTCTTCGGAGCGGATGCGCGCATGACGCCGTTCGGGTCCGTGCGCTCGACAACCACGCTGTACTTCGTGTCGGACGCGAGACCGTCAGGACACTGGAACGTGAGAAGATCCGCGCTCGTCGACTCGAACGTGTCGGCCTCCGCCGTGACATCTCCCTCCGCGTCCTTGAACAGCACCTTCACGGTGTCGCCGGTCGCCCAGAGTATCCTGCCGTTAACGATGACCTTGCCGTTGATGCTTATTTCGCCGCGCGGCAGTTTCGTGTCGCCAGAGGCTTGGATTCCGTATGTGGCCTCTCTGACGAACCTTGCCTTCGGCTTCGAAAAATGGGTAAAAACTTTACCCATAAAGTTGTCATGCTGCTCTTTCGCTTTAGCGGCGATTATGGTATCATTCACGGCGTAGCTCCTTTTTGGTTGGTTGTTGTTAGCAGTCGGTATTATACCGAAGATCGGCGGGAAGGGGCTACGTTTTTTGTGCCTAAAACCGCGAACGGCAGGCCTCATCATCGAGACAAGCCAAAAAATGGGTAAACTCCAGAAGGACGTGTCCATTTCAAGTGGCTGGGGAATTATGGTATAATTGCACCATGAAGGGATGTGCTCAAAACAAACCGCGCGTCGTACTGTTCGTCATCAATGCACAGGATCCGACCGTCCTCGGAATGAAGGCTGGGCTGGAGTCCGCACTGCAGCCTGGCGGCTTTCGGCTACAGGTCGTGTTCTTCCATGCGGACGGCAAGCCTCCACGGATCCGCGAACTGGTAGAGCTGTGGAATCCGGTTGGCGTGGTTGTCGCCGCCGAAGGCGTTGCCGTTGGCAATGTCCGCATACCCGTGGTGTTTCTTGATGTCGGGTTCTCCGAGGAACGGCAGAATGTCGTCTATCACGATTCGTCGGCGATGGGGCGTCTTGCTGCGAAGGAGCTGCTTTCGATCGGCAATGAGGCGTTCGGGTATGTGGCGCATCCGTTGGATCTTCCGTGGGACAGGGAACGCCACCGTTCGTTTGCCGACACGCTTGCGCTCAACGGATTCGCGTGCAGCATGCACAGGCTTCCGTCCCTTGAGATGAAAGACCGCAAGATGATGTCGGGACTGAAATCCTATCTGCGCGCCATCCCCAAGCCGTGTGGGCTGCTCGCCGCGAACGACGAAATCGCTGCTCTCGTCATCGCCATTGCGATGAGGCTCGGGTTTTCTGTGCCTGACGACGTGTCCGTTGTGGGAATCGACGACAATCCGACCTACGTCGAGGGCGGCGCCGTCTCGATCACAAGTATCGTTCCAGATTGGGAGAAAGATGGACAGTTGGCGGGGAAGATGCTTGTAGACCATCTTGCTGATCCTGCGCAGAAATGGAAAAAAGCCTGCTCTCCGATACACGGCATCATCCACCGGGCATCAACCCGGCGGATGCGGCACGTCAACCATCAGCTTGTCCGCAAGGCTCTTGCCTTCATCCGCGACAAGGCCTGCGATGGCATTACGTCAGCAGATGTCATTCGCCATATTGGTTGCTCGCGTTCGCTCGCCAATCTGCGGTTCCGCGAAGCAACTGGGAAGTCCATATTGGAGGCCATACACGATGTGCGCTTCAGGACGGCGACAGACATGCTTGCGAACGGACGGTTGAGTGCGCAGGTCGTGGCTGCCCGGTGTGGCTATAAATCCACATCGTTTTTCCGTAGCGAGTTCAAGCGGCGGATGGGCGTATCGGTTGGTGAGATCAAGAGCTTGTGATTGGGATCGTTGGCGGATCGAGGCAGTAGATTTTTGGCGCAATCAATCCATTTGTAGCGCCGATTATGCTATCATATGCGGCGATGGAAAAGAAATCGTTAGCCGTCTCCGCTCTTGCGGCCGCCCAGTCGATCGCTTGCCTGGCTTGGGACTTCTCCACTCCCCAGCCCAACAAGTACGAACTGCCGCCGGCGTCTCCCGGGGTTGTGCAGGAGGCGAAGGCCGCCAAGGCGCGGCTCAAGACGGTTTCGCCTTCGATGATCATTGCCCATCGAGGCGAGTGCGAATACTGTCCGGAGAACACGGTGCCCGCGTTCGCGGCGGCGGTCGCGGGCGGCTTTGGATTCGAATGCGACCTGTGGCTGGCGAACGATGGCGTCATCTTCATCACGCACGACGCGTGGATCGGCGGAAAGAAGGGACATGCCGCGAAGGGCTGGGCGACGAACATGGTTTGGCGCGGTTCATTGGAGAAGAGTGATGTTGGATCGTGGAAGGCTCCGGAATGGACCGGTACGCGGATGCCGACGATAGACGATGTGCTGCCGTGGGCGGGCGACGGACATGAGATAGAGCTGCATGTGTGCGATTCACGCACGGATCTCATTCTCCCTAAACTGAAGGAGGCGCTGTCGCGGCATCCCAACGCGACACCGCAGAATGTTCGGATCAACGTCTCGTGGCGCGGACGCGGCTGGTTGCATGAGAATCTCCCCGAATACCGCTGCACGAGCAACGGCCTCCTCCGTGACGGCTGGCGCGTCGCCGACAAGCCGCTGGACGTCAAGGCCATCGTGGACGGCATGGCCCCGGCCGGACAGATCGGCGTCTGGAGTCCGCGGTGGGACGAGGATCTGCTGACGCGGGAAATCATCGAGCGCGTCCACCGCAAGGGCATCAGGGTCTGCGTATGGACGGTGAACGACGCGGCGTCGGCGTGGGCGGCGCTTGGGCGCGGAGTCGACATCGTCATGACGGACCGACCGTCGTCGCTTCTCCGCGAGATGAAGGAGTTCTGATGTTGTCGTGACAATCAAAGGTGTTCATTCTTAAGAAAGGGGATGCAACAATGAAAAGAACAGTCCGCAATGAAATGTCGCATGGGGATCCGGCATGTGGAATCGCCGCGTTTCTGGCCGCGTGGCTCGTGCTGTGCGGCGGCGCAGCGATCGCAGGCGGGGTTGCCACAAACTTCTGGGCCGGCGGCAATTCCGAAGGCGGCGGCTGGGCCACGGCCGGCAACTGGAGCGCGGGTGTTCCCGTAGCGGGTCAGGTTCTGGCATTCCGCAACGGCGATGTCGTGAAGATGTCGAACGCGGATGTGGTGACCGCGACCGCGGCGGACGGTTTCGACTTGCGCGGCGAAGGCACTACGCTTTATCTGCCGCAGGATGCGTCGGCGAACAATACGTATCCCCCGGTTTATCTGGACGAGGGCACAACGCTCTACATCCAAGGTGCCAAGAACACAACGCTCAAGGCGCTCAATGGCTCAGGGCATGTGACGTGCGCGGTGACCACGGCAAACCGCAATCTCTTTCTCGGCGAGGTCGGCAAGTCGCTCGTCTCAGATTTCGCCGGACGCCTCAGCGGGCGAATCGTCATTTATGCTGCCGGAGCCGTGCGCTTGACTGGTACGGAAAGCACTTCGACCGGCAATTTCGTTGTCTATCGCAATGTGAACGACAAAGTCGCGTATCCTGTCTATGGCACGGCGGAAATCGCGAAGTTCGGTAGCGGAGCATCTTCAGTCGGCAATGCACCCGAAGTCGCTATCCGATACGCAGGCAGGATCATCTACATAGGCGACGAGGACGATGTAACCGACAAGGGCATAACTTTCCGGCATCAGGCGAACGGCACACACAACTACCCTGAGACGTTTGACGCCGGTGCACATGGCGGCATTACGTTCAACGGCACGTTCCATACTTCCCATCAAGAGGCGGATCGGGCATCTACCATAGTTCTTACGGGTTCCAACACCGTGCCGTGCGTTGTCGCCGGAGAGTGGAAGGAAAGCATCGAGAACGGCACAGGACACCTTGTCGCGCATGTCACCAAACGCGGCTCCGGCACTTGGCGGTTCGCCGATCACGCCTCGCGCAGGAACAGCAACGGATTTGCGGTGGAGGAGGGGACGCTCCAGTTCGACTCCATCGCCGAGACGAACGTCGTCTGCTCGCTCGGTCTTGCCACAATGCTCCAGAAGCCAAACCTCGGAACGTACTCTGCGGCAAATGACGTCGATTACGCCTATCTGCTCGGCGGAGAGACCACGAACGTGGTCTTCGAGTACACCGGCGCCGGCTACAGCACCGTGACGACGCGCCCGATTGCGCTGACGGGGCAGGGCGCTCGGCTCAAGAGCAATTCTTCCGGCAGCAAGGGCGGTCTGTCGTTCTCCGGCGTTTCGGCGGTTGCCAACGGCGCAGCAGTGAAGACGCTCTGGCTTGGCGGCACGAACACGTTCAGCCGTGTCGGCGAAGTTTCGGACGGCGCCGGGAAGGTTGGCGTCACCAAGGAGGATTCCGGCACATGGACGCTCATCGGCAACCAGACGTTCTCCGGTCCGCTGGAGGTCAAGGCGGGCACGCTTGTCGTCGCGCGCAAGCGTCCGTACACATGGTTCAGGTTCACGGTGAAGGGGATATGCGATAACGACGTCTTCTTCCTCAACGAATTCGGTCTCTTCAATCAGGCTGGCGTTCAGCAGAACAAGAATCTGGCGGCGATCTCTTCTGGAACGGGGAAAATCAAGAACAGCATCAATTACATGACCCTGACGCCCGGTCAGGCGACAATTGCGACATCGAAGGTGCTGTATTGGTGGCCGGAGGATTATCGCAATCTCAATGGCCTTTTCGATGGCGAGGGGTCTGGCAAATACTGGCGGTCGATGGTGTATGACGGAGGACGCCCGACCTGGAACAGCACGACGCACCACATCCCTGTCGTGTTTCGCCTTCCGGCCGGCGCAGACGAAGTGTCGTCGTGCGACGTGGTCTCTGCAAGCGCGACGCAGTCCGTGACGGCATTTTCGTTAGACGGCAGCTGCGACGGCGTTGTTTGGACGAACCTTGTCAACAAGCAGTCAGGCGATTTCGACTATACACAGCTGAACAAATGGCTCTCCGACATGTCCGCCTATCCGGGCGAAACGCATGTTCCGGCTGTGGGCTGGCGTTTCACGGGACACGAGGGGAGCGACGGGTTCTCGTCGCTGGAGAACGTGAGTGCCGTCAGTGTCGCGCCTGGCGCTACACTCAAGGCGGAAGGATCGGCGGTCACTCTCCATTGCCTTACGCTCGACGCGGCGAACGGGAACGGCACGATCGACGGCTTTGATTTCGCTGAAAACGGCGTCGTCAATTTCGTCAACGCGCCATCGGGCGCCCAGACGCTTGACGTGCAAATCCGGCTTGCGAATCTTCCCGACGGCGCGCTTGCGCGGCTGAACGGATGGAGCGTGGCGATCAACGGGCAGAGAAAGTCGATGATAGTGGCGTTTGACGGGGCCGGAGCTACGGCCTACCGCCCGGGCACCATGGTGATCATACGGTAAGAACAGTGAGATTCCACTTCTGCATTCTGGCAATCGTCGCATGTGCCGTCTCGGCGGCGCATGCGGGGTTCTACCGCACGGAAAAATCCGCGGACGGCACTTGGCAAATGGTCGCGCCCGATGGAAGCGCGACGTTCCTTTCTGGCGTCGATCATGTGAACTGGACAGGGCAGTGGTGCGAGCGCACGAGGCGGGCGGCGTATCACGAGACGAACCGGAAGAAGTACGGAGCAAAGGCGGTCTGGGAAACGAACACGCTTGCGCGCCTTGGGAAATGGGGCTTCAATCTTTTAGGTGCGGGGTGCGACAATGATCTGCAACATCGCGGCCTTGCCCACACGGTCTATCTTGACATCGGCGGGAAGATGGCGAAAAAAGGCGGAGAATGCGCCATCCGTCCGAATCCCGGCAATGTGCCGTGCGGCGGATTCCCAAACGTGTTTGCGCCCGAATGGGAATGGATGTGCGAGAAGGTCGCCCGGGAGATGTGCGCGAAGGCGAAGGACGATCCCGATCTCGTCGGCTACTTCATCGACAACGAGCTGGCGTGGTGGGGGAACGGCGGCATGTGGGAGGACGATGCGCTCGCCGGCGGACTTTTTGACATTGTGGCCGCACTTCCGCAGGATAATCCGGCGCGCAAGGCGTTGGCAGGGCAAACCTCGAAAGTCGCATTCCTCGAAGTGCTCGCCGAGCGCTATTTTTCCGTAGCAACGGCGGCCATCCGCCGCGCTGATCCGAACCATCTGATCCTCGGCTGTCGTTTCGCCGGATTCAAGGGTGCGCACGAAGTCGTGTGGCGGGCCGCAGGGCGGCATTGCGACATCGTCACGTTCAACTGCTATCCATGGGTCGATCTCGACACTGGCGTAGTCATGGCCGGAACAGCGCTGCGGAATGTGCGTTTCGACGACGCGCTGGCCGAGCGCTACGATTGGGCCCGGAAACCGTTCATGGTGACGGAGTGGAGCTTTCCGGCCCTCGATTCCGGACTTCCCTGTCTGCACGGAGCAGGGCAGAGGTTCAGGACCCAGGACGAGCGTACGCGGGCGACGGAGATATTCCTTCGCGCCATGATTGCGTCGAAGCCGATTGTCGGGCATTCCTATTTCATGTGGGTTGACGAGCCGTACTGGGGAATCCGCAAGGAGCTGCCGGAGGATTCCAATTATGGCCTCTTGAACGAGAACGACGAACCGTATCCGCTGGTCGATGTGTTTGCGCGGATGCGTCCACCCGTCTTCTCGCGCAGAGGCGATGCGTATTCGCTGAGGAATCATGGCGGAATGGAGTTGCGCGGGCGCATCGGCGGGAGGCAGATGGTCGATGCGGTGTCGCTTCACGGCGCGGAGATAGGTTCCTGGAACGCGATGCTGCAGTTCGTGGATTGCGGGAAATCCGTCTGGCGCGAGACGGCAAGAGTCGTGGATGTGGAGTGGAACGCAGCCCGGCGAGTGCTCACGATCCTCGCCGAAGGCGGAGCAGGGGAAATCCGTTTTGCGGTGACGCATGAAATAGATATGGATGGGGCAAGGCCGATCTTCCGTGCCAGATGCGCAAAGATCGAGAATGTCGGGCGGGCCGATCTGAAGCTGGAGCGGATTTATTTCCGCCAATATGCGCCATACGCGGCGGCCACGGTGGACAAAGCGCAGGTGCCGAGCCTGTGGAAGGAGCCAAAGCGGGCGGAGTGGAACGATCCTGCGACGGGAAGAATATGGGGATTGTGGACGGATGCAAAGGACGCCGACGACTTCTTTAGGTACTATGTCAGTCCGAAGGACGGGAGCGTGCATCCCGATGCCGGCTTCAAGCCGCATGAGAGCGTAGCCATCGCTCCCGGTGCGGCGTATGTGCCGCCAGAAGATTGCTCATGGGCGGTTGCTGAGGCGGATTCAGCAGAATATTCCAAGGAAGCGAAGGTAGAATGAGGAATGTCAGAATAGTGGTGGGGATTGCAGTTTCGTCGGTTGCCGCAGTGTTTGCGTCGGCGCGCGGTGATGTCACATTGGAGAACGCGGCGTTCAGGCTGGTTTTGGGCGACGATGCCATTGCAAAGTCACTGGTCGTGAAGGCGACGGGCGAGGAATGCCTGTCGGATGCCGAGCCGACGCCGCTCTTCGCCGTGACCCAGGAGCGTCCGTTCAACAATGAAATCAAGCTCATCCACATGCACAAGCGGACGACCTATCCTGCTTGTTCGATCAGACGGGAAGGGGACAAGAGCCTGACCGTGGGCTTCAAGCTTGCGCCATACAAGGCTGTGGTCGAGGTGGACGTGAAACCGTCCTACATGACGTTCAGGCTCGTCGACTTCATCGTGAAGCCGGAAGACTACGGCGACCTGAAGATGGATACGCCGCCGGTCGCGTCGTTCCGCGTGTTGCAGCTGCCTGTCGGCAAGCGGAAGAACTTCGGAGACTGGATCAACGCGATGTGGGACGAGAAAGGTGCGGTGGGTGTGCTCGGCACGTCCGTCGAGACGTTCATCGACAACGAAGAATATCGTCGCCATATGCTTCTCACCGCAGACCTCCAGCATGGCTACCGTCTGCGCGGCGGTTCGGCGGCGCTTGTGGCGGCGGCGACGCCCAAAGCGTTCCTTGATGCCGTCGGGCAGATGGAGGAGGACTTCGGCCTGCCGCATGGGGTGAAGAGTCGTCAGTCGCCGCTCATAAATGCATCAATGCTTCGCGTTTCAGACCTCAATCCCAATAACGTCGATCAATACATCGACGTCGCCAAGAAAGCAGGCTTCCGCCTGATGCTTCTTTACTACACATGTATCGTGAAAGAGGTTAGCTCGTGGGGGTTTAACGGAAACTGGGACATGCAGGACGTCTATCCCAATGGGCTTGCCGATCTTAGGCGGATGCTGGACAAGATCAAGGCCGCCGGAATCACGCCCGGGCTTCACTTTCTTCATACTCACGTGGGATTGCGCTCCAGATACGTCACGCCCGTTGCCGACCATCGGCTGAACCTGAAGCGGCGTTTCCGTCTGGCACGACCGCTCGAAGCTGGGGATTCGGAGCTGTTCGTCGAGGAGAACCCGTCAGATTCCGTAATGGAAAATGGATGCCGCGTGTTGAAGTTCGGCGGTGAGCTGATCTCCTACGAGCGCTACACGACGGAACAACCTTATCGCTTTACTGGCATCAAGCGCGGCGCGTGGGATACGAAGGAGGTTCCCCATCCGGCGGGCGAATACGGCGGCATCCTTGATGTCAGCGAATACTGGCTGCCGCAGAGCTGCTATGTTGATGAACGCACCAGCCTTCAGGACGAAATCGCGGACAAGATCGCTGCCGTCTATGGCACGGGATTTGAATTCGCGTATTTCGATGGTTCGGAAGGCGTTCATCCGCCATACAACTACAACGTGCCATATGCGCAGTATCGCGTATGGAAGAAGCTGGCGCCAGAGCCGATTTTCGCCGAGGCGGCAGCTAAGGCGCATTTTGGATGGCACATGCTGGCGGGGGCAAACGCCTTTGACATCTTCAAGCCAGAGGAGTTCAAAGAGAAGATCATTGAGTTCCCATTTGCCGAGGCACCATTGATGCGCAGCAACTTCACGCGGCTCAACTTCGGCTGGTGGCAGCTCTACCTGCCGGACGTTGACGGGAAGCATGGAAAGCCCAGCATCGGAACACAGCCTGACATGTGGGAGTTCGGCACGAGCCGTGCCGCCGCATGGGATTGCCCGATGACGATCAATTTTCACGTCGGTGAGGCGACGAAGCATCCGCGCCTCGGCGATCTTCTCGAAGTCGTTCGACGCTGGGAGGATGTTCGCGCAAGGAACTGGCTTACGGCGGAGCAGAAGAAATCGCTCAGAAACGCAACGCAGGAGCATCACCTGCTCGTCAACGGCAATGGCGAGTACGAGCTAGTGCCAGTCCGTGAGATTCGAGGTGTCGCCGGTGGGCTCGTGTCGGCGTTTCTCTTTTCGAGAAATGGGAGGCGCACCGTAACGATGTGGCACAACACAGGGAAGGGGCGCATATCGTTTCCGTCTGGCTTCGCTTTCACGCTTCGGAAAGAGCCGGACGGTGAACCGATGGAGACGAAGGACGGCGCGTTTGACATTTCCGGGCGGGTTTACATCGATACGGATGCTGCGGATGATGCCGTCATCAAGGCGCTTTCGGAAGTTTCGCTGTCCGCGCCGCTTTAGCCGCCGATAGTCACTTCGACGGCACGTGGAAAGGCCCACAACGTTCGAGTGAGAAGTATTCAATCGTCGGCAAGTGCACTCTGAGTGACGAAACGAAGAAGCTCGTCGAGTTCGACGGCGCAGATGTGTTCTTCACGCTGAAGGACGACGGGAAATGGGCGTCGCCGTTTCGCGTGATAGGGTATAAGCGAGGCGCGGTCGCATATGACAGGGTCTTCGCCATCCGAAATGCGGACACGAACGAGCTTTACGCGGCGGAACTGCTCAAGAAAGAAGGCAAGTCGTTTGGCGAGAATGCGCGGCCGTTTCTCCACGGACCGTTTCATGTCGTGATATCTTATCACAAGTTCGTCAATGCCCATTCAATCTCCATTTGCGACGACTATCCGTTTACGCCTCCTGGCATACCTCCGCGCTCCTGTCCCTCATGTTCCTTCCGTCCCTCGGCGTCACTCGTTTATTGTCATAACACCCAAGAACCTCTGCTCTTCTGCGGATTCGCTTTGCTTCGCCTGCTTGGCAGGGTCGCCTAAGGTGCCAAAGTGCCTTCCTCCTTCTATGTAAGCTTCGTCGGTCACGTGTGTAAGCTCCTTCCCCTAACTGTGCGAGCTTCTTTCCCTGCCTGTGTAAGCAGTTGAAATGACGTGATTTCATGGTCCAAATGACGTCATTTGACCCTTGAAATGACGTCATTTCTATGGTATAATGACGTCATTTCCAATGCGAACACAGATAGAGAATGGTTTTTGCATAGGGAAAAGAGCCTGAAAACACGGTTAGAAGAAGGGAAAAGCACATGAAGACGAGGACAAAAGTCAAGGCGGTTGCCTACAAGGCCAATGCAGCCGGCAAGTTCAAGGCCAACATCGAGCCGTACCAGATACTTGATAAGAAGGAGCTTGTCGAACGCTGGGCGGCGTATTCCGGCTTGAATCTTTCGCGTGCGGAGGCTGTGCTGACGATGCTTGAGGGTTTCGTCATGGACGAGCTTTCCAAGGGGAACAGGCTCGACTTCGAGCTGGTGTCGTTCTATCCGAGACTTTCCGCCGCGCTTCCCGCGCGCGACTCTTCGCCCGACGCCGAAGGACTCTTCGTGCGCGGCGCGGTGAAGGCGCGGCGTCCGCTGGTGAACGGACTCATGAACGAGCTGGAGGCGGTAAACGACCTTTCATCCGTCCATTCGCATATCTACAACGTTTTCGACAAAACTGAGAATAAATTCGACGTTATGGCCGCCGGGCACGTTCTGAGCATCTCCGGTTGCGACATTCCCGTGGACGCCGCGAAGGAAGACGAGGGCGTGTGGATTGAAAAGCGCACGCACAAGGGATTCGAGCGCATTGCGAAGGGGAGGGTCGTTGGCTACGACCTCGACATGATGAATGTCGTCTTTGACGAGGCTGTTCCGTCCGGCAAGCACGTGATAGCGGTCTATACGCGCTGCGGAAACGGAGAAGGCTACCGCGTCGTCCGCGTCAGCCGCAAGATACGCGCTCTGTAGCTGCGAACGGGGACAGTCCCCAATCTGTTAGTAGCTGCGAACGGGGACAGTCCCCAATCTGTTACTTGAGGCCTTTGCCTCTCCACGGCGCGTGTATGGTCGCATGGGATAAATCACTGGACGGATAAAGTGTTTCTAGCGTGATAAATCAAGCGCATACTTCACGCCATGCAGAACCGGAAGTACAACGCCAGGAAAGCGGAGCTCGAAAGATGCCAGGACGCGGCGAAGAAGCGCCCTGCGACCGAGACGGCTGCGGCGAAGGCGCCCTCGGGAGAGAGGGACTGCGGCGCTGCGCCAGTCGCGAAGCTTGCCGAAACCGTCGTTCGTGCCGCCAAAAATGCGGAATTGCGATCATGTCCGCGAGGCGTACGACGATCCTCTTCCGCAATGGCATCCGCCGGCTGACAGGGAGATTTGGTATAATATGCGGGTAAGGTAAACTAACAGAAAATGAAGGAGGTCTTGCCGACGTAAAGACGATATAGGCGGGTCAACGGCCCGTCAACTACGATTTGCATAACTGCAACGCGACGTTCCACTGAAAAGCCCTGCAATGTTTTTCAAGGAAAGAACGACGAGTTGGCAGGAGTGCGCCCGTTTCGGGGGCGCACATTCCTGTCGTCTTGTATTCTTTCCGGGTATCTTGCAGGGCACCCTCAGTGGAGTATGAGACGATCAAGGGGTGCGTCCCCGAATCTTTCTCTCCGTCGTGCGAGCGGCGGCGGACGAGAAAGGAAGACGGATGAAGACAGAGGATCAAGTTAGCACCGAGGCTGAAAACACGCTTGGCTTCAACGATGGCGAGACCAGAGTCGTGCAGGGAGTTGGACAATTGACATCCTTCAAACAACTTGGGTTCAAGGACGAAGGAAAGCAATACAAGCCAGATGGATGGTACTTGCCAGACGATAAAAGCAAGGTCGCCATCATTCTTGAAGTTAAGAGTTCTGACAAGGATTTGTCGGTTGCGGCGTATGAGAACGAAATTAGGCGCAATATCGCCGTAGCAAAGCAGAAGTATTCTCATGTAGTTGGAATCCTTTACAAACGGCATAGGCGTCCGTATCTGGAAGGATTGTAACGAGGTGAAATCTGGTCTTTCTCGAAAGCTGGAACACAAATCTTATTACACTCGCCTGTTTTCGCAAACAATCATAGATAAGCAGCGGATATACAACGTTACCAAGCGCATCAACGATTCGTTGCACAATGACTTCAAAATGACGGACTTGACCGACAGGATGATTTTCACGGCTTGCGCACTTGTCGTGCAGCGGTATAATCCTGTTAATGGACTTAAAACACAAAAAAAGCAAGGCTATGAAATCGTCCATACTTGGATTACAAAAAAACTTGCCGACGCGCTTGATGCCGACAACGCAAATGTTTCCGTTCCAAATGGCAAGATAAATTTCCTTGTGGAGGAATTCTTGAAGATAAAGCCGTCGGTCACGGACAACACAGAAGCACTGGACAAGCTGATTGACAATGTGTGCGAGATTTCCGATCTCGTCAACTCAGAATACTGGAACGGCGAAGATGTGATGGCAATCTTCTTCAATGAATTCAACCGCTATCGCAAGAAGAAGGAGATGGGGCAGATACTTACTCCCGACCATGTAACTAGTTTCATGTATCGCCTGATTGGTGTCTCGAAAGAAGATCGCGTACTTGATGCGGCATGCGGGACGGGTGCGTTTCTTGTAAAGTCAATGTGCAATATGATGAGAGAAGCTGGAGGTTATTCATCGGCAAAGTCCAAAGAGATACGCACGGGGCAGCTGTTTGGTATAGAAGTGGACCGTCGTGTGTTTGCGCTTGCCTGCGCCAACATGCTTATACACAAGGACGGAAAGACGAATCTCGAACAACTGGACAGCAGACACGAGCAAGCATCAAACTGGATAAAGGCCAAGGGCATTACAAAGGTGTTGATGAATCCACCGTATGAGCGGAAGTATGGTTGCATACGGATTGTCGAGAATGTTCTCGATTCCGTTCCAAAGGGGACGCTTTGTGCTTTCATACTGCCAGACAAAAAGCTGGAGAAAGATAATGGATGGCGACTACTAGGACGGCACACTTTGAAGACAATCGTAAAGATGCCGGAAGATCTTTTCTTTGGGGTCGGAATCACGACATCGATATTCGTATTTGAAACTGGCACACCACAAGACGGGAAAGACATAGAAGGCTATTATATTGAAGATGATGGCCTTGAAACTGTTAAAAACAAGGGACGGCAGGACGTAAAAGGGCTCTGGCGTGAAAAGGAAGATTACTGGATAAAATCTATTACTGAGCATCACGATGACCAAAAGCTTGGAACGAAGCGCATAATTCGCCCTTCAAAATCGACGCTTTCATATCCAACGCCTGAAAAGCCGTTTGAGATATTCGAAGAGGATTTCGTCAAAGCAATAATGGACTATGAAATGTACAAACGTGGGATTGAGGCTCTTCGTAACTTTTAGTGGAAAGCGCTCTCTTCTGGATAGACAATCGGCAGCACATATACGATAATATGAGGCATGGATTTACACACTCACTATGGGAAACTCCTCGGGATCGGGGACGAATGGAAAGTGACGGACGTCAAGCTCGACATGCTTCACGGACGCGTAGACATATACCTCGACTACGGCGAGACGTGTGCGCCATGCCCCCAATGCGGCACACTTTCGTCGATACACGACCGTCAGGGCGAACGCGTCTGGAGGCATCTCGACACCATGCAGTTCACGACGCTGATACACGCGAACCCTCCGAGGTGCAGGTGTGAAAGGCACGGCGTCAAGGTCATCGACATCCCGTGGGCCGAGAGGAACTCACACTTCACGCTCATGTTCGAGGCCTTCGCGATCGAGGTTCTGAAGCGCGTCCGCAGCAACACTGACGCCATAAAGATGCTCCGCCTGAACTGGAGCCAGGCACAGCGCATCAAGGCCAGGGCGGTTGAACGAGGGCTGGCTCGTCGTTCGTCGGAGGAGGTGTCGTTCGTGGGCATGGACGAGAAGAGCTTCCTCGCCGGGCGCGCGTCGAGCGCCTTCGCGAGCATCATGGTGGACATAGACGGCAAAAGAGTCCTGGACGTGGCCCGTGGACGCAGCGAACAGGGGGCGTCGGAGCTGATAGACAGGGCGCTGACCCCCGTGCAGCAGTATCTTGTCTGCGGCGTCGCGATGGACATGTCGGCCCCGTTCGCGAAGGCCGTCCGGGAGAAGCTGGTCTGCGCGGACGTCGTGTTCGACAGGTTCCATCTTATGAAGCACCTCAACGAGGCCGTGGACGAAGTCAGGCGCAGGGAACACTCCAAGCTGCTCAAGAGCAACGACAGGCGCCTGTCGAAGACCCGCTACCTCTGGCTCAAGTGCTGCGAAAGCCTCAGCCCCGAGGCGCAGAAGTGGCTGAAGGGACTTGTCGACGAGAACCTTGCCACCGGCAAGGCGTGGGGGCTAAAGGAGGCGTTCAAGGAGTTTTGGAGGCGCAGGGACGCCGACTTCGCCAGGAGCTTCTTCCAGAGATGGTTCGACGAAGTCGCCGCTTCCTCGCTCAAACCGATGGTAAAAGTGGCGAAGATGTTCAAACGACACCTCGAAGGCATGCTCAAGTGGTATGACATGTTCATCGACAATGCGGCCTGCGAAGGGTTCAACGCCAAGATACAGGCCGTCAAGACCGGAGCGAGGGGATTCCGCAGTTTCGAGAACTATCGCATCGCCATACTGTTCAACTGCGGCAAACTTGACATGCTGCCGATTGTCTGACCAGAAGAGAGCGCTTTCCACTAAAAGTTACGAAGAGCCGGGAGTTTGAGAGAGTTGTGGGTAAAGAGATTTGGGGAAAAGGGATTTAAGTCGATTTCAGTCCTCTTTTCCGTGGATGGCGAACGGAGGGCGGGGAGTCGCACGAGAGAAGGCGCAAACGGGCCCCGACAATTTCCAGATCACGCGCCCGGGCGTCCTCAGTCCGCAATCCTCTGCCCCTCTGACCTGCGAATCCATTTCTGGGCCTCAACTACGTCTCTTTCAACGCCTCTGCCTCTGTAGTAGCAGGCGCCAACATTGTACTGGGCCTTTGAAAGCCCCTGCTCCGCCGCCTTGCGAAACCACTTGAACGCCTCGTCAAAGTCCCTGACAACGCCTCTGCCGTTGTAGTAGCATGAACCCAGGCTGAACTGCGCCTTTGCATATCCCTGCTCGGCAGCCATGCGAATCCATTTCACAGCCTCGGCAACATCCCTGGTAACGCCCGTACCGTCGTAATAGCACACGCCGAGCCCGTATTGCCCCTCTGCATACCCTTGCTCAGCCGACATACGAACCCATTTCGCGGCCTCTGCATAATCTCTGGAAACCCCTTCGCCGCGATGGTAGCACACTCCAACGTCGAACTGCGCCCTTGCATAGCCCTGTTCCGCCGATCTGCGCGTCCATTCCATCGCCTGAACTGCATCCTTGTCAATGCCGATTCCATTGCGATAGCACGCCCCCAGAAAGCACTGCGCAACGGCGTTGCCCTGCTCGGCCGCATTGCGAAAACACCTTACGGCCTCCGCAAAGTTCTTCTCGACTCCGTTGCCTGTGCAATAGCGCAGAGCCATGCGCAGCTGCGCCCGCGCCGACCTCTCGTCCTCCACGTTCCCGGCCTTGCCTATTCTGACGTAAACGCTTCTGTGGAACCGGCCAACGCCATCAGAACGCAGCGCATCTTCGCTGGAAAGATCGTCATCCACAACCTCAGAAGCGAACAGAGGCGAAGCGCCGAGACAGACGGCGCACAACAACACCAGCTTTACCACCAGGAATTTCATAAGGCGGATATTATATCAAATCCAAAGCGGGAATTGGTGGAGCCTTTGGCACTGAGGACAAGAGGGGATAAGGGATGCAATGGACAAGAGCATGTCAAATCGCCGCGCCGGCAATCTCCTGGCCTTTAAGCCGACTACAGCGTTCTCTGCCAGGCGACGGCTATGCGACTGCGGTGTCTTCTATGAAGGCAAAGACGTAACCGGCGTCCGCTGCCATTTTCGCCGCAACGAACATCTTCTCGACGTAGTCCGGCTGGTAAGCGAAATAGTGACGGTGGAAATACTGCTCGTGGTCCGCGAAGACCAGAAGCTCACTGCCCAGAACGGCGGACATCTCGTCCCTGACGACCGACGGGCTGCACAGGTTCAGCATCGGTCCGTTGCGAAAGCGCTTGAACCCTATGCCCACGTCGCGGTCGTACACATACGAGAAGGTGCCGCAGGTCTCGCCCGCCTGGTCGGTCATGAGATGGTTGTAGGCGCTCGCGGACGAAAGCAGCGCGGCGTCGTAGGCAGTGCGGCGGAAGAGCGCCGTCTCGGGCTTAGCTCGGCGGGGACCCCATCAGTTTGCCGCGGAGGCGGCGGCGAAAACATACCTTGGAAATCTCGAAAACCAACCAATTTAAAGCCCTCGGAACTGGCGAGATTTCGCTTGCGGCGGCGGTCACGCGGTCTGTACAAATGGACGTAAGGGACATCAGGGACGTTAGGGACGGAATCATGGTGCAGGGGAGAATGAAGGGTCAGAGCTTATTGATACAGTAGCCGAGTTTTTGGTATAATGCCCACATGAGAAAATTCCGTTTCCAACGTTTGAAATCTGGACAACCAGCGCGGCAAGCCTTGACTACAGACAAAAAGATTCTTGTCTACTGACAAAAGATCGTCCATCAACAGTCAAAAACCCGAGTTTTCCGATCATCCCTTTACACAGGATGAAGATACAATGTCGAAACCCGAAGGAATTCTGGCAAAACGTCGTAAGAACTATAACATACCGCAAAGGGAATGTCACAGGCCAGAGTCCTACTTCTCCAGTTTCGACTTGTGGCGCTTAAGCTCGGCGAGGTCAGACAACGGTATCGCGAGCAGAATCTCGTCCACAACGGTTATCTTGTCCTTCAGCGACTTCGTTTCCGCCTCAACCGCCGCGATCTTGTCTGACAGGACCTTGCGAAGCTTAACTACGGTGTCAGCCTCGAATTCGGCGACAATGTCCGTAAGAGACTTCTTCGGCTTGAGCCGCTTGTCAATGTCGTCCATCGCCGACTTGCGCGTCGATATCGCGTAACGCTGCCTGGTCTGCGCCGCATCAACGGCGTTTTTGGCCAGCCGGTTCTGCATATCCGGATTCGTCAAGTTGTCTATCTGACGCCGCTTCACATCAAGCTGTCTTTCAACATCGTCGATCTTGCTGACAATAGACCGCTTGTTCGCATCTCGAGCCCGCTCCTGGTGGACGCTCCCCACCATTGCGTGTCCAGACACATCCTTGTAGTCCTTCAGCAGCCGCTTGCGCTGGGACTCAAGGCTGGACAGCTCCTTTTTAAGGCGGCTTATCTCGGTCTCGCGCTGCTGCTTGCTCATGTTAGCCCACTTCTTCGTCTCTTCGATGCTGGCGCCGTAGATCCTGTCAGCGTCGCGTACGGCTGCGGCGTAGTTCGCTTCCGCCGCGCGAGCTTCGCGGACGCGCTCGACATACGTCGACACCATCCCCGAGAAGCCCCCTGCGAGGTGCTCCTCCGCAAGCGTATTCACGTCGGCGCTCTTGAGAAGGCGAAGCAAACGCGTCTCGTACTTGAGTTCCGCTCCGTCGGCGTCCGTTGCCGACATTGCGCTTTCCATCTCCGAAGTCAGAGTCTTGAGGTCGGCACGGAGCGCCTTCTCCGTCTGCGCCACTTCGGAAAGGCGGGCCTGGAACAGTCTGCGCTTGCCTTCGGCATACGTCGTCATGGCCTTGCGCTGCGACTCAAGCTCCTGACGGTCAAGCTCCCTCTGCGCGCGCTCCTCGGCTTCCTGCCTGCGCTTCTCTCCGCCCAGGAAATCGCATCCGCAGAACAAGAACGCGAACACAAAAAGCGCCACGCAATGGATTGTGAAATAACTCTGCCTTGTCATCAATTCTCCCCAACACATACAACGAATTGGTTTTCTGAAATTATACTACTTGCTCATCTCGCATGTCAAGTCGAGCCCGTCTTTGGCACATCCTCCGCAGCCTGCAGCGCGAAGTCCTGAAGCAATTTCACGTCGGCCTTGCAGTCATCGCCTGAGAATGCAGGGCGGATTCGGCGGGCGCGGATGGGCCGCGCTACGGAAGCGCGGCGACGGGACGGTGGAAGCCGCCAAGCGTGGCCAGGACGCGGAACGTTGCGGACTGCGGGTCATACTGCAGCGTGTGCACCTCGCCCGTGCGCTCCATCGTGACCAAGGCCAGCGTGTCGCCGAGGAAGATGAAGTCCCTTGGCCAGCTGCCAGGCAGTTTCGTGCGCGCCCTGAACGCGAGCTTGCCGGTGGCCTCGTCGAAGTCGTAGGCGACAAGAGACTGCTCGCCGCGGTTCGAGACCACGACGCGCCGACCGTCCGGCGTGAAGCGCACCGCCGCGCCAAGGTCGCCGTTGTAGCCGCGTCCGGTAGGCCATGCCTCGACGGTGCGCACCTGGTCCAGGAGGCGGCCGAAGCCCTTCTCCGCCGACCACTCGTAGACGCCAAGGTAGTTGCCCAGCTCGAACACGACGAAGGCGAGACGCCCGTTGGGATGGAACAGCACATGGCGCGGACCGGCGCCTGCAGGCGTGGTGCCGAACGACCTGCCGCCAGGGTAGGTCACGATAGAATCAAGCCCGAGGTCGCAGACGGCAAAGCCCTTGCCGTCCGGCGTCGGAACGGCGCAGTGCGGATGCGCGGCGTCCTGCCGCGGAAGGTTCGGGCCGGAGCCTTTGTGGGCGTGGCTCGTCAGCCTGCCGAACCTGCCGTCGGAGACCTCGACGGTTCCGACGAGACCTCCTGAATACGCCGCCCAGGCGACGCTGCCGCCGCCTGGCATTACGGAGAGGTGGCACATGCCGCTGCCGCCGTCGATGCGGACGCTGTCGACTGGCTCCAGACCGCCGTCGACCGCGCGGAACGAGGAGAGCCCGCTAGTGCAGGTCGAATACAGGATGCTCCCCGACCTTGCGAAGTACAGCGGATTTGGCACCGCGTAAGAGGCGACCGAGGCAATAGCGCCGGTCTTGGCGTCTATCCTGCAGGCGTGGAGACCGTTGGTATGGACGTCGTCCGTGTAGCAGCCGATGTAGACAATCACAGCAAGCACACCCATCATGACTTTTCACTTTCCTTTCGCCAGGTCGAAGCCGCAGATCACCGTCGTGCCCGCAGGCACCGACGACTTTATGTCGAACGAGTCGGCGACCCTCTTCGAGTTCGACAGGCCCATGCCCGCGCCGAAGCCCATGGAGCGTATCCAGTCGTTCGCCGTGGACGTGCCGTCGCGCAGGGCCCATTCTACGTCCTTTATGCCGGGGCCCCTGTCGTTCGCGACGACGGTGGCGTGCTGGCTGTCGAGGATGAACGTTATCGTGCCGCCGACGGAGTGGATGCACACGTTGATCTCGAGCTCGTACGCGGCGACCGCCACGCGCCGAATCACCTTCTTGTCGACGCCGGCCTCACCCAGCATCTTCTTTATCTCGTTCGCCGCCTTGCCCGCGTTCGCGAGGTCGTTGCGCACGACGACGAACTGCCTCATGGAATAGTAGGGAAGCGCGCCCTCGGACTTCTCCTCGCCCTGCTGCGACACGGTCGGCGAATGGCCCTCGAGCCTGGCGAGCTCGTTCGTGAGCTCGCGCATGAGCACGCGCGTCACGTCTCGCTGCGAGACGATGCCGACGAGCTCGCGCTCCTTGTTCAGCACGGGGAAGCGGCCGAAGATGTAGTTCTCGAAGTACTTCAGGGCGAAGGCCAGGGGCATGTCCTCCTCAAGCACGACGAGATTTGTGGCCATGTGCTTCTGGCACTGCTCGCCGATCCAGCCGCCTTCAAGGGCCATGATTATGTCGTTGATCGAGACGATGCCGAAAAGCCTCTTGCCCTCGAGGACGGGGACGCCCGAGATGTGGTTGCGCTTCATCAGGTTCTGGGCGAAGTGCATCGTGTCGGTGCGCACGACGGAGATTATGTCGTGGTCGCGCATCACGTCCTTGACCCTGAGCCTCTGGAGAAGCTCCATGATCACGAGCGGCTCGCCGCCTTCCGGACTCGGCAGGGCCGTGTCCTTTGCATGGCGAGCCGACTTGCGCACGTGCGCGGCCATTATCTGGTCGTCGCTGCGGCTTTCCCCGCCGCTCAGTATCGTGGGCTTGTATTCCATGGCCTTCAGGCCGTCACTTCGCCTCTTCGGCCAGGAAATCGTGCACGCGCACGCAGCTCTCGTACTTCGACAGAGGAGACGAGACGAGAGGTATGCCGAGCGTGTCGGCGACCTGGCACATGGTCTGCGGCAGGGGCTTGGCGTTGTGCACGACAACGCACATGGCGCCGACTATGTTGGCCGTGCGAATGGCCTGGTCGGACGCAAGGGACGTGAGAAGCAGTATGTCCTCGCCGTCGTTGAGAAGCACGTCGCTCATGAGGTCGTTCGCGACGACGGTCCCGACCGACCTGTCTGACTCGCCGCCAGCGACGAGCGTTCCGTCCAGAGTCTTCACAATGTCTGAAATATTCATGGTGCCTCAAAGTATACCAAAATCGTCGCATGTTTGCTATAATTACCGTCATGAGATTCGATCTCCACATCCACAGCTGCCTGAGTCCGTGCGCGAGCCTCGAGATGTCTCCCTCCGAAATCGCGAGGCGGGCGGCCGAGGCCGGCGTCGACGGCATCGCCATAACCGACCACCAGTCCGCGCGCAACGCGCCGGCAGTCGCGGAATGCGCGAGGCGCGCCGGCATAGCCTGCCTCTTCGGGCTCGAGGTGCAGACCGCGGAGGAAGTGCACACCCTTGCGATATTCGACACGGTCGAGCGCGCGCTCGCCATGACCGACTGGGTGTACGAGGCGATGCCAAGGCGCGTCAACGACCCGGAGACGTTCGGCGACCAGCCGGTCGTCACCGCAGACGACGACATCGTCGAGATGGAGTGGCGCATACTCGCGATGGGCTGCAGGCGGTCGATACCGGAGACCTCCGCCAAGGTCAGGGAGCTGGGCGGGCTGTACATCGCCGCGCACATCGACCGCCCGAACTTCTCCGTGATCGGCAGCCTCGGCGCGATTCCGTCCGCGCCGGACGGCTCCCCCTACTTCGACGCGGTGGAGCTCTCGCGGACGGCCGACGAGTCGGTCTGGGCGCCGCGCGCGGAAGGCTACGCCGCCACACGCAGCTCGGACGCGCACAACCTGGACGACGTCGCGCTCGTCTGGACGGAGGCGGACTGCGAGTTTTCCGTCGCGGGCCTCAAGGCCGCGTTCGCCGCGAAGGCGACGCGCCTCTCCCCGCGAATCACGTCTTTCGTGCGGTGAGCCGCACATTCAACAGGAGCAGCACAAATGACATTCCAGGAACTTGTCTCAAGAGTCGGCGGGACGGTCGTCGTGGACAACCCGGACGCGGAAATCGGCTTCGCGTACGCCAGCGACCTGCTTTCGGACGTGATGGGCCACTGCGGCGACGAGTCGGTCCTGATAACCATACAGAACCACCTGAACGCGATTGCGGTCTGCACGCTCGCGGGAATCGAAGCCGTCGTAATCTGCCATTCGCGGCCCGTCCCGGACGACATGAAGGACGCGGCGGAGAGGGAGGGCGTCGGAATAGTGACGACGCCGCTCTCGCAGTTCGCCGCGTCAGTCGCGCTTTCGGACCTGAAGCCGTCGTCCAGGTAGCGCGGCAGGCCGCGGCGCCGTCACAGGCACACGGCGAGGATCCCGGCGAGCAGGCAGTACGGTCCGAAGAGCCAGAACCTGTCGCTCTTGAGAAGGCTCACAAGAACCTTGAGCGACACATAGCCCACGACCGCCGCGATCGCCGCGCCCAGAAGGCAGAGCGCCCACGAGACCTCGCTTCCCGCGGCCGCTCCGCCCGATGTGGAAGCCGACTTCAGGGCCTCGAGAAGCGCGGCGCCTGCGATCGGCGGCGCGCTCATCAGAAACGAGAACTCGGCCGACTTGCCGGCGTCGATCCTTGCGCCGCGCGCAGCCGCAAGGGTCATGCCCGAGCGCGACACGCCCGGAAGCACGGCCACGGCCTGAGCAAGGCCCATTATGACGGCCCCGACCCAGGAGACCGGGCGGTCGCCCCTTGGCAGAAAGCGAGTCGCCGACAGCACGGCGCCCGTGAAGAGAAGCGCCATGCCGACGGCGCGGACGGACGAGAAGGCGGACTCGAGGCTGTCCTTGAAGCAAAGCCCGACGACGGCGCAAGGCACCGCAGAAAGCGCAATCTTGAACAGGTAGCTCCATTCCCGTCCGACGACCATCCGCCGGACAACGCGCCAGTAGTACGCGAAGACGGCGGCAAGGGTTCCGACGTGAAGGAATATGTCCAGCCGGATGCCCGCCTCGCCAAGCCCGAGAAGGCTCTTGCCGATCACCAGATGCCCCGAGCTCGAAATCGGCAGGAACTCCGCCACGCCCTGAACTACGCCAAGAACGACAACCTCAACCAAGTTTCCCAAATCCACTCCCCTTCTCGCCTCTGTTCCTGGGCGTCAGTATTCTAGCTGGCTTCCGCCTATCGTCTCCCTGATTATCGAATCGCCGGGCACGGCGTCAGGAAACGTCGCCACCACCGCCGAAAGAAGTCGTATCATGTTCATTATCTGCGACAGCGGGCCGAGCTCCAGCCTGGCCTTCTCCAGCAGACCGCCGACATAGGGCTTCAGCACCGCAAGCTCGTACACGAGGTACGAGTCGAACACGGCGTCCGCATTGCCGACGAACGGCTCGATCCAGCGCTTCTCGCCCTCCAGCACCTTCGGCCATATCTTGACCGTAGTCGCGGGGCTCATCTTGCGGAACTGGTTGTCGCGGACCATCCTTCGCAGGAACCTCGCGTCCGCAGGAGACGGCGTGATGCCGGCGAACACGTCAAGCGACGGCCTGGGCTCGACGAACACACGGAACTTCGACTCGTCCGCTATCGCGCCCGTCAGAAGCGGATTGAGCGCGTGTATCCCCTCAAGAACCACGAAGCCGCCCTTCGGCAGCGACAGGAAGCGGTCTATCACGTACGGCTCGTGCTTCACGAAGTCGAAGCGGCGCACAGGCACGCGCTCGCCGCGGAAGAGCGCGTTGATGTCCTCGGCAAGAAGCGGAATGTCGACGCAATTCACGTGCTCGTAGTCAAGCTCGCCGTTCTCGTCCCTTGGGTTGCGCGCGTCGCCCACGAAGTAGTCGTCGGTGGAAAGGTGCATTGCGGCGCGACCGTTCACCCTTATCTGCGTGCAGAGGCGCTTGGCGGTAGTCGTCTTGCCGGCGGCAGAGCCGCCCGAGACCAGCACCAGCCTTATGCCGGGCCTGCCGCAGATGACGTCCGCTATCTGCGAAAACATCTGTCACTGGCGCGCCTCGGCGACGCGTATCAGCTCGTCCGCCGTCCCCTGCGATATGTTCTCGTTAAGCTCCTCAACTGTCATCGCATGTCTCCTGATCTGCCACGCTACCTGAGGCTGCTTCCGCTCCAGCCAAGCTTTCTGGCGAGGACGTCGTACGGGTCGTAGCCCTCCAGCTCCACGAACTTCGCGGTCTTGGCAGACTTGCATATCTCCACATGCTCGCCCGCGCCGAACGACATGACGTGCTCGCCGTCGGCGTACACGCCGACCCTGACGGGATTGCCGCCTGTGCGCGGCAGAACGCGGACGGTGAAGCGGACGCCGTCGCGGAAGACGAGCGGGCGAACGCCGAGCGCGTGCGGGTTGAGGGGCGTGACGACGAGGCTTCCGGAGTCCGGCAGAAGCACGGGGCCGCCCGCTGCCAGCGAGTAGGCCGTCGAGCCGGTCGGCGTCGCGAAGATGAGCCCGTCCGCCATGTACCTCGTGACGAACCTGCCGTCGGCGGCAAGGTCGAGGCGCGCCATGTGGCCCGTCCGTTCGCGCGATATCACCACGTCGTTGAGCGCCGTTGCGCACGCAGAAGACGATCCGCCGGACGAGACCTCGACCATCGCCCTCTCGGAAATCGCGTACCTTCCCTCCGCCAGCATCCGCAGCGCCGTCTCGGCTTCGGCCTCGCCGACAGACGAAAGATAGCCCAGGCCGCCGAGGTTGAGCCCGAGAACCGGCACGTCGCGGAACTCGCGGGCCGCGCGGAGAATCGTCCCGTCCCCGCCCAGAGCCACGACCGCATCGACCGCGTCGCCGGGCGAGGCCGCCTCCACGCCAAGCGCGCCGAGACGGGCTGCGAGAGCGTCGCGCTTTGCCGCGGCCTCGGGTTTGTCGGTGTTGACGTAGAATGCGATTCTCATGCTCTGGGTGAAGTATACCAAAAAGTGCGGCGTTGCGGTATCGTCACGCGAGGCGCCGCGCCGCGGACATGGACAGCGACACGGCCGCGAAGACCAGCACCGCACCCGCCAGCAGGAACATCGGGAAGTGCTCCGACCAGCGGTCGTAGGCGTCGGCCTCGATCTTGGTCGTCTCAAGCTTGTCGATCTCCTCCAGCGCGTCCTCGAGAGAGCCCCTGTCGTTCACGGGGAAGTACGTTCCGCCCGTCCTGGCCGCGATGGACTTGAGCTGCTTCTCGTCGAAGGTCATGTCGGCGTACTGCACGACCTGCCGTCCGAAGAAGTCGCGCGCGAAGATCGGTGTGCGTATCGAGCGCGTGCCGACGCCTATCGCGTAGACCTTGACGCCCATCTTCGCCGCAGTCGCCGCCGCCTCGTCGGGCTCGACGGCGCCGGTGTTGGAGACGCCGTCCGAAAGCAGTATCACGACCTTCGACTTCGGCTTCGCGTCCTTGAGCCTCGCAAGCGCGGTCGCAAGGCCGTCGCCGATGGCCGTCATCTGCTCGTCGCCGGCTATCGGCCGGCCCTGCGCGTCAACCGCGACGGACGGTATCTCGACGCCGCTCAGCACGTTCAGCAGGGCCTCGTGGTCCGCCGTCAGAGGCGAGCGCGTCGAGGCGTAGCCGCCGAACGTCACAAGGCCGATCAGGTCGTCGGGACGCTTCTCCACGAAGTTCGCGAAGAGCTTCTTCACCACTGCAAGGCGCGTCGTCTCGCGCGAGAACCGCTCGCCCTTCGGCGTGAGGTCCAGCGCCTCCATCGAGCCGGACACGTCAACTGTCATGCATATGGCGATGGCGTCGACGGACTTCTTCTCGTGGGCGAGCGGAGTGCGCGGGCGCGCCGCGGCGACCACCAGCAGAAGAAGGCCCGCAAGAAGCGCGAACGGCGTCAGCGCCGCGACTTCGGCGCGCCAGCCAGCGGACTTGGCGGGAATGCGCGACACTGCGGAGAACCTCACGCCCGACCTGCGGCCGCGGCGAAGGAGCCGCCACGCCGCGAAGCCAAGCGGAAGCGCGAAAAGCAGAAGCCAGGGGTTTGCGAATGTCATTGCTGCTGTCCTGCGGCCGATGCGGAATCGCTCTTGAGGTATTCGCGCGCAGACGCCGTCGCCCCGTCGGCCATTTCCGGGGTTGCCTCGACGCCTGCGAACTTGACTAGATCGGCGGACTCGAGAAACTTCCCGAGACGCTCCCGCGCAGCCGGGCTCACGCCGCCTGACGCGGCGAGCCTCTCCGCCTCGCGCAGGAACTCCTCGGTCGTCAGATGCGGCGCCTCGATGCCGTATCTGCGCTGTATGTAGCGCCTCACGACCATCGTAAGCTCCACATAGAAGTCCTTGTACCTGCCGCGTCCGGGCAGGCCCTTCCTCAGCAGCCTCTCAAGCTCGACCCACGCGCGCTCTATCGGGCTCATCCTGTGCTCCTTCACCTTGCGGGCGACGGCCTTCGCCGCGAACCACAGGCCGAAGAGCACCGCCGCTGCCGCGGCAAGCGCGGCGACGGCCCAACCGACGAGCTTCCACGAAAGAGGCGGAAGGTCGCGCTTCGGGTCGCACTCCATCGCGCCCGTCACCGGCTCGCGAGGAGGCGGCGGGTCGAAGTGCACGGGCCCCGCCACGAACGAGTCGCGCCCGCCGTCCACCAGAACGGCGAACGGGCGCAGCCTGTACATCTCGGCGCACGGCTCCGGCACTAGGCGCCAGTTGGCGACATAGGTGGTCGTTCCGTCGGGCGCGGTCACGGGCTTCTCGGCGAACTCCTCGGCGAGCGAAAAGCCCTGCGCCCGGTCCCTGAGGTCGGGCAGCTCGGCGGTCCTGCCGCGAGGAACGCTCAGCGAGACTCGCAGGAACACGCTCTTCGCGGGATCGACCGCCTTCGTCTCGGACTCGATGGCAAGCGTTGCCCCGTCCTTGCCGGACGTCGCGAGCACGGCCGCCAGCAGCAGCACAGCGTACGTCATGGTCTCCTTTCTATGTCCGCGCCAAGCGCGGCGAGCGACGCGTCGACCGACACGTAGCCGCGGTCGACTGACTCGGCGTTGAGAATGCGCGTCACGCCCTTCGCGGCGAGCGCCGCTATGACAAGCGAAATGCCGGCCCGGATATCGTTCGAGCTGACGGTGCCGCCGACAAGCCTCGAAGGCCCAGTCACGACGACGCGGTGAGGGTCGCACTGCACTATCTTCGCGCCCATCTGCCTCAGATGGTCCACGAAGTAGAGCCGCGACTCGAACATCTTCTCGAAGAAGAGGCACGTGCCGCGCGTCTGCGTCGCCAGAACGATGAGAACGGACATGAGGTCCGACGGAAACGCGGGCCACGTGCCGTCGGCTACCGAAGGTATCGCGTCGCCGAGGTCGTACTTCATCCTCAGCCGTCTGCGCGGCGTGTAGCGCAGCGTGCCGGCCTTCGCGTCGATCGTCCACGTGACGCCGAAGCGCGCAAACGCCTTCTCGAGCACCTCGAACGGACCCGGCTCGACGCCCTCCAGCGTAAGCTGCCCGCCTGTCGCGGCGGCTGCGGCGAGATAGCTGCCGGCCTCGATGTAGTCGCATCCGACGCGCGCCTTGCAGCCGTGCAGAGACTCGACGCCCGAAATGCGCAGTATGTTCGAGCCGGCGCCTTCGATCTTCGCGCCCATCGCGACAAGCATGTTCGCGAGGTCCACGACGTGCGGCTCGCACGCGGCGTTCACGATCTCCGTGTCGCCCTCCGCAAGGACGCTCGCCATCAGCAGGTTCTCGGTCGCCGTCACCGACGCCTCGTCCAGCAGAATGCGCGCGCCGCGAAGACGCCCGCGGAACGAGAGAGCGCTCCTGCCGAGCGTGGCCTTCGCGCCGAGCGCCCTGAAGCCCTCGAAATGCGTGTCGAGCCTTCGGTGCCCTATCGCGTCGCCTCCCGGCGGAGGCAACGAGGCGCGTCCGAGCCTCGAGAGAAGCGGCCCCGCAAAGAGAAGCGACGTCCTGATCTTCGCCGCGAGCGCAGGGTCGATGCGCGCGGTCCTCAGCGCCGCCGCGGAAAGCGTCACGGTTCCCGCCGCGGCGTCGCGCTGCGCCTTGACGCCGAACGACTTCGCGACCTCGACCATCGACGCGACGTCCGCTATGTCCGGGACATTCTCGAGCGTCACCGGCTCGGCCGTGAGAAGCGAGGCCGCGATCATCGGCAGCGCGGCGTTCTTGTTGCCGGGCACGCGATGCACGCCCGAGACCGCCTTTCCTCCGCGTATTACAAGCTCTGACATGCTCTACACGGCCCCTCTGCGCTTGCGGGCGCGGCGGCGGAAGAGCGCGCGCACTCCGTCGACGTACGGCTTCGCGGTGTCGATCGGCAGCGTGTCGATGCCAGTCTTGCGGAAGAACCTGGCCAGGCTCTCGCGCTCTTCGGCGGCCTTGGCGGCGAACGCGCGGCGCACAGCGCGGCTGGACGTGTCGACAAGCTCTAGCGCGCCCGTCTCAGGGTCCTCGAGCTCCACAAGCCCGACGTCAGGCAGCTCCGCCTCGGCCGGATCGGTGACGGGCACGCACACCATGTCATGGTGCCGCGCAGTCGCGCGAAGCAGCTTGCCGAGGCGCGAGTCGCCGTCCATGAGCCCCGCTCCGAGAAAGTCGCTTACGAGAAACACGACGGCCCTGCGCTTCTGGACGCCGTTCAGAAACCTCAGCGCGCCCTCTATGTCGGTTCCGCCTGCCGCGCCGTCCTCCGCCGCAAGCACCTCGCGCACGAGCCGCATGACGGAGTCGCGCCCTTTCCGCGGCGGAATGTACTTCACGATTCGGTCGGAGAAGAGGATGAGCCCTATCTTGTCCTGGTTGCGTATCGCCGTGAGCGCGAGAAGCGCCGTCGCCTCCGCCGCAAGCTCCATCTTCGAGCGGCGCACCGAGCCGTAGCTCTGCGAGCCCGAGACGTCCACCGCGAACATGATCGTCAGCTCGCGCTCCTCGGCGAACCTCTTTATGTAGGGCGTGCCGGTGCGGGCCGTGACGTTCCAGTCGATCGAACGCACGTCGTCGCCCGCTATGTACGGCCGCACCTCGTCGAACTCCACGCCCTGGCCCTTGAAGGTGGAGTGGTAGTCGCCGGCGAGCTGGTCGTCTATGAGGCGGTTGGTGAGGATCCTTATCTTCCCCACCTTCGCCATCAGCTCCTTAACATCCGTCGCCATTATGGATTGTCTCCCTCCATGGAACGCGCCTCTCGGTGAGACGCAACGGAATCAGGGCACCGGGACTTCGGACAGAATCTTGTCGATGACGGCGTCGCTCGTCACGTTCTCGGCCTCCGCCTCGTACGTGAGCAGGATGCGGTGGCGCAGCACGTCGTGCACGACCTCCTTCACGTCCTGCGGCGTCGCGTATGCGCGGCCGTGCAGCAGGGCGTTCCCGCGGGCGGCGAGGTTCAGCGCAAGCGTGGCGCGGGGCGATGCGCCGTTCTGGATCATCTCGCTCCTCTCGCGCGTCTTGAAGACTATGTCGAGTATGTAGTCGCCGACCTTCTCGTCGCAGTAAACCTCCTTGAGCGTGGCCCTGAGCGCCTCCACGTCGGAAGCCTTGCAGACCGCCTTCGCCTCGGGCGGACGCGCGCTCTCGGCGAAGCGCTGCATGATGCGCCGCTCGTCCGCCTTGGTCGGCGTCTCGACGAGGCACTTGAACATGAAGCGGTCGACTTGCGCCTCGGGCAGCGGATACGTGCCCTCCTGCTCGATCGGGTTCTGCGTCGCCAGCACGAGGAACGGCTCGGGCAGCGCGTACGTCTCGTCGCCGATCGTCACCTGGCGCTCCTGCATGGCCTCGAGAAGCGCCGACTGAACCTTCGCGGGCGCGCGGTTGATCTCGTCCGCGAGAAGCAGGTTCGCGAAGACCGGGCCCTTCCTCGGAGTGAACTCGCCCGTCTTCGGAGAGTAGACGAGAGTGCCCACGACGTCCGCCGGCAGAAGGTCCGGAGTGAAGGATATGCGCCTGAATTCGAGGCCGAGCGTCTTCGCAAGCGTGTTCACCGAAAGCGTCTTGGCAAGGCCGGGCACGCCTTCGAGCAGAATGTGCCCGCCGGTCGCCATGGCGAGAATCAGCCTGTCCACAAGCTTCTCCTGGCCG
>JAEEGH010005503.1_pt1 | contig 31741 bp, 30 predicted proteins | sample 9134181 | NCBI WGS metagenome assembly JAEEGH01 (sample SAMN16246544, study PRJNA631951) | gut metagenome | biome: gut microbiome; feature: rumen; material: DP-attached | host: Bos | place: Iran: Karaj | collected 2018-10
CTTATCCCAATCTGCCAGCCATTCCACACCTTCCGTTAATGTTGCAAAAACGCCTTCTCTGGAGCGGTCCGCTCCCGGTATGATACGTAATTCCATGAGTTCCTTCCCGGGGAATTTCTCTTCCCGCGATCAAATCAAACCTTCGTCAAAATCTTACTGAGGCTTCAGCGCCACGCTGCCGTGGGCCGGTAATGTTACGGATACAGAGCCGTCCTTGGACTCCACCGTCTTCCCGGTCCAGAGGGACAGATAGCTGCCGGAGAGAGTGGGCTCCTTCATGCCTCTGTGCCAGAGACCGTTCAGGATTTTCTCAGCGGAGACGGTCACCTTCCTGCGTTTGTCCGACAGGTTGAAGAGTGCCAGGTAATAGTCTTTTCCGTCGGTGGAAAGCCATGCGGCTTCATCATCGCCTAGCATCAGCTGCGCAGGCCGGAACGCGGGATCGTTCATGGCCAGGATTTCCGCATTGTTCAGCAGATCAAAGGTCCATTTGTCCAGGGTGGTGAGGTCCGTACCGATCATGAGAGGCGCTCCGAAAATGTTCCAGAGGGTCATCATGGTCATCTGTTCATCTTTGGTAAAGCGGGTATGCCAGCCGCCTGTGCCGAAGCCCTTGCCCAGCTCGCCTACGGGAAGCATGTCACAGTCGGGGTAATTGCCCACGGCCACGTGATCCTGCCACAGCTCGCAGCGATGGAACATGTCTTTTAAGAGTCTCCACTCATCCCAGAAATCATCGGTAATGCGCCACATGTTGGCGTGCTGCTCGTAATGCCATGCCTTGTCGATGAGAGCGGGTCCGGGAGAGAGGGAGAGAACGATGGGGCGGCCCGTTTTATCGATGGCCTTCGCCAGCATCTCGATCTCGTGGGCGGCAGAGTAGGGATTGTGGGGATACATGTTGGTGGTGCAGATGTCGTCACACTTGATGAAATCCACACCCCAGTCCGCATAGAGCTGCAGGATGGAGTCGTAGTAGGCCTGTCCGTCGGGAGTATTTTTCACGCCGTACATATCCGGATTCCAGCCGCAGATGGAGGAAGCGTTTGCCACTTCCGCAGCGTCCGCGCCGTTCAGGATATGAATGTGGCGATGGGCTGCCTCTCTAGGAATGCCGCGCATGATATGAATGCCGAATTTCAGTCCCTTGTCATGGACGTATTTTGCCAGGGGGGCAAAGCCCTTGCCGCCCTTGGAAGAGGGGAAGCGCTTGGGGTCCGGCAGGAGTCTGCCGTACTCGTCCATCACCAGATCATTGAAAGGGATGTACTGGTACTCGGAGCGTCTGCTGCCCGCACCGGGAGCAAACCACTCGATATCGATGACGATGTACTCCCAGCCCAGATCCTTCATGTGCTTTGCCATGTAGTCGGCGTTGGCCTTCACCGCCTTCTCATCGACAGTGGTGTCATAATAGTCGTAGCTGTTCCAGCCCCTGGGGGCCCGGAGCGCAAAGGTGTTTTTGTCCATGGAAACCTCCTTTTTTGAGATCGTTTGAAACCATTTTAAACTACGGGTTGCATTGTAGCAAGGCGGCAATTATGGTATGATGAACTTGCTGACAGCTAGGTATGTTTACTTCGGCGCCGGTGGTCGCGGGTTCAAATCCCGTCGGATCCGTAGGGTCCGTAACTCAGCGGAAGAGTGCCGGCTTTGGTGAATAATGTACTGATATCGTCAGTGATCACGGCAGCAGCTAGCCGGGCTTACTTTCTTAACGCTTGGGGCGTATAGAGTCCGGCGATTTCGCTGCCATTTTGTTTTTTCGGGGAGGGGGGATCAGCATGAAAAAAGTATACAAAGACCATCTGATGAACAAACGGATCTTCGTGAGTTTCGGTGCCGTTTCCGCGCATCCCTACGAGATCTGTTATTTGCTTGCAAATACCTACGCTATCAAGATCACCCGTGGCGCGGAGCTGGTGACTGAAGAGATCCTGAAGGAGGCTGCAGATCTCCTGGGAGAGGCTGTTCCCGAGCCTTTTTACCGCGGCTTCCCCGAGAGCGTTCAGGCCATGGACAGCTTTCTGCTCTTCGTGGATCAGATCTGTCATTATCAGCGAACCTACGTGGAGGGAGATTTTTCCGAGCCCGGTCATTCCATCTTCGAGACGGAGGAGGATGTGGTGCGGACCGTCTTCCGGGAAGGGTACACGATCAAGGAGTTTTCCGTGGTGACAGAGGGGGAGGCCATCGATCTTCTGGCAAAGGACGTAGCGGATCTGCTGACTGCCACCAGACCTTTGAGCTTTCACCAGTATGCGCTGGTGAGCGGCTTCCTTAGGGATTATGATTTCAAAGTGGAGCGTATCGCATCGAAAAATACCTGTGCGAAGCTCCTGCTGGACAGCCGGAATCTGAGCCTCACCCGGTTCCTGCAGATGTCCGATGTGATCAAGCTGGTGGATGAGATGAACTATCGGATCTACGGCAATGATAACATCAAAAAGTTGAACCTTAATAACCATGACCGCGTGTTCCTGACTGCGGTCATTGACCGACTGGCAGAGGCGGGACGCATCGACCTCACCAACTGCTATGAGAAAAAGAAGATCTGGAACGGCCTCCTTCACCATATCCATTACAAGGCAAAATGTGAAGCGGGGGAGGAGTTTGTGACCGCCATGCGGGGAAAGGAAAACCATTCCGTCTACTCCGTCGTGGAAGCGGATCTTGCCCGTGGCGATGTGAAGGCCGCAGTGGATCATCTGAAGGAAGGCAAGGGCGCCGGAGCACTGCTCCGCAGACTGGATTACCTGCTGAGCCGGTGCGAGAGCCTGGAGGACATGTCCTATGTGCTGGATCATATCGAATCCGACAATGTGATCATGCTGATCCAGCTGATGCAGAAATATGATGCGCAAAATCAAAGCGGCGGTCCCCGAACCTTCAAGTTCACGAAGTATGAAAAACTCCGTGCCCACGAAGAGACCTGTGATGAGGTAAAGCGGCGCAAATCCGCTATTTCTGAAGGTCAGGGCAAGATGATCGCTAAGCGGATCCGGGAGAATCTGGAGCGGACTCTGAAGAACCGTCTGGGGAAGGTTTATATCGATCCCGAGATGCGGCGTTATGCGCTTCCACTGCAGGAAACCACTGCTCAGGAGGGCTTTGGCGTCCTCCCCAAGGGAACCCGTATTCCCATCCCCGAGGGGAAGGTCCTGCGGGGCTTTACCTACTGGGAGAGGGTGAATGATATCGATCTGTCCTGCTTTCTTCTTAACGAGAGCGGAGAGCAGCTGGAGTTTTCCTGGCGCACCCACGCGTTCAACTCCCAGAAGGAGATCACATACTCCGGGGATGAGACCAGCGGCTATGACGGCGGCTCCGAGTATTTTGACGTGAATCTGGAGAAGGTAAAGGAAAGATATCCCGAGTACCGTTACATGGTTTTCTGTGACAATGTGTTTTCCGGGACTCCCTTTAACAGGTGCTTCTGTAAGGCGGGCTTCATGATCCGGGACAAGAAGACTTCCGGTAAAGTCTATGAGCCCAAGACGGTGCAGTCCTCCTTCCTTGTGGACTGTGACAGCACCTTTGCCTACCTCTTCGGCATTGATTTTCAGACCCGGGAGTTTGTCTGGCTGAACATCGCCAGAGACAGCCAGCTCACCGTCGCTGGAATGTCGAGTATGGAATTCCTGCTGACCTATCTGCGCAGCGCCCTGGTCTTCAACCTGGAGGACTTCTTCCGGCTGATGTCCACCGAGACAGTGGAGACGGTGGAAGAAGCGGATGTGGTGGTGACCAATAAGGAACTGCAGGTGCCTGAGGGCAAGGAACTGATCCGGGAGTACGATACGGCGAGGATCCTTGCGCTGATGAATCTGCGCGGAAAGGATCCCGGAACCGCCCGGAAAACGGAGCAGTGATGACAGCAATATAAGGCAGTGCACGCAGCCCCGGCAGGAAACTGTCGGGGCTTGTAATTTTTCATGAAAAAATCATAGAAAAACAGTAGACAAGAATTCCGAAAGTAGTTTATAATTCAACAATGTAAGCACTTACATAAATCAAGCTTCCGGAGTGTCATTTTCATGAAAGATGCGCCGGATGCGTAAGACCGAAAGAGAGGCGGATCATGGAACTCAGAACAGCGTCATCACCCAAGGATATGCAATATTACACTACAGAGAGACTGCGTGAGGAATATCTCATCGACGATCTTTTCAAGCCCGGCGAGATCAAGCTGGTCTACAGTCACATCGACCGTATTATCACCGGATCCGCTACCCCCGTTTCACCGCTGACCCTGACGGCAGGCGATGAGCTCAGGGCGGAGTACTTCTGCCAGCGCAGAGAGCTGGGACTCATCAACATCGGCGGCGCAGGCACAGTCACCGTTGACGGAAAAGCATTCAAGGTAGGCCATAAGGACGGCATGTACATCGGTATGGGCAGCAGGGAGATCGTCTTTGAGAGCGATGACGCGTCCAGCCCTGCGAAATTCTACCTGAATTCCGCACCGGCGCACCGCACCTGTCCCACCGTTCTCATCAAGCTGGAGGGGACGCCTTCCGAGGATGTGGTCATCGTAAAACCGGAGAACAAAAAGGAACTGGGCACGCTGGAGGATGCAAACCATCGCGTCATCAATAAATACATTCTTCCCGGCCAGGTGGAGAGCTGCCAGCTGGAGATGGGCATGACCGCTCTGTGCCCCGGCAGTGTATGGAATACCATGCCCTGCCACACCCACGACCGCCGCATGGAAGTCTATCTGTACTTTGACATTCCCGAGGATGCGTTCGTGATGCATTTCATGGGCGAGCCTCAGCAGACCCGCCACATCATCATGAGAAACGAGCAGGCAGTCATTTCTCCCAGCTGGTCCATCCATTCCGGCTGCGGCTCCAGAGCCTACACCTTCATCTGGGGCATGGTGGGAGAGAATCAGGACTTTGACGATATGGACGATGTCCGCAATCAGGACCTTCGGTAGTAGGGGACCGGAAGTCATTTGCGGGAACAATAAACAACAAAAACAGGAGGTATTTTTATGGCAGGCATGATCGACAAATTCAGGTTGGACGGCAAGGTAGCATGGATCACCGGTGCATCCTACGGACTGGGGCTGGCATATGCCACCGCCTATGCAGAGGTGGGCGCAACCATCGTTTTCAACGACATCAACCAGGAGCTGGTGGATCGCGGCATGGCCGAGTATCAGAAGCTGGGCATCGAAGCCTACGGCGCTGTCTGTGATGTGACCAAAGAGGATCAGGTACAGAAGTTTGTAGCGGATGTTAAGGCAAAATACGGCCCCATTGACATCCTGGTAAACAACGCCGGCATCATCAAGCGCATCCCCATGCACGAGATGGCGGTGGATCAGTGGAATCAGGTGATCAACGTGGATCTGACCGGTCCCTTCATCTGCTCCAAGGCAGTTCTCCCCGACATGATGGAGAAGGGCGCAGGTAAGATCATCAACGCATGCTCCATGATGAGTGAGTTCGGCCGTGAGACCGTTTCCGCCTATGCTGCTGCAAAGGGCGGCCTGAAGATGCTCACCAGAAACATCTGCTCCGAGTACGGTCAGTACAACATTCAGTGCAACGCTATCGGACCCGGCTACATCGCAACCCCTCAGACCGCACCTCTGCGTGAGAGAGGCGAGGACGGTTCCATGAATCCCTTCGACCGCTTCATCCGTTCCAAGACTCCCGCACAGCGCTGGGGCAAGACGGAGGACCTGATGGGACTTGCAATCTTCCTGGCATCCCCCGCATCCGATTTCATCAACGGTCAGGTGGTCTATATCGACGGCGGTATCTCCGCATACATCGGCCAGGATCCCGGCAATCTGGATCCCAGCAAGTTTGCTGCCGAGGAAGAGGATGACACCATCAAGGTAAATGACTGAGAGGTGTAATATGAAAATTGCGGTGATCAATGAAAACAGCCAGGCGGCCAAGAACGAGCTCATCGTAAGCTGCCTGAAAAAGGCAGCGGAGCCCAAAGGTCATACCGTGGTCAATTACGGCATGTACGGAGCCGAGGATCCCAATCCTCTCACTTACGTGCAGTGCGGGATCCTGGCAGCAGTATTGCTGAATTCCGGTGCGGCGGACTTTGTCGTCACGGGCTGCGGAACAGGCGAGGGTGCCATGCTGGCCTGCAACGCTTTCCCCGGGGTACTGTGCGGACATATCGAGAGCCCGCTGGATGCCTATCTGTTCACCCAGGTCAACGACGGCAACTGTGTGGCGATCCCCTTCGCCGAGAACTTCGGCTGGGGTGGTGAGCTGAACCTGGAATACATTTTTGAAAAGCTTTTCTGTGCGCCCGGCGGTGGGGGATATCCCCCGGAGAGAGTCGTTCCGGAGCAGCGCAATAAGAAGATCCTGGATGAGGTGAAGAAGATCACCCACACCGACCTTGTCACCATTCTGAAGGGACTGGACCGGGAGCTGGTGAAGGGTGCCCTGTCGGGAGCGCATTTCCTTGAGCTGTTTAACGCTGACTGCAAGGATGAGAAGATCGCAGCCGCAGTTCGGGAAGTGTTGCAGTAACTGTTATCATTGGGGGCAGAGCCCCCGGAAAGAGGATAGAAATGGATTTGAATTTGAGAGACAGCAAAGATTGTAAGTATGATGCGGTATCCCTGGGCGAGATCATGCTCCGCCTGGATCCCGGTGAGGGACGCATCCGCACCGCCAGAAGCTTCCGCGCATGGGAAGGCGGCGGAGAGTACAACGTCATCCGCGGCCTGCACAAGTGCTTCGGACTGAACACCGCAGTGATCACTTCCTTTGCGGACAATGAGGTCGGCAGACTGATGAAGGATCTCATTGAGCAGGGCGGCGTTGACACCGCACTCATTAACTGGAAGAAGACCGACGGTATCGGCCGTCTGTGCAGAAACGGACTGAACTTTACCGAGAGAGGTTTCGGTATCCGCGGCGCTGTAGGTTGCTCCGACCGTGCCAACACTGCCATCAGCCAGGCTACTCCCGCTGATTTTGATTTCGAGTACATCTTCGGCGAGCTGGGTGTTCGCTGGCTCCACACCGGCGGTATCTATGCAGCTCTTTCCGAGCAGGCATGCGAGACTGTCATTGAAGCATGCAAGATCGCAAAGAAGTACGGCACCGTCATCTCTTACGATCTGAACTACCGTCCCTCCATGTGGAGTGCTATCGGCGGCCAGGCCAAGGCACAGGAAGTCAACAAGGAAGTTGCCAAGTATGTAGACGTCATGATCGGCAACGAGGAAGACTTCACCGCATGCCTGGGCTTCCAGGTGGAAGGCAACGATGCCAACCTGAAGGAACTGAACCTGGACGGCTATCGCAAGATGATTGACGAGGCAGCTAAGACTTATCCCAACTTCAAGGTGGTGGCTACCACCCTTCGTACCGTAAAGACCGCAACCGTAAATGACTGGAAGGCTATGTGCTGGGCAGACGGCCAGATCCACATGTCCAAGGCTTATGACGGACTGGAGATCATGGACCGCGTCGGCGGAGGCGATTCCTTTGCATCCGGCCTGGTGTACGGCCTGATGACCACCGGCGATCCCGAGAAGGCGGTGAACTACGGTGCCGCACACGGCGCGCTGGCAATGACCACTCCCGGCGATACCTCCATGGCAAGCAAGGAAGAGGTTGAGGCCATCATGGGCGGCGCAGGTGCCAGAGTGAAGAGATAAGAGGAGAAGATAATGAGCGCAAAGACTGATGCTGTTTTTCAGAAGTTTGAAGAAGTGGGGATCATCCCCGTTGTAGTTCTCAATGATGCAAAGGACGCAGAGCCCCTGGGCAAAGCCCTGATGGAGGGCGGCCTGCCCGCAGCGGAGGTAACCTTCCGTACTGCGGCAGCAGAGGAGTCCATCCGTATCATGGCTGAGAAATTCCCTGACATGCTGGTTGGTGCAGGCACCGTTCTTACCACCGATCAGGTAGATCGCGCGGTGGCAGCAGGTGCAAAGTTCATCGTTGCACCCGGACTGGATGAGGAAGTCGTGAAGTATTGCCTTTCCAAGGACATTCCCGTCTGCCCCGGCACCCAGACCGCATCCGAGATGATGACAGCTCTGAAGCTGGGCCTGACCAGAGTAAAGTTTTTCCCCGCAGAGAACGCAGGCGGCCTGAAGATGATCAAGGCCATCGGCGCTGCTCTCACCGCTCTGAAGTTCATGCCCACCGGCGGCATCAACGCAGAGAACGTTGTTGAGTATCTGAAGTCCGATAAGATTTTCTGCTGCGGCGGTTCCTGGATGGTGAAGGGCGACCTCATCAAGGCAGGCGAGTTCGACAAGATCCGTTCCCTGGTGGCGGAAGCAGCCGAAATCGTTAAGAAAAACCGTGCTTAAGCGGAAACGCTGATTTGACATAAAGTACCAAAAGAAGTAAAATTTTAAGAGCCTGTTGTTTTCATTTTTGAAGGCAACAGGCTCTTAATTCATATGGAGAACAACGATCCATGGAACAGGGAAAAAACGTTCTTCCCTGGAGACGCGTAATGCCCGCGATCCTGATCCTGGTGCAGGTGATCCTGATCTTTATCCTGCAGAGAAGAGTGACTTTTATGCTCGAGGATACGGATTTTTCCTATAATCTGGCCACGGGTGAGAAACTGGCCTCTCTGAAGGATGTGTTCCAGAGCCAGTTCTGGGCTTTCAAAAATCGCGGCGGTAGCTTCCTTGCGGGAACGATATATCAGACCCTTCTTCTTCTGGGTGAGGGTTTTTCCAATTTCATCAACACCATCGTCTACCTTCTGGTGGCGGTCCTGATCAGTTATGTATCGGGGGTCCGGCGTCAGAGGTTATTTTTCGTTTCCCTTTCCATGGCTTTGATCATCTGTCTGAACACGGACTGGCTGAACACCTATTTCTGGCAGTTCGGGTTCACGCAATACATGATCCCTTCCGTCTTTTTACTCTTTTATCTTCGTCTGTTCATCCGTGTCATGGATGATTTTACCTGGGAACCTTCCCGCAGGAGAGTGCTCCTGGTGTGTCTGTGCGGCTTCCTGGGCTCCTGGTGGAACGGGGGCGTGGGCCTGGTATGCATGGGAATTTTCCTGGGTGCATTTTTACTCCACTATTTCATCCTGCGCCGTAGGACGCCGGTGTATCTGGTGATCTCCGGACTCTGTGCGTTGGCAGGGTTCCTGCTTTACGTCATCGCCCCGGGGAATTACAAGCCGGACTCGATCATGAGCGGCATCTACTTAAGCTTCGGGATCTTCCCCTCCGTGGCCCTGTCCCTCATCATGATGGCTGTGCTGCTGCGGGCAGGCGGCTTCCTTACCCCTTCCCAGATCCTGATGCTTCTGGCGCTGGGTGGTGCCGTTCTTTTTGATTTCCTGCTGCTTCCCATTTCCGGCGTTGCCGTAAACGGTCTGTCCGTTGCGACGTTGATCCTGAGCGTCTGTATGTTTACCAGTTTGTTGAATCATATGAACAAAAGTCATCCGGGACACTGGCGCTATGCGTACCTTCTGTCCTTTGTGATGATCCTTTACAGCGTGATGACTCTGCTGGGGCAGAGTGTGGGAGTGTATTGATGCGCGAGAGAAGACCTGGCTTTCTGACCATGCAGCCAATTGAATATTTCGCCCGCTTCACGACTCCTCTGGCACTGTTGTTTTTCGTTGCCACTTATTTCCTGAAGAGCTGGCAGTTCGGGCATGATTACAATTCCTTCCAGCTCCTGGAGGCGGTGTTGGGGGCCACGATCTTTGAAGCAGTGACCTTCTTTATCTGTCTGCTCACCAGCCGCAGAAGCGTTGCCGGGTACTTCCGTTTTGTGATCTTTTACCTGGCTTTCGTACCTCATCTGTCCATCGGTTACATTTCCAAACTGGTGAAGTTTTCCTACCTCTTTGAGTTCCGGGAGGATCTGGTAAATCACAAGTGGAGCGGTCTGTTTGCGCTGTGGAGTGCTGACTGGAGCGGATACCTGCAGCTCCTGGTGCCCATGATGATCCTGGTGCTTGGGGCCCGGAAAATGAACGGCGGCGAGCAGAAGAAGTTCCCCCTGCGTTACTGGGTGCTTCTGGGTGTGGCCTGCATTTTCCTGGCACTGATGTTCCTGTTCTCCGGCATTATCAATCTGTCCCAGTACATGATCGCCATCATCCTGGTGTACATCATCAGCGATTCCTGGGAGCAGGTGAGACGTTACGATTCCACCGAGCCCGAGGTCCTGGTGAGCTGGGCTGAGATCCTGATGTTTGCTGCCCTGTGGTTAAAGGGCGCTGTGGAGATATTCGGATGAGAAACAGATGCTTGATCTTTACCGGTTCCGTTGAGACATTGGATTATTTTTCCCTGCAGCTGGCAGATGCTTTTCTGTCCGGCGGCAGGGATGTTTTTGTGTGGGATCTGCGCAGGAGCGAATTCTCACGGGCAGCGTTCGATGCATTGCAGGATCCGGAAAATACGACGATCGTGTCATTTAATTTCACCGGCTTTTGCAATGAGGATGAGACGCTTCTTTCGGAAAAAGAAGAGCAGCGCCCCGGGGAGACGATCTTTGAGGAGCGTGGTCTGGAGATCCTGAATATCTGCGTGGATTCGCCCATCTATTATGTGCCCCACCTGCTTTCCGGCATCCGGGGACTGCGCCCCGTGTGCATCGATCGAAATCATGCGGCTTTTACAGAGCGTTTTTTTCCGGAATACGGAAAGGTCGCATTTCTTCCTTCCGCCGGAAATCTGCTGCCTTCCGTAAGCAGAAGGATAGAAGGTGAGACCATCTTTCCGGGGCTCCTCAGAGCGGAAAGCACGCGGGAGAAATGGTTTACCCTGCCTGCCCTTCCCACATACGAGGAGTGGTGTCACAGAGAGATCCCCGTGATCTTTACGGGGAATTTCGTGCCGCAGGAAAAGCTGCGGAAAGGGATCCGGCATCTGGCGCCGGAATATGTGGAATTTCTGGAGGATTGCATCGGGGACTTTGAAAAGGATCCGAGCCTTCCCATGGAGGAAGGACTCCTGCGACGGATCGATGAAACCTTCTACGATCCGGGGGAGGCACATAACCGGGAGGAGGATCTGAAAGCGTTGTATTCCCTCAGCTATGTGGATCTCTCTGTTCGTACTCTTTATCGGGGACGGCTGATCCGGACCCTTGCGGAGGCGGGAATCCCGGTATTTTTGACAGGAAAAGACTGGGAACTGCTCCCTTGTGACCATCCGGAAAATCTGCGCAGTACCGGGCACGAGATCACCTCTGCGGAGTGCCTGAGATGGCTGCAGAAGAGCAGGATCTCCCTGAATCTGATGCCCTGGTTTAAGCAGGGAGTTCACGACCGGATCTTCCAGTCACAGCTCTGCGGGTGCGCTGTGCTCACGGATCCTACCCCTGTTTTGAAGGAAGATTACGCTGACGGGAAAAATATCGGGATCTATGACCCTTCTGACATGCAGAGCGCTGCGAGAGCCTGCGCCGCCATGCTGGAGGATCCCGGTCAGACCTATGCCCTGGCCGTTGCAGGGTATGAGACCGCGGCTGCCCGTCACACCTGGGCGGAGAGAGCACGGACGTTGGAGTGCCTGTGACAGGGGCATTTTTCTAACGAAGAGGACGCTTTTTCGGGGCCTGATTTGTGGAATGTGTCATTGACTTAGGAAGCCGTAACTATGGTACAATAAGCACTGTTGTTGTGAATGAAAGTCAGTAAGGAAGTTTTTTTTATGTCGGAAGCAGTAGCAGAAAACAAAATGGGTACCATGCCGGAGAACAAACTCCTGATCTCCATGGCGGTACCGCTTATGATCTCAAATTTCGTCCAGGCACTGTATAACGTGGTGGACAGTATCTTTGTGTCCAGGATCACCACGGATGAGGTGGTGCAGGACGCTCTGGGGAATCCCGTTCCCGCAGGTACGGATGCCATTTCCGCCCTGGGACTGGCCTTTCCCATTCAGATGGTCATCATTGCCCTCTGTATGGGCACCGCAGTGGGTGTCAGCTCGTTACTTAGCAGAAGCCTGGGAGAGGGAGACCGGGAGACGGCGAACAGTACTGCCATGCATGGCATTTTTCTCATGCTCTGCAGCTATGTGGTGTCTTTAAGCATCGGCCTGTTCGGGGCCAAATGGCTCATCTCCATGCAGGGCGCGGTGGGGAGACAGCTGGAGTACGGAACCGCTTACCTGCGGATCATCTGCTGTTGTTCCATCGGCATCTACATGGAGGTGATGATGGAGCGACTTCTTCAGTCCACGGGACGTACGGCCCTGTCCATCATTCCCCAGATCACGGGTGCGGTGATCAATGTCATCATGGATCCCATCCTGATCTTCGGTCTCTTCGGCATGCCGAAGCTGGGCGTTTCCGGTGCTGCACTGGCCACCGTTTTCGGTCAGACCGTAGCCACCTTCATCGGTCTGTTCCTGAACCTGAAGAAAAATCCGGACATTACCTTAAGCCTTCGGAAGTTCCGCCTGAACGGCCATATCATCAAGGGAATCTACACGGTGGGTGCTCCCGCCATCTGTCTCCAGGCAGTGGGTTCCTTCATGAACTTCGGTATGAACTCCATTCTGCTGGGGCTTCATACCAGCGCCGTTGCGGTGTTTACCATCTATTACAAGCTCCAGAGCTTTTTCTTCATGCCCATGTTCGGCCTGAACAATGCGCTGGTGCCCATCATCGGATACAATTACGGTGCCGGAAACAAGCACAGGATGTTAAAGTCCTACCGGCTGGCGCTTATTTACGGATTTTCCCTGATCTTTGTGGGATTTCTGCTCTTTGAGATCATGCCGGATAAGTTGATCATGATCTTCAACACGGGAGACGAAGCACTCCTGACCCTGGGAGTTCCCGCTCTGCGGAAGATCGGTGTGCACTATCTCTTTGCATGGTACTGCATCCTCACCGGCGGTCTCTTCCAGGCCCTGGGGAACGGTATGTACGGCTTTATCACCTCCATCTCCAGACAGATGGTGGTGCTGCTTCCCGCAGCCTGGATCCTGGGCAGGATCGGGGGCGTGGACCTGGTATGGTGGTCCTTCCCCATTGCGGAAGTCATGTCCTTGATGGCAACGGTATTTTTCTATATCCTGATCGATCGCAAGGTCATCCGGAAAATGCCGGAGGCCTGAGGATCACTGTTTATGAAATGAGAGACCGTCTTTCCTGCGCGGAAAGGCGGTCTTTTTGCGCGGATAAAAAAATTTTGCAAAACCTGTTGACTCCAAACTGTATAAGGTGTATATATAACACATGAACAGTTAAACAAACTGTTGGAAAGAGGTTTATATGATCATATCTCAAACGTCAGGCGTCCCCATCTATCAGCAGATCGCGGACGACTTCCGGACCCGGATCCTGGAAGGGCAGATCCCTCAGGGGGAATACCTGCCAAGCATTCGGGGGCTGGCAAAGGATCTGAAGATCAGCGTCATCACCACCATGAAAGCATACGAACTGCTGGAACAGGAAGGGCTGGTGACTGCGGTCCAGGGCAAGGGCTACAGTGTGAATGCCCAGGATGGCAACATGCTGAAGGAACAGTACATGCGCAAGGTGGAAGAGGGGCTGATGCAGGCCATCGATTCCGCTAAGGTTGCGGGACTGTCCGAACAGGAACTGATTGAAACGCTGAAAGCGTTGCTCACATTAAAGGAGGCTTGAAATGGAATTTGAAAGTGTGATCCACGGAGAACAGATTGAGAAGCATTACAAGGGATTTTCCCTGATCATCCCCACCCTGGACATCCCTAAGGGATTCGCCACCGCCCTGATCGGTGAGAACGGCGCCGGCAAGACCACGCTGCTGGACATCCTGGCAGGTATCCGCCTGGACTACAAAGGAAACCTGACCTTCTTCGGTAAGTTTAACGACCGCGACAGAGAGAACGTTCCCGAGGTGAAGGAGCGCATCGGCTACGAAGGCACCGGCAACTACTACTTCCCCGGCTGGACCCTCCGTCAGGGCAGAGACGTGCAGAACCTGCTTTTCTCCACCTTTGATGAGAAGCGCTACGACGAGATCTGTGACCAGCTGGCAGTTCCCAAGGAGCCTACCAAGAAGATCAACGATCTCTCCGACGGTAATCAGATGAAGATCAAGCTGGCAGGCGTTCTGGCCAGAGACACGGATCTGCTGATTCTGGATGAGCCCGCATCTCCCCTGGATCCTCTCATGAGAGATAAGTTGAACGATATGATCCGCTCTTACCTCAGCAGCAAGGAAGGAGAGCGTTCGGTTCTGTTCTCCACCCACAACATCGCGGATATGGAGACGGCTACGGACTACGCCATCATCGTTGAGAACGGCACCATCGTGGAGCAGGGTTTTGTGGAAGACCTGAAGGAAAAATACATCATCGTAAAGGGTGAGAAAGCTGATGAGGAAGCAGCCTCCAAGGTGCTTTACTCCATGTCTTCCGGGACTTACGGATTTGAGGGCGTCTGTCTTGCGGAGCGCCTGAACGAGCTGGCAGGCATCAAGGTTGTTACCGAGACTCCGACCCTTTCCCAGATCTGTGTCGCTGTCATGAAACAGAACTCGAAGCTCTATCAGGTAAAATAACGCGAAACAATTGGAGGCTAAGATGAAAAACCTGGTTCGTACTTTCAGGCTCTTTACGCCTGACTTATATGCCATCCTTTTCTTCCTGGTGGGAACCCCCGTATTTGCCCTCGCGACCTTCCTGTTTAACGGAATGTTCGGGGCCGTGATCGGAGCGCTGGTTTCCCTGGTGGCTTTCTCATCTCTGGATATCATGACGGATTTCTTCGTTTTCCAGGGAATCCTTGGAAAGGATTTTGACTTCGGGATCATGAAAATGTCCGTCCACGGACAGAGCCTTCTGAGAAAAGGCGTGCTTGTGGATTTCCTGCGCAGAATGATCCAGTACCTTGTGATCTCTGCCTTCTGTGCCTTCCATCTGGGAAGAGAATTTGCAGCTGCAGGTACTTATGTCGGATTTGAAAACCTGGCAGGCATCGCTCTTTGCCTGGCCTTCGGCTTCTTCTTTACAGAACTCATCGGCCTGAGTGTCATGAGAAGCTTTGTGCATTACTCCGACGGCATCCTGGCCTATATGCTGGTCTCCATCCTTTTGGTCCTGGCAGACTTTTGCCTGGTGACCGTCATCGGCAAAGCCCCCGGCATGAATCCCTGGCCCTGGGCCATGGTGCTGCTGATCCTGGCAATCTGCAACGCCTATCTTTCCGAGGAGCGGATCCTCCTGCACTTCATTTCCTCCCGCGGCAATCGTGAGGAGAGTAGATTTATCACCGAGGACCGGAAGAAGCTTCCCGTGTTCCTGCTCATCGCTTTCGGTGTGGACTTTCTCATGGTGCCCGTCATGATCATCGGTTACAACCAGGGGAAGGATCTGAGCGTCTTCCTCGTGGCGCAGATGATGTATCCCGCCTGCGGCGTGGTCATGGCAAAAATATTCGCCAGAGACGAGAAAAAGCTTCCCGTGGGTGCCTATGCCACCATCCTCATCGCAGGAGTGCTTACCATGGTCTGCTGCCTCGTGAAGATCACCGGAATCTTCCCGGACGGAGATGCAACGTCCGACCCGGTGCTGCAGATTTCAAATCTCGCAGTTATAGTCACTTCCATCCTGTTTTTCATCCTTGTCTGCGCCGCAGGCAGGGAAAAGCGGGAAAATGCAGGCTTCAGGTTCCACAAAGCAGGTTTGTCCATCCTGATGCTGTTACTCTTCACGGTGCTGTACTTCGGACGCATCGCCATCCTCTACGGCATCTCCGCCATGACGGAAGGAGATATGAGCATTTTGACGGATGCCTTCGCCCGGATGTTTGCAACAAAGGACGGACTTGTGATCTGGCTCATGACCCTGATCAATGCTCCCCTCACCTTTATCATGTTCCTGGGAGAGGAGTACGGCTGGAGATACTTCCTGCAGCCCATCCTGCATGACCGTTTCGGCCGCATCGGCGGAACCTTCCTGCTGGGCGTGGTATGGGGCATCTGGCATGTGGGCGCTGACTTTTACTTCTACTCTGACGGTACCGGCATTCAGATGCTGGTGCAGCAGATTGTGACATGCGTGTCGCTTGGCATCTTCTTCGCATACGCATATATCAAGACCAACAATATCTGGGTTCCCGTGTTCATGCACTTCCTGAACAACAACCTGATCATGGTGATCAGCGGTGACACCAGCCTGGCAGTGATGCAGGGCAACACCGTCACCTGGAGCATGATCCCCCTGTCCGTCATCGGCGCATCCGTCTTCTGGGTATTCATCTTCAGTCCCGTGTTCCGGGAGAAGAAGAATGCGGAAGCCGCAGTGCCTCAGACGGAAGCAGTGGCATAAAATACTGAAGATCCCTTCGATCTGCAGTATGGAGAAAGTTTGAAAGAGGAAAAAACTATGATGAAAGAATTGGTGAATGCATACAAGCTGGTGCAATACGGACTGGCAATGAAGAAGCAGCTGGGATTTGCGGCATTCTTCGGTATCCTGGGGATCGCTCTGGAGATCGTTGGAAAGGGTTCCTCCCTCATCGGCGGATTTTACGTGATCCTGTCCTCCATGTTCGTTTATCAGCTCATCATCTCCGTGGACATGTCCACCCTGATCCAGTCCTCGCCCTACAAGAAAAAGATCCAGTGCACTTATCCCCTCATCGCCGTTGCTCCCTGGGTCTATGGCATGATGACGGTGATCGTTCTGATTCATTCCTACTTTGGCACCCACGGCACCGAGGAGGACTATATGAACCAGTGCTCCACCATCCTCACCCTGGGCGTACTGCTCTGCATCGTGCTGATCTATTTTGCCTTTGCCTATAAGTACTTCATCGTTTCCATGATCGTGATGTGCATGGCTGTGATGATGGTCATGGGCGGCCTGTCCATTCACGGTCCCTTCAGCGAAACGCTCTATTCCTCCATGGGAACCTGCATTGCCATTTCCTACGTACTCATCACCCTGGGCTTTGCCGCAGCATGGGGCATCACCCGGATGGTATACAAGGAGGAGATGTCCAAGATGGCATTCCGCACCCTGATCAATAATAAGAATCAGTGACGGATTTCTGACAGAAAATGGTAGGAAAGAGTAACCTCCCGGTGCTATTATGATAATTGGGTTTTTACCAAAAACGATCATGTTCACGGAGGTAGAAAAATGCAATTGATATCTGTTCACAGCGAAGAATTCAAGAGATACGGAAGCGTTCTGACCGGTTATGATGTGGCACCCCTTCTGGATGCCATGGAGAGGATCGAGCTTCCCGCAGAGGGTGTGGCTTACGAGCCTGCCATCGACAGCCTGGAGGCATGCAAGGCACTTCATCAGGAGTTCTCCGACAGAGCTTACGGCGGAATGCCCGTTCAGGTAGGTATGTGCTGGGGTTCCAACACGAAGCTGAACTGCCTGGAGTATCACCGCGGATGCGAGCTGAACATCGGCACCTCTCAGTTCGTGCTGCTGCTGGCAAAGCTGGATGACATCAAGGATGGCAAGCTGGATACCTCCAAGGTGAAGGCTTTTGTGGCAGAGAAAGGCGAAGTGGTAGTGGTCTATGAGGACACTCTTCACTACGCTCCCTGCAACGGCGAAGGCAAGGATAACTTCCGCGTCTGTGTCGTTCTTCCCAAGGGAACCAATACCGAGAAGCCTGCGCTCCGCGTTGCAGATGAGGAGGATAAACTTCTCTGGGCCCGCAACAAGTGGCTCATCGCTCATCCTGAGAGCAGCGAAGCTGCAGACGGCGCCTATGTGGGCCTGACCGGCAAGAACATCGACATTGCCGTAGACTAAAGGCAGGATCGTGTAACGGATGATTACAGGGAGAGCCATTCCTCAGCGCGAGGGATGGTTCTCTTTTTTGCGCTTTGCTGCAGTTTTTTCTTGCTTTTCCGGCAGATATAGTATAATAAGTTGTTGTTTCAAAATATTTCGTCTGCTCCCGGGTGGGGCATGCAACCGGCGATCACCGGGACAAGGAGAAATGAAAATGAAAGACTTATGGATCACACCTTCCGATCCACGGGCGCAGGAATGCGTAAAGCGGGTGATGGCATATCTGGCGGAGATTTCGGGAGACCGTATCGTCACGGGACAGCATACCCAGACCCTTGCGATGGAAGAATATGAGCATATCCGGGAGGTGACGGGGAAGGAGCCTGCGCTGCTTGGCTTTGAGCTTCTGAGTTACTCCCCCAACATCAACTATCTGGACACGGATGAGGAATGTATGACGGAGGTGACGGAGAATCTGGGAACCTTGCGCAGAGCCTGGGAATGGGCGGAGCGCAAGGGCCTCATCACCTTCACCTGGCACTGGTTTTCTCCGCTGGGGGGCAGATCCAAGGCTTTCTTTACGGAGCATACGGATTTTGATGCGGCGCAGGCCGTGATCCCGGGAACGCCGGAGCATCAGGCCCTTTTGTCGGATCTGGATGTGATGGCAGGGATCCTGCGGCCTTTCTGTGAGCGGCAGATCCCGATTTTGTGGCGTCCCTTCCACGAGGGAGAGGGCGAATGGTTCTGGTGGGGAGCCAAGGGCCCGGAGCCCTTAAAAAAGCTGTGGCACATCATGTATGAGCGCTTCACCGAGGTGCATCATCTGCACAATCTGATCTGGGTGTGGAACTCCCCTGCGCCGGATCGGTATCCCGGGGATGATGTGGTGGATATCATCTCCAGAGACATGTATCCCCAAAAGCATTCCCATACCGCCCGCGAGGAGGAATATCAGGGCCTTTTGAAGATCACGGAGCAGCCGAAGATCGCTCTCATCGGTGAGATCGGAACCCTGCCGGATCCGGAGGAGCTGCACCGGAAGCGGGTGGGCTGGACGACCTATATGACCTGGTCCAAGGCCTTCTGCCTGACGGAGGAGTTCACCACCGGCGAGTATCTGAAGGCTGTGTACGACAGTCCCTATGCCGTGACGAAGGAAGACCTGCCGGTGCTCTATTAGGGCAGAGGATGGTGACGGTAGGCAAGCAGACAACGAGAATGAGAGGAACAGACATGGAACTGAAAGAATATCTGAACCGGGGCGTAAGCCCCTTTCATGTGGTGAAGGAAGCCACGGAAGTATTGAAAAAAGAAGGCTTTACGGAGGTGGCTCTGGGAGACGGACAGGCACTGGAACCCGGGAAGGGCTACTTTATGTGTCCTTATCCTTCCTCCTTTTTCGCATTTCGGGTTGACCCCAAGAAGGCAGGCATGCAGATCGCCATGGCTCACACCGACTGGCCTTCCTTCCTGTTAAAGCCCAATCCGGAAATGCCCGAGGGAGTCTACCTGCGGGTGAACACGGAGCCCTACGGCGGGATGTTAAAGCATACCTGGTTTGACAGACCCCTGGGCCTTGCCGGCAGAGTGCTTTTGAAAAATGACAGTGATGTCTTTTCTCCGAAGGAGGTGCTCTTTGACAGCGAAGAGCCCTGGTTCGTGATCCCTTCCCTGGCGCCCCATCTGGATCGGGAGATCGAGACGGAAAAGATTGATCCCCAGAAGGTAATGCTGCCCCTGTATGGGATCAAAATGGCGCCGGATCCCCGGTGCATTGCCCCTGTTAAGACGGAAGAGCAGATAGTTCCTACCCTGTTGGAAAAGGTGGCGGAGAAGCTGCATGTGGCAGCTGACCAGATCCTGTCCTATACGCTGTACCTTTATAACACGGACCCCGCACAGGAGGTGGGCACGGAGGGCGAGCTCCTGCTGTCTCCCCGTATTGACAATGTGGCTTCCGTGGCAGCACTTACCGAGGCCATCCTGCAGACCCAAGGATCCCGTGCTGGCATCAGCCTCATCGCATGCTTCGACAACGAGGAGATCGGCAGCCGCACCAAACAGGGGGCGGATTCGGGGCTTCTGAAGGATGTGGCGGAGGACATTTACCGCAGACTGGGGAAGGCAGACCGTATGACGGAAGAGTATGCATGCAGTATGATGCTTTCCGTGGACGGCGCCCATGGCGTTCATCCCAATTACAGAGAAAAAAGTGACACCACTGCCACTGTGGTTCTGGGGAGCGGTGTCGTGTTAAAGAGCAGTGCATCCCAGCGTTATGTGACGGATGCCAAGGCGGCGGCCGTTGTGAAGGGTCTGTGTGAAAAATTCGGGATCCGTCTCCAGGAGCAGGCCAACCGTTCCGGCGCTCCCGGCGGCCAGACCCTGGGGCCCATCGCTTCCTCCTACCTGCCCATCCTGGCGGCAGATCTGGGAATCCCCATGCTGGCCATGCATTCTGCCAGAGAGCTGGCATCTCTGCCCGACTGTGAGGAGCTGGAGCGTCTGGTTCGAGTGTTTTTGTCCGAGGAGTAAGAAATGAGCGCATCCGTCGTACTGCAACAAATGGGTGTCATCGTCATCCTGGTTGCCATCGGTATCTATCTGTATCGCAAGGACATCGTGGACAATACCGTATCCCGGAAGCTGTCCGCCATCGTTATGATGTTCTGTAATCCCGCCCTGACCCTTGCTTCCGTCCTGACGGGGAACGTGAATGCGAGCCACGAAGAGCTTCTGGAAGCCATTCTCATCGGTGTGGTGTTCTATTTTGCACTGATGGTGCTGGGCACCCTGCTTCCATTCCTTTTGGCAGCGGAAAAGTCCCAGCGCAGGTTCTACAACCTGATGACGGTCTATACCAATGTGGGCTTCATCGGTATCCCCGTGGCCAGAGCCATTCTGCCGGATAAAGCCATCCTCTATGTCATTGTGTGTAACGTAATGTACTGCCTGCTCTTTTACACCCATGGCGTCACCGTGCTGAGCAACGGCAGGGAAAAAATGGACCTTCGGAAAGTCTTCAGTGCCGGAACCATCATGGCGGTACTGTCCCTGGTGGTGTGCTGGTTTCGGATCACACCGCCGCCCATCATCGCCAGCAGCGTGACCCATATCGGAAACGCCACGGTCTTTCTGTCCATGACTCTGCTGGGGGTATCCATCGCAAGATCCGATCTGTCCAAAGGATTTAAAAACGGGCGGATCTGGGGCTATATCCTGCTGCGGATGATCCTGCTTCCCATCCTGACCTTCTTTGTGCTGCGGGCGTTAAAGTGCGATCCCGTGGCCATCCTGGGAGTCTGTCTCATGGCAGCCATGCCCGTGGGAAATCTGCCCCTGATCCAGTCGGAAAAGATCGGAGAGGATACGGAGCTTCTGTCCGGTGCCATCACTGTCAGTACCATCGTATCCATGGTCACCATCACCGTTTTGATGGTGTGGTTTACTTCCATGATCGGTGCTGTTCTTTGACCGGGGAAGCGGTAACTGAATACCTGAAAGATACAAAAAGAACGCTGCGGGCTCTGCACCCACAGCGTTCTTTATTCTTTGATCTATCAATGCGAGCATACCAGCGTTACCGCGGATCTGGCCTTGCACAGGAAGCCGTCTCCCACGATGGTGCCTTCCTTCATGGGCTCGTCCCAGGTGTCCAGCGCCACCTTCCAGAGGTGTCCTTCCGGCAGGCGGGGAAGCTCGATCCAGAGATCCTCCCAGTAGGAATTGATGGCCACATAGACCACATCATCCCGTCCTTCCGAGGTTTTGCCCGCGAACATCACTCCCAGGTAATGATCGAAGGGCTCGAAATAATCTCTCCAGGGGGTGACTCCGTGGAAGGAGGTTTCCGGGAAGCCGAATCCGCACTGTCCCAGATGTACCCGCAGAACGGGATGGGCCTTGCGGAAGGCGATGGCTTTCTTGAAGAAATTGAACTGATCCTTGTTCTTTTTCAGCCTGCCCCAATCCAACCAGGAAATCTCGTTGTCCTGGCAGTAGGGATTGTTGTTGCCGAACTGGGTGTTGCAGAATTCGTCGCCCGCCAGGAACATGGGGGTTCCGCGGCTGCACATCAGAGTGGTAAAGGCGTTGCGCATCATCCGCTTCCGGAGAGACATAACGTAAGGGTCATTTGTTTCTCCTTCCGCACCGCAGTTCCAGCTGTTATTGTCGTTGGCGCCGTCCGTATTGTTCCAGCCGTTGGCTTCGTTGTGCTTCTCATTGTACGCATACAGATCGTAGAGGGTGAAGCCGTCGTGGCAGGTGATGAAATTGATGGAGGAGTTGAGAGACCCGCTGCCGTAAATGTCGGGGGAGCCGATGAGGCGCATTGCCGCTCCGTTGATGGAGCCCGGATCACCCTTCAGGAAGCAACGGATGTCGTCCCTGTATTTTCCGTTCCATTCCGCCCAGCGATCATTCCAGCTGGCGAAGGAACCCACCTGATAGAGTCCGCCCGCATCCCACGCCTCGGCGATGAGCTTTACGTCTCCCAGGATGGGATCGTAGGCCAGGGACTGCAGGAGCGGAGGATTTGCCTGAGGAGAGCCGTCCACATTCCGTCCCAGGATGGATGCAAGGTCGAAACGGAAGCCGTCCACACGGTAGGTTACCACCCAGTATCGCAGACATTCCAGAATGAGCTGCTGCACCACGGGATTGGCACAGTTCATGGTATTGCCGCAGCCACTGAAATTGTAGTAGAAGCCCTCGGGGGTCAGCATGTAGTAGAGCTGGTTGTCAAAGCCCTTAAAGGAGATGAAGGGGCCCTGCTCGTTGCCTTCCGCGGTGTGATTGAACACCACGTCCAGGATTACCTCGATGCCGCTGTTGTTCAGTTCCGTTACCAGCTGCTTTAACTCATTGCCCTCCCGGTTGTACTCCACATGGGCGGTGTAGCTGGTGTTGGGAGCAAAAAAGCTTAAGGTAGAGTAACCCCAGTAATTGTACAGGGTCTTTCCGTTGTATTCCCGCTGATCCAGGGTCTCGTCAAACTCGAAGATGGGCATCAGCTCCACGGCATTGATCCCCAGTTCCTTCAGGTAGGGGATTTTTTCACGGATGCCGTCGAAGGTGCCGGGGAACTGCACACCGGAGGAAGGATCCTTGGTAAAGCCCCGAACATGCATCTCGTAGATGATCAGGTCCGAGACGGGGAAGCAGGGATCCGCAAAATCCTTCCAGTCGTAATCGTCCTTCACCACCCGGGCACGGTATCTGTTGCCGATGGGACCTTTTTCACCCCAGACGCTCTGCCCCACCACGGCCTTGGCGTATGGATCCAGCAGAGGCTTTGTCTTGTCGTAGATCAGGCCTTTGGAAGGATCGTAGGGGCCGTCCACATGGTAGGCGTACTCGAAATCGTAGATATTGATGCCGAACACGATCATGGAATACACATTTCCGATCCGGTAATGGGCCGGGAAGGGAATGACCGCAAAGGGCTTGTCCTCGGACTCCGTTCTGGGGTAGAGCAAAAGCTCCACCGATGTTCCGCCCGTGGTATGGACCGTGAAGTTCACACCGCCGGGAATAGCGGTGGCGCCGTTGATGTCATAGAAGCCGGGCCGGATATCATAGCCGTCCACGTGATCAAAAGGTACCAGATGGTACTTCTGATAGGTGGCGGGCATGTTGTTGGAATTGTGTTCCGCTTCGGGCTTACGCACCGAGCGGCCCTTGTAACCGGGCTTCGGTGTGGGTTCGGGGATCTTTCTGGTTTTCTTCTGAGGTTGATCTGCCATAGAATAGCCCTCCTTATATCCGATTTTACCCCAAAATCCGTCTGAAAATAATAAAAATTGTATTACAATTTATGCCTTTTTTGTAAGGGAGAGATTTGGTAGAATATACGAGAATTTATAAAAAAGGAGATTGCGGATGGATAGCGCCCTTCTGCTTTGGATCCAGGAGACCCTGCGGGTTTCTTTCCTGAATCCGACTATGATCTTTATCACCCATCTGGGAGATGCCGGCATTGTGTGGCTGGTTTTGTCCGTGGCATTTTTGCTGATCCCCAAAACCCGAAAAATGGGGCTGGCATGCCTGTTTTCCCTGCTGATCATGGTGGTGGTGAACGACCTGATCCTGAAAAATGCCGTGGCCAGGATCCGGCCCTACGAAGCCATAGAAGGGCTGGAGCGCCTCATCGAGGCCCAGGTGGATTATTCCTTCCCCTCGGGCCATACGGCCTCTTCCTTCGCATGCGCGTACGTGATCCTGCGAATGGCAACGAAAAAAGCGGCCGCTGTCCCTGCTGTGGTACTGGCCGCTTTGATCGCTTTTTCCAGGCTGTATGTGGGGGTTCATTACCCTACCGATGTGCTGGCAGGGATGGTTTTGGGCGTCCTGTGCGGGATTGCGGGATGTCGCATCGTGCTTAGTTTACCGGGAAACCGGCTTCAATCGCCTTCTCGTTGATCTCCTGTACGTGCCGGTCCCAGGATTCCCATTTGTCATTGCCCCGTCTGTCCGGAATGTCGAAATTCTTTTTGATCTCACTTCCCAGATACTCCGTGAATTTGCAGCTTCCGCTGTAGTTCAGGTGTGAGTTGTCATTGAAATCCTCTTCAAAATTCAAATCCATGGCATTGTAGAAATAGTTGGTACTGTTGAAGGCAATGCCGTTCATCAGTGCGATCTCATGGACGCGGTTGTAGACCAGCTCATCCTCCTGGGTGGTGATGTAGGGGGAGACCATGAGAAAGAGGGAGATATCCTTCTCCTTGCAATACTCGATGATCTTTTGCAGATAGATCTCGGACTTCAGCGTGATGCCGCCGCTGTATTCCTGATCCAGGAGAGGCTCCTCCTGGGGCGTCACGATATAGTAGGGGGTGTACCCCTTGAAGGACGCACGCTCTCTGCGGGTGGTGGTCAGATAGTCCCAATCCTCCCCCGTCAGTTCGTCGAACCGAAGATGGTATCTGGCGATGGAGGGCCAGAATTCCCAGATCTTATCGTACTCGCAGCTGTCCAGGATCATCTGCACCTTGTTCAGGGAAAAGCGGACCCCCGCCAGATTGTCCTCCAGCCAGTTGTATTGATAGTCCTCCTTAAAGCGGGCGGGAGAGTACAGATCGATGACCACCAGCTTCGGATCCTGATATTTGCAGAGCTCCTTCAGGTAGTAGTAGGTGATCCAGAGGGGCTGCTCTGCCGCACTGTAGTCGTAGGCGGCGATGCCGTATTCCTCCCACAGCAGGGCAGTGTTCACGTCGCAGTGGATATGGCTGGAGCCCATGAAGGCCACATCAATGGAATTCCTGGGCTGCGCATAGAGGTCTCTGGCCTGGGCGATGCCGTGCTCCGTTTTGATGCTCAGGAGGCGGTCAAAGAAGGCATAGGAGAGGACGCACATCAGGAAAAATATGGAAAAAGCCAGGATTTGCTTTCGTTTCTTCGTCATGATCTCCTCCGATCGTTAAAACTGCATGTAGATCATTCTGGCGGTGTCGTGGGCAGGGCCGTAGATGCCAAGGATCATGATGCCGGTGATGAGCAGAAAATCCACGGCGTACTGGACATAGTAGGGCTTGCCGATGATGAGGGCGGGCACGCTTTTTTTCTCCAGCTCCGCCAGGTATTCAACAATCATTAACAGCAGGATGGAGCAGCACATGATCACCAGGTCCGTGATGTGGGCGGGGAACAGCACCCGGAAATCCGCGCCGATGCCACCGGGAGAAATGCCGGCGGACAGCATGTGCAGGATGTAGTCTATCGCCACCTTCAGTGCGTCCGCACGGAAGAAGATCCAGGCGAAGGTCACCGCCAGGAAGGTCAGGATCTGCCCCGGGAGGCCGCTGCGCAACTTTCCGTGCCATCCGGAAGCATCGGAGAGGAGAACGTCCGCTGCGGAGAAAAAGCCGTGAAGCATGCCCCAGGCCACAAAATTCAGGCTCTCACCGTGCCACAGTCCGCAGATGAAGAAAACGATGAGGGTATTGATCACCTTTCGTGCCGTTCCTTTGCGGTTCCCGCCCAGGGGAATGTAGAGATAGTCCCGTAGCCAGGAACTCAGGGAATAGTGCCATCTGCGCCAGAATTCCGAGATGTTTTTGCTCTGATAGGGAAGCAGGAAATTGTCCGTCAGCCGGATGCCGAAGAGCAGGGAAAAACCGATGGCTGCGTAGGAATAGCCTGCGAAATCGCAGTAGATCTGGAAGGAGTAGAGCAGTGCACCGAAAAGGAGGGATATACTGCCCATTTCCGTGTAGGATTCCCAGATCCGGTCCACATAGATCCCCAAGCGGTCCGCGATCACCACTTTGTAAAAGACGCCGATCAGCACGTACTGGAAGACCCGGCTCCATCTGCCGGGCTCATAGAAGCGCAAGGTACGGACATTTTCCAGCTGTTTGTCAAAATCCGCTTTCCGCTCGATGGGACCGCTGATGAACTTCGGGAACCATGCCAGATAGAGCAGCATTTTCAGAGGATCCTTCTCCGGCGTCAGGGTGCCGCGGTGCAGATCCACGAAATAGCTGATGACCTGAAAGATGTAGAAGGAAAAGCCGATGGGCAGGATAAACCGGTGCAGGGGCGAAGTCTCGTCCTGCAGGAAGGGGAAGCGGGCGTAGGACTTCATCAGAAGCAGAAACGCCACGCAAAGCGCTACCCCAAGGGTAGAGAAGATGGAGCGCAGTCTGGGGATGCCGATGAGCAGGCCGAAGCCCCAGGCAAAAAGCGTTACCGCCGTCACCGTGAGTCCTGCGGGAACGGAGAGCAGGAAGACATAGCAGATGGCGGACAGCGCAAGAAAGCCGACGCGAAACCGGCTCTGTATCAGGTAAAAAAGCGCACATACACAGAGGATGTAGAGTGCGGAAAAAATAGTCAGAGTCATAGTTTTCCTCCGAGGATTCTGTTATACTTATGCAACAGCCGCCATTATTGTAACATGAGTGGCCCCACTATCCTAGGAAGGAAAACTTGAGATATTCTTAAGATATTTTTAAGAGCGAAAAAGGCATGACGAATCGACTGATCACAAGAATCAAAAAAGACCCCATGCTGCCGGTGGCAATTCTGGCAGCGCTGGTATCCCTTATCATCACACCCCCGAGCAGGGACCTCCTTACCGCCATTGACTGGCATACTCTGGGCATCCTCTTTATGATGCTGACGGTGTTGGAGGGATTTAAACAGGAGAATCTCTTCGGGCCTCTGCTCCGGCTGGGTTCCCGCTTTACCACCATGGCATCCCTTTCCCTGTTTTTGATCTTTGGAGTGTTTTTTACCTCCATGTTCGTGACCAATGATGTGTCCCTCATCATCTTTGTTCCCCTGACCATCATCCTGTTCCGCAGCGCGGGCAGGGAGCGGGACATTCTGCCCGTTCTGACCATGGAAAATATCGCGGCTATCCGCGGGTCGCTCCTGATGCCCTTCGGCAGTCCCCAGAACCTGTTTTTGTTTGAAAAATCCGGCATGAGCGCCCTGCGCTTTATCTGGCTGATGTTGCCTCTGTGCGTCAGCTCCGGGATCCTGTTGATCATCTTCGTGCTGGTGTATTTCCGCAAGGAGAAAGGGCGCCGCATCGAAGCGAAGAATCCCGACCAACCCCTGACGGCGGAGGGAAGAGTGCGGCGCATTACCTACATCTGCCTCTTCGTGATGGTGCTGGCAGTGATTGTCAGCCGTACCGGCTACTGGGTGGCTTCGCTGGTGATCTTCGCGGCTGCGATCCTCATCGTGAACCGGAAACTCCTGCGGTCCGTGGACTATGTGCTGCTGGTGACCTTCCTGTGCTTTTTCGTATTCTCCTCCTCCATTGCCGCAAATCCGTCCATCAGTACGTTTTTGCAAAAGGTAGTGACGGGGCATGAGTATGTGGCTGTTCTGCTTTTGAGCCAGGTGATCTCCAACGTGCCTGCCTCCATCGTGCTTTATCCCTTCTCGGAGAATTTCGCGGGACTGATCTACGGCGCCGATACGGCGGGACTGTGTTCTCTCATCGGCTCCCTGGCATCCATCATCAATTACCGCATCTACGTGCGGGAATACCCCGGAAGGGGGAAGGACTTCCTGAAGGTCTTTACGCTGGTGAGCTGGATCTTCTTTGTTATTGTGGTGATCCCGGGATATCTTCTTGCCAGGTATCACGTGTTCGGATGATCAATCATTTTTGTGAGGGGTACAGATTGAAGATCAAGATCAAAGATGCCTCCTGCGCGGAGGTGCTGGCCCGGAAGACGCCGGCCCGCAAGAAACCTATAAAGCCGTCCAAGCCCATGCGTTGGCTCCTTCGCACCCTGTCGGACGGGGAGATGAAGAAGGTGGATTTTTCCTACGAGACGGAAGGACTGGAGTGTTTGCAGGGTGACGAGCCCTGTCTCATTTTGATGAACCATTCCAGCTTCGTGGATCTCCCCATCGCCCAGAGTCTGTTCTGGGACCGGCCCTTGCAGATCGTCTGCACCCTGGACGCCCTGGTGGGGAAGGCAGGACTCATGCGGTCCATCGGCTGCATTCCCACCCGGAAGTTCGTGATGGATGTGGGGCTTCTGAAGGACATGGACTATGCGCTGAAAAAGCTCCGTTCCTCGGTGCTGCTGTTTCCCGAGGCGGGGTATTCCTTTGACGGCACTGCAACGGTGCTGCCGGACAGTCTGGGAAAATGCCTGAAGTTCCTGAATGTGCCCGTGCTGATGGTGCGGACCTACGGGGCTTTTACCAGGGATCCTCTCTACAATGCGCTGCAGCTTCGGAAGGTGAAGGTCAGTGCGAAAGTGTCCTATTTCCTGAGCCCTGAGGAGATCCGGGAGAAGAGTACGGAGGAGCTGAATGCCGCCATCCGGGAGGCTTTTTCCTTCGACAATTTCCGGTGGCAGCAGGAGAACCATATCTGTGTAAATGAGCCTTTCCGTGCGGATCACTTAAACCGCGTGCTTTACAAATGCCCTCACTGCCTGGCGGAAGGAAAGATGGAAGGAAAAGGCACACGCCTGACCTGCCATGCCTGCGGCAAGGAATATGAACTGACCGAGTACGGTGAAATAAAGGCCCTCTCCGGAGAGACGGAGTACGCGCACATCCCCGACTGGTACCGGTGGGAGAGAGAATGCGTCAGGAAGGAACTGGAAGAGGGAACCTATGCACTTGACATTCCTGTCAGTATTTACATGATGGTGGACTACTCCGCCCTGTACCGGGTGGGCACCGGGCGCCTGACCCACGGCGCTGAAGGATTTCATCTGACGGGTTGCGATGGGGCACTGGATTACGTGCAGAAGCCCACGGCTTCCTACAGTCTGAACGCGGATTATTACTGGTATGAGATTGGCGATGTCATCAGCATCGGAGACCGGAAGGCGCTGTATTATTGCTTCACCGAGCCCGGGGTGGATGTGGTGGCCAAAACCAGACTTGCCACCGAGGAACTTTATCGGATGAGCAGGAGATGAAATAATACTTGAAAATCGGAACCCACCTGTTTATGATAGCAGGTGGGTTAGTTTTATCTAACCGGTGCGCATTAAGAAAGGACTTAAGTTACCGCATGCTGAAGAATTACATGAAAGAAGGTCAGAAGCTGCCCTTGTTCGGAGTCGGACCTTATATTGTTTACGGAATGGCGATGGTGAATCTCAGAGGAATGCTGATTCTCCCTTTGATCGACTGGGCAATCATGACCTTCGCTTTGATCCATACGGAGGAGAAATGGCTGCTGGATCTCTATGGCGATGAATACGCAGAGTATAAGAGGCATGTGAATCGGTGCATTCCCTGGAAAAGAAGGTGAGAAAATGCAGAAATATCACATTGAGAAGAATACAGTCCAAGAGACACTGATCATACCTCTGTATGGCAGGAAAGTCTGCTCCGAACGCTTCCCGAATCTCTTTAAAGATTCGGAAGCGGAGCGCATCTGTAATATGCTTGATTATGATTTTGCAGAAAAGGGTAAGCGGATGGAGTCCGGAGTGGGGTTATTCGGTGCTCTTGAGGTTGCACAGCGTCAGTATGATATTGCATGCGAAGTGAAGGAGTATCTGAAAGCACACCCGAATGCGGCAGTAGTTAATCTCGGCTGTGGCCTGGATGACACTTTCCGCAAGTGTGATAACGGAACCTGTAAGGGCTACAACATCGACATGCCGGATGTGATAAAAGTCAGAAACGAGCTTCTTCCTGAAAAAGAACGGGAGAAAAATCTCGGCTTTGATCTGAATAATGAAAAATGGATGGATGAGATCGATGCCCGGGAAGGGGCGATCTTTTATGCCACGGGCGTATTCTATTACTTCAAGACCGAAGATGTGAAAACGCTCTTTTGCAAGTTGGCAAAACGCTTCCCTGGAGCGGTGCTTGTATTTGATGCCTGCAATGAACGCGGTGCAAAGATGATGACCAAGACCTGGCTCAAAGAAGCCGGGATCAGTGATGTGGAAGCATTTTTTTCTCTGGAAAGCCATACGGAGCTCGAAAACTGGAGCGGTGATTTCTCCCGTGTTTCAGCAAAAAGTTATATGCGAGGCTACCGGGACATCTATAAGGATGTCAGCTTCCTGCACAAGCTGATGATCCGGTTTTGTGATGGGTTGGTGAAGATGATCATCGTGAATATAGCGTTTAAGGACAGATAACACACAGATATGAACAGTGCGAAGAGGAGGAGACGATTATGCTTTTGACGATATTTCTGGCAATCGTATTTTGTGTGGCCATCACGCTGATGAAGTATCACTTTTTTCAGTTCTATTTTCCGGAAGTGGAGAGCGTATATGCGAACAGAAAGTACGGCTATAACATAAAGAGCCAGCTGCTGAAGCTCCTGGTGATCTTTCCTGCGGCATCTGCACTTGCAGCATGGATTTGCTCCTTATTCTAAGAAAAGAGGTAATCTGACATGATAGTCATAAAAGTTCTGATAGAAGGTCTCGGACTTGGATTTTTGCTGTACCTGATGTGTGCCTTCGGCATTAGAAACGGTGCCATCGGGATGGTGCATCTCTATAGCAGTGAAGTTCAGAAGCGTGTGATTGAGAACGGGCTTACCACCGCAGATGAGATAAAAAGAAGGAGCACTTTGTTTAAATGCATATGCATCCCCGGATATTTCATCTATGTACTTGTCTGCGCATATGGAATCAACGGTGCGAGAGGGTTTATCGATGGTTTCTGGCAGATGTTCGTCATCCTTTCTGTCATGAATGTGATTGACAGAATCCTTGTGGACGGATACTGGGTAGGTCATACAAATGCCTGGAATATTTCGGGTACTGAGGATCTGAAACCCTATATCACGGCAAAGGATAAGCAGAAAAAATGGATTATGGGCACTGTCGGAATGGCCGTCATATCGGTTGCACTTTCCGGTATTATGTGCCTGATACTGAGATAAAAAACGGGTGGGCGATCGCGTTATCGTATGGTGAGCTGTAATAGCCAAAGTTTGGCGGGGATGTAATGAAATTCGCATTTTACCTGGCAGCCGCAGATGGGAAACTCGCGTCGGCGGAAACGCAGTTTATGGAAGGCGTCTTAAATATGGGATTGCCCCAGGAGTTCACTCTGGAGCTGATTCAGAATTCCGGAATTGTGGACGAGGAGGACAGGAAAAAATATGAGAGTTCCGCACTGAAGTCCTTGAACATTGCATTGATTTCTGACCGCTATTACCTTGCTCATCCAATGGGGTCGGGAATCACGGATCTTACGGATAAGATCATCCTCTTTTTCAAGCATTTCGGGGAAACACTTGTAGAGATCGATGGAGAGGAGTCTCCGGAGGAAACGGAGAGCATCGAAAAGCTTCTTAAGAATTTCCGCACGGTATCGGAAGCATTTGCAAATTCCGTGAGGGGGTGAGTGGAAAAAAGCCGAACTGAGTCCCCCTTCCGCATAAAAAAAAGGACATCCAGTTGAACTGCACCCCGAATGTTAGACAAAACATTCGGGGTGATTTTATGTCTAAATATAGTTTTGAGGAAAAATGCGAAGCTGTTAAGCGCGTTGTGGATGGAATGTCAATGACAAGAAGCGCGCGAATTATGGGTGTAAATAAATGTGAAGTCCAAAAATGGTACG
>JAEEGH010005507.1_pt1 | contig 31733 bp, 18 predicted proteins | sample 9134181 | NCBI WGS metagenome assembly JAEEGH01 (sample SAMN16246544, study PRJNA631951) | gut metagenome | biome: gut microbiome; feature: rumen; material: DP-attached | host: Bos | place: Iran: Karaj | collected 2018-10
CCCAGAACTTGACCTCGCATACAAGTATGCGCAATACACGCACCGCAACATCTTCCTGACGGGCAAGGCGGGCACAGGCAAGACCACTTTCCTGCGCCACTTGCGGATGGAGACGCACAAACGCAACATCGTCGTTGCCCCTACGGGTGTAGCTGCCATCAATGCGGGAGGCATGACCATCCACTCATTCTTCCAGTTGGCACCAGGTCTCTACCTGCCGGGACAACACATTCAACGGGATGCCCGAAACCGCTACGGATTCTCGAAACACAAGATCAACATCCTGCGCTCGTTGGACCTGCTTATCATTGACGAGATCTCGATGGTGCGATGCGATTTGTTGGATGCCATCGACGACGTATTGAGACGTTATCAGGACCACTTCAAACCCTTTGGCGGAGTGCAATTGCTGATGATTGGAGACCTCCAACAGTTGGCTCCTGTGGCGTCGGACGAAGAATGGACGCTATTGGAACAAAATGGTTACCAGACGCCTTACTTCTTTGGCAGCAAGGCGTTGCAACAGACCAACTACACCGCCATCGAATTGACCCACGTCTTCCGCCAAGCCGACTCCAAGTTCGTCAACCTTTTAAATAATGTGCGCGACAATCACTTGGATGCCGAGACGTTGCGACTTCTCAATAGTCGATACAACCCGTTGTTCCACCCTTCGGACGAGGAAGGCTACATCACATTGACCACCCACAACTATCAGGCCAATGCGATCAACAAGGAGCGGTTGGAACAACTACCCGGCAAGCCGTACATCTTCAGCGCCACGGTGAAAGGCGATTTCCCCGAAGGCTCCTATCCCACGGATGCTCAACTCACGTTGAAAATCGGTGCTCAGGTGATGTTCTGCAAGAACGACCCGAACCACAAGTATTACAACGGCAAGATTGGACGTATCACGCAGATTGTCAACGACGAAGTGTGGGTGGAAAGTCCCGACGAGAACGGTACGATGGAGGATTTGCTGATAACGGCGCAAGCTTGGCAGAACTCCAAATATGTGACCGACGAGGGCAGCGGAGAAATCAAGGAAGAGGTGATTGGCACCTTCACCCAGATACCTTTGCGCACGGCTTGGGCCATCACCATTCACAAGAGTCAAGGTCTGACGTTCGACCATTGTATTGTCAATGCTGGACAGGCATTCTCCTTTGGTCAGGTCTATGTGGCATTGTCCCGTTGTCGGACATTGGAAGGGTTGGTTCTCAGCACACCCATCACGGGTCATGTGGTGATGTCGGACCCCACTATCCTGAGCTACAATCAAGCCATGCAGGAGAACATGCCCGACGAAAAGCAACTCACCTTGGACCGTCGCAACTGCGTGGAACAGACGTTGTGCAGCATTTTCGACTACCTGCCCCTGATGATTCAGTTCCGTCATCTGTTGCGCCAAGCCGATGAATTGCTCCCCAAAGCGCACAAAGCGTATGTAGAACAGATGAAAACTGTCGTACAAGGATGTGAGACTCATCTGGAGAAAGTGGGTATCACCTTCCAGAACCAGATACACCAGCTCGTCGGACAGTTCGACACTTACGAGGAGAACAAACTCCTTCAGGAACGTGTCAAGAAGGGCAACAACTACTTCTTGATAAAGACCACCGAACTGATGGACGACTTCATCCAGAACGGATTGCCCACCATCGAGAACAAACGTACCAAGGAGGTGTTGACCAGAGAGTTCGAATTGCTCAAACAAGACTACCAAATCAAGACACGCATCCTGATTCGCACAGCCAATGGATTCTCGCTGGACAACTACTGGAATGCCAAAGCCGAGGTGACCATGCAGGAATCTGCCGTCGGACAACCTGGCTATGCAGGCAAAGAAACCAAGAAAGTAAAATCAACCAGAAAAAAGAAAAATGAATAAACTCCTACTTGCCATCATGGCTACCTCAACAATGCTAACCGCTTGTGGGTCAAAGAAAGAAGAAGCGCCCACAGAATATATCGGCAAAAGCACGATTCGTACAGAGAAACTCACCCCCGAACTCCTACAGGAGCTGGGAAAAATCTCTGACATCCAACCTTCACCTGACGGAACCCGCCTGCTCTATGGCGTCACCTATACAAGCGTCAAGCAGAACAAGAGCAACCGCGACCTGTTCCTGCTCAATGTCAACTCGTGGACGGCTGAAGCGCAGAACATAACCAAAACAAAATTCAGTGAGCAGAATGCCGTATGGTTGGACAATGACCATATTGCTTTCCTTTCGGCCGAAAGCGGAAAAACGCAGGTTTGGCAGATGAAAGCCGACGGTACGGAACGTCGCCAGATAAGCAATACCGACCGTGACATCGAGGGATTCAAGTTCAGCCCCGACCGCAAGCAGGTCCTCCTTATCATGACCCTCCCTGTCCAACGTATCGACAGTGCTTTGTTCGAAGGTTTGGACAAGACCACAGGACGATTGGTGGATGAGATGAACTACCGCCACTGGGACGACTTTGTCGATAACTACCCTCACCCCTATCTGGCTTCGCTGGATGAGACCGGCAACATCAAGTCGGAGAGCATCAAAGACATCATGGAGGGCGAACCTTACGAGTGTCCAATGCGCCCCTTCGGAGGTATCGAGGCTTTTGCTTGGAATCCTGCCGGCACGCAGATTGTCTATAGTTGCCGCAAAGAGACGGGTACCCGTTATGCCTTCTCGACCCGTTCCAGCATCTACCTGTACGACATTGCAAGCAACAAGACCATCGACCTGCACCCTAGCGACCACGGCTACGACACCAACCCCGCCTTCTCGGCTGACGGCAAGTGGCTGGCCTTCCAGAGCATGGCACGCAATGGCTACGAGAGTGACAAGAACCGTCTGTGCGTCATCGAGACGGCTCAGTTCGGCGATGGCTCCAAAGCTCCTGCATTGGTGGACTTGACCTCGAACTACGACAACAACGTCGATGCCTATATCTGGAATCCAGATAATCAGGGTCTTACCTTCATCGGTTACAAGGAGGGTATTGCCCCTATCTTCAACATCGACCTGAAGGGCAACGTCCGTCAAGTAACAGACTATGCGCCACATGATTACGCCGAAGTTTGCTACTGTGGCAACCGCCTCTACGCACTGCGTCACGACTGGCACTCACCCAACGAAATCTTCACCATCAACAACGGTGCTGCCATTCAGTTGTCGCACGAGAATGACGAACTCCTTGCCCAGTTGGGCGACATGGGTACTATCAAGTCGCGTTGGATGAAGTGTACCGATGGCAGTCAGATGTTGGTCTGGGTGGCCTATCCTACAGGGTTCAACCCCGACTCGGCAGAACAGGTAGAACAGTTCCGTGGTGCCATTCCAACCCTCCTTTATTGCCAGGGAGGTCCCGAATCGGCAGTAAGTCAATTCTGGAGCACACGTTGGAACATTGCTATCATGCAGGCCAACGGTTATGCCATCGTACTGCCCAACCGTCATGGTGTACCTGGCTTCGGACAAGCGTGGAACGAACAGATTGCCGGAGACTTTGCCGGTCAATGTATGCGCGATTACTTCACTGCCATTGATGAAGTGGCCAAAGAACCTTGGTGCGACAAGAACCACCTCGGTGCCGTAGGAGCAAGCTTTGGTGGCTATAGCGTCTATTGGTTGGCTGGTCACCACAACAAACGTTTCAAGGCCCTCATTGCCCATTGCGGTATCTTCAACTGCGAGTCGATGTACGGCGAGACAGAGGAGATGTGGTTTGCCGACTGGGACTATGGCGGAAGTTACTTTGGTCAAGAGGACTTACAGGAAGGTCTGTGCCATACTCCAAAACGCAAGACGGCCAACAAAGATGGCATCAATGCTTGCTATACCGACTCGCCCCACAAGTCTATCACCAAGTGGGATACTCCTATCCTCGTGATTCACAACGAACATGACTATCGCATCCCTGTCACCCAAGGAATGCAGGCATTCAACTTAGCTCGCATGCGTGGCATCCCTGCCCGCTTCCTCTATTTCCCCGATGAGTGCCACTGGGTTACCAAACCTCAGAATGCCGTTCTTTGGCAACGCGTCTTCTTCGACTGGTTGGACACATATCTCAAGCCAGAGAAGAAATAAAGAAAAATCCATTCTCGCAAGTTGCAACACTTGCGAGAATGGATAGGAGTTAAAGGGAGTTAGCAGGAGTTATCGCTTCGCTCTTGTAGTTAACGGACGTTACTACAGAGGGTCGAAAGTGGTTGGGGCAACTTCAACATTCGTCCGTTAACTCCTGTTATCTACAGTTAACTACATGAAATAAACTCCCTTATCGTACTTACGAAACAATAAAATAAGCCTATAGTTCAATCAGCGAACTATAGGCTTTATTTATGTATCTCGCGAATACGTCAACAAGCTTCGCGAGAGTGTTCTGTTTCTACAATGCGGATTAAAGCACCTTCTTGTAGAGCGCAACAATGTCGGCACGGGTTACCTTGCGTGGATTGCCTGGTGTGCAGACATCCTGAATGGCCTGATCTGCCAAAGCGTCGATGTCCTTCTCGTAGATACCGATTTCTGACAAATGCTGAGGAATACCCACCTCGACAGCCAACTGACGGACAGCGTCACATGCTGCCTGTGCAGCCTCAATCTTGGTCATTCCCTCCTTGTAAGCACCCATGGCCTTCGCAATCTCCACATACTTGTCGCGACATACGGGAGCATTGAACTCCATGATGGTTGGCAACAAGAGGGCATTGGCTACACCGTGAGGAATGTTATGGAGTGAACCCATTGGATGGGCCATACCGTGAACGACACCCAAGCCGACGTTCGAGAAAGCCATACCTGCCACATACTGAGCCAGGGCCATACCTTCACGTCCGACAGGGTTCGATGGATCAAACACAGCCAAGCGCAGATACTTATTGATCAGGCGAATAGCTTCGATTTCGAACATATCCGACAGTTCCCAAGCGGCCTTGGTGATATAACCCTCAATGGCATGCGTCAAAGCATCCAGGCCAGTTGCTGCGGTCGTAGCCTTTGGCAGAGAGAACATCAGTTCGGCATCGATGATAGAGCAGCAAGGGATATCGTTAGGATCGACACAAACCATCTTCTTGTGCTTCTCCTCGTCAATGATGACATAGTTGATAGTGGTTTCGGCAGCCGTACCGGCTGTGGTAGGGAAACAGATGATAGGCACGGTCTTCTTCTTGGTAGGAGCAACACCCTCCAGACTGACGACGTCCGAGAACTCGGGGTTGTTGGTCACGATGCCAATACCCTTGGCCGTATCGATGCTCGAACCGCCGCCGATAGCCACCAGGAAGTCGGCACCGCACTTAGCCAATGCAGCCACGCCGTTCTTCACATTCGTTACCGTAGGGTTTGGAACGACCTCACTGTAAACCTCATAAGGAATGCCAGCTTCGTCCATCACGTCGGTGACCATCTTGCAGACACCGAACTTAACGAGATCCTTATCTGTGACGACAAGTGCCTTCTTGAAACCCAAACGATTAACGACTCCAGGCAATTCCTTGCGGCTGCCTGCTCCGAAATAACTCAATTCGTTTAAGATAAAACGATTTACCATGGTTTTGATTACGGTTAAAGATTAGTAAAAGATTAAAAGGCGGAAAGAAATTCCGTGGCAAATATAGAGAAATAATTTCTATCCTCCAAATGATTTCACATTATTTATGAAAAATAGAGCACTTTCGACGCTGCCGACAGTAAAGTGAACTCCAATTCACTTCCTGCCGAAGTTAAACACGTCCGAATGGATGTGGCAACTGTCAATGAGCGCTTCCAACCGACGGACAATGTCGGGATGCTGTGTTGCAACATTATTGTCTTCGTGAATGTCCTTACTCAAGTCATAGAGTTCGAAGACAGGTTGCTCGGCCGACACATTCAGTCGGATGCCTTTCCAATTTCCCCATCGGACCGCCTGCTTCCCTTGTTTTTCATGAAACTCCCAATAGAGGTATGGATGCTCCTGCTGCCCCTTCCGGCCCAACAACGTCGGCAAGAAAGAGAGTCCGTCCGTATGCAAAGGTTGTTGATAACCAATGGCTTCGGCGAAGGTCGGAAGCATATCCCAGAAGGCCATGACGTGGTCATTATCGACGCCCGCTGCCACATGCCCGGGACAAGCAATCAACATCGGCATACGGATGCCGCCCTCATAAAGGTCACGCTTGATGCCGCGATAGGGGCCATAACTCTTGAAGTAGTCGGGATTGGCACCACCCTCCTTGTGGGGACCATTGTCCGACGTGAAAATCAAGATAGTATGGTCAGCAATGCCCAACGAATCGAGCATGTTCATCACGTCGCCCACATAACGGTCCAGTCGGGTCACCATCGAGGCAAACGATGCCATCGGTCTGGGCGTACTGCCATAAGCCCCTTTCTTGGTGGGGTTCTTCTGTACGAAAGGCACTTCGTCCTCCAACGGAATCTGTTGACAATAAGCCTGATATACACTGTCGTGCGGCAATATCAACTCCGCATGGGGAATGGTGTAGGACAAGAAAGTAAAGAAGGGGCGTTGGGCATTCTCCCGAATGAACTTCAACGCCTCGGCGTGAATCGTGTCGGCCGAATAGGTCACCTCCTTTTGCTCATAGTTCTGGGGCAAGTCAATACGTTGCGTGCCGTTCCAAAGGTGGTCGGGATAGTAATCGTGCGCCAACGTCTGACAGTTGTAACCGAAGAAACGGTCGAAGCCCACCTTCGTCGGGTCGGAAACAGAACCTGGATAACCCAATCCCCACTTACCGAAACAGCCCGTGGCATAACCCGATTGCTTGAACATCGTCGCCATGGTGAAGGTCCCTGCCGGCATAGGCACCTGTCCCTCGGGGTCAACACCTATATTACCACGCACGGAGGCATGCCCGGTATGCAATCCCGTCATCAGCGAGCAACGCGATGGCGCCGACACTGCCGTACCTGCATAACACTGCGTAAAGCGCATACCGCGCTCCCGCATCTTGTTCAGGTTCGGCGTCTTGATCTGCGTCTGTCCATAGGGTTCAATATCCCCGATACCGAGGTCATCGGCCATGATATAGATGACGTTAGGTTGCTTTTCCCACCCCGTCTTCATCTTCTGCTGTGCCGGTACGATGGTTGCTACAGCCCCACCGATGACACATCCTGCAATACTTATTTCTTTTTTCATGATAAATGGTTATTGCCTATTGCTTCAGTCTGCAAGGAGACTATCAGGATGCAAAAATACGAATTATAATCCACATAGAAAACAAAACCGCCAAAAACTAAAGAAAGATTCCCCCATTTTTCATCTCAACCCTCCATTTGAAGTCCAATTTGAAGTTTTTCGCCCTCACATTTATCGATATTCCAACATAATTATTATATTTGCCCCGAACTTTTTAAAACATAAACCTATGGAAACCACACAAAAGAAGAATCAGGCAGAAACGCCGAAGAAGGAGATTGTCAACAAGATTAACCACGACGAAGAGGAGTACCAGCGGGACCAATACTCCAACCAAATGCAGCGGGAGTCGTTCACGGATATGTACAACCGCGGCGGATATGGATATTAACGGGTTAAGAGAAGTGACAAAGAAATGACAGGGAAGTGACAGGGAAGTGACAGGGCCGGAGCAAACCTTTGGCCATCCCTTTGACCCTACGTCCATAGTCTATCGCGGTATCGATCGGGTATCGATTGGGTATCGATTGAAGCAGGATTGACGGAAGGTTGAATCGAACGAAATCAACGACCCATTATTGACCCTATATGAACCAAAGTTTGACCGCAGCAAGAGCGCGAGGGAGGGGCGACGTACTCGGGCGGGAGGGACTTCGGGATGAATATTTATGCAACAAAGTGACGATATTGGGCAACACGGAGGGAAAAAAGGAGGGAAAGCAGAACTTAGCAGGAAGGTTGTTGGAAGCGAAAAAAGGGTGCTGTAGGTGCTCAAAAATGTATTATAGAACATAAAAAATGCTCGTTATGCAACAAAAATAGGCCGAAACAACAACATTTTATGAGGAAATAGGACAACTGAAACGATTTTTTACTTATATTTGCGCTAAATATAGCACATATCTTACCTCAGTAAAACAATGAATAACATGTCCAAGATCATCAGTAAGTGCATCACAGCCTCAGCACTTATACTCTTTACTTTCAATGCAGCGCCCACCGCATGGGCAGAGAGTTCGGTATGGGACGGTTCCATGGTGCGTTCTACCAAAGGAACAGGTAGCGAGGAAGATCCATACCTGATTACTACGGCCGAAGAGATGGCCTACCTGATCCGAAACTATGACAACAACGAAGGTATCTGTTACAAGAAATATTTCAAGTTGACCTGCGACCTCGACATGCGTAGTACGCAGTGGACTTTCGGTTCGGCTATCTCCGACCGAAAGAGTTTCCGCTCGCACTTCGACGGTGGCGGTCACAAGATCTCGAACATCGAGGTGACGCTGAAGGACTCCCCAGGCGAGTGTCACTATGGTCTGTTCCCTCAGTTGGGCGGCGACAAGGAGTTCGAGTCGGTCATCGAGAACCTGGAGATTGAGAACATCCACTTCGTACGAAGCACGGGTGATGCCACAGGTACTTACAACTTCCGTATCGGTGGATTGGTGGGTAAGATGTATTCGCACTCACGTATCACCAACTGCCTGGTACACGGTTTCACGGTGACGGACTACGGCACCGACGTCACCTTGCACTCGGCTTCCAAGATCTCGGCCTGTCCATTGGTGGGCGAGGTTTTGAACAACTTTGCCGACGACCGCAGTTTCTATGAGGAGAACAACATCATCATCGAGCACAGCTACGGTTACGGCACTCCCGACTTGACTCACTTCCATGGTCGTCCCGACCAGTTCTACTATGCCAATGCACAGGGCACCAAGCAGAGCGAAGGTTACTCATACAACAACCTCGTCTGGTATGCCATCAACGACAACGAACGTTCGTTCTCACCCCTGAACGTCAGCGTAAGTCCTTCAGTAGGCGGCAAGCGCTTCCAGTATGAAGGTATCTTCAACCGCGTGCGTGGTCACACCTATACCTACCACTGGTCTATTGACGGTGTCCGTCTGGGTGACTACAAGACATCGACCATCATCGCCGAACCAAAACCATACCAGCAGCGACTCAGCCTGACGGTGTTCGACAATGGTAAAGAGGCCGGTAGCGGCGGTATCCTCATCGAACCTGACCAGTACGACCTCTCCATCCTCCCCGAAGAGGAGGTGAAAGGCAAGAAGAAAACCAAGACCCACACCGTGACGGCGCAAATCAAAGCCGTTTCGGGATTGGAAATCAAGGAGGGCGACTTCGAGTTCTCTTGGCAAGACATGACCGACAACTTCAAGGAAGTATCTACCAGTGAGACACTTACCGAAGGTCTGGATGGTCATACCTATCTGCTCTTGGCCACTCACCGCGAGAACAAGGCAGCGCGATTCTCGATTGTGAAGTCGTTCACCAACCCCATCTACGTCTGCAACCAAGGCATCGGCACAGCAGCCGACGTGAATGCCTTCACCAGCAACGGCAAGACCTACCGCAAGGGCGATGACCGCAACGACGGTCGCACCCCCGAGACGGCTGTGCGCACCTTGAAACGCGCCTATAGTCTGTTGAAGTCCGAGAAGGACGGCGGCAGCATCGGTACCAACGTCATCATCATCATGGGCGACTACGAGGAGTACGACTTCACCGAGTATCTGGACAGTCGTTGCACCGCAGCCAATGCTTCCTACTTCTCGAAGAACAAGCCCGCCATGATTACGGGTCGATACGACAACTTCAAGAACGGACGTCTGTTGTTTGCCGGATTGAGCATCAAGTTCGATGCCGACACCCGTTTCGAGCAGATCAACCTGAGCGGTTCTTCGTTCAACTTCACCGACCTGCCGGCACAGACCAAGGTGTTCGCGTGGGGTCATAACCTGACGATGGGCTACGGCATCTTCGTCAGCGGTTACAAGATTATGGACTGGACCCTGGGTCTGGACGAAGGTGTGTTGGCACCTGCCATCACCCTGTACGGCGGTATCTTGAACAACAACGACCCCGACTATGTGCACAACGAGAATACCTTGACCGTGCTCTCGGGCACTTACGGACGTATCATTGCAGGCGATGGTTACACCCTGCAGATGGAGCGCACGGGTAATATCTCCGGTTCGCCACAACATCCTGTCCGTACGCGCGTCGTGTGCGATGCTACTAATTACTTCAACCCCTACCACAACCAGTATGATGTAGCGTTGCTGATTGGCGGACAGGCCGACGGCACTATCTTTGCCGACACCCGCATCGAGGTGAAGGGCAGCAGTCACATCGGTCGTATCGTGGGCGGCAACGTCGGATTCGGTCGTTTGGTGAAAGGTCGTCCTGCCGATAGTTTCTTCGGCAAGAGCGAAGTCACTGTCACCGATGGTTCGGTTACCGAGATCTTCGGTACCAACTTAGGTCGATATGGTCACATTCTGTATGCCAACGAGACGGAGCACGACTCCTGTGTCACCTATTTCTATGGCAAGTCGTACATCAATCTGTTAGGCGGCACCATCTACAACACCATCTATGGTGGCGGTGCAGCTTGCGTCTGCGGTTTGGACTACGATAGTCTGCACCACACCGCCGACCCGCATATCCCTTACTGGAAGGACGGAAAAATTGTGTTCGGCACCTACAAGAATGCCGTCAACAAGATGCCGATTGTCCAATTGAAGGGCAACGAGACCCTCGACCTCAGTAAGACCGAGTTGCACGTCAACATTGGTGGAACGGCCTACTTGATGGGTTCGCTGTATGGCGGCAGTATATCGTTCAGTTCCTTGCTGCCGACACACCAGGCGGGTTGTCAGTCGGGCAACATCTATGCCGACACGTATATCGACATGGACGGCGGCAGCATCGACGGTTACATCTTCGGTGGTTGTCGTGGCAACCTCTCCTATTTCGACAACAGTGACCACAGCAGTTACCCCATTGTCAATGGCGTACAGATGGATAAGCTTTTCTTCTCGAACATGGCACAGATGTACGGCAACACGCATGTCACTGTCACGGGCGGCGAAGTCAAGGGTTTGATTTATGGTGGCGGCGAAGGTCCTTACTATCGTGAGGTTTCGCCCGAGAACTTGACCAACGCCGTTGACTTGGTGGCCACTACATACGGCAACACGCAGGTGAACGTTGGTGGTAGTGCCATCATCCGCGGTTTCATCTTTGGTGCTGGCAACTATGCTCACGTCTATCGCACCGACGAAGAAATCAACCCAGAGTTGGCTGGCAACGTCGAAATAAATGTATTCGGTGGTCAGTTGCACGGAGCAGTCTTCGGTGCAGGACACGGTAATAAAGAGGAGTTGGATGTGACCTCCATCTACACCAAAGTGGCAGGTGACGTTCACGTCAACGTCACGGGCGGTGTGTTCCTCCCCTACTACGAGCGTCCTCGTTACGTGCCTCGCCGACTCTATGGCATTGCCTGTGGCGGTATTGCCACCAGTACGGTGCGTGGCAACACCTACCTGAACATCGAGGCAAACCCATTCCCATTGGAGTTGATGAACGACTCGACGGTACTGCCGGAAGATATTATCCTCTGCGCAGGTGGTTACAGTCAGGACTGCGCCGTCGTCGGACGCGCCACGATTACTGTCGATACCAAGGATGCCGAAAAGATTGACCGTATCTACATGGGCGGCATTTTCGGTTCGGTCCGAAGCACGACTGCCAACATCCTGAGTGGCAAGGTGGAACGCCTCTATGGTTCGGGACGTAAGGGTCGTGTCGATACCGACCAGGTGAACATCAATGTCGGTGTGGTTGGCGATTCCATCAACAACTCCACTATCGTCATCGACAACATCTATGGCGGTTCGAACCTCAAGAAGACTCACATCCAAATCAATGGTGGTGATGTTCTGAACATCCTCCGTCCGGAGAACAGTAACTTCTAAGAGACGCACATTTTAGTAGTTGGTCATAATGAATTTTGACAACTACATAATAATGAATGAATGAAACAGCCCCCGACCGAACAGTGGTCGGGGGCTATTTGTATAGAACAAAAGTACCAAGGGACTACGCCTACAACTTGACGACATTTCACTATTAGCAAAAAGAGATAGCCACGAAAGGTAACCATCCGTTCCGACCCTTGGTGAATGTACTTATCAGATAATTCTCACTCATTAACACATTTGTTTTGAAGCTCTTCTGAAGCGCTTTCATCTACATAACGCGCAACTCGAAAATTTGTAACATCTAAAAGGTGTTTTTTGTCGAAAAAAAGAATACATCGCTTCGGCCGACAAGATTGTGCAGAACGAAACGATGTATTTATTGTTATTCCAAAGCCGTATAGGGGACATATATAGCACATTGCTCTTCGCCTGTACTTCGGAGAAACTGGATATGGATTCTCATCTTTTCAATCCAAACACCTCGAAAAAGCCGATAATTGGCAAGCTCCCCTCGATAGGACAAGAAATAGTCAAAAAGAGCGTCGCTACTGGCCGCAGCAAACTTCTCGCCTTGAGGCAGTTGCATCACGAGATGAAGTACGCGGGCATCCAAATCGACAGAGGCTTTCAGTAACGTACAACCGGCAAAGTTCTGAAGGGGGAGTTTATAGTCAATGTACTTCAACATGGCATTCCACACCACCGTGTCGAAAGAAAAGCTTGCCCATTCATCACGTGTCCGGGCAAATTCCTCGGGCGAAATCAAGAAGGAATGTACCGAATTCTCGTATTGATCCAAGTAAACATATTTGAGATGAATGCCATGTTTGAGCAAATAGAGAATCAGCTGGTCCTTACCATTTACCAGGTCATAAAGGAGGAAAGGCTTTTCGCAAAAAAGGTCGGCTTGCGCCTCGTCCGACATCAAGTCTTTGGCCAAGCGCTGCACATATTTCAAATGGTGAACTACAGTATCGTCCTCCATCACAAACCGCTTCAGGATGCAACCCTCACTCACAGTAATGGGCAAAGATTCATTCACTTCATCAACCATCCTCTGGATGACACTTCGCTTCTCTATCAATGGATTGTGCGCCATCGGCATCGCGAACAGGAAGAGACTCAAAAAGAGAATACCGCGAAGAAACGAATAGACCAACGGCAGGATAAAGACAAACAACGGCCACTTGCGGTGGATGCCTTCAAACCGATTCTCGACCTCACTGGAACTCTTGAGGTAGGCGAACCAGAATAAGGGCCATAAGACATTTACAATACCACCAATCAAAGTGTTGGGCAACCCCAAGCTAACTAATCCGAAATCCAATAGTCCACAAACAAAAGTCATGAAGAGCGAAGCGTACGCCAACGGAATAGCATATGGTTTCACCTTGCAGAAAGCCCATATTGTCCATCCTGAACAAAGGAAACGTAGAAACAGACTGAATACTATCAGCAGGACGTACCACCAGGAGAATTGTACCAATAAATGCTTTTGATGCCAGTAGGCAGTATAAATGTTCCACAATGCTGGGAATCCGATGCCAATCAAAAGGAAGGAGGCCAGTCTGCTCGAAATGGGGACTGCCGGAGAGTGTGTGTGATTGGTTGTTTCTGTTTCCATAAATAGAAAGGTATTAGTTGCCCCACGAGAGGGCAACTAATCGTTTTAAAGGAAGTTCTTTCAAGATGTTCTACTTAGCCGAATTATGAAGAATCTGCTCAGCGATGATGTCGGCCAATCGTTGAACGCCCTTATCGTTAGGATGAATGCCATCGGGCTGAATCAAATCGCTGGCATTGGAAAAGAGCGTATGCAAATCAATGACTTGCAAACCATACTTCTTGGCCACCTCTTGCTGCATCGGAATGACTCCATTCACGATAACCGAGTCGCTAATATTCCAAGAGGATTTAAGTGCAGGGATAGGTGTACAAAGCAAGATGCGAGGTTTGACTGCCTCCTGTGACTGACCCTTCTTGGCAACCTTTTTGCCCTTCTTATTGACCGATTGGGCCAATGAAGGAGCCAACGAAGTAATCATCTGTTCAAGGTCCTGTTTGAACTCGGCACTATGCTGCCAGTTCTGCGGTTTGGAGTCGTTAGTACCCAACTTGATGATGACGATGTCCGGATGGAAGGCCAAGGCATCCTTCCAAGCCATCTCGTTCATATAAGGCAAATCGCCCTTATTGAGCAAGGTACGACCACTCACTCCGAAATTCTTGACCCAATAGTCATTGCCCAATTTCTTCTGGAGCAACGCAGGATAACCATATTGCGTGGCCATGTCAATACCGTGTCCATCGGTGATGCTGTTACCGACACAAGCCACACGAATGGCATCTTGTTTCGGAGTCTGACGAGCATTAAGCCAATTACCAAGGTCTGTCAACATCTGGTCATGGTACTTGAACCAAGGGCCGAAACCGAAACCGTGGTCGCCACCAGGATAGATGTACATACTGCACTCATTACCGGCATTGCGCATGGCACTGTAATAGGCCACACCGTTGGTGACAGGGGGCACCAATCGGTCGTCGTTGGCCATGATGATGATGGCAGGAGGAGACAGATGACGTTTGACGGCATTCTGGGTCGAGAAATCTTTGACGAGTTCGGGATTTTTCTGTCCCTCCTCACCCAAGAAGTTGCGGCACGACCACTTATGGGACAACCGTTCCTCCATCGATATGACAGGATAAAAAAGGATGGTGAAATCTGGTCTAACCTCGTAATCGGCATGAGTAGAGATAACCGAAGCCAAATGTCCACCAGCCGAGAAACCCATGATGCCGACATCGTGAGGATGGATGTTCCACACAGCGGCAGAATCTCGGACAATTCGGATGGCCTTCATCACATCACCCATCGGTTTGGTGCGGTCGCCTTCGGGCAATCGGTAATTGACAACGAAATAGGCAATACCCTGTTTGTTCAACCACTCGGAAGCAAGGTAACCTTCGTGCGTATTGGACAACATCGAATAACCGCCACCAGGCACACCTACAATGGCTCGTCCCGAAGGTTTTTCGGGCAAGAAACATACCATCTGAGCCTTGGCATCATCGGTCAAATCAATCGAAAACTTTTTCAAGGTTTGTGCTTGAAGGGTTGCTGCGAGGAGCAACAGGCCAGACAGAAGAAGCTGTTTTGTTGTTTTCATAAGTTTTAGGTTTTATTGTTAATCTGGTAATATGTTTTTCTTTAGAAATCAGTAAGAATTATTGCTTCGCTTGGGGTTTTAAAGTTGATTACTTTGTTTTGCGAATATACAATCCCTTGCACCACAGGAAGAAAGTGACGACGCCCAAGGCTTGAACAAAGGCGGCCAACCAGAAGGCAGATTCGTAACCCCACCAACTTGCCAAAACACCGCCTAAGAGGGTTCCCAATCCAGCCCCGGCATCCCATGCCGCCAACTGCGTACTATTGGCCACACCACGACGGCTGTCACCTGCGATATTGACAAACATCATCTGCATGGCTGGGAACATGTGACCATTACCGAAACCAACGATAAGGGCGCTGAGATAATAGGCCATAGGGTGATGGATAGTAGCAAACAACAAGAAACCGAAGGCCGAAATACTGATGCCCTCAGCACAATTCTGCCAAATACGTCCTCGACGCAACTGCCTTCCTCCTGTCAGTCGGGAGACAATGAGACCTCCACTCAACACAGCGAAGAATACACCCGTATTGCCTGTCCCTTCGGGATTCTGCACACCATAGATAGCCAAATAAGTAGCTATGATGCTGTAAGCCATGCCATAACAGGCTTGATTGAGCGCCAAGGCCCAAGCGTCGGTCAAGAAGAGTTTAGAATACCAGGAACTGCTTCGCTGCGGCACGGAAGCCATTGATACGGAGCGACTTGGCAGATGAATTGTTGCGTCAATGGCAAAACCCAGAAACGCCACCGCCATCGAGACTCCGAAAAGGAGGTCGAAGTTGTGGTACTCATTATATAATAAGAGTCCGATAGTAGGAGCCGTTGCCGTAGCGAGGTTATTGGACAGGCCATAATAACCGACTCCCTCGGCCCTACGGCTATTGGGAAGGACATCTATTGCCACGGTGCTGTTGGCCACACTGGAGACACCGAAAGGCACACCATGTAAGGTACGAACGATGGCAAAAAGCAACAGACTGCCCGCCAAGACATATCCAGCAAAGAAGACAAAGAGAAAGAACCACGACACAACAAGAACCATCTTGCGCGACCGTGTATCCACCAGATAACCACTACCGGCACGGGAAAGCATCGCCAACCAGGTATAACCACTCAACACAATGCCAATGGCGTGGGAAGTGGCCAAGAATCGTTCATTCAAGTAGATGGGCAAAAGGGGAACCACCAACATGAATGAAAAGAAGAGCATGAAGTTTGCACTCCATGCCTTCAAATATTCTTTATTCCAGAGACGCTCATTTGTCATCCTATGGAGGGTTATAGATTATGAGGTTGTAAGGATTGAGGTAAGTTACAATCAATCAATTCACTTTATTGGCGAAGAGAACCTTATAACCTTACCAGCAAAGCGACCTTACAACCTCACGACCTGAATTATTTCTTCAAACCTTCAACCCACTTGCGGGCATTGACGAAGATCTCAATCCATGGAGTAACCTCGTCGTCCTTGTGGTCCTGAGGATAGTAACCACACTGCCAGGGGAACATAGCACGTTCTGGATGTGGCATCATGGCCAAGTGACGACCATCGGCAGAACAGATACCGGCCAGACCGTCAGGCGAACCATTCGGGTTAGCAGGATATGCCACATAACCATACTTGGCTACGACGTTGTAGTCCTCGATGGTCTTGCCTTCGGGCAAACCGAACTTACCCTCACCGTGAGCGGCCCAGATGCCGATGCGCGAACCAGAGAGCGAGCCCATCATGATGCTGTTGTTCTTAGGAATACGCACATTGATGAAGTTGCTCTCGAACTTATGGCTATCGTTGTGCAACATGTGGACGCGGTCAGGATTCTGTGCTGCCTTGAGGATGTCAGGGTTCTTGGCATCGAGGTTCGAACCTACCAGACCCAACTCAATCATCAACTGGCAACCGTTGCAGATACCCAACGAGAGGGTGTCAGGACGTGCATAGAAATCCTGCAAGGCCTTGCGTGCCTTCTCATTATACAAGAAACCGGCAGCCCAACCCTTGGCAGAACCCAAGACGTCGGAGTTAGAGAAACCACCACAGAAGACGATGAGGTTTACATCGGTCAAATCTTCACGACCTGCAATGAGGTCGGTGATATGGACATCCTTGACATCGAAGCCTGCCAGATACATCGAGTAGGCCATTTCGCGTTCCGAGTTGACACCCTTCTCACGGATGATGGCAGCCTTGATACCCGTCTTGTTACGACGGTCGGCCGAGATGCCGTATTGTGCCAACTTACCCGTAAAGCCCTTAGGCCACTGATAATAAAGAGGTTGGTTCTTGTAGTTGGCGAAACGCTCGTCGGCCTTCTGCACACCGCTTTGCTTGCGGTCCAAGAGGTGGCTCGACTCGTACCAAACATCGCGCAACTGATCGATGTCGAAGTCGGCTACATAGTCGCCCTTGCGGACATTGACAGAACGCTCCTCGCAAGGATAACCAATCTTGGCAACGGCCACGCCAGCCTTCTCCATCAACTTCTCGAAGGCCTTGGTATCCTTGACCTGAAGTACGACGCCAGGGTTCTCGGCAAAGAGAATCTTGACGATATCCTCCTCGGCCAAATCGGTGAGGTTGATACGGAGACCACCCTCGGTATTGGCGAAGCACATCTCCAACAACGTGGTCAACATACCACCGGCACTGATGTCGTGACCAGCCAAGACAAGGTTCTGGTTGATAGCCTCTTGAACAGCGTCAAAAGCATCGGCGAAATACTCGGGATTGACCACAGTTGGAACCGAGTCACCCACCTTATTGAGGGTCTGAGCCAAAGCCGAACCGCCCAAACGATGCTCGCAGAAAGAGAAATCGACGTAATAGAGAGACGTACTCTTGTCCAACTGAACGACAGGCGAAACAACCTTGCGGACATCGGTCACCTCGGCACCGCCAGAGATGATGACACAACCAGGACTGATGACCTTTTCGCTGGTGCCGTCAGCCTTGTTGTACTGCTGGGTCATGGAGAGCGAGTCCTTACCCGTTGGGATATTGATATTCAAGTCGATAGCGAAATCGGAAGCGGCCTGAACGGCGCTGTAAAGACGGGCATCTTCACCCGCATTGCGGCAAGGCCACATCCAGTTGGCTGACAAAGAAACACCCTGCAAACCACCCTTGATTGGCGCAAAGACGATGTTGGTCAATGCCTCGGCAATAGCCATCACCGAACCGGCAGGTGCATCCGCCAAAGCAACGGCAGGAGCATGTCCAATAGAGGTGGCGATACCAGCCTTGCCACGATAGTCGAGGGCAACGACACCGCAGTCGGACAATGGCAACTGGAGTACACCCTGACACTGCTGACGGGCAATCTTACCAGTCACAGATCGGTCCACCTTGTTGGTCAACCAGTCCTTACATGCTACACTCTCCAGACGGAGCACATCGTTGATATACTTCTGTACGTCGGCCACATTGGTCACTACAGGCTGATACTTGTGCTCGACAGTATTGTCACGCATATAGGTCTTTGGCGCATGGCCGAACATATCTGCCAAACTCAAGTCGATAGGCTTGACGCCGTCGGCCTGCTCAAAGGAGAAACGCATGTCGTTGGTAGCCTCACCGATGACATAGAAAGGAGCACGTTCGCGCTCGGCAATCTTGCGACAGTAGTCAATAGCTTCGTCTTTGACCAAGAAGCCCATACGCTCCTGACTCTCGTTGCCGGCAATCTCCTTAGCACTCAAGGTCGGGTCGCCGATAGGCAACTTATCCATCCAGATCTTACCGCCAGTAGCGTCGATCAACTCCGAGAGGCAGTTGATGTGACCGCCTGCACCGTGGTCGTGAATAGAGATGATTGGGTTGTTGTCGCTCTCGCCCAATGCGCGTACTACATTATATGCACGTTTCTGCATCTCGGGGTTGGCACGCTGCACGGCATTCAGTTCGATGCCCGAAGCGTACTTACCGGTGTTGACCGACGAAACGGCGCCACCGCCCATGCCGATGCGGTAGTTGTCACCACCAATCAGGATGACCTTCTCACCAGGTTCAGGTTCACCCTTCAGGGCATCACGGAGTTTGCCATAACCGACACCACCGGCCAACATGATGACCTTGTCGAAACCATACTTGGTACCAGCATCCTTCTTGTCATCGCTCTCGAACTCATAGGTCAACAGAGAACCGCAGATAAGAGGTTGTCCGAACTTGTTGCCGAAGTCGGAAGCACCGTTGGATGCCTTGATAAGCACCTGTTCTGGAGTTTGATAGAGCCAAGGACGCGCCTCCATACCGTTCTCCCACTTCTTTTTCTCATCGTTACGAGGATAAGAGGTGATGTAAACAGCCGTACCGGCAATGGGCATAGAGGCCTTACCACCACCCATACGGTCACGGATTTCGCCGCCCGTACCGGTAGCAGCGCCATTGAAAGGCTCTACGGTCGTTGGGAAATTATGGGTCTCGGCTTTCAGCGAGATGACCGACTCGAAGTCCTTTACCTCAAACTCCGAAGCCGTAGTTGGGTCGGCAGGAGCAAACTGCTCGACAACAGGACCACGGTTGAAAGCCACATTATCCTTATAGGCAGACACCAGTTCACCTGGATGCTCCTTGGAGGTCAACTTGATAAGTTGGAACAGGCTGGAAGGTTTCTCCTCGCCGTCGATGATGAACGTACCACCAAAAATCTTGTGGCGGCAATGCTCCGAGTTGACCTGACTGAAACCGAACACCTCACTATCGGTGAGCGAACGGCCAATGCGGGCACTTACGTCATTCAAATATTTAATTTCTTCGGGAGAAAGGGCCAAGCCCTCTTTTTTGTTGTATTCTTCAAGGTTGTCAATATAGACTATTGGGTCTGGTTGTTTATCAATGGTGAAGCAATCTTGGCCGATGCCGTCGTAAAGGCGCTGTAACATCGGGTCGAAAGTAGCATTCTCGTCCTTCACTGGGAAATATTCCTCGATACGGGCAATTCCCTTGAGGCCCATGTTCTGAGTAATCTCCACAGCGTTGGTACTCCAAGGAGTGATCATCTCACGGCGAGGACCGACATACCAACCCTGAAGGGTATTCTCACGGAGAAGAGTCGCGTTACTGAAAAGCCAGCAAAGGCGATTTACCTCTTCAACATCGAGCTGATGATCGACAGCAACGGCGAGAACCGTTTTCGATGGCTGCTTAAAGAAAAAAACCATTTTATTATGCGTTTATTGATGTGTGAAAGATGTTATATCCTTATTCGCGGGTGCAAAATTAGCAAAAAAAACTGAAATGAATGTACGATTTTGGATTTTTATTGTTATCTTTGCCCGAAAATTTGGCAAATCGATAAAAACCGCAAACTGCAATCAACAATGGAAGACCTCTTCGCTGTTACCGTCTTAACCTTGCTTTGGGGCATTGTCGTCGGAATCCTTGTCTCTGCGCCCATGGGGCCGACTGGCATATTGGTCATCCAACGCACGCTCAACAAAGGCTGGTTGGCAGGTTTTTTTACGGGTATAGGCGCCGTGTTCAGCGATTTGTTCTATGCCATCCTTTCTACGTTTGCCGTCAGTCTTGTGGTCGATTGGATTGACCAGAACCAGATTCTCCTGCTTTTTGCGGCGGGCATCCTCATTGCCTGCTATGGCGTCTATCTGTGGCGCAGCAACCCTGCATCGGCCCTGAACAGCAAGGAATCGGCCAGCACGAAGATGCCGCTTGAGGTGCGTACGATACGCCGGATTCCGGGTTGGAGTGTGGCCAAGTATCTGTTTTCGGGTTTCGGCCTGACTGTGAGCAATCCGGCCATTGTCTTCTTTTTCCTGATGCTGTTCTCGCGTGTCGGTTTCATCTTCGTCGCGGCCGAGCATCATTGGGGTTTTTATCTTTTGTTTTTCATCTGCATTGCTTGCGGCGCGGTAGCCTGGTGGCTGCTCATCACTTGGCTCATCAACAAGATACGTAACCACTTCCGTCTCAAGACGTTGAAGGTCATCAACCGCTCCATCGCCATCGTGATGTTCGTCATTGCTTTGTGGGGCATCGGCAATGGCATCTATTCGCTGCTTTCCGTGTGATTGCGGTGTCCCATTGGCCAAGATAATAACGAATAAGGCTGGTTCCCGAAAAAGGAATCAGCCTTGATTTTTGTTTTATGGCCGATGGTTCATCGCTGTTCCATTGGCCATAAAACTGAATTATTTCACTTGCAGGGTGACCACAGAGTGGGCAGGGATGGTGACGACGAGCGAGCCGTCCTTCTTCTGCTTTACGTCCTTGAACGAGGTGGTCTGAACCTGTGTAGCCTGACCGAAGTCGTTGTGGGCGTGGATGTCCTTGGCCGTGAGGATCTCGCCGGAGACGAGTGCGAGCTTCATTTCATCGGCCGAAATGGCAATCGTGTGCGGCTTGGCGACGTCGAGGTTGGCGAGGCTGAGGGTAATCTGGCCGTCTTTGGTTGAGGCCGATGAGGAGACGACGGGCACCTGCTCCTTGTCGTTCACGCGGATGGACTCGCAGGTGAGGTCGGCGGGGATGAACTTGCCCTCCTTGTGTGGCTTGTACATCTTGAAGACGTAGTAGGTCGGGGTCAGGATGCATGGGTCTTTCGGGTTCTTCTCGTTGGTCAGAATCATCGACTGGAGCACGTTGACCACCTGGGCAATGTTGGCCATCTTCACGCGGTCGGTATATTTGTGGAAGATGTTGAGCGATGCGGCTGCGATGACGGCGTCGCGCATGGTGCTCTGCTGGTAGAGCCAGCCTGGATTGGTGCCGGGTTCGACGTTGAACCATGTGCCCCACTCGTCGAACATGATGGCAACGTTCTTCTTCGGGTCATACTTGTCCATGACGGCGCAGTGTTTGCGGATGATATCTTCGATTTCCAATGACTTGGACACAATCTCGTAATACTGCTGGTCGTTGAAGTTGAGGGCTGAGCCTTTTTTGCCCATCGGAATGCCGGTGATTGGGTCGTCTTCCGAGCCCCAGTCGCGCACGGCATAGAAGTGGACCGAAATGCCGTCCATGTTGTGGCGGCACTCGCGCATGGCGACGTCCATCCAGTGGGTGTCACCGCCATTGGCGCCCGACGCGATACGGAACAGGCGGTTCTTGCCGTAGTTGCGTGCGTAGGTGTTGTAGCGGCGGTAGAGGTTGGTGTAATACTCAATCTTCATGTTGCCGCCGCAGCCCCACGACTCGTTGCCCACGCCGAAGTACTTGACGTTCCAGGGCTTCTCACGACCGTTCTTGCGGCGCAGCTCGGCCATGGTGCTGTTGGTGTCGCTGTTCATATATTCGACCCACTTGGCCATCTCCTCGACGGTGCCCGAACCGACGTTGCCCGAGATGTAGGGTTCGCAGCCGAGCATTTCACAGAGGTTCAGGAACTCATGCGTGCCGAATGAGTTGTCTTCGACGGTGCCGCCCCAGTTGGTGTTGACCATGCGGGGACGGTTTTCCTGTGGACCGATACCGTCCATCCAGTGATATTCATCGGCAAAACAGCCGCCCGGCCAACGCATGACAGGCACTTCAAGGTCTTTCAATGCCTCGAAGACGTCCTTGCGGTAGCCCTCGATGTTTTCGATTTCGGAATCCTTGCCGACCCAGATGCCTCCGTAGATGCATCGGCCCAGATGCTCGGCAAATTGGCCATAAATCTCTTTCGGAATGACGGTTTCGGCTTGTGACGGATGAAGTTTCAACTGTACGTCTTGCGCGCTGGCGGTGTTTATGGCCAATGCCACTGGTAACGCAGCGCAGAGAAAGATTTTTTTGTTCATGTTGGTTTGTGTTTTTTGATGTTTTGGTGTAAAAAGGGGGCAGTCGGCCGATATTTCCGACTGCCCCCCATGGATTTTATTTCTTGAAGATATAGATTTGGAACGACTTGGCCGGAATCTTGAATTCGTTGGCATTGGCCTCAATCACCTCGGTCTTCGGGGTGATTTTCAGCGGGTTGTCCAATGAATTTTCATCATCCATACCGACGGCGCGCAGGGTAATCTGCTCGGCCGACTTGAATCCTGCCTTGAGGTCCTTGGCCTTGCCGGTCCATGCGAACTTGACCTCCTGGTCGGCGTCGCTCACATTGGCCACCTTCACAATTACGGCGTTCATCTCGTTGTCGAAGCAGGCGGTGGCGAAGAGTCCGTCCTGACCATCCTGGCCGGCAATGGGCTTCTTGTCCATGCTGCACGCGAGGACGTTGTCGCCCTTGTATTGGCCATAAAGCTGCTGGACGTAGTAGCTGACGGTCTTGAACATGTTCTGGTTGTCGTACCAGATCATGTCGGGACGCCACTGCCAGCCCTTGACGTGGGCGAAGAGCGGAGCATAGGTGCACATGTGGACGATGTCGGCGTTGCGCTCAAAACCGGTCATGAAGGCTGCCTCGTAGAGAGAGGTCTCGAAGTGGTTCCACTTCTTGCCGCGGCCGTGGCAGGCATATTCGCCGGCGAAGACTTTCGGCCCTTTGCGGTCATAGCTGTCGTAACGCATGGCGCCGCAGTTCAGCGGGTTGCCGTCACGGTCCTTGGCCTTGCCCAGGAACCAGTTCTCGTCGCGGTAGTAGTGCTCGTCATAGAGGTCAACGCCCAGCTCTTTCATGCGAGGCTGCAGGAGGTCGAACTTCCAGCCCTCCGAGTCGGGCCCCGTTGTGCCGATGTACTTGATTTCGGGGTGTTTCTTCGACAGGACGTCCATGAAACGCTTCAGACGTGAGGTGAAGACCGGATTGTCCTTCTCGTCCCATTGCTCATTGCCGATGCCCAGATAATGCAGGTTGAAAGGCTCTGGATGGCCCATGTCGGCGCGCACCTTACCCCAGGTCGTCGTTACGTCGCCATTAGCAAACTCAATCAGGTCGAGAGCGTCCTGGATGTAGGGGTCGAGGTCTTCGACTGCCACATGGACCTTCTTCTCGTCGCGGATGCTGTTCTGGTACTGGCAAGACAGACCGCAGCTGATGACAGGTAATGCCTCGCATCCGAAGTCCTCACACAGCTGGAAGAACTCGAAGAAGCCGAGTCCATAGCTCTGGTAATAGTCCGGGAAATAGCGCTTCGTGAAGGTGTAGTGCCAACGGTTCTCGTTCAGCGGACGGTTTTCTACAGGGCCGACGGTATTCTTCCACTGGTAGCGGGTCTCAAGGTCGGTACCCTCGACGATACAGCCGCCAGGGAAGCGGAAGACGCCTGGCTTGAGGTCGGCCAATGCCTGGGCCAAATCCTTGCGCATACCGTTCTCGCGGCCCTTCCAGGTGTCGGTCGGGAAGAGGCTGATGTGCTCCAGGTCGGTCGTGACGCGGCCGTCGCCCCACACGCGCAGATGTGCGCTGTCGAACGAACGGCGTGGCTTGATGACGGCGGTGTATTTTTTCCACTCCTTACCGCTGATGTCGATGCCCACGTTGCCCAGTTTCTGGTCTTCTCCCATGGTGGCATTCTCCACGATGTCGATCCAGATTTTTGCGTTGCCGCCGTCGGGTACGCGCGCCCACATTGAGAAGCGGTATTCCTCGCCGCCCTTCACGCCAATGCCGAAGAAGCCGCGGTTTTCAATCATCGTGTGCTTGTCATTGTGACCTGCGGGCTCCATGCGCACGTAGTGAGGGTTCTTGTCGAAAGGTCCATCGGCCATCAACTTGACCTTGCCCGAGATGTCCCAGCCAGCAAAATGGTTGGGGAATTCGAACGAGCGGTTGATGAGCAGCTCTGCGTAGAGACCGCCATCGGCCGCATAGTTGATGTCTTCAAAGAAGATTCCGTACATGGTGCTCTGGATAGGAGCACCCTTTTTGCTCACGTTGATTTCGAAGTCGTGGCCGGCTGCCATGACCGATGTCGCCATCGCTGCGGCCAGTCCCAAAGAGGCTAGTTTTTTCATAGGTAACTCTGTGTTTTTTATCGTGTTCTGTGCTTATTCTTGTGTTGTGTTTATGGCCAATGTTCCTCAATCCTCATCCTCCTTGGTCGGGAAGATGTCGTCGGGGTATTCGATTTCCTCCAGGAAGAGGCCGCGTGCCGCTACCGAGTCGCCCGCCGTACAGCGGTCCTTCTGTTCGATGACCTTGGCAAACTCCTGAATCGTCATCTTGTGGCGGCCCACCTGAATCAATGTTCCCACGATGGCACGCACCATATTGCGCAGGAAACGGTCGGCACGGATGGTGAAGACATACGTCACCTCGTCGTCCTCGACGCGCTGCCAGATGGCCTCCATGATCTTGCAGTTGTTCGTCTTCGTGTCGGTGTGCAGCTTGCTGAACGACGTGAAGTCCTCGTAGCAGAACAGTTTGGCGCAGGCGTGGTTCATCAGTTCCACATCGAGCGGTTCGTAGATTCTCATCACGTAATCGCGCTTGTAGAGCGGTTTTTTCGTCGTGATGTAGTATCTGTATGTGCGCGAGATGGGCGAGAAGCGTGCGTGCGCCTTCCACGTGACGGGCACAATCCGCTGGATGGTGATGTCTGGCGGCAGCACCTGGTTGAGCTTGAAGGCCAACTCCTCGCAGCTCGTCCCGAGACTCTCCAGCGTCATCTCATCGGCCACATCCTCAACGGCCGGCATCGTCTCACATTCCTCCTCGTCGGTTGGGGCAGGAGTGGCATTGGCCAATGGCCCGTTCGACAATGAAAAATGCGCCACCATCAGACGCGCGTGGACGCCCGTGTCGGTCCGTCCTGCTCCGATGATGGTCATTGGCCGACGCAGGAGCATCGACAGTTTCTGTTCGATGGTCTCCTGCACCGTTTCACAGTTCGGCTGGGTCTGCCAGCCGTGGTAGTTCGTTCCGTCGTATTGCAGATAGATGAAATATCTCATGATGAGTCAAAATATTAAATAGTAAATAGTCGATTGCCGGTAATTTAATATTTAATATTTATTTCACGAAAGCTCGCCATTATGCAAGCTTTCGTGCACCGTCGCCGATGACGACCGGAATGATGACCGGCTTCTTGCCGTATTTCTGTTCGAACTTCTCGACAGCAGTCTGCGTGAACTTGTCGTAGAGCTTGTCTTTCACCAGATTGATGGTGCATCCGCCGAAGCCGCCGCCCATGATGCGTGAACCAGTCACGCCGCAGGCCTTGGCCACATCGTTCAAGAAGTCAAGTTCTTCGCAGCTGACCTCATAGTCTTTGCTCAGTCCGGTGTGGGTCTCATACATTTTCTGGCCAACGGTCTCGTAGTCACCCTTTTCCAGCGCTTCGCATACGGCCAATACGCGGTCTTTTTCGCCCATGACGAAATTTGCACGGCGGATATCGACCTCGCTGCAATCGCCCTTGACAGCCTCAATCTGCTCCCAAGTGCAGTCGCGCAGGGTCTCGGCCTTCGTGCCGAACTTCTTGTTGATGGCGGCCACGACATTTTCGCAGCTCTTGCGGCGGTCGTTGTAGGGCGAGCCGACCAGTTCATGCTTCACACAGCTGTTGACCAATACGAGCTTGTAGCCCTTTGGGTTGAATGGGAAATACTCGAACTCACCGCTGCGGCAGTCCAGACGCATCAGCTGTCCGGCCTTGCCATGTACGCTGGCAAACTGGTCCATGATGCCGCAGTTCAGGCCGAGGTAGATGTGCTCGGTAGCCTGGCCGACCTTGGCCAAGTCCATTTTGCTCACCTTGTTCTGTCCGAACAGGTCGTTCAGCGCGAAGGCAAAGCAGCTCTCCAGTGCGGCGCTGCTCGACATGCCTGCTCCCAACGGAACGTCACCGGCAAAGGCCGTGTCGAACCCACCGACCTCAACGCCCAGCTTCATCATCTCACGGGCCACGCCGAAGATGTAGCGGAAATGGCTCGCCTTCGGGCCTTTCTCGTCATCGAGGTCGAACTCGTCATAGTCCTTCAGGTCGATGCTGTAGGCGCGTATGGTGCGAGTGCCGTTAGGCTTCACCTCGGCCACCATGCCCTGCTCGACAGCGCCGGGGAAGACGAAGCCACCGTTATAGTCTGTATGTTCTCCGATTAGGTTGATGCGGCCCGGGCTGGCATAGACCTGTCCCTTGCTGCCATTGAAATGTTTCGCAAATCGCGAACGGACTTCTTCAATATCCATGGTACTTGCAATTTTTGTGTTTGTAGTTTATGATGTTTAGTGAAAAAAAATGTCATTGTGAGTGGCCGTGTCCCCCGATTCCGGGAACTGCCGACCGACTCAGAATGACGTGTGCTTGCTTTGCACAATTGGATTACTTCTTCAAGTACTCAGCCATGGCGGCGGCGTTAGCTGCCTGTTCCTTGCTGGCCTTGTTGAATGCAGTGTGGAATCCGAAGACCTTCCTGCGCTTCTTTTCAGACTTTGCCATTGTTGTTAATGATTAAATATGTTAATAATAAGTTGTTTCTCGTTTTTGGCCAATGCCTTTCGGTCATCATTTGACGCCGAACGCATAGACCGTCACCTGCCGGTAGGTCTCGCCAGGGGCCAATGTCGCCTGTTCGAACTCCGGCTGGTTCGGCGAGTCGGGATGATGCTGGGCCTCCAGACAGAATCCCGAGCGGCGGGGAAACGTCGTGCCGTTGATGCCGGCAAAGCCCGACAGCCAGTTGGCCGTATAGAGCTGCAGGCCCGGCTCGGTCGTGTATGTCTTCATCACGCGGCCCGTGGAGGGACATTCGGCGATGGAGGCCAATACACAGTCCTTTACATCCTTCCAGTGTGTCTTCTCGTCGCGGTTCACGGCGAAGCAATGGTCGTAGCCTGCACCGTTGCGGATCTGCTCATCATCGGCCTCAATCCGTTCCCCGATGACGTGCGGCGTGCGGAAGTCGAACGGTGAGCCCTCGACCTTGGCGCGGTGGCCCAGCGGGATGCAGGTGGCATCGACGGGGATGTAGTTGTCGCAGTTCATCGTCAACACATGGTCGGTGATGACGGGTGCGGGCTTGCCATCGGCCAACCCAGCCAGGTTGAAATAGCTGTGGTTCGTGAGGTTACAGAGCGTGAGCTTGTCGGTCGTGGCGCTGTAGTCGATGCGGATGGCGTTGTCTTCGGTCAGGGTGAAGGTCACGGTGCTGGCCAATGTGCCTGGAAAACCCTCCTCGCCGTCGGTACTCGTGTATTTGATTTTCAGCGTGTTGGCCGATGCCTCAATCACGTCCCAAACCTTGAAATGGAAGCCCTTCATGCCGCCGTGCAGGCAGTTCGGAGCCTGGCTGAGCGGTACCTGATAGGTGGTTCCGGCCAATGTGAACTGACCCTTCGCGATGCGGTTGCCGTAGCGGCCGATGGTCGAGCCGAAGGTCGGTTCGGGCGAGTGGGTCAGCGTCTCGATGTTGTCGAATCCGAGCACGACGTTGGCCAATTTCCCGTTGCGGTCGGGCGTCATGACACTCACGATGGTGCCGCCGTAGTTGCAGATGCAGACCTCCATGCCGTTGGCATTGGTCAGTGTGTAGAGTGCCGTCTGCTTGCCATCGACGATGGCTTCAAACCGCTTCGGATCAAGTCCAGACTTCGTCATTTTCTGTGCGTTTTTGGTGGTGTTCTTGGCCAATGTCCCAGCGCCGTCATCCGTGCGGAAAACCGCTGCCGAGGCGGAGCAAATCGGCCATCAACCTTTATAATTTCGCGCAAAGGTAAGTAAAAAAATCTTTGTTCCCAAAGGTCACAGGGCAATTTTTGCGCTTCCAGTGTTAATCTGCAAGTTTTTGCAAAGCGAAGTTGCCCATTTTATGCCAAAAGTGAGGTGAAATTGGGCAAAATGGAAATTCTGCATTTCAAACTTTGACCATCGTCCAAAAAATGTTATCTTTGCGGCCGATGTCCCGATTCCCGCCCCGACAGGAGAGGTCCATCGGCCATCAGAAAATTAAATTTTTGACTATGAACGCATACGTATTTCCGGGACAAGGTTCCCAGTTTGTGGGCATGGGGAAGGAGCTGTACGACAGCAACGCCCAGGCCAAAGAATTGTTTGAAAAGGCTAACGAAATCCTCGGCTTCCGCATCACCGATCTGATGTTCGCCGGCACTGAAGATGATCTCCGACAGACCAAGGTGACGCAGCCTGCCGTCTTCCTCTGCTCGGTGATTCCGGCTATTGTGGCCAATGTGAAGCCCGACATGGTCGCCGGACACAGCCTCGGCGAGTTCTCGGCTCTTGTCTTGAGCGGCGCCCTCTCGTTCGAAGATGGCCTGAAGCTTGTTTCTCAGCGTGCCCAGGCCATGCAGAAGGCCTGCGAGCTGAATCCCGGCACGATGTCGGCCGTCATCAAGTTGAGCGACGAGCAGGTCGAGGAGATCTGTGCTGCCACACCTGGCACCGTCGTTGCGGCCAATTACAACTGCCCCGGCCAGATCATCATTTCTGGTGCTTTGGAGGCTGTCGAGGCGGCCAATGCCAAGATGCTCGAAGCCGGAGCCAAGCGCGCCATGCTGCTCAAGGTGGGCGGTGCCTTCCACTCCCCACTCATGGAGCCTGCTCGCGCTGAACTTGCACATGCAATCGAGGCCACTTCATTCAATGCGCCCAAGTGCCCGATTTATCAGAACGTCGATGCTCAGGCTCACACCAATCCGGCCGAAATCAAGGCCAATCTGGTGGCTCAGCTCACTTCGCCGGTGCGTTGGACAAAGTCTGTCCAGAACATGATCGCTGCCGGTGCAACGACCTTCATCGAGTGCGGCCCAGGCGCCGTGCTCCAGGGTCTGATCGCCAAGATCAGCAAGGAGGTCGAGGCAAAGCCATTGGCCTAAACTGGAATGATAAAGTTGATGAGCCTCGGATGTCGGTAGAGTCACGACGTCCGAGGCTCTTTTTTTATCCTGTTTTCTTGTGCAACGGCTTGCGCGAGCCGTTGCGGTTGCCGTTTTTGGATTGAAAAATGGGTTTTCAGGCGGGGAAAAGTGCCATTGGCCACACATTTGAACACAAAAAACTTGCATCTTACTCATAAAATATATATATTTGCGCACAAATTTAGAGAAAAAACAGCCGTTTCGCAAGATAGCCTATGTGGGACTTCGGTATCAAGGACATCATTGACATTCTGGTCGTCGCGACCGGCATGTACTGGTTGTACAGGAGCAGTCAGCGGAACGGCTCGTTGGTCCTCTATCAAGGCATATTGGCCGTGCTCCTGGCTTGGCTGATTGTGAGCCAGATTCTCAGAATGAAATTGTTGGGGGCGATCTTTGACAGTCTGATCAGTGTGGGTTTGATTGCCTTGATTGTCCTATTCCAGAATGAAATACGTCGAATGTTGATGCGCGTCGGTTCCCGCCGAGGCTGGACTTCGTTTATGGCCATGTTCGGTGAGGAGGGCAAGAGTGAGTCGCGGCGTGTGTGGCTCGACGCTCTTGTGCTGGCCTGTCGCAATATGAGCTCGCAGCGGGTCGGCGCCCTCATCTGTCTGGAGCGGACCGACAGCCTGCAACAATATGCCGAAACGGGCGACATGATTGACGCGCGACTGACGACGCGCCTGGTCGAGCAGATTTTCTGCAAGAACACGCCGCTGCACGATGGGGCAGTGGTGGTGCGTGAGGGCAGAATCGAATCGGCCGCATGTATCCTGCCGGTGTCGCACAATATGGAAATTCCGCAGGAACTGGGTCTGCGTCACCGTTCGGCCATCGGATTGAGCGAACTGAGCGACGCGCTGGTGGTCATCGTGAGCGAGGAGACGGGCGACATTTCGCTCGCTGTGGGCGGAGAGATACACCGCCGGCTTGACGCACATGCCCTCCAGAAGATGCTTGACCAGCAGATGTCTCCTGTCCTGGCTCCAGTCTCTTGAATATTTATGGCCAATGTCCCTAGGTTGAACGGCATTGGCCAAGAAAACGATAAAACACAGAATGTTCGAACTAACGTTCATGATGCCGGGTACAACGGCGTGGATTGCACTTGCGGTGGCGCTGCTGCTGCTCATGGCATCGGCCACAATCTCGGGCAGTGAGGTGGCATTCTTCTCGCTGTCGCCGCGTGACAAGGAGCGGCTGGATGGAGAGGAGCGTGTGGCCGATGGCATTGTTGAACGACTCCTGGACAAGAGCGAGCGGCTGATGGCCGCCATCCTCATCGGCAACAATCTGGTCAATGTGGCCATCATCATGCTCTTCACGCTGTTCATGAATGGAGCCATCGACCATGCGCATACCAGCGGAGTGATGGTCTTCGTCATCGAGACGGTTATCCTGACGTTCCTGCTGCTGCTCTTCGGTGAGGTCCTGCCCAAGGTCTATGCGACCCATCAGGCCCTCTGGTTCGCCCGCACGACGGCGCGTCTGATGCAGACATTGGTCACTATCTTCCGCCCGTTCATCACACTGCTCGTGGGCAGTACGGGCATCATCAACCGCCGACTGGCCGAGCACATCAGCGAAGAGGTGACGGTCGAGGACTTGAGCGATGCGCTCCGTCTTGCGCCCCAGGTGGCCCGCAACAAGGATGAGAAGAAGATGCTGGAGGGCATCATCGAATTTGCAGACAAGACCGTGAAGGATGCCATGACCAGTCGCAGCGAAATGACGACGCTGGAGATTCACGAACGGTTCAGCGATGTGCTCAAACTGGTGGTTGACCAACGGTACAGCCGCATCCCCGTCTATGAGGGGACGGAAGACAACATCAAGGGCATCCTCTACATCAAGGATCTGCTGCCGTACCTGAACCGGACCGATGATTTCAAGTGGGCCGATTTGAT
>JAEEGH010005511.1_pt1 | contig 31718 bp, 31 predicted proteins | sample 9134181 | NCBI WGS metagenome assembly JAEEGH01 (sample SAMN16246544, study PRJNA631951) | gut metagenome | biome: gut microbiome; feature: rumen; material: DP-attached | host: Bos | place: Iran: Karaj | collected 2018-10
GGCGAAGAAGGTATTGCCGCGCTCGGGGAGAAATTCAAGGCATTGGTTGATGCAGAGGGTACCCTGACCAACATTGAGGAGTGGGGCAAGCGTCGGCTGGCCTACCTCATCAACGACAAGCCCGAGGGCTACTACGTTCTCATGAACATCGAGAGCAAGCCCGAGCTTCCCGCTGAGCTCGACCGCGTGTTCAAGATCACCGAAGGCATCATGCGTTCTCTGATCACTGTTGTAGAGGAGTAAGATATCGGATGCTCAATCACATCGTTCTCATGGGTCGTCTGACCCGTGACCCGGAGCTCCGGCGCACCCAGTCCGGCGTTCCCGTTGTGTCCTTCTCTCTGGCGGTGGACCACGACGTCCCCAACAAAGAGACCGGCGAGCGTGGCGTGGACTTCATCGACATCGTCGCCTGGCGGCAGACCGCGGAGTTCGTCAACAAGTTCTTCTCCAAGGGCCGCATGGCAGTCGTCTCCGGGCGGCTTCAGATCCGCAGCTGGACGGACAACACCGGCAACAAGCGCCGCGCCGCTGAGGTCGTAGCAGACAACGTCTACTTCGGCGATTCCAAGCGCGACGGCGACGGCACCGGCTCCTACAACGGCAGCAGCTATGCCGGCGGCAACAACAGCAATTATGCCGGCGGCAACGGCAATTTCGCCGGCGGCAGCAACAACGGCTATGGTTACAACAATGGCCGACCCTACAACGACAGCTACAACGCCCCCGCGGCTCCGGCCGCCCCCGCAGCGTCTGATTTTGCGATGCTGGAGGACGAAGACAGTGAACTGCCGTTCTGATTTGAATTTTTCCGCAAGACTGAAATACTGAAAGAAGGAGGATCCTCTCATGGCGAATGAAACCAGAGTCAGACCCCACAAGCGCAAGAAGGTTTGCCTGTTCTGCGTGGATAAGGTCACCAGCATTGACTATAAGGACACCGCGAAGCTGAAGCGCTTCACTTCCGAGCGCGGCAAGATCCTGCCCCGCCGTACCACCGGCACCTGCGCTGCACATCAGCGTCAGCTCACCGTGGCCATCAAGCGCGCCCGTCAGATCGCTCTGCTCCCCTACGTGGAAGACTGATCCAAACTGCCAACCGCCTTCGGCAAGCCTGCCGGAGGCGGTTTTTTCGCAAAAAACATCGGAGCCTGCCCCATGGGCGGCTCCGATGCTTTTTTCATTGTTACGGCGTCTCCACGCGGATATCGCCGCTGACGGTCTCCACCCGGCAGGGATCTGCGGCGGCGCGGTTGTTGGGGACGGTCACCTCGCCGGAGGTGGTGGAGGTGCTGACGGCCTTCTCCGTCAGCAGCGTCGCCGTCACGTCGCCGCTGATGGTCTCCAGATCCAGCTGCCCTGCGTCGCAGGCCTCCAGAACGATCTCGCCGCTGGTGGCTTCGCAGCGGATCTCGCCCGCAGTCACCCGAACCAGGTGCTGGTCACCGGAGACGCTGGACAGGGTGAGCAGATCGGGGCTCATTTCGGAAACGCTGATATTACCGCTGACCGTTTCCAGCTCCAGCTTTTCCGCCGAAAGGCCGGGCTTCAGGCTGAGCTCGCCGCTGACCGTCTGCACGTTGACGGTCTGATAGACCGCCTCGGGCAGGTAAATCGTGGTGGTCCCCAGGTCTCCGCCCACGGAGCCGATGGAGATCAGCCCCAGGTTTTTCTTGGTCCTGCGCTCCAGGGTGAGGGTGCCGTTCTTCACATAGATCTCCAGGGGCTCCCGCTCCGTCTGGGAATAGACGATCCTGCATACCCCGTCCTCGGCGGCCCGGAGCTCCACGTCCGCGGAGATCTCGTCGATCACGATCCGGTCAAAGGCCTCCTCGACGACCTGTTCCTTCTGCTCCGCCTTCTCAAAGGCCTTTGCCGTGGGCAGGAAGCTGCCGCTTCTGGACGCCCCCACGACCCAAAGGCCGATGCCCACCACCAGCAGCACAGAGGCTGCAAATACCGTAATTCTCAATGCCTTGCTCATACGATCTCCCCCATTCTGTTCTGTTCCGATCTTTTCAGAAAGCATTTCCGGACCAGCGCGGAAATGCCCTTCGCACAGCGAACGCCAAGGCCCCATCCGGCAATCCCCAGCAGGGTGCCCAGGCCGATCAGGGTCATGACGATCCCCGCGATCATCAGCGGGTCGCCCTCTCCGTAAAGCACCACGGCAACGCTGCTGATGGCCACGGCAACGCCGGTGACCAGCACGGCGAACAGCACCGCGAACACCGTAACGATAAGGCTGAAGCCCACCGCGCAGGCCGCGATCATCAGCGGCAGCCACACCGGCGCGCCCAGGATCAGCAGGGCGAGCTCCCAGCCCCGCAGGCTGCGCTTGGGCCGGACCCGCTCCTTCACCAGGGTGGTCAGCGGGACCTCGTCCAGGATCTGCCGGGCGATCTCCTCCGGGCTTCCCAGCTCCGCGATGGCCTCCTCCTCCGAGGCGCCGTCCTCCATGCGGTCGAGGATCATGCCGCGGTAGTCCTCCACGCAGCGCTCCCGCTCCGCCTCAGGCAGGGCCTGGAGCCGCAGGCGCAGCGTCTGCAAAAAAATCTCTTGATTCATTCCGAAATCCCCCTGTTCACAATATAATCGTGGATCGCCTGCAGCTCCTTCCAATCTGTGAGGAACTGCGACAGTCGCTGTCGCCCTTGGGGCGTGATGTGGTAATACTTTCGGAGTCTGCCGTTGTGCTCCGCCGAGCGTACGCTCAGGCAGTCAGCCGACTCCAATCGCCGCAGGATCGGATACAGCGTGGACTCTGAGAGTTCCACATAGGGCTGCATATCCTTGATGATCTGGTAGCCGTAGGAGTCCTCCTGCTCGATGGCGGCAAGCACGCAAACGTCGAGCAGACCGCGTTTCAGTTGAACGTCCATGTTCGATACCCCCTTACGCGTTATACTATACGTCACACAGTATGATATGTCAAGTAGTATTTTTCATTTTTTATGTTAGTTGCAATTTGGGGACCCGGAAAACACAATCACACGATGCGCTGTTCGTACCGGGCAATAGGCACCAGGCATCAGGCATCAGGCACCGCTTATAGAGGACAGCGCCATCGAAGCCCCACACCCCGTTCGATGGTGCTTTCATATCAGAGGTAATCCAAATAGTGTAATCGCTCAGTATGATCGCAGTGACCGCTGAACAGTTTCCGAACGGGGCAAATACCCACAGGAACAGACGCAGTTGCAGGCGGTGCCTGATGCCTGAACTCGAAGAGTCACGGAGTATGCCTATTCACTGATGCCTCCGTCGGCGTAATTGTTTTTTTGATTAACAAGTCTCACTTTGCGACTAATGCCAAAATTTTTTCGTCACGCCCTCCGGAGTGCCTGGGTATCTTGACATTTTCCCTTGCTTTCCTATATAATGAAACTACCATGAAAGGAGGAATGAGCTATGTTCTGTCCCAAATGCGGCAAGCAGGTCTCGGAGGGGGCGGTATTCTGCAATTTCTGCGGCAAACCGCTGAACCGGGCCCAGCAGCCGCCTGCCCAACAGCCCCAGGCGCAGTACCGACAGCCGCCTGCTCCGCAGGCACGGCAGCAGGCCCAACCCCGGCAGCCCAATCCACAGGTTTCCTACCGGCAACCCCAATCCTCCTATCCCCAGGCTCCGGCCCGGCAGCCGAAAAAGAGCCACACGGGGCTGATCGTCACGCTGATCGTTCTGCTGCTGGCGGCAGGAACTGTGCTGACCCTGTTTCTGACCGGCGTGATCGGCAAAAAGGGCGGGGAGAGCCTGGAAAGCAAGCCCTCCAACGAGCCGGGGGTGACCCAGCCCTCCGTGCCCCAGATGCCCACCGACCCGGACAAGATCGAATCTCTCTCCGCGGTGGCGGAGAACCCCACCGTGCAGAGCAAAACCGGCGTGGAGGTCACCCTGTCCCCCTTCCTGTTTGACTACACGGAGGACGAGAGCCCGGTCACCATCAGCGACCTGGGCACCGAGACCGCGGACAACGGCGACTGGAAGCAGTCCGTCTACGACGTGGATCTGGGCGGGCAGCATGAGCTGGACGCGTGGATCGACATCCGTATCCCCTATGACGCCTCCTTCCTCGAGCCGGGAGAGGACGCGGCCCAGTGCGTGGCCGCCCGCTACTTCAACGAGGAGACCGGCGAATGGGACGACGACGTGCTCTACGACGTGGACACCCAGGCCGGCTGCGTCGTCATCCACACCGACCACTGCTCCAAGTTCGCCAGCTTCACGGTCCGCAAGGCCGGTATGCGCTCGGCCTACATCAGCAGCGTCACCGTGGATCTGGAAAGTCTGAGCCAGCTGGTGGATCTGCAGAAGTCCGCTGCGGCCATGTCGGAGTACGCGGAAAACGGCGGCTCCTACGGCCAGAACTGCTACCAGCTGGGGGAGCTGGCCATGCAGAGCTTCTTTGAGGACGTGCTGCTCCAGTCCGCCAACCAGGGCAACGACGTGGTGGGCAACGTGGGCAACGCCCTACAGCTCTCGGACGTGTTCTTTTTCACCGAGAAATACGCCAAGGCCAACGAGACCTTCTGGAAGCGGATGAGCCAGGTGGGCCTGGCCCTGGGCGCCATCAACCTGGGCGTGGAGATCATGAAGCCCAACAAGACCGACGGCGAGATCATGAACATCTACAAGGACGCGGGCCTGTACGCCCTGAACGTCGTGGGCGACACGGCGATGGGCACCGCCCTGGTGGGCGTGACCCTGCTGGACAAGTCCATCCAGTCCTTCGGCGAGGCCGCCAGAGGCTACGTGGCGGAGCGGATGGAGAACTGCTACCTCTACTACAACGAGAAGGCCAACTTCGGCCAGCACCACGCCCGCACCTCCAAGGAGTGGCGGCAGATCGTGGCCGACTGCGTCAAGGCCTCCGAGGGCGACGAGGACAGCTTCCGCACCATGCTGGAAAACAACATCGACGAATACGCCCGCCGCTTCTTCGCCCTTCCGGAGGACACCAAGTACGAGATCCAGAGCGAATTTGCCGAGCACTTCTCCGGCGGCCGTCTGGGCGTCCTCACCAAGGCGGAGGAGGAGGCTCTGATCTCCCGCTACAAGGAGCGGATGTATCAGCGTCTGTCCGGTGCGATCCTCAAGGAGATGCAGAACGAGTACCTCCGCAAGATCCAGGCGAAGCTCCAGAAGGCGATGAACGAGGTCAAGAACGAGCTCAACCAGCTTGCCACCATCGAGCTCTACGAGGAGCTGAAGGAGGACGAAAAGCCCGCCTACGCCGGCTACTTCTTCCGCTTCGCCCCCCTGTCCAAGGATGCCGAGGCCCACAAGGATTCCTGGACGGATAAGCTGGACAAGGACGGCAAGGCCTCGGTCAAGGTGCGGGTGATCGCCTACATTCTGGCCGGGATGCCCGACCGGGTTGACCTGTATCAGACGGAAAAGGATCTGGAGGAAAACAAGCTTGCCTTCTCGGTGAAGGTCAAATTTGCCTACCCCAAAACGGAAGTCCCGCTGATCGGCGAGCAGTATCCCACCCTGGAGGAGATCGTGGGCTACTACCAGGACGGAATGCTCACCGTGGAGGATTTTTACATTCCCCAGGAGCTGCTGGACGCCATGAAGGCCGCCAAGGAAAACAGCGAGAGCGAAGACGGCGAGGGCTGCGATATCAACATCGACCCCAACGAAGTCATCGGGCAGTCCCGGTCGCTCCCCTTCACCCTGGAGCAGTCCGGCCCGGACGGTGCGATCATGCGCTTTGAGTCCGGCGACGAGGACGGAAACTTCCTGGCTGACCGTGTGATCCATTACGACGATAAGACCGGCGTCCTGCTGCTGGAGCCCTTCACGATGGATTCCGAGGGCGAGCAGGCGACTGTCAGCATGACCCTCAACTGCGTCTATGCCGACGAGGCCCACAGCGGCGTCCGGGTCTCCGGCCAGCTCATTGAGGAGTTCGGCGGCGAATACGCGGGCATTCGCATCGTGATCGGCATCAGCGGCAGCAAGCCTCTGGAAAGCTGAGATGCTGCCGGAGATTACCCTGCTCAGTCTGAAGCTGAGAAGCTATTCCCTGTGTGCAGCCGTGGCGGCGCTGGTCTGCGCCGCCACGGTGTGGGCCCCTCTGCGCCGCTGCGGCTACACCCGCCGGGCCGCCCTCCTGTCGCTGCTGGCGATGGCCGCAGCCTTTCTGATCGGGGCCCGGCTGTGGAACGTGGCGATCTATCCGGAGGCCTACGGGCCCCAGCGGCCCTGGTACAGCCCGCGGATGGTCGGTCTGAGCCTCTACGGCGGGATCGCCGGAGCCGCGGCTGCCCTGCTGGTCTCTACGCGGCTGGCGGGGGCAAAGCCCCTGGCCGTGCTGGACGCCTTTGTGCTCCCCTTTGCCCTGGCCTTCTGTATCGCCCGGGTGGGCTGCTTTTTGAACGGCTGCTGCGGGGGGATTAAAACGAATCTGCCCTGGGGCGTGGTCTTTCCCTCCGACGCCGGGCTGATGCCCCGGGCGCTGTTCAGCTTCCCTGCCCCGGCCGTCCATCCCACCCAGCTCTATGAGCTGGTCCTGGCCCTGGCAGGCCTCCCGATCTGCCGCCGCCGGGCAAGAGACAAGCGCCCCGGCGGCCTGTTCTTCTGCTACGCCGCCTGGTTCAGCGCCCTGCGGCTGCTGATCCTGCCCCTTCGCTCCCTGCCCTACCCCGGCTGGGTGAGCTATGGGCTCTACCCGGCCCTGTACCTGTGCTGTATCTTCCTCGCCCTGTGGGGCGCAAGGCGCAGGCGGGCGTAATGGGCGGCAGCCGTGCCGCACACAGAAAAACAAGCTGAGAAAACGGTCCTTTGACCCTTTCTCAGCTTGTTTTTTGCACAGCTTCGCCCCGGTGGGAGCAGCTTCGCCGGCCCGGGCCCCTGCGGGCGCCTCAGCGGACGTCGTAATAGAACTGATCCGCAGCTTCCCGATCCTTTCCGGTGAAGATCCGCTTGGTCAGCGCGCGGTTTTTGATCAGATACCAGTCTCCGAACTCGTCGAATTTTCGGGCGGAGGTCAGCACCTGGGACCGTTTCAGCGTTCCGTATTTCCGGCCCGATTGTTTGCCGTATTTCTTCAGCCGGGCAGCAAAATCCATATCCTCCAGGCTCACCAGGCTCTCGTTGAAGCCGCCGATGGCCTCAAAGTCCCGCTTGCGGAACCAGAACATGGCGCCGCTGAGGTAGCCGCCGTTGCGGAGCATGATCGGCAGCAGCTTGACCGCCACGTACAGCGCCGAGCAGGCCATTCCCAGGGACATCCGGTCAAATTTGACGTTGGTTCCTCCGCCGATATAGCGCCCGCCGTCCAGCTTTTCCCCGATCTCCGCCAGGGCTTCCTTCCCCATCCGGCTGTCCGCGTCGATGGTCACCACGATCTCCCCTCTGGCCGCTCTGGCCCCCGTGTTCCGGATGGCCGCGATGCACTTGTCGTCGTTGACCAGCACCCTGGCGCCGCCGCGCTCGGCGATGGCAGCGGTTTGATCGGTGCATCGGTTGGCGACCACGAGGATCTCCACCGTCTCCGGCCCAACCGTCCGGGCGGCCTGATGGATGGAATCCAGGCATTTCCCGATATATTGGGCCTCGTTATGGGCGGGAATGACCACCGAGTATTTGACCTTTTCCATGGGTCTGCCTCCTCGACTCCGATTGACGTTTGCAGCTTTTCCCACCGGATCAAAAACGCTGCCCGTGGGAAGGCGGGCAGCGTTCTTCGTTCAGCAATAGAAATCCTTGATCTTCTTGGCGCGGCTGGGGTGGCGGAGCTTGCGGATGGCTTTGTTCTCGATCTGGCGGATCCGCTCCCGGGTGACGCCGAACTTCTGGCCCACTTCCTCCAGGGTGTGGTTGCGGCCGTCGTACATTCCGAAGCGCATCTTCAGCACGTCGGCCTCCCGCTGGGTCAGAGTGCTCAGGATCTCTGCCAGGGCCTCGGCCAGCATGGTATTGGAGGTGGACTCGGCAGGGCCGGGGGTGTTGTCGTCCTCCACGAAGGAGCCGATGGTGGTGTCCTCCTCGTCGCCCACGGGGGTATCCAGGGAGAGGGTGTCGGCCGCGGTGCGGTTGGCCTCGATGATCTTCTCAATGGGCAGGCCCAGCTCGTCTGCGATCTCCTCCAGGGTGGGCTCCCGGCCCAGCTCCTGCACCAGCTTGCGGTTGCAGCGGGTGGCCTTGTTGATGACCTCCACCATGTGGACCGGCACCCGGATGGTCCTGGCCTGGTCGGCAATGGCGCGGGTGATGGCCTGGCGGATCCACCAGGTGGCGTAGGTGGAGAACTTGTTGCCCTTGGTGTAGTCGAACTTATCCACGGCGCGGATCAGGCCGGTGTTGCCCTCCTGGATCAGATCCAGGATATGCAGGCCGCGGCCGGAGTATTTCTTCGCGATAGAAACCACCAGGCGAAGGTTGGCCTCCGTCAGCTTTTTCTTGGCTTCCTTATCCCCGGTGGAGACCTTCTGGGCCAGCTCCATCTCCTCCTCGGGAGAGAGCAGGGGCACCTGGCCGATCTCCTTTAAGTACATCCGTACGGGATCGTCGAGATTGTACTCCGCGGCGAGCTCCACGGGGTCGATCATCTCTTCCTCCTCCAGGCCGGGCAGATCCAGAGGCGCGTCGTCGTCCAGATCCAGCTCAGCGCCGACGATCTGGATCCCCATGCCCTCCAGGGTCTCATAGATCATCTCGATCTGCTCCACGGTGCAGGGGATCTTCGACAGTTCGTTGTTCAACTCGCTGGCCAGGAGAACGCCTTCCTTTTTGCCCTTTGCAACAAGTGCGGTGATGGGGCCGGTTAACGCCTCAATAGCAGGGTTTGAATTCTTCTTTGCGGTAGACATAATACACTTCCTTTGTATCATTCGAAAGGGTAACCCGTTTCGGCGCTGGGCAAACAGGCCCCCGGGAAATTCAACTCATTATATTACAATCTTCCTTGCTTGGCAAGCCCTTTTCCGATTATTTTACAATTTCTTTGCTTTTTCTCTTGTAAAACCGCTCGCCATGTATTAGGATAAATCAAGAACCCCCGGGAGGTGAAATTGCTTTGACTGACACAGATTTTATGCAGCGCGCCCTGGAGCTGGGGCGGCTGGCGGCAGCAGAGGGAGAGGTGCCCGTGGGCTGCGTGGTGACGCTGGGCGACCGGATCGTAGGCGAGGGCCGCAACCGCCGGGAGACCGCCAAAAACGCCCTCTGCCACGCGGAGCTGGAGGCCATCGACGCCGCCTGCAAGGCCCTTGGGGGCTGGCGGCTCTGGGAATGCACCCTCTACGTGACGCTGGAGCCCTGCCCCATGTGTGCCGGCGCCATTGTCAACGCCCGGATCCCGCGGGTGGTCTACGGAGCCGCCGACCCGAAAAACGGCTGCTGCGGCTCGGTGATCGATCTGTTTTCCCTGCCCTTCAACCACCGGCCCGAAATGCAGGGCGGGGTCCTGGAGGCGGACTGCGCTTCCCTGCTCAGCGAATTCTTTGAGCGCCTGCGGCTCCAGCGCCCCCGCAGAAGGCATTGGACCCGGGACGCAGAATGAAAAAGCAAAAAAAACGAGCTCCGGATCGGAGCTCGTTTTTGATTGCTGTTGTTTACTCGGCAAAGTACGGGGCTGTGAGCTTGATCAGCTCCGTGACCTTGTTCTTTGCGCCCTCGATGGTGACGGGGCCGTTGCAGACCACGCTGATCACAAAGCTGCGGTTGGCGTTCTGCACCACACCCATGGCGCAGACGCAGACGCTCGACTCCACATCCACCACAAAGCCGTAGCGCAGATCCTCGCCCAGGAGGCCGGTCTCGATCTCCAGGCCATCCACAGGGGTCAGAAGGATCTCCAGCATCTGGCGGGAGGCTTCCTCGCTGACCAGCTCGCCGCGGCAGATCATGTTCAGCAGCTTGGCGGTCTGCTCCGCCTTGACGTAGTTCTTCTGGCTGCCGGAGCCGCTGAGGGAGCGGTTGAAGCCCAGCTGCAGGCCGTTGGCCACAGCAAAGGCCTTGACTGCCTCGCGTCCCTTGGAGGCGTCGCCGGAGCCGATGGTCTCGGTCAGCCGGTCGGCCGCGTAGGTATCGTCGGTATTGATCATGGCCTTGACGTCGTCCAGCACCGAAGCAAGCTCCAGCTTGCCGTCGGCGGCCTGCTGGAACACCGTGCCCATAATAAACACCTGGGCCATGCGGTTCGCCGTCATCCAGTCTTCCCCGCGGCAGTTGACGGCGGAGCCGATCTCGGTGTTGAATGCGGGATCAATCACCATGACCTGCCACTCGCTGGTCAGACCCCGGAGGGATTCATCCAGCTCGCTCTTCAGCTGCGCGTCGTTGATGGGAGAAAGATCCTTCGGGGGCTGGGTGGGATGCTCGGTGGAAGGCACCGACTCTGTGTTGTTCGGCGCTTCGCTGCCGCCCGGGAAGGGGTTGGTGGCATCCGTGCTGGCGATCTGGGGCGGCTCCGTGGTGGTGGTTTCGTTCTTGCTCTTTTGCGTCTTCAGGATCAGAATGCAAAGAACCGCGGCCAGGACAAGCATACCCATGGTAATGCCGAGGAAAATATCAGGTTTTTTTGTTTTCATGAAAGTACCACTCCATTCAGCTGGTTTTTCCTTCAAAATGCAGGGTAGTTCTACGCCGGACAAGTCCCGCATAGAGTCTGGGGAGATCGGTTCTTCCCCTTATTAGTATTCATTCTATCACATAAACAGCCATTCGTCAATGGTTTTCCAAAAACAGGAGGTAAAATGCGTCAATCTGTTCTTGCTTCTCTGGCCGCGGCCCTGCTCTGGGCCTCCCTTGCGCTGCTGCTGCTTCCGGCCGGGCAGTCTGCTTCCGGCAGCGATCCGCTCCCCGCTCCCACCCGGGAGCCGGAGGCTGCAGCGACCACGGAGTCCAGTGCGCCGCCCGCATCCGAGCTCTGCGCCGCCCCGGCGGAGCCGGCGGCCTTTGACACTGGCTGTCAGCTGGCCGTGCTGACCGAGGACGGCGTGGTGCGGATGGATCTGGAGCGCTATCTCACCGGCGTACTGCTGGCGGAGATGCCCGTCTCCTTCGGCCGGGAGGCGCTGAAGGCCCAGGCCGTGGCGTCCAGGACCTACACGCTGAGCCGCTGCCGGAATCCGCGGCACACGGAGGCGGCGGTCTGCACCGATTCTCACTGCTGCCAGGCCTGGCGCGACCCGGCGGAGGCGGAGCCCGAGGCCCGGGCCCAGGCGGAGGCCGCCGTCCGGGACACGGACGGGCTGGTGCTTCTCTATCAAGGCAGGCTCATTGACGCCACGTTTTTCTCCTGCTCCGGCGGCAGGACGGAGGACGCGGCTGCGGTTTGGGGCAGCGAGCTGCCCTATCTCAAGGCAGTGGAGAGTCCGGGGGAGGAGGACGCGGCCCATTACACCGACGAGCTCCGGGTCTCCCTGGCGGATTTTCAGGCAAAGCTGGAGGCCCTGGATCATGAAGTGCAGCTTTCCGGCGATCCCTGCGCCTGGGCGGAAGCCGTGCAGTACACCGCCGGGGGCGGCGTGGCCTCCGTCACACTGGGCGGACGAGCCTTCCGGGGCACGGCCCTCCGCAAGGCGTTCGGCCTGCGCTCCACCGCCTTTTCGCTGTCGCTCTCAGCCGATGGCGTTGTGTTCACCACCCGGGGCAACGGCCACCGGGTGGGCATGAGCCAATACGGCGCCGCTGCCATGGCCCGGGCCGGGAACGACTTTGAGACCATACTCAAATGGTACTACAGCGGCGTGGAGCTGGCCCGCGCCGAGGAATAAGAAACCCGGATCCGAGAATAAAAGGGGTCTGCTCCGGAGTCGCTGACGACCCGGAACAGACCCTTGATTATGCTGGATCGGGACAGATGCTTTTTGTCTCAGTCCTCAAGCAGAGAGGTCTTGTAGAGGAAGGTCATGATCTGCGCGCGGGTGCAGGTGTTGTTCACACCGAAGAGGCCGTCGCCCACGCCCTTGGTGATCCCGTTCTCCGCGGCCCAGAGGATCGACTTGAAGAACCAGTCGTTGGGCGTCACGTCGTCAAAGGGGCTCTCCGTCGAATTCGGTGCGGGCTTGCCCTCGGAGGCCCAGAGGAAGGTCATGGCCTGGGCGCGGGTGCAGCTCTGGCCCACGCCGAAGATGCCGCCGCCCATGCCGCTTGCGATCTTATTCTCCGAGGCCCACATAACAGCCTTGAAGAACCAGTCGTTGGGCGTCACGTCGCTGAAATTGCTTTCCGTTGTCTGGGGCTCCGGCTTGCCGTTGGCAGCCCAGAGGAAGGTCACGATCTGCTCGCGGGTGCAGTCGGCGTGGGGGGAGAAATGGGTATCATCCGTGCCCTTGGTCACAGGGGGCTTCTGGCTGATGGCCCACATCACGGGCTTGAAGAAGTAGTCTCCCGCCAGAACGTCCACGAAGGGATTCTCCTTCTTTGGGATCGTTTCTGTTTTGGTTTCGTGGCAGCGCCGGCAGCTATACATGATCGAGCCGTCGTCCAGGTAGGTCGCTTCCTGAAGCACCGTACCGTCGTCCCAGTCGTGCCCCAGCTTTGCGATGGTCTCCTCTCCTGCCAGTGCGCCGGTGCGGAGGCCCACATAGGCCTGTTTGCCTTCCGTGGTGCAGCCGGGCTCCTCAATGATCTGAATGGGTGCGGGCCAGACGTCGTCCTCTTTGGTCGCCACAAAGACGCCGTTCTCCAGCTTGACCGCGTAGACCACGAAGGCGTTCTCCTCGGATTCCTCGTCGGGAGCGGGGCGCATGGCGTCGTCCACGAAGGACAGGGGCGCGGTATGGGCGTCGGTGGCCTCCAGGCTGAATGTGCCGTTGCCGTTGCCGAACATCACGGTGTTGGCGCTTTCGGTGTTCAGGGTGATCTTGTAGTAGTTATGGCCGCGCATTTCAGTGCCCTCAGCCTCGGTCATGGGGCCGCCGGGATAGCCAAGATCCTCAGCAGTCTCCATCATACCGTCTCCGACGGCACCGTCGTAGCAGTAGACGTACAGGCCATCCGTGTCCATCTCGTCCACAAAGTAGATGTCGATGTCCTCGGAGGTTTCCTCCGCCTCCCCATCTTCCCAAACGGGGGCGCCGATGCTCTCCTGTGCGGCAGCAGTCAGGCTCAGGCCGCTGAGCAGCGTAACGAGCATGGCAAGGATAAGGAGCATACTTACAGAGCGTTTGTTCATAGCTGTTCCTCCTCAAGAGTGTGGTAATGGATCCCGGCAGCCTGGGGAAGCCGGAGGTCTGCCGCGGCAAACACGGCTTTTCCTTTTTCGATTATACCAAAATCTCGCTCCTTTTTCAATCCTTTTCTCCGATTTGCACAAATAATATCCCCGGTGCGCGCCCGCTCCCCCCGCACATATCCCGGCGGCCCCGCGCATAGGATGAGAACCGGGAGGGATGATCATGCCGCCATGCAGATATACGGATCTGAGATGCAAGGAAGTCATCAACGTCTGCGACGGGTGCCGGCTGGGCTGTGTCTGCGATGTGGAGGTGGAGCTCCCCGAGGGCCGGGTCTGCGCCATCTGGGTGCCGGGGCCCTGGCGCTGGCTGGGGCTCTTCGGTCACGACGGGTACTACCGCATTCCCTGGTCCTGCATCCGGCGCGCCGGAGACGACATCATTCTGGTGGACGTGGAGCTCTCCGGCTGCCGGGTGCGCCGGGAATGGCGGAGGCCACGAGGGTGAATGCAGAATGCAAAATGCAAAATGCAGAATGCAGAACGCAAAAAACATGAAAAAATAGCGGGAACAAATGCGGTTTTTCATCGTCTAACCCCCATCCAGATGAGGGAGGAATCATCCATGAAAAAACGAATTTGCATTCTGCTTGCCGTTCTGATGCTGCTGGGCCTCAGCGCCTGCAAAGCCAATGAGGCGGCCGAAAAGACCCGCGGCGTATACGCCGAGACCTCCGCCCCCCAGCGCGTTGCGGAGTACGAGGTGAGCGACGACGTCTTCTACGGCAATGCTGCCTCCGGCGAAAACCTGAATACTTATTCCTATTATTCCCACAGCAAAAGCTACAACGAGACACCCGTGAGCGCGACCGACCGCAGCACCGAAACGCCCGCCGCGGAGACCGGCCGGAAGCTCATCCGCAAGATCAGCCTGATCGTGGAGACCGACGACTACCAGGCCTTTCTCGACGCCATCACCGCAAAGCTGTTGGCGCTGGGCGGATACATCGAAGACATGGAGGCCAGCAACTCCGGCAGAACGCCCAGGGCGACCATCATCGTCCGCGTTCCCGCCGACCAGCTGAGCACCCTCACCGAGAGCGTCTCCGGCATCGGCAACGTCACCTACAAGCACGAATCCCAGCAGGACGTCACCCTGCAGTACGCGGACACCGAGAGCCACATCGCGGCCCTTCGCACGGAGCAGGATCGGCTGCTGCAGCTCCTGGGCCAGGCGGAAAACCTGTCTGAGATCCTGGAGATCGAAGACCGGATGACCTATGTGCGCTACCAGCTGGAGAGCTATGAGCGCTCCCTGCGGGCGCTGTCCAACCAGGTGGAGTACGCCACCGCTACCATTGAGGTCACCCAGGTGGAGGTCTTCACCCCCACCGAGGAGCCGGGCTATTGGGAGAACATCGGAAACGGGATCCTGGGCAGCTTAAAGGGTCTGTGGGAGTTCGTGACGGAGCTCTTCAGCGACTTCATCATCTTCCTGCCCTACCTGCTGCTGTTCCTGGGGATCCCGCTGATCGTGCTGATCGTTCTGATCAAGCGCTTCAAGCACAAGCGGCGTGAAAAGAAGGCCGCACGGCAGGCCCAGAGCGCTCCGGACGACTCTGGGGAGCAGCCGCGCTGAGCCCCCGGCTCGCCGCGCCCTTCCCCCGCGCTTCGACACATTCGGCAGCCCGCGGAAAAAACGCCCGCGGGCTGCCGATTATTCTTGATTTTTTCTTGATTTTTCCGCTTTTTCGCAAAAAAATGCTTGCAATCCGGGAGCCAATCATGTATAATGTGTCGGCACGGTGAATCAGCCGTGACACTGTAACTCACACACCCGGGGATTTTCGTCTGTGTGCCGCCTGGGGGCGGTCAGCCGAAAAGATGATCGGGGTGGAGGAAAAACAAAAAAGGAGAATCACAAAATGGCAGTCGTATCCATGAAGCAGCTGCTGGAAGCCGGTGTCCACTTCGGCCACCAGACCCGCCGCTGGAACCCCAAGATGGCGCAGTTCATCTACACCGAGCGCAATGGTATCTATATCATTGACCTCCAGAAGACCGTGAAGAAGCTCGAGGAAGCTTACGCCTTCGTGCGTCAGCTGGCCGAGAACGGCGAGAGCATCCTCTTCGTCGGCACCAAGAAGCAGGCGCAGGACGCCATCAAGGAAGAGTCCGAGCGCGTGGGCATGTACTACGTCAACGCCCGCTGGCTGGGCGGCATGCTCACCAACTTCAAGACCATGCGCACCCGTATCGACCGTCTGGCTCAGCTCCGCAAGATGGAGACCGACGGCACCTTCGCCATGCTCCCCAAGAAGGAAGTCATCAAGCACCAGGGCGAGATCGAAAAGCTCGAGAAGTACCTGGGCGGCGTGAAGGAAATGAAGAAGCTCCCCGGCGCCCTGTTCATCGTTGACCCCCGCAAGGAGCGCAACGCCATCGCCGAGGCCCGCAAGCTCCACATCCCCATTGTTGCCATCGTTGACACCAACTGCGACCCCGATGAGGTCGACTACGTGATCCCCGGCAACGACGACGCCATCCGCGCCATCCGTCTGATCGCTTCCACCATGGCCAACGCCGTGATCGAGGGCCGTCAGGGCGAGCAGCTGGAGATGGCTGAGGAGGCCCCCGCCGCCGAGCCTGTCGCTGAGGAAGAAAAGTAAGCAACGTAGGGGCCGATGCCTACATCGGCCCCATTTTCGATAAAACTTATAATTGGAGGAAATACAAATGGCATTTACCGCTGCTGATGTGAAGACCCTGCGTGAGAGAACCAACGTGGGCATGATGGACTGCAAGAAGGCCCTCACCGAGTGTGACGGCGATATGGAAAAGGCCATCGAGTGGCTGCGTGAAAAGGGCCTGGCCAAGGCCATCAAGAAGTCCGGCCGCATCGCTGCCGAGGGCATGGCTTACGCCGTGGTCGAGGGCAACGTGGGCGCCGTGGTGGAAGTCAACTGCGAGACCGACTTCTGCGCCAAGTCCGCTCCCTTCGTCGAGTTCGTCAAGGGCATCGCCCAGGTCGTGGTGGAGTCCAACCCCGCCGACGTGGACGCCCTCAAGACCTGCCCCTTCCCCGGCACCAACCTGACCGTCGAAGGCGTTCTGCCCGAGAAGGTTATGTCCATCGGTGAGAACCTGCAGATCCGCCGCTTCGCCCGCTACAACGACAACACCTCCGTGGCTTACGTCCACGCCGGCGGTAAGATCGGCGTGCTGGTGAACCTGGCTGTGGAAGGCGGCATCGACGCCACCGAGATCGGCAAGAACGTGGCCATGCAGATCGCCGCCCTGAACCCCCGCTTCTGGGACAAGAGCGACGTCACCCCCGACGTCCTGGAGGAAGAGAAGAAGGTTCTGGTTGCCCAGATGGACGCCGACCCCAAGATGGCTTCCAAGCCCGCCGAGGTCAAGGAAAAGATCGCTGCCGGCAAGCTGAACAAGTTCTACGAAGAGAACTGCCTGCTCCAGCAGGACTTCGTCCGCGCCGACCTGTTCCAGGGCTCCGTGGAAGGCTACATTGCCTCCGCCGCCAAGGCTCTGGGCGGAAAGGTTAGCTTCGTCAAGGCCGTCCGCTTCGAGAAGGGCGAGGGCATTGAGAAGAAGGTGGAAGACTTCGCCGCCGAAGTCGCCGCCCAGATGAACATGGGCAAGTAAGCACCATATATTTATGAACCGCGCTCCGGCTATCACCGGGGCGCGGTTTTTTGCGGGCAGATTGCCCGCGCTACGGCTGTTTATCTTCCCGAATCAGGTAGGGAAAACGCTCAATGTGCGTGAAGCCCATCTCCTGCAGGGCAGCTTCGGTTTCGGCCTGGTCGGCCTCGTCGTTGTAATCGGGAATCAGGGGAACCCGGAGGTGGAGGCGGGCAGGATCGAAGGTATCCGCCAGATAGCGCAGGTTTTCCAACAGCGGGCCCTGTTCCCTGCCGGTATAGCGTTCATAGATGACCGGGTCCAGGGTTTTGACGTCGATGATAAAGGCGTCGAAGAGGGCCGCAGCCCGGACCACAGCCTCCCGCGGAACGTTCAGGCAGGTCTCGGCAGTGAACCGCCAATCCGGGCAAAGCAGGCGAAAGGCCCCGTAAAAATCCAGGTGCAGGAGGCTCTCTCCCCCGCCGAAGCAAAGTCCGCCGCCGGTGGCCTGGAAATAGAGGTCGTCCACCCGGGTTTTTTCCAATAATTCCGCCGCAGTCACCCAAGTTGGGGCTTGCCGAAGCACGGATTTATTGATACAATAGGCACAGCAAAGCGGGCAGCCCGCGCCCGCCACCAGGGTGGTCACGCCTTCCCCGTCGATCTCCATCCGATGCCGGGAAAGGCCCAGCAGGGGGTATCTTGGCTCGCCGCCGTCATTCTGCGGGCGCAGGGGATGGATCTCCCCTTCCGGAATCCGTTCTTCCCGTTCTCCCATAGGGCTCACCGGGCCTCGGTGGTCTCCGGGACCTGGTCAACGGGAATGCCGTCAACGGGCAGCGAACCGGGCAGATAGACCACGTCGCCCATCAACTCGGGCGGCACGGGCTCCCCTTCCAACTCCTGGGGCTCCGTCTCCGGGGCCATCTCGCCCATCAGAACCTCCTCTGTCGGCTCTGTTTCCTGGAGAAACTTCCCCATCAAGGGCTCTGTGGGTACCCCCGCGGTCTGGATTGGCTCCGGGAAATCTCCGTCCAGCCCCGTGGAGATCGGGGGTTTTGGGGTCGGAAGCGTGGGTGTGTTCATCCCGCTGCCGCCGGATCCGTTCCCCGGGGTGCAGGCAGCCAGAGACAGGCTCAAGCCGGCCGCCACAGCGGCCACAGCCACGGATTTGCCCAGGCTCCGGCGCTTTTCCAGCTCCTGCTCCAGATAGCGGAGCTCCGCCTCGCACTTGGGGCAGGTGCCCAGGCAGTCCCCCTGATAGCTGCACTCCCGGGTCACATAGGGAATATCGTTTTCATCCGCGATCTTCTGGCGGATCTCTTTCAGAATCTTGCATTTATTCTTGCCTTTCATCCTTGAGTTCTCCTTCCTCTGGGGCGGATTCGTCGATCCGACGCCCTTTCACGATTCCCTTTCAACGCTGCCCGAACGACGGACGATGAAAAATCGTCAGGGATTGCCGTCGTTCAGATCCTCCGCGCTGTCTGGCGCTAAGTCCACATAATCCTCCGGGGTGGCAACGTTCATCTCGGGCAGGTCCTCCGCCGAATCGGGCAGAATGGCGGTCGTGCTGCCGGTAGGCGCCGGCTGGCTTTGGGTGGGAGCCGTCCCGGTCTCAATGGGATGCGTTCCGCTTTCCGCGGGGCGCGTCTCGGTCTCAACGGGAAGCGTTCCGGTTTCCGCGGAAAGCGTCCCCGTGACGGCGTCCGGATCCCGCGTTTCTCCTCGGGTCCCCGTGGGAACAGCCACGGTATCGGCAGGCTTCCCGGTACTGCCGGGCTCGCTTCCGGTCTCAGAGCTGTCCTTGGGGGTACAGGCCGCCAACAAAACACTCAGGCAGACCGCCGCTACGGCCATCGCCGCAGTCTTGCCCCCGCGGCGAGCGGCGCGGCGCCGGAGCGCCGGAAGCGTATCGTCTTCATTCCCATCCTTCCGGCGGATTTCTCGGAAAATTTTGCGCTTGTTTTTGCCATTCATTTGGCAATTCTCCTCCCCTGTGTTCGTTAGACGACAAAAAACGGAAAAAGTTCCCAAAGCAGCAGAGATTGTTGAAAGTTGCTCACGGGCAATTGAAAAAACGCTTTCGATTGTTTTTCATTTTCAATTCTCAACGCTCTGTTTTCAATTACCAAAACCGGCGGGCAGATTGCCCACGCTACAACATTGAGATAAGGTGATACCATGTTAACACAAAAGCTCTATGAACGCAACGCCTATCTGAAGGAATTTGACGCCATGGTGCTCTCCTGCGAGGAGGGAAAAACCGGATTCGCTGTGGTACTGGATCAAAGCGCTTTCTATCCCGAAGGGGGCGGCCAGCCCTGCGACCTGGGGACCCTGGGGGACGTCCGGGTGCTGGACGTCCATGCCCGGGACGGCGTCATCGTTCACACGGTGGAGGCTCCCCTCTCCGGCCGGGTCCACGGGGTCATCGACTGGGACCGCCGCTTTGACCTGATGCAGCAGCACTCCGGAGAGCACCTGATCTCCGGCACCGCCCACCGGCTCTACGGCGTGGAAAACGTGGGCTTCCACATGGGCGCAGAGCTCATCACCATCGACTTTGACAAAGTGCTGAGCATGGAGGAGCTGGCCGTGGTGGAGGCCGAGGTAAACGCCGCCATCTGGGCCAACCTGGAGACGAGGATCAGTTACTTCGACAACGAAGCCGCCTGCGGCGTCGACTACCGCAGCAAAAAGGCCATTGAGGGCCAGCTCCGGCTGGTGGAATTCCCCGGGGTGGACGTTTGCGCCTGCTGCGGCACCCACGTGGCCCGCACAGGAGAAATCGGCCTGGTCAAGCTGCTGTCCGTGGTAAAGTTCCATCAGGGGGTGCGGATCGAGCTGGTCTGCGGCAGGCGAGCCTACGAGTACCTGTCCGCCGTCACCGCCCAGAACCGGAAAATCTCCGGCCTGCTCTCCGCCAAGCCGCTGGAGACGGCAAAGGCCGTGGAACGGACCTTGGCGGAGCTGAACCAGGTCAAGCAGGAAAAAGCCCTTTGGGAGGGCCACTGCTTCGCCGCCCTGGCCGATGCTCTCCGGGGCGCGGGAGACGTACTGCTGTTTGAGGAAAACCTGAGCCCCGATTCCGTTCGCCGCCTCTGCGTGGAGCTCATGGCGGTCTGCGGCGGTCGCTGCGGGGTCTTCTCCGGCACGGACGAGACCGGCTACGCCTACGCTCTGGGGCAGGAAGACGGGGACCTGCGGGCCCTGGTCAAGGATATGAACACCGCCCTGAACGGAAGAGGCGGCGGCAAGCCCAATTTCGCCCAGGGCCGGGCAGAGGCAAAGCGGGCTGAGATTGAGGCCTATTGGAACAGAGTGTAGCCGCCTTCCGCGCGGTGTCGGCGGCCAATGGCTGCCCCCGCCGTGTGGCTGCGGCGCGAAGCCGGTAAAAGGGGCACTATTTATTTCGCATCCTAAAGAATTTTTTCAAAAATGATTGAAACTTGGTATGGATATATGGTATAATAGATGCCTGAGGCCATTTTTGAGTTGGAGATTTCCATGGAAGAAAAATTAAGTCAAATTGAAAATAAGTATGAAGAACTCTGCGCCAGGAGCGAGCAGCCGGATTTCTACGCGGACCCCAAGCTGGCGGCCAAGTATCTGAAGGACCAGCGGGAGCTGGAGCCGGTCGTTACGGCTTTCCGGCGCTGGAAGCAGGCTAAGGCCGACATGGCGGAGGCTTTGGCCATGATGTCCGAGGAGCCCGAAATGAAGGACTTCCTCCAGGACGAGTACCAGGCCGCCAAGCAGGAGGCCGCCGAGCTGGAGGACAAGCTTCGGATTCTGCTGCTGCCCCGGGACCCCAACGACGACAAGAACGTCATCGTGGAGATCCGCGGGGGCGTGGGCGGCGAGGAAAGCGCCCTGTTCGCCCATTCCCTGTTCCGCATGTACTCCATGTACGCCGCCGCCAGGGGCTGGCAGCTGGAGCTTTTGAACTACAACGAGACCGAGCTGGGGGGCGTCAAGGAGGCCGACTTCCTCATCAACGGCGACGGCGCCTTCTCCCGGATGAAGTTTGAGTCCGGGGTACACCGGGTCCAGCGGGTGCCGGAAACGGAATCCGGAGGCCGCATCCACACCTCCACCGCCACGGTGGCGGTGCTGCCTGAGATGGAGGCCGCAGAGGTGGACATCCGCCCCGAGGACATTGAGATGCAGGTCTACCGCTCCTCCGGCGCGGGCGGCCAGCACATCAACAAGACCTCCTCCGCCGTCCGGCTGATCCACAAGCCCACAGGCATTGTGGTGGCCTGCCAGGAGGAGCGCAGCCAGTTCCAGAACCGGGAAAAGGCCATGAACATGCTGGCCTCCAAGCTCTACGAGATCGAGCAGGAACGCCTGGACGCGGCAGTTTCCGGCGCTCGGAAGAGCCAGGTGGGCATGGGCATGCGGAACGAGAAGATCCGCACCTACAATTTCCCCCAGGACCGGGTCACGGATCACCGCATCGGCCTGACCCAGCACAACATCCAGGGCTTTATGGACGGGGACCTGGACAGCATGATCGACGCGCTGACCAACGCAGCCCAGGCGGAGAAGCTCCGCGCCGGAGGCGAGGAGACATGAAGTATTTGCCAAGGCAAATATGAAGTACGGCTGCGCCGTATGAAGTGTGCTGCGCACATGAAGTATGGCTCTGCCATATTCATATTCATTTTCATCGTTTTAATGGCAAATAAAACGATACCACAGTATGCCTGATGCATACTTCATATTCCGAAGGAATACTTCATATCGCGTCAGCGATACTTCATATCTCTGAAGGAGATACTTCATTTCATTGGAGGAGCCAATGACAACGCAACTGCTTACTACACAACAACACGACCTCGAACGGGCCGCCGAGTTGATTCAGTCCGGCGGTCTGGTGGCGATTCCCACGGAGACCGTCTATGGGCTCGGGGCCAATGGGTTAAACCCCGACGCGGTCAAAAAAATTTTTGAAGCCAAGGGACGACCCCAGGACAATCCCTTGATCTTGCATATTCACGCCCCGGAACAGCTCCGGGATTACTGCCGGGAGGTCCCGGAAGAGGCCTGGCTGCTGGCAGAACATTTCTGGCCCGGCCCCCTCACCATGATCCTGCCGGTCCGGAACTGCGTCCCCAGGACCACCACTGCGGGACTGGACACCGTGGGCGTTCGCTGCCCTGCCAACGACGCCACCCGGGAGATTATCCGCCTGGCAGGGGTCCCCATTGCGGCCCCCTCCGCCAACAGCTCCGGCAAGCCCTCCACCACCACGGCGGCCCACGTTCTGCATGACATGGACGGGAAAATCGACGCCATCGTGGACGGCGGTCCCTGCCGGGTGGGGGTGGAATCCACCATTGTGGACCTGGCCGGCCCCGTTCCCCGGCTGCTGCGGCCCGGCGGCATCGGCCCAGAGGCCCTGGAGGCCCTGCTGGGCAAACTGATTATCGACAAAGCCGTCACCGGGGAAATCGCCCGGGACGCAGTGGTCCGGGCCCCCGGCATGAAATACAAGCACTACGCCCCGGCGGCGGAGGTGCTGATAGTGGACGGCAGCCCCGAGGCCGCCGCCCGGTACGTACGGGAACGCTTTCGCCCCGGGGACGCGGTGCTCTGCTTCGCGGAGGAGCTGGAGCTCTTTGCAGGCTGCAATCCCACTGCCTATGGCCGGGAGCAGGACCCGGAATCCCTCTCCGCCGGGCTCTTCGCGGCCCTGCGGGCCCTGGACGACGGGCAGGTACAGCGCATCTTCGCCCGCTGCCCCAGCGGCGGCGGCATCAACGTGGCCACCCGGAACCGGCTGCGGAAGTCGGCGGGGTTTCACATTGTGAACGCGGAGGAATGAAACAATGGGCAGAATCGTAGCCATCGGAGGCGGCGAGTTAGACACCACACACGCCATCAATCATTATATCATTTCGATGGCTGGAAAGCAGCGCCCGACGCTTCTGTTCCTGGGAACCGCAAGCCATGACGCCGAGGGCTACATTGCCGCGGTTCATTCTGAATTTGAAGGGCTTGGCTGTGCAGTGACAGAGCTCTGCCTTGCAGCAAGCGCGTGTTCTGAAGACGAAATTGGTCAAAAACTGAGGCAGGCGGACATCATCTATGTCGGCGGCGGAGACACCGCGTTTATGATGGAGACCTGGAAAAAGTATGGGGTCGATCAAAAGCTGAGAACGATTTACCGCGAGGATCGCGCCGTGTTATCCGGCCTCAGCGCCGGAGCCATGTGCTGGTTCCGCTGCAGCCACAGCGACAGCTCGATCTTTTGGAATGGCGATACCGTGGGATACGGTTGGGTCAACGATTTACTGGATCTGCACCCCTACGCCTTTTGTCCCCACTATGACGAGCGCGCCGAAAGCTTCGACGCGATGATCCGGGAAAAGCCTTTTCCGGGCCTGGCCTTGGAGGAGAACGTCGCGTTTGTGGAGCAGAACGGCCAAGTCTCTTTCCTTGCGTCCGTAAATTCCGCAAAGGCCTATTGGATTCGCTGCGTGGACGGGAAGCTGGAAAAGCAGGAACAGCCTGTGCTTGTGATTTAAGGGCGGACAAGCATTGTCTACAGGCAGGCAATGTGGCGGGCAGATTGCCCGCGCTACAGGCCGTAGGGGACGGGTTTCCCGTCCCGGATTGCGGGCGGCCAATGACCGCCCCTACAGAATGGTGCAGGCGGGAAGCAGGCGGACAAGCGATACCCATGAAGGGCACAGCTCAGGTGCTTGTCCCTACAAAATAACTGACAAGTAACAGGTGACAGGGAACCATGTACATCATCGGCATTACCGGCCCCTCTGGTGCAGGGAAAACCACGGCCCTGCGGGTGCTGGAGGAACTGGGCGGGCGCGTTTTTGACTGCGACACCATCTACCATGAGCTGCTGCGCACCGACGGAGAACTGCTGGGGCGGATCGAAGCCGCCTTTCCCGGTGCGATAAAAGACTACGCCCTGGACCGAAAGGCGCTGGGAGCAAGGGTGTTTGCGGACCCGGATGGATTACAAAGGCTGACGAACATCACGCAGCCCATTGTGGCAAAGCGGGTGCTGGAAGAAATTCAAACATCGGGCACCACCTCATCCGTCATCCGGCTTGCGGGAGACGCTGGATGCCACCTTCCCCTCAAGGGGAAGGCGATGGCCGTCATCGACGCCATTGGGCTCTTTGAGAGCGGGCTGGGGGAAAAATGTGACCTCACCGTGGCGGTGGTGGCCGACCCGGAAGTCCGGGTCCGGCGGCTTATGGCCCGGGACAATATCTCCGAGGATTACGCCCGCGCCCGGATCGCGGCCCAGAAGCCCGTGGACTTCTACACGGCCCAAGCAGACCTGGTGCTGGAAAACAACGGCACCGAGGCGGAATTTGCGCAACTCTGCCGAAATGCGTTTCAAACCCGGCTCCGCCGGGATTAACGAAGGCCTTCCCCACCGCCAAATTCATGAGAAAGGACTGCAACAGCTTGAAGAACAGAGACGACAGGTTTGACACCCTGAAGGGCTTTCTCATCATTTTGGTGGTCTTCGGCCATTTACTGGACCAGAAAGTATTCTTTGCCGATCTGGATATGCCCATCGTGGACGCGATTTACGCCTGTATCTATTCCTTCCACATGCCCGCGATGGTGCTGATCTCCGGCTACTTTTCCAAGCAGGGAGAAACCGGGCCGGGCTACTACCGGAAGCTGACCCGCTCCTACCTGATCCCCTTTGCGGTCTTTGATCTTTTGCAGTGGCTGGTGACCTCCCGGAAGCTGAACGTCCTGCTAACCCCACGCTTTTCCATGTGGTTCCTGCTGAGCCTCTTCTTCTGGAAGCTCCTGCTGCCCGCTGTCCGCTCCTTCCGCTTTCCCCTGCTGCTTTCTTTGGGCTTTGCCCTCTTTGCGGGCCTCACCAAGGCTTCAACCTTTCTGTCCGTTTCCAGAACCATCACGTTTCTGCCCTTCTTCCTGGCTGGGTATTATCTCCGGTCAGAGCAGATCGAGAAGCTCCGCCGAATCCCGAAGATTCTTCCGGCCCTGGTCCTGCTGCTCAGTTTGGCTCTGGCGTTTTTCCTGAGCATGCAGGGCGTCACTCCGAAAATATACCACATGAAGGAGTCCTTCCAGAAGCTCTCCCTGACTGCCGGCAAAGGTCTGTTGCTGCGGGCGCTGGTTCTGATCGCAGGCTTTGCCGCCTCCTTCAGCCTGATTGCCCTGGTCCCCGGAAGGAAGACGCCCCTCACGGCCCTGGGTACCCGGACCATTTCGGTCTACCTGTTCCACGGGCTGATTATCAAGATTCTTCTGTTGCTGGGGCCGGACGTTCAGCTCGGCAGGCAATCCCTCGCCCTGCTGGGCGCCGCCGTCTTTACCGCGGCGATCTGCCTGCTGTTCGGCAGTCGCTTTGCCGCCCGGGGCTTTCACGCCGTTATGGACCGGATCGGCAGGCTGCTGCTGAAGGACAGCGAATAACCCTTTCGATCCCCATTGTGACTCAATTGAATATTGTAATGATATAACTAAGGAGGAAACAAGCAATGAGTGAAAAAACCGAAGAACTGAGAAAGAGCCTGCTGCGGGCCCCGAAGAACGGGTATGACCGCATCAGCCCCGAGGAGCGCACCGAGATGGAGCGCTACTGCAAGGACTACATGAAGTTCATGGACGCTGCCAAAACCGAACGGGAGGCCGTGAGCTACACCGTGGAGAAGGCCGAGGAGGCCGGCTTCGTGGCCTTTGAGCCCGGCATGGAGCTGAAGCCCGGCATGCGCATCTACCGCAACAACCGGGGCAAGAGCGCCATCTTTGCCGTCATTGGCAGGGAACACATCGACAACGGCGCCCAGATCGTGGCGTCCCACATCGACTCCCCCCGCATGGACATCAAGCCCAATCCCCTCTATGAGGACGCCGGCATGGCCTACCTGAAGACCCACTACTACGGCGGCATCAAGAAGTATCAGTGGACCACCATTCCCCTGTCCATCCACGGCGTCGTGGCCAAGAAGGACGGTTCCGTCATCACCGTCCGCATCGGCGACGACCCCAGCGATCCCTGCTTCCTGGTCACCGACCTGTTGATCCACCTCTCCGCCGACCAGATGAAGAAGACCCTGGCCGAGGGCATCACCGGTGAGGCGCTGAACATCCTCTTCGGCTCCGAGCCCATCGCCGACGACGAGGGCTCCGATCGGGTGAAGCTGGCTGTTATGCGGCTGCTCAACGAGAAGTACGGCATTGTGGAGGAGGACTTCCTCTCCGCGGAGCTCACCATGGTTCCCGCCTCTCCCGCCCGGGAAATCGGCCTGGATCGCTCCCTGATCGGCGCCTACGGCCACGACGACCGGGTCTGCGCCTGGGCTTCCTTTGAGCCCCTGCTGGGCATGGAGATCCCCAAGCACACCGCTGTCTGCGTCCTGGCGGACAAGGAAGAGATTGGCTCCGTTGGCGTGTCCGGCATGCAGAGCCACTTCTTTGAGACCTTTATGGAGGACGTCTGTGAGTGCCAGAAGGGCCAGCTGCGCCGCTGCCTGGAGCATTCCTTCTGCCTGAGCTGCGACGTGTCCAACGCCTTCGATCCCATCTACGCCGAGACCTGCGACAGGCGCAACAACTCCCAGGTCAACTACGGCATCGCCCTTTGCAAGTACACCGGCTCCCGGGGCAAGGGCGGCTGCTCTGACGCCTCCGGCGAGGTCATGGGCCGCATCCGTCGGCTCTTCGACGACAACGGCGTAGTCTGGCAGATCGCCGAGCTGGGCAAGGTGGACCAGGGCGGCGGCGGCACCGTGGCTGCCTACATGGCCAACCGCAACATCGACACTCTGGACGCCGGCGTTCCCGTGCTGTCCATGCATGCCCCCATGGAAGTGGTCTCAAAGCTGGACTGCTACATGACCATGAAGGGCATGAAGGCTGTCTACAATGACTGATCCGCGGTCGAGAACCGACGGCCGGGTGTCCTCCTGGGTCAAGGTTCAGACCTTCCTGCTGGCCGGGGTGCTGGTTTTGCTGGCAGTCCTGGTGATCGTGGTCGGCATGACCGCCCGGCGGGTGGAGAAGAGTCTGGTCCTTGTCCAGGAAGACCTGGAGGGCTTGAAAATCGACCAGGTCAACGAGGCGATTGAATCCCTCAGTAAGGCGGCGGAACGCATGGCCGAGGTGGATATTTCCCGGCTCAACGAAACCGCCAAATCCCTCAAGGACGCTGCGGAAAGCCTGGCCGACGTGGACGTTGAGACCCTGAACGGCGCCATCGCCTCCCTCAGAGATGCCGCAAACACCCTGAAGAACCTGGATATCGAGGCCCTGAACGGTGTGATCCAGGCCATTGACAAGACTGTCACGGGTTTGGAAAACGCGGTGAATACGCTGAAGGGGCTCTTTGGCTGACGAATTGATTCTTCAAACCGTAGGGCGGCCGCCTGTACCCTTTATGGGTAGAGGTCAGGCCGCCCATGTTTTTCAATTTTGACGCGTTTCCGACGGCCAGAGGTCTGGCCGCCCTACTGACAGTCATCCGACATAACGACAAAACCCGCCCCGGAATTTTCCGGGGCGGGTCAGTTTTACGGGATAATTGTCAATTGAATGTTTTCAATCGTCAATTAGAAAGCGCCCTGCTCGAACATAGCGGTGGCAACCTTCTTGAAGCCAGCGATGTTGGCGCCGGCAACCAGGTCGTAGCCCAGGCCGTACTCTTCGGCAGCCTCGGCGGAGACGCGGTGGATGGTCTCCATCATGCGGTGCAGCTGGTTGTCAACCTCGTCAGCAGTCCAGACCAGACGCTCGGAGTTCTGAGCCATCTCGAGAGCGGAGACGCCCACGCCGCCGGCGTTGACAGCCTTGGACGGAGCCACGATCATGCCGTCCTGATGACGCAGGAAGTCCAGAGCGTCGTTGGTGGTGGGCATGTTGGCGACTTCGATGTAGTACTTGATGTGGTTGGCGGCGATCTTCTCAGCAGACTCCATGCGGACGTCGTTCTGCATAGCGGACGGCATCACGATGTCAACCTTGCGGCCCCAGGGCTTCTCGCCGGGGAAGAACTCGCAGCCGAACTTGTCGGAGTAATCCTTGACCTTGTTGCGGTTGGAGGCACGCATCTCGAGCAGGTAGTTGACCTTCTCTTCGGTGGCAACGCCTTCGGGATCATAGATGTAGCCGTCGGGGCCGGACAGAGTCACGACCTTGGCGCCGAGCTGCATGGCCTTCTTGCAGATGCCCCAGGTAACGTTGCCGAAGCCGGAGCAGGCAATGGTCTTGCCCTTGATGTCGTCATGCTCGTGCTTCAGAACCTCGTTGAGGTAGTAGACAGCGCCGTAGCCGGTGGCCTCGGGACGGATGACAGAGCCGCCGTAGGTCTGGCCCTTGCCGGTGAGAACGCCGTTCTCCCAAGCGCCCTTCAGGCGACGGTACTGGCCGAACAGGTAGCCGATCTCGCGGCCGCCAACACCCATATCGCCGGCGGGAACGTCGACGTCGGGCCCGATGTAACGGTACAGAGCAGTCATGAAGCTCTGGCAGAAGCGCATGATCTCAGCGTCAGACTTGCCGGTCGGGTCGAAGTCGGAGCCGCCCTTGCCGCCGCCGATGGGCAGACCGGTCAGAGCGTTCTTGAAGATCTGCTCGAAGCCGAGGAACTTGATGATGCCGGGGTAAACGTTCTTCTGGAAGCGCAGGCCGCCCTTGTAGGGGCCGATGGCGCCGTTGAACTGGCAGCGGTAGCCGGTGTTGGTGTGGTAGTTGCCATTGTCGTCCATCCAGACAACGCGGAAGGTGAACATACGCTCGGGCTCCACGATGCGGCCCAGCAGGTCGACCTTTTCATACTCGGGATGCTTGTCGATCACGGGAGACAGGGAGGAAAGGACTTCCTCGATGGTCTGCACGAACTCGGGCTCGGAAGCATGCTTTGCCTTGACGTTCTCAATGACTCTTTCTACATAAGCGTTCATGTGTTTTACCTCCATTATTTATATGCATTTCTGCATACATTACAAATTAAAAGTTTTCGATGATGGAAACGATTTCCTTGCCGATGCGCTTCTGGGCCTCGCCGGTGGCAGCGCCGATGTGCGGGGTGCAGGAGACGTTGGGCATGTTGTACAGCTCGGCGTTCTGGGAGGGTTCCTCCGCCCAGACGTCCAGACCGGCCGCACGGACCTTGCCGGACTTGAGGGCCTCAAGCAGGGCAGCCTCGTCCACGTTGGTGCCGCGGGAGGTGTTGATGATGGTCACGCCGTCCTTCATCTTGGCGATGGTCTCGGCGTTGATCAGAGCGCCGCCGTCAACCGCGGGGGCATGGACGGAGATGAAATCAGACTTCGCCAGAAGCTCGTCCATCTCGACGTAGGGGATGCCAAGCTGCTCCTCGATGCCGGGGATGTGGAAGATATCGAACGCAATGACCTGCATGCCGATGGCCTTGGCCATGACGCCCAGATGCTGACCGATGCGGCCGAAGCCCACGATGCCGAGGGTCTTGCCCTGGAGCTCGTAGCCCTTGCCGTAGGCCTTCTTCTCCCACTTGCCTTCCCGCATGGTGTGGCCGGCCACGCTGATGAAGCGGGCGCAGGAGAACATGTGGCCCAGAGCCAGCTCAGCGACGGACTGGGAGGAAGCCTTCGGGGTGTTGCGGACGGTGATGCCGTTGGCCTCGGCATACTTGACGTCGATGTTGTCCACGCCCACGCCGCCGCGGATGATGAGCTTCAGCTTGCCGCCCTTGGCCTCGTCGATGTGGTTCTGGCGGACCTTGGTCTTGGAGCGGACGACGACAGCGTCGAAGTCGCGGAGGGCCGCGCCGAGCTGATCGGGCTCATAGAACTGCTCAACGACCTCGTGACCCTGCTCGCGCAGAGTGGCCATCGCGGTCTTGTCCATTCCGTCGGTAACAAGAATACGCATAGTGTTAAGTCTCCTTATATAAATGTGATATGGATTATTTGTGCTCAGCCTCGAACTTCTTCAGGCACTCGACCAGGGCTTCGACGCCTTCCTTGGGCATGGCGTTGTAGATGGAGGCGCGCAGGCCGCCGACGGACTTGTGGCCCTTGAGGTTCTCAAAGCCGGCTGCCTTGGTGTAGGCAACGACTTCGGCGTCGAGATCCTTGTCGCCGGTGACGAACGGGATGTTCATCAGGGAGCGGTCCTCGGCAACGACGGTGCCCTTGAAGAGCTTGGAGCTGTCCAGGAAGTCATAGAAGACCTTGGCCTTGTCGATGTTGATCTTTTCCATTTCGCCCAGGCCGCCGATGGACTTGAGGTACTTGAAGACCTTGCCGCAGACGTAGATGCACCAGCAGTTCGGGGTGTTGTACATGGAGCCGGCGCCGGCGTGGGTGTCGTAGCGCATGTAGATCGGGGTGTTGGGATCGAGATCCTTGATCAGATCCTCGCGGATGATGACGATGGCCATGCCCGCGGGGCCGATGTTCTTCTGAACGCCGCCGTAGATGATGCCGTAGTCGGAGACGTTGCAGGGACGGGACAGGAACATGGAGGACTGGTCGGAAACCAGGACGTGGCCCTTGGTGTTGGGCAGCTTGTTCCAGGTCAGGCCGTGGATGGTCTCGTTTTCGCAGATGTAGACGTAGTCGGTCTCATCGGGGATGTCCAGATCGGAGCAGTCGGGGATATAGGTGTAGTTCTTATCCTTGGAGGAGGCTGCGACGATCAGGTTGTCGCCGTAAACGCGCTTGGCCTCGGCAATGGCCTTCTTGGACCACGCGCCGGTCTCGATGTAAACAGCCTTGCCGTTCGGGGTCTTCAGGTTCATCGGGATCATGGAGAACTGGAGCGTCGCGCCGCCCTGGATGAAAAGAACCTTGTAGTTATCGGGAATATTCATCAGCTCGCGCAGGTCAGCTTCCGCCTCGTCGGCAATCTGCTGGAAGACCTTGGAGCGATGGGACATCTCCATAACGCACATACCGCTGCCGCGGTAGTTCATCATTTCGTCCCGGATCTCCTCCAGGACAGGCTCCGGCATGGTGGCGGGACCTGCGGAGAAATTATAAGTGCGACCGTATTTCATAGCGTACCTCCTGAGTGTTTTACATTTGGTAATTGTAGCTAAGGGGAGTACCCCCTCTTTTGCCGTATATTAGTATACTCTCCAAATCCAAAATAATCAACTGCTTTTTATGCAAAATTGCAAAAATTTTTTTCGGCGCATGAAAACAGCACCGCAAGCAAAGGGCGTGCCGCAAGGTTTGCCCTGCAGCACGCCCGAATTACGCTTGTTTACAGCTGGGGACCGGCGGCAACCAGAGCCTTGCCGGCCTCGTTGGACTCGTACTTGACGAAGTTCTTGATGAAGCGGCCTGCCAGATCCTTGGCCTTCTCCTCCCAGACCTTGGGATCGGCGTAGGTGTCGCGCGGGTCGAGGATGGCGGGATCGACGCCGGGCAGCTCGGTGGGGACCTCGAAGTTGAAGTACGGGATCTTCTTGGTCGGGGCCTTCAGGATGGAGCCGTCGAGGATGGCGTCAATGATGCCGCGGGTATCCTTGATGGAGATGCGCTTGCCGGTGCCGTTCCAGCCGGTGTTGACCAGATAAGCCTTCGCGCCGCTCTTTTCCATCTTCTTGACCAGCTCCTCGCCGTACTTGGTGGGATGCAGCTCCAGGAAGGCCTGGCCGAAGCAGGCGGAGAAGGTCGGGGTGGGCTCGGTGATGCCGCGCTCGGTGCCGGCCAGCTTTGCGGTGAAGCCGGAGAGGAAGTAATACTTGGTCTGCTCCGGGGTCAGAACGGAGACGGGCGGCAGGACGCCGAAGGCGTCGGCGGACAGGAAGATGACGTTCTTTGCATCGGGACCGGCGGAGATCGGACGGACCTTCTTGACGATCTTCTCGATGTGCTCGATGGGGTAGCTCACGCGGGTGTTCTCGGTGACGGACTTGTCCTTGAAGTCGATCTTGCCGTTCTCGTCCACGGTGACGTTCTCCAGCAGGGCGTTGCGGCGGATGGCGTTG
>JAEEGH010005515.1_pt1 | contig 31702 bp, 20 predicted proteins | sample 9134181 | NCBI WGS metagenome assembly JAEEGH01 (sample SAMN16246544, study PRJNA631951) | gut metagenome | biome: gut microbiome; feature: rumen; material: DP-attached | host: Bos | place: Iran: Karaj | collected 2018-10
ACCATGTTCTTTACATAGTCGGCGTGTCCCGGGCAGTCCACGTGAGCGTAGTGACGGTTAGCCGTCTGATACTCAACGTGAGCGGTGTTAATAGTAATACCACGCTCCTTCTCTTCCGGAGCATTGTCGATAGAGTCGAACGAACGGAGCTCCGACAGACCTTTCTTTGCCAATACAGTCGTAATAGCAGCGGTCAGAGTCGTTTTTCCGTGGTCAACGTGACCGATGGTACCGATGTTAACGTGCGGTTTCGAACGGTCAAATTTTTCTTTTGCCATAGTAATTCTTTAATTTTTTATTAACGTTAATAAACAAAAAATGTTTTTGTTCTTTCCTTTTTAACACAATAAAAGAGCTGCTTCCGAGAGTTGAACTCGGGACCTCATCCTTACCAAGGATGCGCTCTACCACTGAGCTAAAGCAGCATAAGAGCGAAAGACGGGACTCAAACCCGCGACCCCCAGCTTGGAAGGCTAGTGCTCTATCGACTGAGCTACTTTCGCGCAAGACGAGAGGTAGCCTCTCGATTGTGTGGGTGCGGATGGATTCGAACCACCGAAGTCGAAGACAGCAGATTTACAGTCTGCCCCATTTGGCCACTCTGGAACACACCCGGATTTCAAAGAACTTTTGAGCCTCTAGTCGGACTCGAACCAACGACCGCTGGATTACAAATCTAGTGCTCTACCAACTGAGCTATAGAGGCGCACTACCAACCTTTTGGTCGAAAGCGGGTGCAAAGGTACTGCTTTTTTTTGAATTGGCAAAATATTTTTGAAAAAAAATGCATTTTTACCCTCATTTTTTTCTTTTTGCACGCTATATATAACAATATTGAACGCGCAACGCGCGCACATGGCGCGCGCTACACGTAAAACCTGTCACTACTCGAGGGCATCGATACCTGCGGTGAGTGCAAAGAGGGTGACGTTCCAGTTGATGGTCACTTCGTTGGTCGCATACGAGGGTTGCTCGTCGAGATAGGATTCATCCGCCGTTACGTTCTTGGGGTACTTGACGCCATCGGTCTCAGCATCCTGATGGAAACGGTTGGGTCCACCTACGAGGAAGCCCGGATGGGTGCCCTTGGGATGGCTATAGGAGAGCCGGTGGTGCGGATGGGACGAAGGACGAGAACCAAAGCCCGTGACGAAGCAGTAACCGGTAGCATTCTGACCGAGGATGTAATTGAGGCATCGCTCGGCATTGGTCAGGTACTTCCTCTCGCCGGTCATACGGTAAGCATAGAGGCACTCGATACCGCGCCAGCAGCATCCTTCGGAGTTACAGCCCCAGAAGAAATCGGACTCCTCGTTGCCGTAGGGGGAACGGAAGACGGAGTACTCGACTTTGTCGAGGAAAGGTTGGAGATATTCTAACAACGGGATTGTTAGATTGTTGATTGTCGATTGTTGATTGTTGATTTCATCATAGTGCATGAGGAGGTCGAGGTAACCCAGTTCGGTCACGTTGCCCCATACAGCAGGGGTATATTGACCGTTGGCTTCTGCGATCGCTTTGGCATGGTCCGTAGCAACCATTTTATATGCATTTTCTCCGGTAAGGAGAGCCAGTTCGATAGCCGCCCAGTAGAACTCGTCATGCACATCGAAATCATCGTAGGCGCCGGTGGTGATGGCAGGAGTGAACTGCTCATTAAGCGCCGGCTGGTCGTAGTAGATATCGGGGTGCTCGAGTGCCCAGGCGAAGGCCATCTCGGCAGCCTCTTTGGCCTGTGCACAGAAGTCAGGATCGTAGGGAGCATAGACCCTCGCAGCGAGAGCCATGGTCGCGGCAAAATCGAGTGTCGCCGCGGTGGTCTTGAGCACTACATAGCGTTGCTGCTTGCACTGGTCCGGACGGATGAACTTCTCGAAGTTAGGCGTCGTCAGTTTATGATAGACACCGCCGTCAAGATCCTGCATGGTCATCATCCAGCGAATGTTGTACATCGCCTCAGCGAGCATGTCGGGCATAGCCGAACCGCTCTCCGGGATGTTGAGGTTGAGCGTATCGAAATAGGCTTTGTTCATCTCGTACGCCATGAGCCAAACACCCATCGTATAACCAGAGTTAACGATGTACTTGTTGTAATCGCCGGCATCGTACCAACCGCCCGGGGAGGAGATAACCGTCCCCTCAGGACGTTCGTAGGTTGCCGCCGAAGCATGTACGAGCACGTGGTCATCGGGATGACCGGCTTTGCGGGCATAACCTTCGGCATAGGGTTCGACGATATCCATCGATGCGCGCTGATAATAGAACGCACGGAGTGCCTTACGCGTTAGTTCACGGTAAGGACGATCCTTAATGATGAAATGAGCCGCTGCGCTTAATGATGGAATGATGAGTGTATATTCACCCACACTGTCCAAGGCAGAGAAATCCACAATTTGACAGGGCTTGCCCGAGACAGGATTGTTCATCGTCACTGCCGGCACGCCGGTCCATACGGTGTCGTTGTTTTCACCCACTATGATAACGGTATTGGCTTTTGCTTCTGCTGTTGAATCCGGGAGGACAATTGTTGCCGTCATCTCCTGCAGCGGGGCAAAACCGACTTGGTTCATACGGATCGGCTGCTCCTTCGGGCGATGACACGCCACGAGCAAGCAGACCGTTATGAATAATATTGGTAATTTGTAATTCTCTGCCGCAAGGGCGCGATTAACTTCGTTTTTGGTCATTGGTGATTTACTTTTTGAGCGGGAATTTATAGGCAAGGAGCGCCATGACAGCGGCAATGACAGCCGGGAAGAGGGAGAAGAGTGCCCACACCATGGTGCGCACCGATTCCTCGTTCACGATAACAACGATGGTCTCGCCGGTGGTCATGTCGGTATGGGAAACGAGTCCTGCATAGCCTAAGAGCAGTGCTATCAGACTACCGGAGATAGCCCCTCCGAACTTCTGCGCCATCGTTCCGGAAGAGAAGATAAGTCCCGTGGAACTCGTTCCGTTCTTTTCCGTGGCATAATCCGCCACGTCCGCGTACATGGACCATATCAGCGGTGAATAGAGTCCTGCGCCGACCGAAGCGAGCATCGAAATCGCTATCATCAGCCATATATAGGAAGCGTCCATCGGGATAAAGAAATACCCTACAGAGAAGACGCAGCAGATGATCGACGCCCATACGAACGCCATGCGTTTGGAACCGATCCAACGGGTGAAGGCAGGGCTGAGTGCACCGAAGATCATACAAGTCACTTCGCTGAAGGCCATGAAGGCAGTGTAGTTGATGATGAACCGTCCGACGGTAACATCGCAGCCCACACAATAGGTGAACATATACGCTACGACGGCATAACGGAATCCGTTAAAGAAGTTCGTGCAGAACGCCACGGAGGTCATATAGACCCACGGCTTATTACGGAAGAGGTCCGCGAACTGCTTGAAGCTGAATTTCTCCGCGATGATGGGTTTATGCCGTTCGCGAGTCAGGAGTCCGCAGGCAAGCGTCATCGCAGCAGCTACGAGTCCGAAGAAAGCGCCGAGTACGGCATACTGATGTTGCTCCGTGCCGCCTACCATCTTCTGCAGGTACGGGAAGATGATGAGGGTGATGAAACCCATGGCGTAGGCACCGACCATACGGAAGGCGGAGAACTGGTTCTTCTCGTTATCATCGGTGGTCATCACACCGAGCAGCGAACCGTAGGGCACGTTGACGGCGGTATAACACGCCATCATGAGCAGGTAGAACGAGTACGCCCATATACGTTTGCCGGTCATCCCGAGATCGGGCGTGAAGAGCAAGAGGGCGAAGATGATACCGAAGGGGATCGAACCGAAGATAAGCCACGGACGGTAGGTTCCCCAGCGGGTCTTGGTGCGGTCCGCGATGGAACCCATAAGCGGGTCGGTGAACACATCGAAGATACGGGCAGTAAGCATGAGTGCTGCCGCGTCTGCGAAGGTAAGACCGAACACATGGGTAAAGAACATCGGGAAGGCGATGGACATGATCTTCCAGGTAATGCCGCCCGAAGCGGCATCACCCAGAGCATATCCTATTTTCTCTCGTAAAGGAGCCATGGTTTACTTATGTTTGTACGTGATCTTATTGATAACCGGTCCAAAGCCCACGAAGCACATCGCATAATTCGCTTTTGCTAATGTCTCGCAGTTCTCATCGTAGATGAAGACATACGGACTCTGTTCCGTTGTCATGTCACGCTGTGCATAATAATCCTTTTCCCAACTTGGAATAGTAACCCTCATCTGGTAGTACTCAGCTGCAGGCTTATCGAAGTAAACGAAGAGCGAGTCGCCCACATGGAGAGTAGCCAAGGTAGCGGGTGCTATCTGTATCAGTTTCTCATCCCAAGCGAGCGCCACGGGTCCCGTCCAAATCGGGGTCTGGTCGGTACAGAGTGCGCTCATTTGCGTGACCGTACCGGTAGATGTTGCGAAAAGAACATCCGTACCATCGGCGTTACGCATGGAGATCCGATAGGTATGACCTTTCTGTCCATCCGGAGCCATAAAGGAGATAGTGGTCTCCGTTGCTGTGATAGCCGTTATCTCGATGTCGTCCAGGAGAACAGAAGCTACGTTTGTGAGGTTGATTCCTTCGATCGTCCATAACTCACCGGGGAAGAAGGAGTCATAGCCGCTCTGAACGACTGCCGTATGGTGTACGAACAATGCATCGGAGCCATAGATCTGGCCTTCCGCATCGATGAATCGCAGATAGTATTTCTTATCCGCAATATCGGGCAAAGCGAAAGTCAACTGCGAAGCTGTTTTGGCAGACGGATCCACCTTGCATACTTCTTTCTCTGCGTATAGATCCTCGGCGATAAGCACTTTGTCCACCAAGTTCAGGTTCTTACCATCCAGCACGACGTCTTTTGCGGCTGCCACATGGCGTCCGGTCGTAGGAGGAGCGGCATAAGGATCCGTGCCATAAGGCAAGACGGAGAGCGAACCATGGCGTTCAGTGCGTTTACCTGCTTCGGTCACCGCCTCGATTGTCACGGCATAGGTTCCCACGGGGAAACACATGCTGATTTTATTGCCGGTCCACACCAGTTGACCGTCCAGATACCAATTGACGGTCGTATATTTGGACGGCGTCACGATCACAGAATCGGTCAAGGGCACACCCGGGTTGGCACAGGTGTAGGTGATTAATCCCGACTTGGTCTCGTAAGGAACGAGAATGAGCGGATAATCGTTTGCATCCTGCGTATCAAACGGCTCTGCATCCTTGCATGAGGTCAGGAACAAGGAGAGCGTTAAAGCTGCAAATAAAAATATCTTTTTCATAAACTTTTCACTTTAAACTTTTCACTTTTCACTTTACTTATCCCACCAGAGCGGAGCATGCCAATCGTAGCCGACTCCCGTAGCGGTAACGCGGTCGATAGCTGCTTTATACTCCTCGATGTTATAGGTCTCTTCCTTGAGCGGGTAGCAGAGACGCACCGGAATCTGCGTACCGTCAATGAGCGGGTTGACTGCAGGCGTCGGGTCTGCTAACTGCGGAAGGTTCGAGCGACGCACGTTCGCCCAAGCCTCTGCGGGGTTATGGAAATGGAGTATCCAAGCCTGGGTATTGATCTGGCTCAACTGCTGTGCGGTAGCCGCACCGAAGGTGATGGCCGGTTGACTCAGGAAGGCCGCATACTCGGCGTCCGTGATACGTGCACAATCGTAATAGTCGGAGTACAGGTCCATGGCAGCACGGATACCGGTCTCATAGTAGTCCTTGGCATTGTCACCATTCCAGCCCTTCACAGCAGCCTCGGCACGCAGGAAGCACACTTCGGCGTAGGTCATGAGCATACCCGGGTTCTCCGAACGGAGGAAGTTCTCCGCCAGTTTGGGTTTGAGCCAACGAGGGTTCTTCGTCGGGTCAAATTTCGGATGGAGTACCCTGATCGTATCGATGACAGCCACCAGCGGACTACCGGGCAGCGAGTCATAGCTGGGCCAATCGTCCCAAGAGAAGTCACCCGGGGCATTGGAACCGATGATTTTCTTATCCGGGTTAGCTTGCTGGGTAGCTATCACGGCGTCGGTCACGTCGATACGTCCTTCGCCGGTAGAGATGGTCATGAAGTCATCGATATAGAAACGGCAGAGACGCAAGGTACGCGGGTCATTCGTGTCATAGAGTTTATCCCAGAAGGTCTTGCAGATATAGGTCGGGTTGTTCGCCGGGTCATTACCGAAGAAGTACTTGGACAGGGCATTGCCACGGAAATCTTTATACGACTCCTGGCCGAAGCTGTAGCGCACTTTGAGGTGCTCTACGCAGGCGTTCTCAGCCGTGCTGCTCATCGCCTCGTCCTTTGCCTCGTTGAACCACGCTTTGGCAGAGTCAGGCATCACTTCCGACACACGCATTGCATAACGCAGACGAAGCGAGTTAGCGAAAGTTTTCCATTTCTCAATGTCACCTTGGAAGATCGGGTCACTCTTGATGGCTTCGGCTTTGACGTCGAACAGTTTCGCTGCCTCTTTGAGTTCTTTGATAAACAAAGGATAGAGGTCTTTCTGTTCGTCGTATTTGGGCTTGGAGTTGCCGTTGATATACGCCAGACCTGCCTCGGTATAGGGAATATCGCCGTAGAAATCCGTCAGCAGTCCGCCCACATAGACGCGGAAGATACGCATCGCCGCATTGATGTTCGCCTGATCGGGCATACTATCCGTTCGATAGATACCGTCGGTCAGGTTACGCATCGCACCGGAGTAGAGGTTATTCCACGGACGTCCCATCTCCTGATCATCCACACGGTGTTGACCGCCGTAGTTGGTGGTATTCCAGCATCCCATGAGGTGCTGCGTGAAGGCGTACGTATAGAGACGATAGACATCCACGTAGTTCATATCGCCGTACAGTTGCAGCGCCGCATAACTGAGTTGCATGGACGGCTCGATAACGTCCGACTTGGTGTAGTCGGTATTGATCTCCTCGTAAATCTTGTCGGAGCAAGAAACGAGAGCAGTCGCTAACGCGAACAATATAAAGAGTTTCTTTTTCATAATTACACTGATTTACAAGGGTTAGAACTTAATATTGAAATTCAGACCGTAGCTACGACGGCTCGGGAGCGAACCGTACTCGAGACCGAAGCCTGAGGTGTTATACTGTGCATCAGGATCGATGTCCTTGATATTCTTCCAGATGATGAAGGGGTTACGTGCCACGAAGCTGATGCCTACGTGCTTCACGATACCTTTCTTATCCAGCCAGTTCTTGGGGAAGTCCAGCGTGAGGGTCAACTCACGGCACTTGATATAGGAGTTATCATAGATGAACATCTCCGGCGACTTACGCGATACTTCGTACCAGTAGTCCTCGGGGTTGACACAGATGGTGTTCTCGCTATAGGTCCCATCACCGTTGTCGATCACACCGTCCACTACGTAACCGCGGGCGTTACCGCTGGCTCTCCATTCATCAATGGAGGTTACGCCGGCTGCCTTACGCGCTTCCTCAGAAGCGTACCACTCGGCACGTCCTTCGAGGGTAGCCATGGCTTTACCTGTCTCGTATGCCGAACGCTCGGACATCGAGAAGATGTCGGCTCCGACTTTGACATCGAAGAGGGCAGAGAGGCTGACCATCTTATAGCGGAAGGTGGTACTCAGACCGCCGGTCCAGTTCCATTGCGCATTACCCAGCACTTTGTTCTCAGTAGTGAACTTGGGCAGACCGGTATTTTTGTCTACGATGACGCGACCGTCTGCATTACGCATGAGTGCCGGTCCACAGATAGCACCGTACTCCTCGCCTTCGCGCGCCGCCACATAGACATTACACCATGTAGCTTTCGCCAACTCCAGTTCGGTTGTTCCCTCGGTGAGTTCGAGCACCTTGTTGATGTTCTTTGACCAGTTGATACCGATATCCCAGCTGAAGTCTTTCACTTGCACGAGACGGGCACCGAAAGTAATCTCAAAACCTTGGTTGAGGATAGCACCCGCATTGATCAGGCGGTAGTCATAACCACTCGCCGGGCTGGTAGCCATGGCGATGATCTGGTCACGCGATTTCTGGTGATAGAAGGTAAAGTCGAGGCTGATACGCTGGTTGCACCACTTGGTCTCGAAACCGGTCTCGATAGAACGTGTGCGCGTCGGTTTGAGGTCAGCGTTCGGCACGAGGTTACCGTAAATCGAACCGATGGAGTAACCGGTATAGCCAAACTGCGACTTGCTGTAACGCAGACCGAGTTGGTACGGATCGGTATCGCTACCTACCTCTGCCCAGCTCAAACGAATCTTACCATACGGCAGCACTTGGCGGTTGGACTTGATTAGTTCGGAGAACACCCACGAACCGCTGACAGAAGGATAGACGTAGAGGTTCTTACCCGGAGCGAGGGTCGAGGACTTATCGCCACGAACCGTTGCATCGAGGTATAACATATGACGCCAACCGAGGTTAACCGAACCGAAGACGGATACGATACGCTTGGTATAGACATCCTCCTCCGATGACTGCTCCTCAAAGCTGTTCATTGCAACCGCCTCGCGGATACTCATATTCGTTCCCGTGTTGATGACGGTTTTGTTCTTAACGTCATAGACGTTTGCACCCGCAGTGGCAGTGAAGTCGAAATCACCCCACGTGTCGGTGTATATAGCGAGGAACTCGGCATTGATCATGCGATTGTTCCAATAGGTATTCTGCAGACGACCTGCCTCATAACCCGGGGTAGTCGGATACTTGAAGTCCGAGAACTCGAAGCGGTTGAACTCCGCACCGATAGTTGCTTGCACCTTCAATTGCGGGATGATGTTATAGACGATCTTTCCGTTCAGACGGAAGAGGTCTTTGTAGGACTGGTTCTTGTTTTTGTAGATATCCCAGTAGGGGTTGACGTTATAGGGATCCATACCGTTCCAGTTCTGGTACTCACCCTTCTCGTCCTGGTAGTTCTTGAGCCATGCCTGGTCATAGGTGGTAGCGAGCGTCATGAGGTTCTTACCTACGTTCGACTTATCGTCACCGAGGGCAGGACGGTTCTGCACGTCCTCATGGACGTAGTTGACATTGAAATCCAGATCCACCGGACCGAGGGAGGTGTAGGTACGCAGGTTGAGCGTGTTACGACTCATCTTCGAGTTGGGAAGGATATCCTTATTACGCATGTCGGTATAGGTGAAGCGGAGACCCGTCTTACCGGTGTTCATCGAGATGACAGCGGTGTTGGTTCCCGTCAAACCAAGTTCAAAGAAATGCGCGGTATTGTTCGGGATGATGTTGAACGGATGTTCCTGACCGTCGAAATAACGCAGCACGAGTCCTTCGTCTGCTTTCGGTCCCCAGGACTTATTGGTGTTGCTCACGGCATCTACGTTGTACTTACCGTCCGAACCCATACCATAGACCTGCTGGATGTTATCCCACTGGCTCGATTGGGTGTCAAACGTCAGCGTTCCGTTGTACTCTACACCCCATTTGGCGTCACCGGTATTGGCTTTCTTAGTAGTGATGAGGATCACACCGTGGCTGGCACGCGAACCATAGAGAGCAGCCGCAGCCGGGCCTTTGAGGACAGACATCGTCTCGATATCATCGGGGTTGATGGACGAGATCCCGTCGCCGAGGTCATAACCGCCTTCGGTGCCTGCCTGACCATAACTGGTGTTATCCATCGGCACACCGTCGATGACGTAAAGCGGTTGGTTGTTTCCGGTCATCTCCGTTGCACCACGTAGCACAACGCGGGTCGAACCCGATGCACCACCAGCGGTCTCTTGTACCACCAGACCGGCTACACGACCGGCAAGGGAGTTTGCCACATTGACCTCTTTGGCCTTAGTCAGGTCTTCACCTTTGACCTCGCCTACCTCATAACCGAGGGCCTTGCGGTCACGTTTGATACCCATGGCCGTCACGACGACCTCTGAGAGCACCTCGGTGTTCTCCGTCATCGTCACATTGATGGTGTTGCCTGTGACTTGGATCGTTTGTGAACTGTAACCCATATAGGAGAACTCAAGCTCATCGCCGATGTTCGCCTCTATGGTGTAGTTACCATCAAAATCGGTAATCGTACCGACCGTGGTTCCTTTGACCAGCACGCTCGCGCCGATCAGCGGACCGTCGGCGTCTTCTACCGTACCTGTTACCACGTTTTGTGCCCAAGCCGTAGCGCCAATAGTAAGCGCCATGACGGCCAGCACAATTTTCAGATAGGATTTCATAGATTGTTTGTTATTTGAAAAGATTAGTTGTAGTTGCCTGTACCTTTCGAGCTGTTGGCATCCTTGCTTGTGCTCTCCGGTGCGGAGTCATAGATCGACTTGAGCGTGTAGTTCGGGTCGTTGTTCTCCCAAGAGTCCACCATCGCCCGTACAGTCTGCTCGCCGCTACCGATGAACTTACCCGTGCGGTGGTCGATCACGCCGAAACCGTCATTACCTGCTTTGCTGTTACCGTTATCCCAATAGAGAGCCGGGATACGGCGATCACGCATGGCTTTGCAGACGTAACGCATATAATAAAGACGGAAGGGTTCGTCTTCCTTGGACGTACGACGCACCGCACCGAACTCACCGAAATAAACGGGGATGCCGCGGCGGACGTACATATTGAACAGGCGGTTGAGCATGCCCACATACGCCTCTTCACCGGCGCCTTCAACGACATCCTTACCGGTGTGTCCCCACTCGTTCTTGACTGCCGAACCCGCAAAATCCCAGGGGTCGTAACTGTGTACAGCGACCATGATACGGTTAGGTACCACATCCTCGGGGATCACGAGGTTCTCTACCGTCAGATCGGGGTTACACACATAACCCGGTACACCAATATAACGGGTCTCGTTCATACCGCCGGCTGCACGGATTGCGTTGACAGCTACCTGGTTCCACTCGTTGAGCACGCGGTATTGCGCACCTCCATCGGTACGGTTGGCACCGCCACCCCAGCCACCGTCCTGAATCTCATTCAGGGTCTCGAAAACGAGGTATTCGCCGGTGTTCTTAAAGCGCTGAGCAATCTGCAACCAGACCATGGTCAGCTCTTGCTTGATCTGCTGGTTTTTTTCTTCGCTGGCTACTGCGCCCGGCAGGTCCAACCAGTGGAATCCTTTGCTCGGGGTGTCTTTCGCGCCATATCCGTCGTGATGGATATTGACGATCACGATCAGACCGGCTTTGTGCGCCATCTCAACCAGTTCGGCAACGCGATCGAGCCAGCCCTTCTCGATGGTATAGGTCGGTGCATTCCCGATATGTCCCATCCACGTCACAGGGATACGAACGGATTTGAAGCCGGCTTTCGCCAGGCCGTTGAAGGTCTGCTGGGTAGCGGCTTTATTGCCCCAGCCTTCTTCATACGAACACCCGTCGTAGTGGGCGTCCATCTGGTTACCGAGATTCCATCCAATACCCATTTTCATGGCGAACTGAATCGCCTCGTTGTCCATCGGACGTTGTTTCTTCTCTTGCGCTTGGCAGACCGCTAAACCGGCCATCAGCGCGATGATGATCAATGATAATTTTCTCATAGTATTATAGTGTATTCATGTTTTCCCGGTGCATACGGCAAGACGGTCGGTTGATTCGCGTGCTGCTTGCCGTGGGGGTTTTGAACGGTGATGACATACTCGGCGTCACGCCATTTGCGGGTTACTTTGTACTCCTTCAGATCGCTCGGAATACAGGGGTTGATACGCAGGCCTTCGTAGGTCGGTTGAATACCGAGTATATGTTGCGATATGGTCAACCAGTTCCATGCAGCCGTACCGGTGAGCCAACTGTTCTTTCCCTCACCGGGTTTGGCAGCTTCTTTACCTGCTACCATCTGGCAGTAAACATAGGGTTCGACCTTGTGCAGATCTTGATCGGCGATCCATGCGGGTGCGATCTTTTTATAGAGCGTCCATGCGTCGTTGCCGCGACCTGCTTCGGTCTGGGCAATGATGACCCAGGGGTTGTTATGGCAGAAGATACCACCGTTCTCTTTGTAACCCGCGGGGTAGGTCGATTGCTCTCCGAGTTCGATATGATAGGTGGTGTAAGCCGGGTAGTTGAGCACCATGCCGTGCTCGCTGTCCAGCAGTTTGGCAGCACTGTCCAGTGCACGTTCCGGCATGCCGAGTTCAGCTCCGATACGCGCCATACCGCACCATCCTTGACTCTCGATGAAGATCTGTCCTTCTTCGTTCTCGTGCGAACCGACCTTGTTGCCATAGTAGTCATACGCACGGAGGTACCACTCGCCGTCCCAACCGAACTGCTCTACCGCCTTGCACATCTTCTCGATCTCTGACTCAAAGACAGAAGCGTCCATGTGCTTTGCTTTCAAGAGCTCTACGAACTGCCGTCCGCAATAGACAAACAGACCGGCGATCATCAGGCTTTCCGCCCTACTCCCTTCGGTCTTATTGCCTGTTGTCTGGAAGGACTCGTTCGGGTCCAGGGAGAAGCAGTTGAGGTTCAGACAGTCGTTCCAATCGGCGCGACCGATGAGCGGCAGTCCGTGAGGACCCACGTTGTTCACCACGTGGTTGAAACTGATACGCAGGTGCTCCATCAGGCTAACTTCCGAACCCGGTTCGTTATCCCAAGGTACCATCTCATCGAGGATGCTGAAATCACCCGTCTCGCGGATATACGCCGTCGTACCGAAGATGAGCCACATCGGGTCATCGTTAAAACCGCCGCCTATATCGTTGTTACCGCGTTTGGTGAGGGGCTGGTACTGATGGTAGCAACCGCCGTCCGGGAACTGGGTCGATGCGATATCGATGATACGTTGACGGGCACGCGAAGGAATCTGGTGCACGAAGCCTACGAGATCTTGGTTCGAGTCACGGAATCCCATACCGCGGCCCACACCCGACTCAAAGAACGAAGCCGAACGACTCATGCAGAACGTGATCATACACTGGTACTGGTTCCATATATTGACCATTCTATTCAGACGCTCGTCGTTGCTCTCTACATGATACTTGCTAAGCAGCTCATCCCACAATGCGTTCAGTTCCGCGAACGCTCTATCTACGGCCTCCACCGTCGCAAAGCGCTTGAGCACCTCGTGCGCGTGTACCTTATTGATTATATGATGATCTTTGTCGCCGAGCGATGTCAGTTCGCCGTTGTTGGCAGCAAATTTCTGCTCCTGCTCATTCTCTGCATAACCGAGCACGAAGATAAAGTCACGAGACTCACCGGCTGCCAGTTCCACCTCGATATAATGGCTCGCGATCGGACTCCAACCATGCGCCAGACTATCCGTCGAATGACCGGCCAGCACAGCCTGCGGTTCGTTCAGGTCGTTATAGAGACCCACAAACGACTCGCGGTCGGTATCATAACCGTTCACCGGACAATTGACGGCGTAGTAAGCATAATGATCACGACGCTCTTTGTATTCGGTCTTGTGATAGATGGCAGTCCACTCACCGCGCTCGATCTCCACCTCACCGGTAGAGAGGTTACGCTGGAAATTCTCGCCGTCCGTAGCAGCATTCCACAAACACCACTCCGCATAACTGAAGAGCTTGAGGCTTTTCTTCGCGTTGCTCAGGTTCGTCAGCGTCAGTTTCTGAATCTCCGCCTTCACACCCAGCGGCACAAAATGCAGCACGCTTGCGCGGACACCGTTCTTCTCGCCCGTGATACGGGTGTAGTTCAGACCGTGACGGCATTCGTACTTATCCAGCGGCGTTTTACAAGGTTTCCATCCGGGATTCCAAACGGTCTCGCCGTCCTTGACATAGAAATAACGACCGACAGAGTCCATCGGAACGCTGTTATAACGATAGCGCGTGATGCGACGGAACTTAGCGTCCTTGTAAAAATTGTAACCACCTCCGGTATTGGAAATCAAACCGAAGAAATCTTCATTACCCAAGTAGTTGATCCACGGGAATGGGGTCGCGGGGTTGGTGATGACATACTCGCGATGCGCGTCATCAAAATGTCCGTATTCGTTGCTCATAAACACTATCATTCAAATTACGCTGCAAAAGTACTGCTTTTTTTTGACCCGCACTAATACTTTTCCGACCGATTTTATGCATTTTTTGATAAAATTGTAAAATAGAGTTTGCAAATATGGGAATTTTGTAGTATCTTTGCGCAAAAATAGAACAATTATGCGCGAATCGTTTACGGAAATCACTCGTCTCGAACCGCTGGATATCTTCTATGTCGGCGAACGGCACAAGACTTATTTCGAGTACCCGGCTCATTGCCACGAGGGATACGAACTGAATTTTGTAGAGAACGCCGCAGGAGCCACCCGGACTATCGGAGATAGTCACGAGACGATCGGCAATATGGATCTGGTGTTGATGACGGGCAGTAAGCTGGTGCATGTCTGGGAACAGGGCACCTGTCCGGAGCAGGATATCCATGAGATCACTATCCACATAGACCCGAGTGTGTTCCGTGGTGCGCTGATGGATAAACGCGCTTTTGCCTCTATCCGACGAATGATCGAGCGTGCCCAACGGGGTCTGGCTTTCCCCGAAGCAGCGATCCAGATTCTGCGCGCAGACATCATCAACCTGGCGCACAGCAATGATAGTTTTGCCTCGGTTATTCGCCTCTTCAACCTGCTCTACCGCCTCTCGCTCGTGGAAGGAGCGCGCGAGTTGTCCTCTTCTTCGTTCGTCAATGCCCGCGAGGAGAATGAAGACGAACGGGTTCGCAAGGTAAAGGACTTTATCGTAGCGAATTACATGCACAATGTCAGTCTCAAGCAGATGGCCGATCTGGTGTGTATGTCCGATGAGTCATTCTCACGTTTCTTCCGGCATAAAACAGGCCGCACGCCGAACCGGTATCTTATTGATTACCGTCTTGGCATTGCGGCTCGTATGTTGCTGACGACCAAACTATCGGTGGCTGAGATCGGTTTCTCGTGCGGGTTCAACACCCTGAGTCACTTCAACCGTCTGTTCCGGGAGTCGAAAGGGTGTACGCCTTCGGAGTTCCGCGAGCGTTTCTAATCGTCTTTGGTTTTCTTAGCGCGCGGATGCGTGGCGTTATATACGCGTTTGATCTGCTCGAAGGTCGTATGCGTATAGACTTGCGTCGTGCTGAGCGATGCGTGTCCGAGCAGTTCCTGAATCGTCCGTATGTCTGCGCCGTTATCCAACATCGCCGTCGCGAAGGTATGGCGCAGCACGTGCGGCGAGTGTTTCTTAAGCGTCGAGACCTCCCCCATCTGATTGCGTACGATGGTATATAAACGGCTCTTGGTTAAATTTGGGAAGAAACGATGCTCCATTCCCGATTCTCGATTTTCGATTTCGGCATCGCGAATAGCCATAAACTCCTTGATCTGCTCAATGAGTTTGTCGCCGATGGGTACGATACGCTCCTTGCGACGCTTACCGAAGATACGCACTTGTCCCTGATCCAAGTCCAGATCGGCATCGGTGAGTTCTAAGAGTTCCGCCTGACGCATACCGGTTTGATAGAGCATCTCGATGATCAAGCCATCCCGGATCGCCTCGTAACTATTGTCGGTAGATTGTATTCTGTGCTCTGCATTCCGCTCCTCCGCCTCCATCTCTTCCGGTCGGAAGAAGACGGGCAGGGGTTTATCGGCTTTGGGCGGGATGATACGAGCGGTGATGTCGCGCGGCACTTTCTTCTGACGCAGCAGGAACTTATAGAACGAGCGAAGTGCCGACAACTTACGCTTGACGGAACGGGGAGACTGATGCTGCTGTTCGATCATATCTAACATCCACATCTTCACATCATCCTCACCTACTCTCTGGGGATCGAACTCCTCGATCTCCCAGCCCATAAAACGACAAAAGTCCCGCAGATCATCGTGGTAGGCTTCCACGGTGCGCTGCGAGTACTTTCGCTCGATGGCAATATAATCGAGAAAATGCTGAATCAAATCTCTTTGCCTGTTTGGGCATCCGACTCAAAGGGGAAGAGACCGAAGAGTTCGGCATCGATACGGTCAGTAACCCAACGGAAATCCTCCGGGTTCTCGCCGAACTTAATACGATCGCCCTCGACGATGAGCAGTTTGCCCTTGTAGTCCTTGATCCAATTCTCATACTTGTCGTTCAGTCCCTGGAGGTAATCCATACGGATAGACTGCTCATAACCGCGACCGCGTTTCTGGATCTGCGACACGAGTGTCGGCAGCGAGGCGCGCACATAAATCAGCAAGTCCGGCATCTTGACGAGCGACATCATCAGGTCGAACAAATCGCGGTAGTTCTCAAAATCGCGATCGGACATGAAACCCTGCTCGTGAAGGTTCGGCGCGAAGATACGTGCATCCTCGTAGATAGTACGGTCCTGAATGATGTATTTGTCTTGCTTGCCGATCTCCACCACGTCTTTGAAACGCTTATTGAGGAAATAAACCTGCAGATTAAATGACCACCGTGCCATATCGGAATAGAAATCCGACAGATACGGGTTGTATTCCACGCTTTCAAAACGCGGTTCCCAGCCGTAATGTTTGGCCAGCATGTTGGTTAACGTCGTCTTACCGCAACCAATGTTTCCTGCTACTGCTATATGCATAGTTTAATTATTTAGTCCAGTTATTCTCACTAAAGAGTCCGAAGAGCTCAGCGTCCACGCGGTCAATGACTTTGCGGAAGTCCTCGGGGTTGTTCTCAAAATCCATTCCGTCGGACTCGATGACCAGCACACGTCCTTCGTACTTATGGAAGATGAAGTCCTCATACTTATCGTTCAGGTCCTTGAGGTAGTCGATCTGCATGGTCTGCTCATAACCCCTCCCGCGTTTCTGGATCTGCGCGATGAGTGCCGGCACGGACTTACGCAGATAGATCATCATATCAGGCATCTTCATCTGCGATTTCATGAGATCAAACAGTTCCATGAAGGTGGTAAAGTCCCGTTCGGAGAGGTCACCGCGTTCGTAGTTGTTACGCACGAACACATAGACGCCCTCGAAGATCGAGCGGTCTTGCACGATGGTGTGACTCGCTTTCTGCACGGCGATCATATCCTTGAACCGCTCCTTGAGGAAATAGGTCTCCAGACAGAACGCCCAGCGGTTGATGTCACTGTAGTAATCCTCCAGGTACGGGTTGAAACTCACGCTCTCAAAGCGTGGCTCCCACCCGTAGTACTTCGCCAACATTTTCGTCAGCGTTGTCTTACCTGCTCCGATATTTCCGGCGATGGCTATATACATTATTGAACGCGCGCGCCTGTGATAGTATATACATGGTCTCCGCGTACGATCAGTACTTGACCGTTACGCAAGATCTTATAAGCTTTCGTACCCTCACCGCTCATCACATGCTCGATCGCTTGGTACTCGATGTTGTCGAATGTCGGAGCTTGTACCGGTGAGCCCGTGAACACTTTCAGTTCGCCCGGCGCCAGCGAATAGGAAGAGCAGGCCTGAGTGCCTCCGTTCAGGTAATCATACCATGTGCCGGAAGGTAAGTTCAAGGTCATGTTGTCGGTCGGCGAGAAATTCGCCATAGCAAACACATCATTGCCCCAACGCACTGTACGGGTCACATATTTCGTACCGATATTCACCTCCGTCGGATCGCCTTCAAACACTTGCGGCATCAACTTGGTACGCAAGGTGATAAACTGCGCGCACTTGGTGAAGGCATCTACACGGCTGGCATTCGTGAAATAGCCCATGGTTGCCGGATTCGGTTTGGTACCGGTACGTCCGTTGTAGTCGATCGAGATATCATAACCGATCTCTTCGTATTGCCACAACATGTGCGGACCGTTCAGCAGCACATTGAACGCCACTTGCTCCGCTACACGACCCAAGCGAACGGACGCATTGGATTTCACTGCCGAGTGTCCGTCTTTTTGCGCCAGATATTGCATTCGCTCCTCATCATGGCTCTCGCAATACGATACGTAACCGTCTCTGTTCGCGTCAGCAAAGCTGTTCTTTTCGTTATTCAGATTGCCCTCAGTCGTGTAATAATACGCTTCGCACAAACCTGCACCTGTCCAGCACAACATGCCGGCATTGATAAGGTCCTGCTGACCGTTGCCCCAATGCTCCAAGATCATGTACGCATCCGGAGATACCGCCTTGACGCCGTTATTGTAATAATACTTCAGATTATCCACCGCATCATTGGATGTACCGCACAAGCCATGACTCAGATCCAGACGGAAACCATCCACTTTATACTCGTTCAGCCAATACTTGAACACGCGGGTAAACATCTCCTTGGCCGGCGCAAAGCCATGATTCCATTCCTCATCGCCGTAGCCGTTACTGTTGCCACCATTCTCGGGCGGATAGAGGTTAAACCACGGGTTGATGTTCAACTCACTCTCCGTCTTCGTTTCGCTCGTCCACGGATAGAGTTTAGCCATCGGGTTCTGACCCGTTGTATGGTTGAATACCATATCGACAATGACCGCGATGCCGCGTTTGTGACATTCGTCGATCAGGGCTTTCAGATCTTCCGGCTTGCCATAGGTCTTATCGACTGCAAAATAGAGTGTCGGGTTATAGCCCCAACTCTCGTTTCCTTGGAACTCCGATACCGGCATCAGCTCGATCGCATTGACACCGAGGTTCTGGAGATAATCCAAACGTTCCTTCACGCCTTGGAAGGTGCGCTTGGTTGCATAGTCATACACCCACAACTCGTAGATGATCAGGTTGTTCTTATTCGGGCGCTGGAAGTTCAGCGTAGCTTCCGACCATTGGTACTGCGGTTTATTGGTCTGGATAACCGTCACATAACCGCCGTCTGCACCGCGTTTCGGATAATCGATCAGCGTCGGGTCGACTTGCTTGGGTTGCCATTTATCATCCGGATGCAGCACTTTCTCCGAATACAGATCGCAGATCTGCTTCTTCACGCCGTCCGCACGCTCCACTGCATATTGGAAACGATACTCTTTGCCCGGTTCCAGATTATTGAGTGTGATCCAGAAATAATAACCGTCCTTTTTCATCTGGTATGCGTTGTCCAGTTTCCAATCGGTCATATCGCCGATCACGAACACGTGCTTAGCCGCCTGGGTTTTGCTGCCTGCATAGGTACAGAGCGTCACCTTCGTCGGGTCGTTGGCATCGTAGTAGATACCGTTGGTTACGCCCGAAGGACGCGTAGCTGTCACAACAGATGCAGGGGTGAAGTTATCCCAAATGTCCGCGTTCTCTTCGCCGAGCCAGACATAGATATCCCCGTTGGCAGAGGTCTTACCCTCTTTCTTTCCGTCCTGTCCATTGATCTTACCGTCATGGAACACGAATACTAAGGCTGTCACCTCTGTGCCGGTAGGGACCTTGTAGAAATCGTACAAGTTATTGATCACCAACTGCCATTTGTCATTGCCCAGACTGGTCAATTTCGGAGCAGAAGTCGAACGCCATGAACCGCCTATGACACCGTCCTTACCATTATACTGCCAATCCTTGGTGGCTGTACAATAGCCGGTATGGGCATAACATTGTGTAGCACCTACCATGCCTTTATTTCCCTTCGTGGCATCAAACGTGATGGTAACCGTACCGGTATAACCAAGCGGGATGATTGCCGGATTGGTAGTCACCTGCGCCGAAACGCAAACCGCTACCAACAACGCTAAACTGAAAACTATCTTACGCATATCATTCATATTTTTTCTGTTATTATTTCAAGCGACGTCCCGTAGCGTCATAGACCTGCTCGCCATAGACGATACGCAACTGACCGTTCTCTATCCGTTTCACGCCTTGCAGTTGCTCCTGACGTACCTCCTCTACACCTTGATTCGGATTGCCCTCGCCGGTATAGTAGATCGCCACTTTGTTCTGCTTGAGCGCTTGCTTGTATCCTGCAGGAGCCGATTCGTTGGCTGCCGAGCCCAAGTACAGGATCAGCGTACCGTACTTACCGGTCACGGTCGCTTTGTACCAACCGCTTCCGCTCTGTTCTTGCAACGTACTCTCCGAGTGAACACCTGCTTTCTTACGCGCCGTGATCATCGCCTGGATCTCCGTCTTGTAGGTGTACCAATGCGGCCAGAACACACACGGGATACCCGGCATGGACAACATATACGCGTTGCATTGCAGGATCAGGTCTTTGTTGCTTAACGAACCGCCGTTTTTCGTGTTTCCACAGTCGGCATTATTGATGTCACCGCGGTTGAAGGTGTCATGGTTATCCACGAAGTTCACCGCATATTTCGCATAGCCTTTGCCACGCAGACCCGGGGTCTTCAACTTATCGTAGTTATTCGACGCGATACCTTGCTGATAGCAGGTATAGAAGCTGGCGAAATCGAAGGTCAAGGTGTTCTTGTTCGCATCATCGATACGCTGTTTCAATACATCTGCATTGCCGTTCCAGTACTCCATGACGGAGAAATACGGCCGTGCGTTCGACACATAGTCATTGATATGGCTCACATGGAATCCGCCGGCATAGTCGAAACGGAAACCGTCGTATTTCATCGCACCCTTGAGGAACTTCAGGTACGCACGGCACATCGCCTGTACGTTCGTGTTCTGATGATCCCAGTCGCGTGCCGAAGCATAATTGGCGTTATCCTCCTGTCCGTCGTCCGCGTGCGTTCCTACCGTACCGTGCGACTTACCTTCGTCATTGCTCGTGATCCACGTGCTCTGCGGAGTGAACGAGCCATACTCCGTACCGAAGTCTTGCGGCATGAAATTCACCCAGTTCTGATCGCCCATATGGTTGATCACCACATCCGCGATGACCTTTGTGTTACCGGCATGGAGCGCAGAGATGAGTGCGTTCAACTCGCTCTCACTACCCATGTAGTTATTCTGGTTCGGGTACTGCGAAGGCAGATAACCCATCTTGTCTTTAGACATACAGGAAGGCGGAAGCCATACCATGTCAAAATAACGGTTGATCTCGTTGGAATGGTTCTTCAATGCCGTCCAGGTGCTGGTTCCGTACGAAGCGTCATTACCGTCTCCGCCGAAACTCTTCCAATAGAAAGCCTGCAGCATTACGTCCTCACACTGACTCGGTACAGCGGTGTTGAAATCACCCGGTTTATAGGTGTCGTCACTGCCTTGACTACCACCTCCGCCCATATCCATATGATAGGCATCATAGGTTGCTTTGTCCACGCGCTCCAACTTGATCTGGCCCTTGAAGGTGATCTCGCGAATGATGATATAGTTGACGCCCTCGGGGATGGCCCATTTCTGGCAATTGGAGAACGAGCCGTTCGCCCAATCAAGCGTCACCGTCGTATTCGCGATTGTGGTGTTCGTCTTCGAATAATAGAAGTTACCGTCATCGTCTTTCACGCCGATATAACTTCCCATCGTGCAGTTGATCGCCAACTTGCCATCCTCAAACTTATACTTAGGATCATAGGATGCATAAGCTGTCTCGCCGGCATCATTACCGTTGATCCACCCCATGGCATAGAAAGCATGTCCCATCGTGTTACCGCTTGCACCACCGCCGCCGGGAGTATCACCACCGCCGGGGGTATCGCCTCCTCCGGGGTTGTCTCCTCCACCACCGGGGGTGTCTCCACCACCAGGGTTGTCACCGCCGCCGGTATTATAAGCAGACCATGTACCGTCGGTACCACCCCAACCGGTGAACGTGTACATGTTCATTCCGCTGGGAATCGTCAAATCAGCCGTTTGGTTCCATTTGGTATCCCAGTTAATCGCTGTGCTACCGCTCGGCATTCGCACGAAAAGCACACCGTTGTTACCGTCCGGGATCTCCGCGGAAAGGATATTGCCGCTATACGTGGTTAACTGCGCATCCGCCTCTGTTGCGCCCCAAGAATGGACGAATAACACTGCGCCATCCTTGCTCCAGTTGTTTTCACCCGTCCCCGGGTTCACATACAGTGTCTTGGCACAAGCATCAGAGCTTGCGGCCAAGAACATCGTACATAACGCCGTTATGGATAATAACGAGGCGACCTTCTTGGATAAATTTATATGTCTCATGGTTCTTCTTTGAGTTATCGATTATTTCTTCCAAGCCTTCTACAAAGCCGTCGCAGTCCACATCCAGTACGGCACGCCAGCATTCTTCGTTCCATACATAGCAAGCGTTCTCATACAGGAAGATATCTTGTGTCTGCGCTTTCTTCACGCTCGTCTTACCCTCGTTGAAGATGACATAGATCTCTTTGAGGTCTGCCGGCATCGTGTAGGTGTACCAATCGCCGTCTTTCGTCGTCCATTTGATACCCGGCCATTCTGTCGTCTTGCCATCCAGAGCGTAAGCCTTGTCTATGTTACGTCCGTTCTCCACGCGACGCGTGAACGCGTATATATAAAGGTCTTCCCACTTCTCCGGTTTGATATAGCGTACGTTCAGCGCACCTTGTTGCGGAGCTTTGTAGGTATAGGTCTCCGAATAAGTCGGCGTACGTTGTTGATCCAACTGAGCATACGCCTTCACGGTCGTGGTGGTCTTCACGGTGAAGGTAGCCGATCCTTGACTCGGATTAGAACCCGTTGTCGGTTCGCTGCCATCCAAGGTGTAATAGATCATCGCGTTCGTAGCACCTACCGTACTGATTGTCACCAGTTGACCTTCGTTCTGATCGCGGAAGAAACCGCTCTCCGGAGCAATAACCAAGTCAAATTCCGGATTCAGTTCGGTATCGCAGTCGATCAGCACCTCCTCTTTCTCTTCGGTCTCTTTGCCTTCACGCCAACCGTAGCAAGCATCGTAAACGAGCTCGAGGCTGTTCGACTTCACGTTCACACCGCCGCAGTCGTTACCCGAACTGATCTGGCAGTTGATCGTATCCATATCGTTGCTGAACTCATAGGTAAACCAACCGTCGGCATCCTGATAAATACGTTGTCCCGGGTATGCGCCCAAGAGGTTCGACGTGATCGGGTTGCCTTCTGAATCCTTACCGACTACCGTCCATGCATAGACATATACCTTACTCCACTGCTCCGGTTTGTTGAAGCGCAGACGGATACCGCGTTGCAGCGGTTCACGATAGGTGTAGGTATATTCCTGTACTTTCGTTTGCGCACTGCCGCATACCGCGATCGCTTTCACGGTGGTTGTCGTAGTGAAATTCAACGGAGCGGTGTACTCGCTCGAAGAGGTGGTCGGAGTCGAACCGTCCGTGGTGTAGTAGATATGGGCATTGCCGCTACCGCCTACTGCTTCCATCGTGACGGTGATACCGTTCACGTTATCTTCAAACGCCTGACTCGGGGTCACGATCAGACCCGGCGCTACATCGCCGTTGGCCTGAACCCACATCGCATAACCGTTACCGGAAGCCACTTTGGTGAAGCCGCTGAAGGTATTGCCTGCTTTGTCGCCCAAGCACAGAATCAGATAACCGTTCTTACCCTGTACCGTACACTGATAACCGGTGCTTGTAGCAGACTCATCGCTCACCGGACTCTCCGAGTGAACACCGGCGAGGTGACGGGCATTGATCATATCCTTGATGGCTGCTTTATGCGCTATCCAGTGCGGATAGAACACACACGGCACGCCCGGCATACCGAGCAGGAACGCGTTCGCTTGCAGCAGACGATCTTTCATTGTCGGTGTCATCGAGTTACCGTAGCCGCCAAACTCACCGCCGTTATCCTGGCGCAGGAACGTATCGTGGTTATCGATAAAGGTCACAGCGTGCTTAGCCAGACCGGCACCCAACATACCGCTTGCTTTACATCCCATGTAGTTGAAAGCAGCGATACCGTCATTGAACGCATTGTACTTACCCGGGAAATCAAGCGACATCGTGTTTCCCTGTGCATCGTTGATCGCCTGTTGGATAGCGCCAACACTAGCCCACAACTCCATGAACGAGATGTACGCACCGCCTGCACGGTTGTAGTCGCCGATATGGCTCGCATGGAAGCCCTTGCAGTAGTCGTAACGGAAACCGTCGTAGTGCATCACGTTGATCAACCATTTGGCGTAAGCGCGGCACATCTCACGTACGTTCTCCTGGTCATGCGCCAAGTCACGTGCAGCGGCGTAGTTCGCCTCGTTCTTACCGTCATAGGTCGGACCGTCATCCGGTGCTCCCGTAGCGGTATTCCAGCACTCAGCCGCTTCGGTCTTGCAACTCTCCATATTCATCTCATCCGTGTTGCATATCCACGCGCCGTCCGGCTGATATACACCGTACTCGCCGAAGTCCTGCACCGCAAAATCGCACCAACTGCTCATGGCCTCGAGGTGGTTAACCACCACGTCGGCTACCACTTTCGTACCGCTGTTATGGAATGCTGCAATCAGCGTCTCCAGATCACTACGGCTACCCCAGTCGCTGTTCTGGTTCGAGTATTGTCTCGGGTGATAACCCGTTCCGCTGGCGTATGCACTAGGCGGGAGCCATACCAAATCGAAGTATGCACCGATCTCACCCGATTGTGCGATCAGGGTTTTCCAGCGCGTATTACCGTACAGATCCGTTCCGCGCTCCGGGTCGTTATCCTTGTAGCTGTCGTAATAGAAGCCCTGCAGCAGCACGTCCGTGCACTGACTCGGAACAGAACTGGTCGGCGTAGGGCCTCCACCGTCTTTGGATACATATACCTCATCCGCGCCCATGATCAACTTGATATAGAAATCATAGGAGCCGTCCTCCGTCACTTTCCATTTGCCATCTTCAACGGCAAACTGATAGCCCGCAGGATCGAGGTTCACGATCCACGCAGATTTTGCGCAAGTATCATACAACTGTACGTACTGACCTGCCTCTAACGCCAGACCGAGCACCATCCACTCGTTGAACTCTGTCTGTTGCGTGTTCTTTCCTGCTGCTACATAACGGTCACCTACCATCAGACCATACGCCTCCGGACACGGAGTCACCGGCGTATACGGCTCACCCGAACCACAGTTGCTTCCCGGTCCGATATACAGTTGATCGGCCATGTGCTTCAGCTTGATGTAGAAATCATAGCAACCTGCCTGAGAGCATGCGTAATATCCGCTGCCTTCCGTGAACGTATTCGGACAGGATTGATGGGTGTACGGATCCAAAGACACCGTCCACGTGTCACCGTTTGACGTGTTGCACAAGCAACAATGATCATCGGCGGCCAACTGCACATGCGCCAAGTACTCATCGTACTCACCCGTTTGATCCTTACCCCTATAATCAGCAGCAAAGATCGTGTTGCCGTTCACTAAAATGCCGTAACTCTGAGCAAAGGAACATACAGCCCAGAATAACATAACGAAAATTGTTCCAAACTTTTTCATTGTATTAGTTGTTTAAATTTATTCTTCTACCAATCTACCCATCATGTCGTACATCTTGTCGCCGTGACGGATATACAACTGACCGTTGCGCACGATCTTCGTTCCCTTGCCGCGACCGAAGGTCACTTCATCGATACCGCTGCCTACCTCCACAAAGATGGTGTAGTCCTCGCCGTCCATCGCCTTGTACGTGTTCGCCGGCTGTGTCTTGTCGCGGTTCTTACCCAAACGCAGGTACACTTTGCGATAATGACCCTGAATCTCAGCGCTGTACGCATAGGTACCGCCTTGCTCGTTGCTCACCTCCGACTCCGAGTGAATACCCGCCAATTTGCGGATACCGATCATCTGACTGATCTCCGACGAGTACTTACGCCAATGAGGCCAGAACACACACGGGATTCCCGGCATCATCAGGATATACGCATTCGCTTGCAGAATCTTATTCTTCACATCCGCCGTATTCAGATCGGCATTGTACTTGATAAACTCACCGCTCTGGTTATCCGAACGCTCGAACGTATCGTGGTTATCGATAAACGTCACCGAGTATTTCTTGTATCCCTTACCGCGCAGACTGTTCGACGGGTTCTTCAACTGACCGTACGTACCTTGCTTGAACGCGCTGTTCATCACATACTTCAGCGGAAAATCGAAGATCATCGTGTTGTATTTCGCTGCCTTAAGGTGGTTCACCTGCTTGTCAATGCTCTCCCAATACTCCGAAACAGAGATATACGGATTCGATGCCTCGTTGTACTCACTCAGATAAGCACCCGAATAACCCAAAGTCATGTCGTAACGGAAACCGTCATAACCGATCTCGCCCAACATCCAGTTCACGTATGCTTTAGCCCAACTACGAACATACTCGTTCGAGTGATCCAAGTCACGACAACCCGCGTCGTTTGTTCCCGTATCCGCTGCACCACGCGTGCTGCTTTGATAACAGGTCGATTTGCTGTCACTGAAGCACTCGTCGCCCGAGCAGATATGCGCACTCGTGAATTGGAACTTACCGCCGCTGGTACCGTTCGAGTAGATAAAATTATCCTCGAAGAAATCGCACCAGTTGCTCTTGTTATTGCGGTGGTTGATCACGATATCCGCGATACACTTCGTGTTACCTCGATGCAATGCCTGCATAAACCGATACAGGTCAATACGATAACCCCACGTGCTGTTCTGCTGGCTTACCTGACGATGATAGTATCCCACACCGCCGCTCGTGCCGTCACCGGCCCAACCGCTGGGCGGGAACCATACCAAATCAAAATTCGCCGTAATAGCGGCCGAGTCCTTCGTCAACTCCTGCCATGTCGTACAGCCGTACTTACCGGTCGACCTGTAACTGTCCCAGTAGAAACACTGTAACATCACATCCTCACTCTCTGCCGGAACACCTACATCCGTAGCACGCAGATTCATAGCGCAAACAAAAGCTGCAAAAATCAAAAAGAATCGCTTCATTGTATTAGTTATTTTATTATCTTTTAGCATGTTAAGTCTTCGTGCAACAGGCACACGCCCATTTTGCTGCGCAAAATTACAAAAAAAAACCGATATACGCAAGTATTTCGGTCAAAAAATGTTATTTTTGTTCGTTTTTTCATATTTTCTCTATCTTTCGTACAATCACTTTTGCGCCCTCCACTACAAAAGTGACCGTCCATCCCATATAGTCCAACTTGTATTCACGCGCGGGATCATCCTGGTAGCCCGGGCGCGGGTCTTGCGATAAGATATACTCCAGATCGCGAAGGGTTTCTTTCGGAATCCCGCTATCTCGGCTTTCCGTTATCCCGTAATCTGTAACCTCTAACCGCTCATCCTTATGTTCCTCCGCGAAGCCGTTCTGAGCATCCTCATGGCTATCGCTGAAACTCAAATAGGGTTTGATGTCGTATATCGGCGTTCCGTCCAACACATCTGCTCCGCTCACGATCAAATCTCCGTTTTCCATGCCCACCAAGCGCACACTGCTTAATCCGATAGGATTAGGCCGGAACGGACTTCGCGTCGCAAACACGCCCATCCGCTTGTTCCCGCCCAAGCGCGGCGGACGTACCGTCGGAGACCAAGTCATTGGTGATTGGTCTTTGGTCATTGGTGATTGGTTCTTTGAAAAACCCCAGATGAGCCATAGATGGCTATACCCCTCGATGCCGCGCAAGGCTTCCGCAATCCTATATTCCGGCTCAAAAACGATACGCGTCAAGATCGGACTCTCGTCCCTACTCTGCCGAGGTATTCCGAACTTATCCGTGTGCCCGTTGCGGGCATATGCTATCACTTTCAGTTCCATTTTCTGACGATTTTCGGTGCAAAATTACAAAAAAATACGCATTTATGCAAAAAAAATGCAAAAAAATTTGGTCAATTCAAAAAAAAGCAGTACTTTTGCACCCGCTTTCGTCCGAAAGGGCGATTTGCAATGGTGCCATAGCTCAGTTGGTAGAGCAAAGGACTGAAAATCCTTGTGTCCCTAGTTCGATTCTCGGTGGCACCACAAAAAAGAGGCTGAACGGCCTCTTTTTTGCTTTCTATGCATTGATTTGTTTTACAACAGATTCAGGAAGAGCGTGATGATTGCCGTGTTAATGATATCGGCAAACATCGCACCGATGATAGGCACGATCAGGAAGGGTTTGACGGTGTAGTGGTATTTATAGCACACAGCACTCATGTTCGCCATCGCATTCGGTGTGGCACCAAGTCCGAAACCGCATATACCCGCGCACAGCACGGCGGCATCATAGTCGCGACCTAAGAACGGGAAGGCGATGAAATAGACAAACAGAATCATCATCACCACCTGGGATGCGAGGATGACCACTAACGGCAGGGCAAGACTCTGCAGTTCCCACAGCCGCAAAGAGATCATCGCCATGCCAAGGAACATAGACAGGCATATATTACCCACACTGATGATTCGATCCATATCAAACTGTTTGTCCCCTTTCACCCACTTGCCGTCTTCCCTATAGGGAATGAATCGGATGGTGTTGCGCATGATAGCGGCTAATATCAAGGCACCGAAATAGGAGGGGAACGTGACGCCCGTTTGGGCGAGTGCCCAACTCAACAACGTGCCGCCGGCCATAGCCAGCAGGATCCAATAACTCGCTTTCGCATACTGCTGGAACTCCTGCTCGTTGGAACTGATACGTTTGGCTCGTCCTGCGGGGGAGGCTTCGTCGCTCTCGATACCCGCCATAGCAGGATCTATCTCCTCATCTTGGGGTTGCATCTGTTCGTGCGTCAGTTTCTTGTGGATGATAAACTCCGCCAAGGGACCGCCGATCATCGAACCGGCTATCAGTCCGAAGGTAGCTGCAGCCATACCGATCGTGCCTGCGCCCTGCAGTCCCATGTTTTCCAGCACTTCGGCGAAGCCGCCTGCCGTACCGTGACCGCCTGTCATCGACACGCTACCCGCGGCGATACCCAAGAGCGGATTAACACCCATCAGTTTGGTGATACCCCACGGCATCAGGTTCTGCAGCGTGATGATAAGCACTAACAGACCTAACATGATTCCCAAAGCCTTACCGCCCTGTTTGAGCACTTTGAAATCAGTCTGGAAGCCCACGCTCGTAAAGAACGCCAGCATAAAGATATCCCGCAGCGTGCCGTCAAACGACACCTCGACATGCCCCCAGCCGTAAAGCGCCAAGGTGATCAGCGAGAAGATGATACCGCCGCTCACAGGGGATGGGATACAGAACCGCTGCAGGAAGGACACTTTTCGCGTTAGTACCATACCGACCATCAGCGCTAAAGCTCCGATACCGGCCGTTTGAATCATGTTCAGTTCAATACTTGTCATATGCTTTAGAATCGATATTGTATCTTAACCGTGGCGGCATGCCGGTTGACCTTGGCGGCACTGCAGAAGGAATCAAACATATCATGCCATTCCACGCCGATATTCAGGAAATTTTTTATCTGTTTATTCACCGACAGACAACCATAGACCGGCGTGCCGTACGCTACGCGTATGGGTGCTTTCGGCGTATAATAGACGATCTGCAGACCGATCTGCCATTGGCAGGGCAGACAAGCCGTCGGAGCACAGCGTACATAAGCAAAGGTGGTACTCTTGGCGATATGCACATTCGCTCCGCCGGTCAGCGTTATCCATTTCGTTTTCCAATACGCCGATGCCCCTATCTCGCCGAAGTTCTCTTCGCCCTCTACAATATAGAAACTCGCCTCGGGTTGGATCGTCAGTTTCTGCCGGCTATAGGCATAGGCGATCTTAAACTGGTTGATATCCCGTTCGTCCAGCAGTCCCTTCGGATTGTCCCATTCCAGCGCGGGGTTATAGTACTTGCGGTAATAGCCCACCTGAATCTGATGTTGGGCGGTAGGCATATAGATGACACAGGCATCGGTGTTATTGCGCACATCAAAAGATTTCTGCACGCCGGCGGTGTCGGTCATTTGGTAGTTGTAGAGCATCACACGGTGTCCCGCCGTAAACCGCCAATGAGGCAAACTGTACGTGAGTTGCAGATAGATATCGTGGTTGAACACATACCAACTTCGGTCCGCACTTTTTTGCTTGGTCATCGAGTAATCGCCTTCCACGCCCGCTAACAGGTCCAACCCCTTCACCAACGGCGTATTCAGTTCCAGCACCCACATCGGCAACTGATTGGAAGTGAGCGGATCGGAAGCATACTGATACCCGCCCAAGACCAGCAGTTCCGTACCTTTGTCATTGAAGGTATGGAAATAGCGCGCCCGTCCCATGATCTTCTGCGAGTGCCCTTCGGGTATCGCCAGGTACTGCTGGGTGAGATAGGTCAACAGCCTGTTGCGGTCATCAAAGCGGTTGGTCATATGCAGCGTCACGTACTCCTTATGCCCTTTCTGATAGCGATACGCCGCATTGGCATAGAGGTCGGTTCGCTTACTGCCGTACAGCACATTGACCGTCCCGTTGCCCTCCAGCTCCTTGCCAAAACCGCCTTGTCCTTCCACGAAGCCTTTCACCGTGTCCGTCGGCATCGTCATCGTGATATCCAGCACATTAGCCGTTCCGATCGTACCTTTCGCTACGCCCGTATTGGTGCATACCTGAATCTTCGCGATATCCTTGGCTTTCATCTGATTCAGCACCAACCGCACATCGCCGTTGACGGGCACGTTGTCGATGCGGAGGTTGTAATCGTCCAAGAGATCTTCATAACCGGCTATCATCAAGTCCGGCATCATCTGGAGCACATCCAGCAACGACTCTTCTCCTGTCAGCTCCATGCGCTGGGGATAGATCATCGTTCGGTCTGCCTTCACCTCGATGATAGGCAGACTGTCGTTTGCCCACAGAGAAACAGCCGCGAACAAACAGGACAATACTAGGAGAATAACTCGATGCATACCCATGTCTTTCGGCTGCAAAGGTACAACAAAATAATCAATTGTGCAAGAGGAAAAGGATTTTTATGCTTTTTTAATGAAATTATCGTAATATCGACGCACCGTATTACGATTCGCATTCAGCTCTTGGGCGATCTGATTAAATGAATACCCCTCTGCGCGCATCTGTCGAATGATCCGCTCTTTAGTATGCAACTTGCGTAATTTTTTCGCGGATTTGGCGCCGATCGGTCGCCCGAGCGGTTTGCCCTCCGCCCTCAGCCGTGCCAAGGCCTCTCTCGTGCGCTGACTGATCAGGTTGCGCTCGATCTCGGCGCTCAACCCGAAAGCGAACGCCAGCACCTTACTCTGGAGGTCTTCGCCTAAGCGGTACTTGTCTTTGATCGTCCAGACGCGGCACTCTTTTTTCATGCAGATACTCAGTATCTCCATGATCATAAACACCGACCTCCCTAAGCGCGACAACTCCGAGCAGATGATGATGTCACCATGCTTCACATGCTTGATTAACGTACCCAGACGCCGCTTGCTGTACGCTTTCGTGCCGCTGATCGTCTCCTCGATCCAACCGTCGACACCCATGTTATTCACTCTGCAGAACTCCTGAATCTCAAATCGCTGGTTCTCGACAGTCTGCTTGTCGGAACTTACGCGAATATAACCGTAAATCATTCACAAAAGTACAAAGAAATTTGCACGGATGCAAATTTTTCTCGGGGATTTTTTCTTGGGGGATAAAAAAAAAGAAGCGCCGAAGCGCTCCTTTCTGATAACCGAAGCCGATGATTAGCCGTTGTGCTGCGCATCGTACTCTTGACCACAGACTTTCCAGAGGTAAGCCTTCATGGTCTTCTTGCCGCCGGCGGTGTTCTTCTGAGCCTCGAACGCAGCCTTGTCCTGCGTGATCTTCTGGAGATCCGTCTTGCGGAGCTCGACTGCCTCGCGAACCGCGGTGAAGCGTGCACGAGCGTTCAGAGAACGAGACGACTGCGAGACTTTGATCTTCGTCTTCTTACGCAGGTAAAGACGGTTACAATCAGGGTTCTCGGTCGGTGCTACACGATGCGTCGCCATCAGCATCTTTTCACAACTGTGTTGCGGGTTACTACCCGGTTTTGCCAATGCGCCGGATACATTGTCGATACCGGCACTCCAAGTTACTTTTGCCATTTTAGTTAAGGTTTTTA